>Ga0111538_10005753_pt1 | contig 16885 bp, 19 predicted proteins | sample SoiMethybrSBSTD1_FD_79669 | JGI IMG/M metagenome (GOLD analysis project Ga0111538, IMG submission 79669) | Bulk soil microbial communities from a Populus tree surrounding site in Tennessee, USA - Soil MetaG P. TD hybrid SBSTD1 (version 2)... | ecosystem: Environmental > Terrestrial > Soil >...
GCTGGAGCGGAAGCTCGACCACCGCGTTCCGTGGCTCGCCTATCCGTACGGCGACTATGACGGGCGGATCGAGGCGCTCGCAAAGAAAGCCGGTTACAAGCTCGCGGTGACGACGGACTGGGGATCGCTGCAGTCGGCATCGCGGCCGTTCGCCCTCAAGCGCCTTCGCGTCCTCGACACGACTGGCGTGAGCGGGCTCGCAGCGATGCTGGGCGGCTAGCGCAGCGTCGACCCGGGCGGGGTAAGGAAAGGCCGGTCGGACGACCGGCCTTTCCGCGGTCTCAGGAATTAGGCGGAGTGTCCGTGACGGGCCCGACGCGCACCGACTCGGGGTTGAGGCAGCCGATGGCGGCGTGCTCCGCCGACGTGAAGTTGTCCGGCAGCGTCACCTTGACCCGGTCGAACTGGACGCACGGGCCGGCGGCAGTGTCCACGTCGTTCCAGTAGCTGATGAAGTAGAGCGACTTTCCGTTTCCGATTGTGATCTGCGAAGGCGCCTGCTCGATGTCGGGGAAGCCGGTGCCGCGCTCGACCTGCGCGTCGAGCCACCCGCTCGCGGCGTGGAAGTCCATGCCCGGATAGCCCTTCGAGAGGCACGGCTCGGACGACGTGTTTCGGACTCCCCAGACGGTGCGGATGGTGCCGGCGGCGCCTTCCTGGTCGACGATCCTGACCGCCATGTCCTCGTCGTTGCAGAGGGGGGCGCCGGCGGTCAGTTCGCCGGACGACGTGGATCCGCCCGTCGAGACGGTGCCTTCGACCCCGGGGGTGACCGACGAATGGGATGCGCGCCCCGTCGGAACGGGGCCGGCCTCCTGGGGGCCCTTGTCGCATCCGGCGAGAAACGCGGCGATGACGCTGAGGACGGCGAGTGCTTTGGTCATGCGTGCGATTCTCCGAGCGACGCGTAACCCGGCCGGGCCGCGTCGGTAACAGCTTCGCAACGCGATCGGGCAACGCCAACGTGTAAGCGATCGGTTAAGAAGTCCCCAGGCCTCGAAGGACGCGTCCCGCGCTCGTCGTACGCGTCTCCTGCGGCATTGCGGCAGGCAGCCCCCGCCCCTCCACTGCGCGGGCTGGAACTTCATACGAAGCCCACTCGCCGAACACGGGGGTTCCACGATGCAACTACGACGACTGCTCTTGCTTCAGCCGCACGCTGAGGTTCAGCTGGAGAACGGCACCGCGACGCTCAAGCAGGATCGATCCGACTGGGATGTCCTCGCAGAGCTCGACCGGCTGCGGACGACGAACTCGGGGCTGACCGCGGAGGTGCAGAGGCAGACGCATATCGGCCAGGACTACGCACGCGTCGCGAGCGAGCAGAGGGTCCGGGTCGAGGAGCTCGAGCGCGAGACCGCCATCGCGCACACGAGCTCCCAAATGCTCGATCGTCGCGTGGCTCTGGCAGAGGAAAGGACCGAGGAGCTCGAGGAGCTCGTCGAGGTTCTGCGCGCCCAGCGCGACCGGTTGCAGACCTACTACGAGCAGCAGAAGGACCGGGCCGACCGCTCCGAGTCGGCGAGCGCCGCAATGCGCAACGCGGCGGGAGAGCTCCTTTCGGCCAGCGACCGCCAGACTCACGCTGCTCTGGGCACCCGCGGGCTTGCGCGCGCGAAGGTCGAGTTCGCCGACGGGCTCGCGAGCCTGAGGCGGGCACTCGAGAGAGACGCGGGCAAGGGATTTCTCGCTCCCGCGGTCGCCGATGACGTTCAGCGCTACTTCACCGCCACCGACCTCTCGCCAGACGAGAAGCGCCAGCTCAAGCAATCGATCGTCAGAGCCCTGTCGGTCGAACCGTGACCACCCCGACGACGACGCGCCGCCGGCGACATGCCGCCCGCGCGAGCATGCTCGGAATCACGGCGATCGCGGCTCTCGTGTTCGCTCCCACGAGCTCCGGCGGAACTCGCTCAGGGGTCGCCGCGCTGCAGGTCGCGCTGAAGAGTCGCGGCCTCTACTCGGGCGCGATCGACGGAGTCATCGGCCCTCGCACCATCGCCGCCGTGCGTGTCTTCCAGCGCAGGCACCGGCTGACCGTAGACGGCATTCCCGGGCCGGTCACCTGCGCCGCCCTCGGCCCGTACAGCCGTCATCGCCTCGGCACGCGCACCCTCACGTTCGGGGATCAAGGCTGGGACGTCGCCGAGACCCAGTTTCTCCTTCGCTCGCACGGGTACTCGCCGGGTCCTCTCGACGGCAGCTACGGATCCCTCAGCGTCGCGGCGGTCCGTCGCTTCCAGCGCCATTCGGCTCTCGCGGTCGACGGCGTTGTGGGCCCAGCGACCCTCGCGTCCCTCGACGGCGAGCGAGCGGAAGGGCCGGGAGGGCTGACGACGGGAGAGGCCGGCCACGCTCGAGCGGCACGCCGTCTCGTCATCGTTCGGCGCGACGCGCACCGGCTCTACTTCTACCGGGGCACTCGACCCCTCCGCGTCTTCACGGTTGCAACGGGAGGGACATGGACGCCCACACCCCATGGTCGGTTTCGGATCGTGAGCAAGTACCGTCGTCCTTGGTGGTACCCACCCGACTCCAGCTGGGCGCAGGACCTCGATCCGATCCCGCCAGGTCCTCAAAACCCACTCGGGACCCGTTGGATGGGTCTCTCCGTGCCGGGGGTGGGCATCCACGGCACTCCGAATCCCGCGTCCGTGGGGTACTCGATCTCCCACGGCTGCATACGGATGAAGAGCCGTGATGCCGAATCCCTGTTCCGCTTGGTGAGGGTGGGCACCCGAGTCTGGATCATCTAGGCGCGGCGCCCGAAACCCGACGGCTCGCTCGTTCGTTGTGGGAACATGGCGTGGATGGCCACCTGGAAGTTCGTCGCACTCGCGTTGAAGGCCCAGCGGGGCTGGAAGCGCATCCCACCGGAGCAGCGCCGGCAGATCATCGAAAACGCGGCGAAGCAGGCTCGCAAGCACGGGCCCATCGTGGCGAAGCGCGCTACCGAGATCGCACGCCAGGTCCGCAAGGACCGGTAGTCCCATGCGCGACAGCCTGACGCTGGGCCGCATCGCCGGCATCCGCTTCGGCGTGAACTGGAGCTGGGCGATCGTGTTCGCGTTGATCGTGTGGACGCTCGCCACCGGGATCTTTCCGAGCACCAACCCCGGCCACGACCAACGCACGTACATCGCAATGGCGATCGTCGCCGCGCTCCTCTTCTTCACCTCGCTCCTCATGCACGAGTTCGGGCACGCACTCGAGGCGAAGCGCGAAGGAGTCGAGATCGAGGGAATCACGCTTTGGCTCTTCGGTGGCGTCGCCAAGTTCCGAGGGATGTTCCCGAGTGCGGGGGCGGAGTTCCGGATCGCGATCGCCGGCCCGATCGTCTCGCTCGCCCTCGGCGCGATCTTCGTCCTTCTCGCCTGGAAAGCGAGCCTGCCGGAGGTCGCAGATGGTGTCGCCGCGTGGCTCGGCTACATCAATCTCACCTTGCTGGTCTTCAATCTCCTGCCGGCGCTCCCGCTCGACGGAGGCCGCGTGCTCCGATCCGCCCTCTGGGGCGCGAGCGGAAACCTCGGCTGGGCGACGCACGTCGCCGCGCTCATCGGACAGGGCTTCGGTTACCTCTTCGTCGTCGGCGGCGTCGGATTCGCCATCTGGCAGAGCACCTACAGCGCACTCTGGATCGCCTTCATCGGCTGGTTCCTCCTGCAGGCCGCGGCGGCGGAGGACCGCACACTGCTCGCCCGCCAGGCTCTCCGGGGGCTGCAGGTCCGAGACCTGGTCGTGCGCGATCCAGTGACGACGACGCCCGACCTCACGCTCGGCGAGTTCATGGACGACATCGCTTGGACGACCCACCATGCGACGTATCCCGTCACCGACAACGGCCGCGCCGTGGGGCTTCTCCCTCTCCGCTGCGTCGCCGAGGTGCCGCGCAGCGAGTGGGAGACACGAACGGTGCGCGACTGCATGCTCCCGCGCGAGAAGATCCCGGTCGTGCGCGAGGACGACGATCTCTTCGACGCGGCGGCCGAGTTCTCGGACGGCGACCTCTCGCGTGCGCTCGTCCTCGACGGCGACCGCTTCGTGGGCCTGCTGTCCTGGTCGGACGTGCGGCGCGCACTCGAGCTACGGCGCGCACGGAGACATTAGGAATCTAGGGTGGCCGACGGGACTCGAACCCGCGACAGCCGGGACCACAACCCGGGGCTCTACCAGCTGAGCTACGGCCACCGTGCAAGATGCAGTGTAGCCCGGGTGCTACGTTCCTCCTCGACGCGCCCGTAGCTCAGTGGACAGAGCGGCGGACTTCTAATCCGCGGGTCGCAGGTTCGAATCCTGCCGGGCGCACCTGGCTAACCAGGAATTTCGTACCGCTCACTAGCGGGCGCGATCTCCGCTCGAATCCGCCCGGATCGCTACCGGCGCGCACTCGGCGCCGGGGACCGCTGAGGCAGAGCGGGCACGCGGTATTTCTGGGACACACGCACCTGCGCCGACTACGCCTTGCCGGGCTCGTCCAGTTCGAGAAGGTCGAGCATTTCGCCGATCTCGTGGTCGAACTGCGCGGGGTGACGCATCTTGGCTTCGCGGTTGAGGCTGTAGCGGCTTCGCCGTCCGACCCGCTCGCGAGTCACAAAGTCGCTTTCGATGAGGTCGGCGACGATTCGCTGCACGGCCCGCTCCGTGATCCCGACCGTCTCGGCAATGTCCCGCAGGCGCGCGTCCGGGTCACGGGCGATGCAGAGAAGCACCTGGGTGTGGTTGGTGACGAAACGCCACGGCTTCGAGTTCTCTTCGCTTGACATAGCGGCTAAAAGTGTCGTACGATTTCTGTCGTGATGTTGCTGTCGCGTTGTTTTTGTCTTGTTTCGATCGAAGGATACCAAAGCTTCGATCCGGCATCCGGAGGCGAATGTGGCCGCGCCTGAGCGGACCGTGAGGAACTCCCTCCTCATCCGCGGGGTCAACGAGCGCATCAACGGGCTCTCGGATTCCTGGTTGGACGACGAGCCACGCGAGCTTCTCTGCGAATGCGGCGACGAGAGCTGCATCGAGGCGATTCTCGTCTCGCGAGCCGACTACGAGGTGGCGATGGGGCGTCCGGGCCGCTACCTGGTCAACTCGGACCACGGCGACGAGACGGGGATCCGCGTGCTCATGACCCGCGGTGGATATTCGATCGTCGAGTACCCGCAGAGCTCTGGTTGACCCTGACGCCCGTGACAGAAAGGCCCCCGGTTGCCGGGGGCCTTTCGGGTTACCGGTCAGGCGATTCCTACGGCAGGAACTGGTTGAGGAAGTTCCTGGAGTAGGCGGTGTCGTCCCGCTGGTAGCTCCCCGTCGCGTTGCAGGTCAGGGAGTTGACATAGGACGCGTCGCCGAGGACATATGGGCCCCAGAAGACGGCGCCGCCCGAATCGCCGAAGCACGAGCCGCCTCCGGCCTTCGAGTCGCGGTCGTTGATCTGGAATGTCACGACCTCGTTCCCGATGTTCTTGAGGTAGGAGGTCGTCGAGCGGCGCTCGCGGATCACGATCTGCGCCTTTTTCTCACCGATGTCCACTCCGTAGCCGACGAGCGTGAACGTTTCGTTCTTCAGCTGCCCCTGGTTCCGGCTCAGGAAGCCGACCGGCGGGAGCTGGGCAGGCACGATGTCGGGCCACTTGGACGTGGCCGGCGCGTCGAGAACGACGACGCCCTGGTCGTGCTGCTTCGCGAATGAGAGCTTGCCCGTCCAGCCCGGATCGGGGTGAGCGATGCCCGTGATGTAGTGCGCCTCACGGTTCGCCTTCTCCTCCGGCGTGATGTTCGGAGCGAGCGGATCCAGCGCGAGGTCGGTGTCGAACGACACGTAGACGCCGGTCGCCGGTCCCTCCGTGCAGTGGCCGGCCGTCAGCACGACGGTCGGTGAGATCAGCGTGCCCGAGCAGCGGAACCGTCCGTCTGCCGTGGTGAAGCGGACGAGGCCCACGCTCGTGTGCACCGTGTCCCGCTCGCCACCGATGATCGCGCCGGCCGGCGCAGCGGCGAAGAGCCCGACCACGCATGTGGCGAGCGCAAGCAAGGCAAAGCATGCCTTTCGATTCATGGTTCCCCTCTCTGTGTCGACCCAAGGTCCCGGTCCGGGGGACCTTACAACGGCCGGCATCGCTCGCGACCGGGAAGGTTCTGACCGAACGGCGTCGTACCTTGTCCCGAAACTCCGTGGAACTGGCGCCATCCCCCCGGTCGGTCCCCGCCGCGGCTCCCTTGGGGGCCGCGGAAGTCCTTCGGCTGCCGCGACGCTGCATCGTCCATCCCGCGCCGCTTCTCGCCGCGCTGGGACTGCTCGTGCTCATCAATGTCGCGAGGATCGGCGAGGACGGCTGGGTGTTTCACACGGGAAAGGTTGAGCCGCACGGCGTGCTCGGTTCCTTCGTGGCGCTCGCTCAGGGGCACTGGAACCCTGGGCTCCTCAAGTTCGCGGCTGTCACCGCGGGCCTCGTCCTCGTCGTCGCCGTCGCGTACGCGCGCGAACGGTGGACCGCGAGGCGCGCCCTCGTCGTCACGTTCCTGGTCACGGGCCTGCTCGTTGCTCCGGGCGTCCTGCTCCAGGCCGGGCTCCGCGACTCGACGGAGCAATGGTTCTACACCAACGACTCCACGTACCAGATCGAGGTCGCCGGCGACCTCGTCCTCGACGGCCAAACCCCTTACGGCCACGACTACCGCGGCACGGGGGTCGAGCGGTTCTACAGCCGCAACGGCAGCCCACGGCCCGGCCACAAGGCGCTCGACCACTTCGCCTACTTCCCGGGTACGGCGATCACCTCGGCGGGCTGGCGACTGCTCCCCGCACCCTTCGACGACTACCGCTTCCTCGTCCTGCTCGCGACGCTCGGGCTGATCCCGGCGGCGCTCTCCTTCGCGGGGCCGCTCACCGTGCGCCTGGCGGTCGGCGCGGCGCTCGCCGCCAACCCGCTCGTCGTGCAGGCGGCGTGGTTCGGCACGGCGGATGCGCCGAGCCTCTTCTTCCTCGTTCTCTCGTTCGGGCTCGCGAGCCGATCGCGCTTCGTCTACGCGGCAGCGTGCCTCGCGGCCGCGGTCCTGCTGAAGCAGTTCGCGCTCGTGGCGATTCCGTTTTTCGCCGCCATGCTGATCACGAGCCGAGGCGGGCGCCAGAGCTTCGGGCGCGCGGCGGGCGTGTTCGCCGGAGTCGTCGTGGCGGGCGGACTGCCGTTTCTCATCGCCTCCCCGGGTGCGTTCTGGGCGGACACGATCGGCTATGGGACCGGTGACTACCGGATCATCGGCTACGGGCTCGCATCGCTCCTCGTCCGCCTCGATGTCCTCCACGGCCGAAACGGCGCGTATCCCTTCGGACTCCTCGCGCTGTTCGTCTGGCTGCCCGTCACGCTGTGGCTCGTCCGGAGCCAGTTGCGCTCGCGCCAGCCGTGGGTCGGCGCCGCCGGGTTCGCGGCCTCGATCTTCCTGCTCCTCTTCCTCGGCCGCGTTTTCCAGACGTCCTACCTCATCTGGCCGCTCACCGGGATGGCGATCGCGGCTGTCCTGGCTGCGGCTCAGATGGCCAGCGGCACCTCGACGACGAACGTCGAGCCTCGCCCGGGCTCGGAGTCGACGGAGATGCGACCGTTCATGCGCTCGACCAACTCCTTGCTGATGTAGAGGCCGAGACCCGTGCCGTTCACCCCTCGGGTGAGGGCGGGGTCGAGCCGGTAGAACTTCTCGAAGATCCGATGGTGCTCGTCCCGCGGGATGCCGAGCCCGGAGTCGGCCACTTCGATCCGCGCGAACTGGCCATTCCGGTGCAGGCGCAGCTCGACGTCTCCGCCCTGCGGCGAGTACTTGATCGCGTTGTCGACGAGGTTCGAGATCACCTGGCGGAGCTGGTTCTCGTCGCCCGCCACGGCCGGCACGTCCTCGGCGGCCCGCACGCGGAGCTCGATGCCGCTCGGCAGGTGAAGCTCGGCCGAGTCGACGACGCTCTTCGTGAGCGCGACCGGGTCGAACCGCTCGTGCTCGAGCCGCAGGCGGCCGGCGTCTAGCTGGCCGGTCAGGAGGATCTGTCCGACGATCCCGGAGAGGCGCTCGGCCTCGCGGTCGATCATGTCCATGAGCATCTCGCGCTGGTCGGGGTCGAAGGAAACGTCCTCGCGCCGCAGCGTCTTGACGGCGCCGAGCACGGCCGCGAGCGGCGTCCTCAGCTCGTGGGACGCCGTGGCGACGAAATCGCTGCGGGTTCGCTCGAGCAGCCGTTCCTCCGTGACGTCGCGGAGTGCGTAGACGGCGCCGTCGCCGAAGTCCACTCCGGAGACCGAGACCCAGCGCTCGTTGCCGTCGCTCAGGACGAGAGGCAGCGTCACGGGGCCGCGCGTCCCCCCTGGCTCGGGCCGCGCATTGTCCTCGATCTCGCTCCAGCCTCCGATCGACCCGAGCGCCGTCTCGCCAACGACCGCAGCTTCGTTCACGGCCAGGATCCGGGCCGCAGCCGGGTTGATCGAGACGATCGCGCCGTCTTCGGCGAGGAGGACGACGCCGTCGTCCACATGGGCGAGCGCGCGCGAGGCGTCGCCTCGGCGCTCGGCCTCGCGGTAGAGGCCGGCATTGTCTACGGCGGAGGCGGCGCGCCGCGCGAGCTCCGAGGCAAGGTCGAGGTCGAGCTCGGTGTAACGCGGCGCCGTGTCGTCACGGATCAGGGAGAGCGCGCCGAGCGCCCGGCCGCGCGCGACTAGCGGAACGGTGATGGCTGAGCGCAGCCCGAGCTCGCGGACGATCTCGAGCAGGCGCTGGTCACCCTGCGCGGCCTCGACGAGGAGCTCGTCCGCGATCTCCGGGATGAACTCCGCCGTCATCGTCCGGATGACGTTCGGGACGCCCATCGGTTGGTCGGGGTCCGGCGGGTACTCCTCCCCCAGCCGCTCGGCCCACGCGACGCGATCGGGGTCCTCGTGCGCGACGGCGAGCCGCTGGATCGAGCCGTCCGGCGCGAGTATGTCCACGGAGCACCAGGTCGCCATCTCGGGGACCGCGAGGCGCGCGAGCTGGGCGAGTGTCGTCTCGTAGTCGAGCGACGAGCCGAGAAGCTCGCTCGCGTCTGCGAGGAAGGTCATCCGCTGCCGCAGCGCGCGCTCGGCCTCGTAGAGGCGGACGCGGTCGATCGCCTGCGCCGCCTGCTGAGCCAGGGTTGCCTTGAGAGCGCGGCGCTCGGCGTCGAACTCGATCTCGGTCGGGAACGTGAACGCGATGGCGCCGATCGCACGCGCTTCGACGACGAGGGGAAGGATGGCGAGCGCGTGGCTCGGGCCCTCGATCGTCGCCATCGTCTTAAAAGCCGCGTTGCGTTCGGCCGAGGTGCTGAAGAAGAACGGCTTCTCCTCGCGGATCGCCTTGCCCATCGGGGTGTCGCTCGACAGCGGGAACGACTCCCAGCCCACGAAGATGTTCTGCTCATAGCCCCGCTGCGCCACGATCTCGATCGTCTCGCCGTCGGTCATGAGGAGCCCGATGGCACCCGCCCGCGCCTCGGCGGCCTCGACTCCCTGGGTGACGATCGCGTCGAGCACCTCCTGCGGGGTGACCGCCTCTGCCAGCCGTGCGGTGACCGCTTGAAGGCGGTTCGCTCGGGCGGTGGCCGCCTCGGCCTGCTGCTGAACCTGGCGACGGCGCTCGAAGAGCTGCGAGATGAGGATCGCGACCACGAAGAAGAGCCCGACGCCGGCAGCCTGGTCCCCGTTCGCGGGGATGAAGTCATATCGCGGCGGCGTGAAGAAGTAGTCCAGCCCCAGCGTCGCGAGCACCGTCGCGACCAGACCGGCGGCGAAGCCGCCGAGGTACGCGGCGAGCGACACCGCGAGCAGGTAGAGAAAGCCTGCGAGCTGGTAGCTCGGCCGGTTCGAGAGTGCGTCCAGCGACGAGATGAGGGCCGGGGCGAGGAAAGCGGCAGCCCAGCCGAGAGCGGTGGACGACCGCAACAGCGATGAGAAGCTACGACCCCTCGTCTCGGCTCCTTTGCTCGCCAGCCCCTGGGGGTCGCATGGTACGTCGCCGCGAACGCCGCGGCAACGGTCTCATCCCTCGAGGTCCGCGGGCCAAAGCTCCGACGGGCGCTCTCGGCGAAGCTCGTCCGCCTCGCCTTGGGAGCAGCGCGCGACCACCCCGGCGACGAGCGGTGCGAGCCGCACGGGGTCAAAAGGCTTCAGCACGTAACCGAGCGCGCCGAGCTTCTCCGCCCGCCGGCGATCGTTCGTGGTCGCCCGCGCCGTCAGGAAAACGATGGGAATGTCCCGCGTGCCCTCTTCGGCCGCGAGCTCCTCGGCGACCGTCCACCCGTCCACGTTCGGCATCATCAGATCCAAAAGGACGAGGTCCGGCTCTTCCGAGCGGGCGAGCGCCAGTGCCTCCTCGCCGTCGGCGGCCTGCAGGACCTCGATCCCGGCCACCGCGAGGTTCACCTCGCAGAGCAGCCGGATCGGCGGCTCGTCGTCGGCGACGAGCACGCGCAGAGGGGACTCGTTTGTCTGGGGGGTTGCGCTCAAGGCCTGGCGGATCCGCGGAGTGTAGAGCCCGAGTACCCGCGGATCCCCAGACTTAGGCGCGTCTTTGCTGCAGGCGGCCGAACGAGGGCCGCGCCACGGGGCGAGCCGGTCCGCTCCAGCTGCGCGTGACGTCGTAACCCCACTTGCGCACGGGATCGAGACGGCCCTGCTCACGCTCGTGGTCGTACGACCACACCGTTTCGCGGTGGCGTCCGTCTACCTTCACCACTTCGAGCGCATGAACGACTCCCTCGCGGCCCGGATCGCGCCGCTGCAGGAATTCGAACGCAAACTCGACTGCCTGGACATAGTCGCGGCATTCGTGGCGGACCTCGTGACCCAACGCCTGGCCTTCGAGAATCTCGCGCACTTCATATCGTTCTTGCCCGGCCGCATGGCTGAGAGTTGCTGCCATGCTTTCGCTCCTTTCGCATGAAGCGTAGGCACGCCAAAACCCCGTGCAAATCCCCCTTTTGAGGTCAGGCCGCTGTCAGTGAGGGACTATGGAGGCGCAGCCGCGCTTTCGGAGCGATAGCGAAGGAACTCGCGGCCCACCGCCTGAACGATGCCCGCCACGGGGATCGCGGCGAGCGCCCCGAGGATGCCGGCCAACTCGGCGCCGATCAGAACGGAGATGAGGACGACGAGCGGCGAAAGCCGTACGGTCCTCCCGTAGATGACGGGCTGCAGGACGTGGTTCTCGAGCTGCTGGTAGAGCAGGAAGAACCCGATGATGATCACGCCCTTCACCCAGCCGAGCTCGACGAAGACGACCGTGGACACGATCACCGCCGCCATGGTCGCTCCGGCGAGCGGCACGAGGTCCAGGATGGCGACGACGACCGCGAGCGCGACCGAGTACTTGCTCCCGAGGGCGAAGAGGACGATCGCCGCGGCGACTCCGGCGATGACGCTGATGACCACGTTGCCGGTCACGTAGCCGCCGACCGTTCGATAGATCTCATGTCCCACCCGCTGCCAGCGCGGACGCGCACTCTCGGGAAGGAAGACATAGAACCGCTCGACCATTCTCGGCCCGTCGAGGAGCATGAAGAAGGTCAGAAAGGCGATCGCGACCGACCCGATGATGATGGAGAAGACGCTCTGCGCCACGGCAAGCGCCGGCGCGGTGACGCCCAGGAGGCTCCCGGCACCGTGCTCTTCGATGGACGCCCGGATGCGATCGACGATGTGGTAGTCCCGCTGGAGGAAGCCGAGCTGGCCGCGGCCGGCGACGAGGTCGTCGACGAGGTCCGGGACGGCCTCGATGAAGTCCGAGACCTGTCTGACCAAGGGAGGCAAAACGAGGAATCCCAGCCCGACGAGTGCGGCGAGCGCGAGGACGAAGACGATTGCCGCCGCGTAGCCGCGTTTCAGCCCCCGGCGCTCGATGTGCTCGACCGCGGGGTTGAGTGCCAACGCAAGAAAAGCCGCGACGAGAATCCACGTGACGATGTGCCATGCCAGATAGACGAACGCAATGATCGCGAGCGTTGCGAGCACGATTCCGAGCACCTGGAGGATCGTGCGCGTCCTGATGTAGACGACCCGCTCGGTGGCGGGATCGGTCGCCATACCGGCAAGCCTGAAGGACGAGCCGGACGAAGCCTCACGGCGGACGCCCGGCCCGTCCAGGCGATGCGGTTAGGAGCCCTGCCCTACGACGGCCTTGCCGGCCGGCGAGACCGCGTACCAGGCACCGCCGAAGTCGGTCAGCCCTTCGCCGTTCGTGTCACCGGCCGCCGTGTCCCCCGAAAACCAGTAGAGGGGGTGCCCGGCGTACGTCACCTGGGAGGAACCCGTTGCGGTTCCGATCATCCCGGCGGAAACTCCGCTGCCGGCAGTCGCCTTGCCGTCGGCCATCACGGCCGGCCAGAGGGCGAGGCAGCCGCCGCTGCAGTTGCTCTTGTTCATGCTGTCCGCCTCGAAGAGGTAGAGCGTCTTCCCGTCCTGGTCGACCAGGATCGTGCCGAGCGGCGAGCTCGCGGTCTTGACGGTGACCGCGGAGGACGACGAGCTCGACGAGCCGCCACCGCCTCCGTACCCGTACGAACCCGACGAGCCGCTCGACGCGGTCGTGCCGCTCGCGGGCGCCGCGCTGGACGAATTGCTCGCCCCGCATCCCGCCGCGGCGATGCCGAGGGCAAGCGCGGCCACTGCGAGAAGCGCGAATCTGGCGATCTTCATGTTGGCCTCCTGTCTCCAATGGAGACGCAGGCCCGGCCGGTACTGCGTTCGTTTGTTCAGGGAGAGATACGCGCGCTCAGCCAAGCGAGATTGCGCTCGCGGCGGCCTTCATCAAGGCGTAACAGTCCCTAGCCGGGCTTCGCCGTCATCGCCCAGAGGGCGACGAGGTACAGCGCGAGGACGACCAGCGCGATAACCCCCGCCGACCTAGCGAGGATCGTCGAGCCACCGTCGGCGCGCGCGAGCCGGCGGGCGCCGAACCCGGCCAATACGACCGAGACGAGCAGGAGGATCCCGCCGAGGTCCGCCGTGATGTAGCCCACGCCGAGCCAGTCCGGCTCGTTGGGGACGTCGGCCCACTTCTCCTTCGAGTAGATCCACTCTGCCCCGATGCGCATGACGAACCAGGCCGGGACGCCGACGAAGAGGAGCGTCCGGAATGCGAGCCGCGCGTAAGCAGCGGCGTCTCCTCCGGGCCTCCATGAGAGCACCTGCGCCGTGCCGGCGGTTACGAGGGCGCCGACGAGGATCATCGCGCCGAGCACGTGCACGAAGAGCGCGTAATTCCAGCTGTCGGGTCGGATCGCGGCCAGCATCGTCACGCTCCCGGCTTGAAGATCATGTCGATGAGCAGGAGAAGGACGACGATGACGCCGCCCGTGTGGAACCAGAGGCCGCGGCGGTCCTGGACGAGCGCACGCAGCTCGGCGTTCGGCGAATTGTCCCCCTCACGGACGAGGCTTCTCGCCCGATCGCGCGCGGCGTTGTAGATCTTCCCCGTCCGCGACCCGAACGCGCCCATGACGAGCCAGAGAACGAGCGCAGCGATCACCCAGCCATCCCACACCTCGTAGCCGTCCGCGTCGATGGCGAGCCAGATGCCGAAGACGAGGACGCCGATTGAGCCGACGGCGATCAGCACGTCACCCACCTTCGAGATGCGGAAGAGCCTCGCAACGTCGGTCGGTACGTCCTTGTTCCAGACGACGGCGATCAGCACGGTGTAGAGGACGAGCGCCGCGACGAGCGCGAACGCCGACGCGACATGCAAGAAGAGGATCCAGTCGTAGCGGGACACGCGGGCAACCTAACGTACGCGGCGGGCGAGGCGAAAGCGGGCGATGGGAATCGAACCCGTTCAGGAGTATGGTCCGGCCGGCTGTCGGTCCACCAAGGTAGGGGTCGACCAAGGAGGGATCATGAGGGGACGTTCTGCCCTACTCGTCGCTGGGGTGGCCATCACCGGCAGCGTGCTCGCCAGCGCACCGGCGACCGCCAAACCGATCGACAAGGGCCACTTCCACGACGTCTTCACCAGTGACGTCTACGACTGCGACGGGACCCAGGCCCAGGACAGCGGGGACGTCTCGGGCAACTTCGTGTTCAACCAGCGCGGCTCATCAGCGTTCCCGTACTTCCGGGAGAGCGTGCGCGGCACCATCGTGACCACAAACCTGGAGAACGACGGCACCTACACCAACGTCTTCACCGCCAACAGCAGGGACCACACGATCGTCAACAACGGCGACGGCACCATCACCATCACGACCTTTGCCTCCGGCGGCTCCCGCTTTTATGACACCAACGGCAAGCTCGTGCTCCGAGACCCCGGCCAGTTCCGGTTCGCCTTCGACATCGACTACAACGGCACTCCCGGTGACCCCAACGACGACATCGAGGTCCCCGACTCGTTCCGGGTGGTTCGCGACTCCACCGGTCGCAACGACCTCGAAGGGCGCGACTTCTGCGCGGACCTGGTGGAGTTCACCAGTCCGTAGCCCCTGCGCCGAAGCGGCGTCCCGCGTACGAAGAGAGAAAGGCCCCGGTTTACGGGGCCTTTCTCATGCAGCAGAGGGAGACGTGCGAATCGTGCCGACAACGCCCCTACGGTGGGTCAGTAGACGAGCGGCCGCGCTCTCTCACCTACTGCGCTTTGCCGATCAGGTGGTGGCGCGGGTTCCACCAGCGGAAGAGTCGAGCGTGATCGCTTCCGCCCTCCATCGCCACGGCGAGGATGTCACGGTGGGTTGGTTGGTCGAGGCGCAGATGCGTCCATACGATGACCGCGTTTTCGCCGCTGAAGTAGCAGAAGAGGCGACCACCTGGCTGGCCCGGCCCGTGCTCCCAGGGCGCCTCCCCGGTCCAGGACAGGCGGGAGCACGTCCCTGAGTTTTTGGGAACCCCTGCTTCGGCGAGCGCCGCGTCGTACGCGGCTCCCAAGGTCTTGCCATCCGGGTACAGCGACACTTGCCACCGGTCAGGCGCGAACTTTCCCGTGTTCTGCGCTGGGAGGCAGACGGCCGTCTCGACCGCATTCGGATCGGGCACCGTCTGCACCTGACAGTCGGCCCAGAGGGCTGCCGGGACGATCGCATCGAGCGTGGCCGCCGCCTCTTCCTCGGTCGTTCCAGTCCCGCTCGTGGTTCCTCCGCTTGGCGCACTCGTCGTCGGTTGGGTTTCTGTGCCGGGGGAACCTGCGGGGCTCGCGTTGCTCTCGTCCGTTCCGCCACCTGTCAGCCAGACGACGAGACCGGCGGTCAATGCGGCGGCGAGCACGGCGATCGCGATCAACTTCGGCGCGAGCCGACTGCTGTTGGTGAAGAACATGAAGACTGAGCGAGAGTCGTCCTTCTCGTCCTCCCATGCGACCCGGAATGCGCGCACGTTTTCGTCGATCCCCTTGAGCCGCATTAGGCCGCGGTCGACGTAGCGCATCCCGCCGAGCCGCCCAGCGAGGCGCGTCGTCCCCTCGCTCACGAGCACCTCGTCGCCGTGCGCCAGCGCACAGAGTCGCGCCGCGATGTTCAGCGCTCCGCCGCGGTAGGAGCCGTCGCCCATGTCGACTGCCTCGCCGGAGTCGATCCCGATGCCCACTCTGAGCGGGAGGTCGAGGTCGGCATCGGTCTCTTCAACAAAGACGCGCTGCATGTCCATCGCGGCTCGAATCGCCTGCCGGGCCGACTCGAAGACGGTCAAAGCCTCGTCGCCCCGGATCTCGACCACGCGGCCTGTCCGAGTGTCGACGATCTCCTGGATGATGTCCTTGAACTTCGCGGCGAGGCGCGCAGCTGCCTCGTCGCCGTACTCCTCGGTGAAACGCGTGTAGCCGCGAATGTCGGCGATCAGAAACGATTGGATGGCCGAGCGTTCTTCGGGCACCTGTTTGAGTATCGCACCTTGTCAGCGCCTGGGACTTCGGGCAGTTCGTCGAGAGACGCCAAGGACGCCTAAACCCGCTTTGTCAGGCGGGTTCCGGCTTAGTAGTGCCAAAGCGGGCGAAGGGAATCGAACCCTCGTCACCAGCTTGGAAGGCTGGGGCTCTACCGTTGAGCTACGCCCGCGGGGCCAGGCCAGCGTAGCGAACGACTCTGCTAGGCGACGCGTGCCTGGTCGGCTTCGCGCAGACGCTCCGCCATGACCTTCAGCAGACCGAGGGCGAGTTCGGAATCGCCCTTGACGAGCTTGAGGAAGGACCGTCGCGCGATCGCCATCGTCAGCACGGAGGTCTCGGCGAGAATCGTGGCCGTGCGGGGGCCACCATCGAGAAGCGCGAGCTCTCCGAAGAAGTCTCCTGCCCCGAGCGTGGCGCTCCTTCCTCCCGGAAGATTGAGCGTCGCCTCTCCGTCGAGAATGACGAAGAAGGTCTCTCCCCGCTGGCCCTTGCGAACGATGGCCGAGCTGGCGGCGAAGCGGCGGGGGCGCGCGAGATTCGCGATCCGCTTCACGTGCCGCTTCGAGAGCGGCGCGAAAAGCGGAATCCCGCGAAGGACATCGACCCATTCCGAGCCGAGCGGCTCATTGCGCGCCCGGGGCCTCGCACCGAGGATGAGCTCGTCGACTCCGACCTTCCGCATCGGGCGACTATCTCATCCCGAAGTGGCTGAAACCAGCCCGACGCCCGTTAGCCTGAAGCGGTGCTCCTGGCCACGACGCCGCCCGCCTCGAGCTGGTACCCGGCCTGGGAGGAGGTCGCGGTGCTCGTGGGGCTCGGCGTCGCCTACGTCCTCGCGGCGCGGAAGGATCGGCCCTCTCTTCTCCGGTCAGCGCTCTTCTTCTCCGGCCTCGTTCTCGCCTTCGTCGCGGTGGCCAGCCCAGTGGCCACGGTCGCGGTCCACTTCCTCGTTTCCGCCCACCTCCTCCAGAACGTCGTCCTCGCCGAGTGGACGCCCGCGCTCCTCGTGCTCGGGCTCGGGCCCTGGGTGGCC
>Ga0111538_10005755_pt1 | contig 16880 bp, 16 predicted proteins | sample SoiMethybrSBSTD1_FD_79669 | JGI IMG/M metagenome (GOLD analysis project Ga0111538, IMG submission 79669) | Bulk soil microbial communities from a Populus tree surrounding site in Tennessee, USA - Soil MetaG P. TD hybrid SBSTD1 (version 2)... | ecosystem: Environmental > Terrestrial > Soil >...
AGGTCGCCGGGTCGCCGGACTCGAAGCCGGCGTTCCAGGCCTCGGCGCGCTGCTCGGGCGTGCCGTGGTGCATGGGACTGCTCGCGTCGAAGTCACCGACGGCGAGCGCGGCGTCGATCGCCTCCTGCACGTCACCGTCCTCGAGGCGGTTGTCGCGGTACGCGCTGTTGGCCCACGTGCCGGCGTAGCAGTCGGCCTGGAGCTCGAACGCCATCGTCGGGAGCTGATTGCCGTAGCGCGCGAACAGGCCGAGCTCATCCTGGATCTGGTGGCCGTACTCGTGGGCGACGATGTAGGCGACGGCGAAGTCGCCGACCGTGCGGCCGTAGCCCTGCGAGCTGCCGGGGAGCGCCTGGTCGAGGGCGCCGTCGTAGATGTCGGTCGCGAACTTCTCGGAGACGTAGATCGTGTCGTCGGCCGAGCAGTAGGCGGCGGCGCTGTCGCCCATGGTCTCGCCGCCACAGGCGCTCGCGGCGGCCTGGCCGGCCGGGATCCACGCGTAGCTGACCCGCGGCTCGTCCAGCCCGTTGTCGTCGAAGACCGACGTCCAATAGCTGTCGACGTCCTTCGTCACTGTGGTCAGGAACTGCTCCATGGTCTGCGGCTGGGCGTCGTCGGCTGGCTGTTCATAGGCCTGCGCGGAGCCGAAGTGCTGGGCGGCGACGAACGCCAGGGCCAGCACCACGGTCCCGCCGAACAGGCCGCGGCGGATCGTTTTTCGCATGCGCCCGAAGATGGCCGAACGCCCGTCAGGGGTGAATAAAGGCGCCGCGAGGCTAAGGTCGGAGCCGTGCTGCGCGGCTCGATCGTCACGCTCGCGCTGGCTGCGCTGCTGTTCGCCTATGCCGCGAGCGCGCAGCTCGGCGGCGACGAGATGTTCCACCTCGTCTGGGCTGCCGACATCCTCGACGGGCGCACGCCGGAGCTCGAATCGGCAGTCGCGCCGACGATGCACCCGCTCGAGCTGCTCGTCGCGGTGCCGGCAGCGGCGCTCGGGCGGCTCGGCGACGACGCGATGCGGATCGTCGTCCTGCTCGGGCTCGTCGCGACGGCGGCAGCGCTGTACCGCATCGGCACCACGCTGTTCTCGCGGGCGGTCGGCGTCCTCGCCGCGGTGCTGTTCGTCACCCGCCCGCACCTGCTCGAGATGGCCCATCGCGGCGAGCCCGACGTCCTGGCCGTGGCGGCCGTGGCGTGGGCGGCGGTCGTCGCGCTGGAATGGCCGGCCCGCCGGACGCTGGTGCTCGCGCTGCTCGCGGTGGCCGGTCTCTTTCGCCCGGAGGCGTGGCTGCTCGCGCTCGGGTACGCGGGGTGGCAGGCGCGCGGCCAGCCACGGGGCGACCAGGTCAAGCTGGCACTGCTCGCGCTGGCCGCGCCGGCGCTGTGGGCGCTGACCGACCTCCTCCTCACCGGCGATCCGCTGCTGTCGTTCCTGCGCACGCGCGACCGCACGACGCTGCTCGCGCGCGAGACCGGCCTGCCCGCGGCGCTCGACCTACTGCCGCACCATCTCGGCTTCCTGCTCGGTCTGCCGATCCTGGTCGTCGGCGTGCTCGGCTTCGCCGCCGGCCTGTGGCTCGCGACGCGGCGCGCGCTCGGACCTGCCGCCGCCGCGATCGGGTTCGGCGCCGCCTTCCTCGCCCTCGGGATCGCCGGGCTGTCGCTGCAGCCCCGCTACCTCGTCGGCCTGTCCGCCGTCATCTGCCTGTTCGCGGCGATCGGTGCGCTCGGGTGGCGCTCACTCCCGCCCGGCAGCAGCGGCCGGACCGCGTGGCAGGTGGCGGGCATCGGAGGCGCGATCGTGCTGCTGGTCGGCGTGCCGTGGGACGTGCGCAAGCACGACCAGGTGCGCGCGGCGCTGCTCGACCAGAGTGCCCAGCTCGACGATCTCACGCGCGGGGACGTCGCCGCCGAGCTCAAGCGCTGCCGGCCGATCCAGGTGGGATCGGCCCGCGCGATCCCGCATCTCGCCTACTGGACCGGCGTGCAGCCGACGGAGATCGTCGTCGGCACGGGTGGCGCGCACGCGCTCGTCACCCCGACACCCACGACGCACGCGTACCTGGCCGGCCAGCCGCCGGTCGTGCTTCCCCCGCCGCCGGGCATGCGGCGCCTCGCAACGAACGAGGCCTGGCGGGCCTACGCCGCCTGCTGAGGGGGTGGCGGACACCACGTAGCAAAGGCTTGCCAGCGCCCTCGCGGCAGCGCGCCAACGCCCGTATACCTGCGCTGCAATCACTACCGAGGGAGCCCGAGCCATGCCGATGGCGGCCGACTATCCGTTCTTGGACGTGTTCTGGTCCATGATCATCTTCTTCTTCTGGGTGATCTGGATCTGGATCGTCATCACGGTCTTGATCGACATCTTCCGCCGCCAGGACATCGGCGGCTTCGCCAAAGCCATGTGGGTGATCTTCGTCGTGATCCTCCCGTGGCTCGGCGTGCTGATCTACCTGATCGCGCAGCACGACGGCATGCGCGAGCGGAGCATCAAGCAGGCCCAGGACCAGAAGCAGCAGTTCGACCAGTACGTGCGCGAGGCCGCCGGCGGCTCCGCCGACGAGATCTCGAAGGCCAAGCAGCTGCTCGACAGCGGCGCGATCACGCAGGCCGAGTTCGACACGCTCAAGGCGAAGGCGCTCGCGTAACTCGGTCCGATGGCCCTCCTGCGCCGGCACAAGGACGTCGGTGGCACGCGCTACCAGATGCGCGAGAAGCTGTTCGCGATCGGCGACGACTTCTGGATCGAGACGGATGACGGTCGCCGGGCGTACAAGGTCAACGGCAAGGCGCTCCGGATACGGAGCACGTTCGTGATCGAGAACCCGTCCGGCGACGAGCTGCTCAAGATCCAGGAGAAGAAGCTCTCGATCCGCGACACCATGCGGATCGAGCGCGACGGCATGACCGTGGCGACCGTCAAGAAGGCGCTGGTGTCACCGCTCCGGCACCGCTTCACCGTCGACCTCGAGACCGGCGGCGAGCTCAAGGTCAAGGGCAACATCGTCGACCACGAGTACGAGATCGAACGCGACGGCACCACGATCGCCGAGGTCTCGAAGCGCTGGTTCCGGGTGCGCGACACCTACGGGATCGAGATCGCCGAGGGCCAGAACGACGCGCTGATCCTCGCCACCACCGTCTGCCTCGACGAGATGGCGCACGACTAGCGCACGGTCGCGCGGCCGGACGAGAACGTCCGGCCGCGCGTCATGTGCGTCTCTCAGCGGGCTGTGACCTACGTCACTCAGGCGTTCTGAGCGCCGAAGCCGCGCCTCCCCGTCTCGTTGAGCTCGTCGGGCTGGAAGCGATCGGGCCAGCTGCGCTCGTAGTGCTCCTCCGGGAAGTCGCTCGGGCTGTCGCCGTTGCGGAACGCCTCGTAGACCCGCGGCGCGTAGTCCGCGTTGCGCGGGCACCACGGGGCGGCCGGGATGTACATCACGTTCCCCCATCCCTCCTGGCTCTCCACCGGCGCGACGCCGTGGATCACGTCGGCGTGCCACCACACCGAGTCGCCGGCCCGCACGTCGGGGATGCCGGCGAACGCGCGCACGAGCAGCGGGTGCCAGCGCTCGTTGACCGGAAACACCTGGCCGACGCTGACGCCGCACATGTCGTCCTCGGCCACGTCGGGCAGCAGCGGGCGCAGCATCATGTAGGCCATCGCCTCGGGGATCGGGACGGTGAACAGCACGCCCTGGTCGTGGGCCATGTCCGACAGGGCCGTCCAGCCTTGGAACGTCCGGAACACCGAGCACATCGTCGTGCTCGGGTACTGCGGCCCTGACGTCCGGTAGGACGCATCCCACGGGTCGTACTGCTCGACGGTGCCGTCGAACAGGTGCCGGAACGCTCGCTGGTAGGCGCTCGTCATCCACAGGTCGAGCGTGCCGACGTCGACGTGCGAGCCGAGCCCGCCGGAGCTCGCGCCGGGCGGGCGGCGGCGGATGCGGTCGGGGTACAGCGAGTCGCGGTCCGGGTCGAACCACTGCGTGCCGTCGGACGCGTACGTCCACCGGTGGTTGAGGAACGACTGGACGCGCGCCATGCGGTCGCTCTGGCGGGCCTCCATCTGGGCGCGCGACCAGTAGATCGGGTAGATCTCGGGGCGCGAGCCGACGCTGCCGAAGAAGTCGTCGCCCGGCCCGCGGTAGTTCTCGAAGAACTCGTTGCGCTCGACGTAGTCGACGATGTCCTTGTCCCAGGCGAGTGCCTGCTCGCGCTCGAAGTGGCCGCGGATGACGGCGCAGCCGCGCCGGTGCACGAGCTCGACCGTCTCCTCCGGGACCGTGCCGGCCTCGATGTCGGCGTAGTCGATGACCGGCCAGACCGACTCGCCGCGCGCCTTGGCCGCCTCGATCTCCTCGACCTTCTCGCCGACCCGCGCCTCGACGACGGCGAAGATCTCCTCGACCGTGCGGCCCGACGCCTCGATGCGCGCGCGGATCGCCGCCTTGATCTCGCGGATCGCGGCCTCGGGGTCCGGCGGCGTGGTCTCCCAGTGCGGCAGCTCGACGGTCGACTGCGTGCTCATGCCTCTCTCACTCCCTTAGGAAGGACTCCTTACTGAGACGGCAACCTAGCACGGATCGCGCCTCTAGGCAAGAGTCCTGACTAGACTCCCCCCGTGGCCCCGACCAAGCCGTCGCTCGAGCTGCTGCGCGCACTGTCGGACGAGCACGTGCTGCGCGCCCTGATGGTGCAGCGGCGCGCGACCCGCGCCGAGCTCGCCGTCGCCACCGGCCTGTCGAAGCCGACGGTGAGCGAGAGCGTGCGGCGGCTGAGCGAGGCAGGCGTCGTCGTCGACACCGGCGAGCGGACGACCGGCCGCGGCCGGATCGGCACCTACTACGGGCTGCCGGACACCACCGGCTGCGCGCTCGTCGTCAGCATCGCGCCCGAGGGGATCGTGGCCGAGGCCGTCGACGTCTACGGCGACGTGGTCGCGCGGGCGCAGGCCGAGGTTAGCCGCGCGCCCGGCGCCGGCGCCGTCGCCCGCGCGCTCGCGGCTGTCGCCGGCGAGGTCGCCGCGCCCGGCCCGGTGCGCGTGGCCACGGTCAGCGCCGCCGATCCCGTGGACCGAGCGTCAGGTCGGCTCGTGGAGCTCCCGGACTCGCCGTTCCTCGTCGGCGCGCTCGACCCGCCGGCCGTGCTCGCCGGCGTGGTCGACGGCCCCGTCAGCGTCGACAACGACGTGAACTGGGCCGCGCGCGCCGAGCACGGCCGCGCCGCCGACTTCGTCTACGTGTACCTCGGCGAGGGCCTCGGCGCCGCGGTCGTCAGCGACGGCGAGGTCCGGCGCGGGCATGCGGGGCTGGCGGGCGAGATCGCGCACCTGCCGACCGTCGGCCCCGGCGGCGTCGCGATGCCGTTCACGGACGTGTTCGCCGCGCTCGGGCTGCACCGTCCCGGCTCGACGGCGATCGACGTCCCGGCGCTGCTCGCCGCCGCGGCGCGCGACGCGAGCGATCTCGCGCGCGCCATCTGTGGCGTGCTGGCGGCGGCGGTGGCGCTCGCCGATCCGGAGGTCGTCCTGATCGGCGGGCCGTGGGGTCGCGATCCCACCGTGCTGGCGGCGATTGCGCGTGAGTTCGGCCGCGCGCCGCGGAATGTCGCGGTCGAGGCGGCCTCCGTCGAGGACGAGCCGGCGCTGGTGGGCGCGCGCGAGACGGCGCTGCGACAGCTGCGCGACGCGATCGTGGCCGGCGCAAGTTGGGGCGAGGACCCCAGGTGACGCTCGAGCGAACCGGTCGAACACTCCGAGCATGCGCCGACGTGCACTCCTCGCCCTCCTGCTCACCGCCTTCGTGACGCTCACGCCCACCGCCGCGCAGGCCGCCGGGTTCAGCGATCCGTTCACGACGCTCGACGCCCAGCGCTGGGCGATCGGCGACCATCCGCTCGGCCTCGGCCGCTTCGAGCCGGCGAACGTGGGCGTCGCCGGCGGCGCGCTGGCGCTGACGCTGCCGGCCGGGACACTGAACGGCGGCGAGGTCCGCACGAACGCCCTGTGGGGCGCCGGCACGTTCCGCGCGCGGATGCAGGCGGCGCCGGCCGCGGGCTCGCTCAGCGCCTTCTTCCTGTACGCGCCGCCCGACTACCAGAGCGAGGTCGACATCGAGATCGTCGGCGACTCGGTGCTGCTTTCGACGTACGCGGGCGGCGGCCAGACGCACACCGAAACGCGGCCGCTCGGGTTTGACCCGGCGGCCGCGTTCCACGACTACGAGATCGAGCTGGCGCGCAAGGCGGTCACGTTCCGCGTCGACGGCATCGTGCTGCGGACGTGGAAGAACGGCCTGCCGAAGGCGCCGATGGCGCTGTACGTCAACGCCTGGTTCCCGACGTGGCTCGGCGGGCTCCCGCCGGCGACGGCGACGGCCACGCTCGTGGACAGCGTGACCGTCGCCGGGTGACGGCTAGCGCCGCTTGGCGAGCTTGATCTTGGCGACGATGTCGTTGCCGCCGGGGACCTCCTTGTTTGACAGCACGCGGCCGGTCGCGCCCTCGAAGCGGCCGGTGCCGGCTTCGAGCTCGGAGCCGTGCCAGACGAGCAGCGCCCTGCCGATCGCGACATGGGAGACGCAGTCCGGCGCGCCGGTGCCGAACACGCAGCGCAGGTGCTCGCTCGCGAAGAAGCGCTTCGCGTGCCGCTTGTGGTTGCCGCGGAAGTCGAGCGCGTACACGTCGAGCGTGTCGCCGGGCTGCGGGTCCCGGTTGACGACGGTCCCGTCCGGGGCGGTGACGGTGACCGACGTGAGCTTCGAGAACACCTTGAGCGTGATGTGCCGGCCGGCGGCATGACCGGCGGCAGGCCACAGCGCGGCGGCGCACAGGAGCGCGGTGACCGCGACGACGAGGCTGCGGATGCGAGGAGTGATGGTCATGCGCCGAAGCTACGGCCGCGCCCGCCGGAGCACATCGACGCCAGCACTGGACTTCTCTGAGGGCTAGCCCCTAATGGCGCGCAGGTACGCGAGCACCGCGAGCACGCGGCGGTGGTCGTCGTCGCTGACCTGCAGCCCGAGCTTCATGAGGATCGTCCGCACGTGCGACTCGACCGTCTTCTCGGTCAGCCACAGGCGGCGCGCGATGCCGCCGTTCGTGCGGCCCTCGGCCATCAGCGCCAGCACCTCGTGCTCGCGCGGCGACAGCTCGCCGAGCGCCCGGACGGGCCCGGGCGCGTTGATCAGCGTCGCGACCACCTGCGGGTCGAGCGCCGACCCGCCGTCGGCGACGCGGCGCACGGCGTCGAGGAAGTCGTCCACGTCGAGTACGCGGTCCTTGAGCAGGTAGCCGAAGCCGCCGCCGTCGGTCACGAGCTCGACGATGTGGCGGGTCTCGATGTGCTGCGAGAGCACGAGCACACCGGTGCGCGGGTGCGAGCGGCGGATCTCGGCCGCCGCGCGCGTGCCCTCGTCGTCGTAGTCCGGCGGCATGCGGACGTCGACGACGGCAAGGTCGGGCTCGTGCTCCGAGACCAGCGCGAGCAGCGCGTCGCCGTCGCCCGCGCGGCCGACGACCTCGTGCCCGGCGTCCTCGAGCAGACCGGCGAGACCCTCGCGCAGGAGCACCGTGTCCTCGGCGATCACGACGCGCATGGCAATTCCACGGCGATTCTCGTGCCCGCGCCGGGCGGGCTGTCGATGGCGAGCGTGCCGCCCTGGGCGGCGACGCGGTCGCGCATGCCGCCGAGGCCGCTGCCGCCCGACTCGCCGGCGCCACCGATCCCGTCGTCGGCGACGACGAGCCGCAGCGCGCCGTCCGCCCGCGCGGTCTCGACGACGACGCGGCTCGGCGACGCGTGCTTGAGCGCGTTGGTGATCGCCTCGCAGGCGACGAAGTACGCCGCGGCCTCGACCTCCGGCGGAGCGCGGTCGGCGGTCGCGCTGACCTCGACGGGCACCGTGGCGCCGCGGGCGAGGTCGGCGAGCGCGGCGCCGAGGCCTTCGTCGAGGCGCGGCGGCCGCACGCCGGCGGCGATCGTGCGCAGGTCGGCGATCGCGGCGCCGACCTCGTCGACCGCCGCGTCGAGCGCCGGTGAGATCGCGAGCGCGTCACGCGGCAGCGAGCGCTGGATGCGGCGCAGCACGATGCCGAGGGTGACGAGCCGCTGCTGCGCGCCGTCGTGCAGGTCGCGCTCGATCCGGCGCCGCTCCGCGTAGCCGGCCTGCGCGATGCGGGCGCGCGACGACTCGACCTCCGCGAGCTGCAGCCGCAGCTCGACGCGCAGGCGCGCGAGCTCGACCGGGACGGCCGCCGCGTCGATGACCGCGCGCAGCAGGTCGGGCCGCTCCGCGAGCGCACGATCGTGCAGCAGCACGCCGAGCTCCTGGTCGTCGCGTCCGATCACCGCCCGGGCGCGGCCGTCCTCGGGCAGCGCCGCGAGCAGATGGCCGAGCCGGTCGGCGTAGGCGCCGGTCTCCGGCAGCCGGAACACGACCTCGGCGGCCGGATCCGCGAGCGCCACCGCGACGGCCTCGCCGACGTCCTCCGGCTCGGCCCGGCCGTCGCGCACTTCGTCGAGGAAGTCGCGCAACAGCCGGACGGCGTCGAACCGGGCGCGGGCGAAGCGCCGGTCGACCGTTCGCTGGACGCGTGCGTGCAGGGGCCGGAACGCGAGGGCGGCGGCGAGCGTCGCCAGCGACGCGGTCAGCGCCGACCCTCCCACGACCTGGCCGACGAGCAGCGCGACGAGCGCGTACGTCGCCACCAGCAATGCGGTCAGGACCGCGTAGACCAGCGTGCGGTTGAGCAGCCGGTCGATCGAGTACAGCCCGTGCCGGGTCACCGCGACCGCGACGGCGACCGCCGGCCACACCTGCAGGATCAGCAGTCCGGCGAGGTCGAGCGGGTTCTCGATGTCGAGCGCGGCCGCAAGCAGCGACCCGCCGCCGAGCCAGAGCGGCAGCAGCAGCGCCCCGTAGGCGAGCCACAGGACCTGGCGCCTGCGTTGGGCGTCGCCCGCGCGGTAGCGGGCGCGCAGCGCCAGCGCGCCGCCGACGAGCGACGCCAGCAGCCCGGCCCAGCAGACCCAGAACAGCGGCTCGAGGCTCTCCGGCCACGTGAACGGCGACGGGCTGGCGAGCGTCCCGTACGAGGTCTCCACCTCCGGGGCGCCCGCGAGCAGCACGACCAGGCCGCCGCAGGAGGCGCACGCGGCGACGGCGACCGGGCGCCAGCGCGGCGACGGCAGCCGCCCGTCGGGGAACACGTACGCGAGCGCGAGCGGCCACAGGAACAGCACCGGCCACTGGAAGGCGACCAGCGCGGCCCAGGCGCCGGCCGTGGAGCCGCGGTCGTCGTGCAATGCGAGGTCGGCGGCGGTGCCGGCGGCCATCACGACGGCCACCGACAGCGGGCCGACGAGCAGGATCCACGCCACGCGATTGCCGGGCCGGCGCAGCGCCACGAACAGGCCCACCGCGACCGGCGCGACGACCGCCAGCACGAGCAGCACGGTCCCGACCGCGTCGAGCATGTGATGCGCGCCGCGCCCGGCGGCCAGCGCGTCGAACACCGCCGCCGCCGACACCGCGGCGATCGCGGCGACGGCGATCAGGCAAGCGAGCACGCGCGACATCGCCGCCGATGCTCTCGCACCGCGCCGCGGCGGTCCAGAGTGCTACCCCTGAACCTCTCGCGGACCGAAGAGGAGGCGCAGATGGCTCAGGCACGGCTCGAGGACGGCGTCCCGGTGACCGCCGGGTGGTTCGTGGTCAACGCGCGCGACGCCCCGTGGATGCACAACGACATGCGCGCGGTGTGCAAGTTCGGCGGCCAGGGCGAGGCGCACTTCGACGATCTCGGGATCGCGCTGTACTGGCTCGAGCCCGGGCAACCGATGTCGATGTACCACCACGAGGCCGGGCAGGAGGACTTTCTCGTGCTGCGCGGCCGCGCGCTCGCGATCGTCGAGGGCGAGGAGCACGAGCTCGAGCCGTGGGACCTCTTCCACTGCCCGCCACGGGCGCCGCACACGATCGTCGGCGCCGGCGACGAGCCCGCGCTCGTCCTCGCCGTCGGCGCGCGCAAGGAGAAGGGCTCCGCCCGCTACCCGGTCGATCCGACGGCCGTCCGCCACGGCGCCGGCGTGGAGTCCGAGACGGAGACGCCGTACGCCCGCTACAGCGAGTCCAAGCGCGGCCCGGCGCCGCCGCTCTAGTGCTTTCGACTCGTCCGTTTGTCGACAAACCTCCCCGTCCGGGGAGGGGGGTACAGGTCGAGCCCCCCGATCGGTGAGGGCGGTCCAGGCGGTTGTGTAGCAGCGTGCAGGCCATGAAGCGCCCCATGCTCGCCGGAGTCGCCGTCGCGGCAGCCGCGACCCTCGCTCCCTCCACCGCCTCCGCTGCCTCGATCGCTCTGACGGTCCCCGGCGGCACCCCCACGATCGCGTACACGGCGAGTCCAGGTGAGGTGAACGCCCTCGAGATGCACGGCACCGTCAACGGCGGTGACGACTTCCGCATGCCGTTCTTCGAGTACTCGGCTCCGCTGACGGTGGGCGCGAGCTGCAGCGGCCTGCTGCCGACGATCTGCGGCTTCGTCGATCAGGCCTTCCCGGTGACCGTCGCGCTCGGCGACGAGAACGACGTCGCGAGCACGAACAGCTTCACGCAGAACCTCACGATGGACGCGGGCTCGGGCGCCGACGACGTGCTGGCCGGCGGGATCGACGCGACCGCCGACGGCGGGTCGGGCAGCGACAGCATCATCCTCGCCGCCAACAACGTGGTGACCGGCCACGGCGGCAGCGGGCGCGACAAGATCTTCGGCGGCCTCGGCGCCGCGGCCGCGATCCTTACGGGCGGCACCGGCCGCGACCTCCTGGTCCCCGCCGGGTTCGCGTTCAACGACGCGAAGGGCGGCCCCAACGCCGACACGCTCGTCAGCTTCAGCGGCGACGCCGTGACGCTCGACGGCGAGTCCGGCTCCGACGTGCTCGTCGCCCCGACGGGCCGCAGCGGCATCACGCTCAACGGCGGGTCCGGCACGGACATCGCGTTCAGCCACGTCGGCAGCGTCGTCGTCGACGCCGGGTCCGGCTACGACTACGTCGACGTCAAGAGCGGCGTCGACACCGCACCTGACACGGTCAGCTGCGGCAGCGAGCTGGACGTCGTGTACGCCGACTCGTGGGACAGCGTCGCCAAGGACTGCGAGCTCGTGATCCGCCGCGGCACGCCGCCGACGCTGAGCCGCGTGACGAACGCGATCGACGCCGCGAAGGCGCTGCAGCTGCACCGCCCGAAGCCGGCCGAGCTCTAGAAGTAGTCCTGCAGCGCCGGCCTCGGGCCGGCGCTCGCAGCTGCCAGGAAGGCGTCGGCGCTGTCGTCGCCCGCCAGCAGGCCGGCCCGCCGGAGCACCGCCGGGTCGGCCGCGCCCGCGTACCAGACGGCCAGGCCCCGCGGAGTGAACCGCACCGCGCCGCTGCCGCCGGGCTCGAGCCGGCCCGCCCCGCTCTCGAGCACCAGCCGCCACGAGCCGGAGTTCCACGGGCAGACCTCGTCGTCGAGCCCGATGTCGACCGCCCCGGAGAGGTGCGGCGGCCAGCCGCGCGCGGCGACCGCGCCCGCCGCGTCGAGCACGCGCAGCATCCACGCGTCGCGCGACTCGACCGTCGTGTGCACCAGCGGGGCGAGCAGCGTGAGCGGGTCGCTGTCCGGGAGCCGCAGCCGGATCGTCGGCGCGACGTCGCGCCAGCTCCCGAGCATCGCGAGCAGCGCCCGCGTGGCGCCGGGCGTGAGCCCGATCAGGTCGAACACCGCCAGCCGCCCCGACGCGTCGTAGCCCGACTCGCGGTCCCAGCTCGCGTAGCCCTCGACGCCGCCCGGCCCGACCGCGAGCGTCACGCCGTCAACGCGCTCGAGCGTGTGCAAGCCCTCGAAGATCGACCCTGAGCGCTCGAGCATCCCGGCCGACGCCCGCGCCACCGAGCCGTAGATCTCGTCGATCATCGCCGCGTCCTCCGCCTCGGCCGCGCGCAGCGCGATCTCGGGCGGCCGCTCCACGGCGGCGAACGCGATCGCCGGCACGGCCACCCACGTCAACGCTCCGACCTCCTCGCAGCCGAGCGAGCGGTACGGGCCCGGCCCGGAGCGGAACAGCGTCGCGATCACCGCGCCACGCTCGCGCGCGGCGTGCAGCGTGCGCGTGAGCGCCATGCGCCCGAGCCCGGTGCCGCGCAGCTCCGGCACGGTGACGACGCCCGCCAGTCCGGTCGCCGGCACGAGCCGGCCGCCGAACCAGTGCCGCTGGTCGCGGTCCATCGCCTTGGCGACGAGCCGGCCGGCGGCGTCGAACACGCCCCAGGTCACGCGGCCGGGGCGGTCGGTCAGCCAGCCCGGCGGCGCCTCCTTGTCGGCCCCGAAGGCGATCCGGGTGATCTCCCAGGAGGCCGGCAGGTCGTCGACGGTGAGCGCGCGGATCTCGTACCCCACAGGCGGCATCTTCGCGCGTCATACTGGTTGACCAGACAACGATGCCCGCACTCCCCGCCACGCTCCGTCTCGGTCCCGTCCACCTCACCGTCCGCGATCTCGACCGCGCGGTCGCCTGGTACCAGCGATCGCTCGGGCTGCGCGTGCACCGCCACGATGCCGACGTCGCCGAGCTCGGTGACGGCAGCGAGCCCACCGTCGTCCTGCACGAGGATCCGCAGGCACAACCGGCCGGCCGCCACGCCGGCCTCTACCACTACGCGCTGCTGTATCCGAGCCGCGAGGAGCTCGCCCGCGCCGTCGTCCGGCTCGCCGCGACCCGCACGCCGATCGAGGGCGCGTCCGATCACGAGACGCACGAGGCGATCTACCTGCCGGACGCCGACGGCAACGGGATCGAGCTCGCCGCCGACCGCCCCCGCGAGCAGTGGCCGGAGCACCTCGGCTACGCCGGCGGCCCGCAGCCGCTCGATGTCGACGACCTGCTCGCGACCGTGCGCGGCGAGGAGGAGTACCCCGAGCAGGTCGGCGAAGGCCTGCGCACGGGGCACCTGCACCTGCACGTCGGCGACATCGAGCAGGGCCTGGCCTTCTACCGCGACCAGGTCGGCTTCGAGCAGCAGGCGCAGCTCGGCGGCTCGGCCGCGTTCGTGTCGGCCGGCGGCTATCACCATCACCTCGGCTTCAACACCTGGCGCGGGCCGGGCGTGCCGCCCGCGCCGCCGCACCGCGCGGGCCTCGTCCGCTGGACCGTCGAGCTGCCGACGGCCGAGGATGTCGAGGCCGTCCGCGAGCGGCTCGACGACACCGAGGACTTCGACGGCGGCTTCCTCGCGCGCGACCCGTGGGGCAACGCGGTCGCCTTCGTGGCCGCCTGAAAGGATCCCGCGTCATGAACGCGCCACCACGCGCCGGCGGAGAGACGGGGTTCGACACGCGACTGCTGATCGGCGGCGAGCTCGTCGCCGGCAATGGGCCGGAGCTCGCGGTCGAGGACCCAGCCCGCGAGGATACGATCGCGTCCGTCGGCACGCCCGACCCGGAGCAGCTCGACGCGGCGATCGCCGCCGCCCGCACCGCGCAGCGCGAGTGGGCGGACACGCCGGCCGCCGAGCGCGCCGAGGCGCTGCACGAGGTCGCCGCGCGGATGCGCGCGCGGACCGACGAGCTGGCCGAGCTGATGACCCGCGAAGGCGGCAAGCCGCTGATCGAGAACCGCGACGAGGTCGGCTGGACGGCCAGCGCGTTCGACTTCTACGCCGAGCTCGCGCGCACGTCGGCCGGGCGCGTGATCCCGCCCGTCGAGTCCTCGCAGCTGGCGATGGTGCTCAAGGAGCCGCTCGGGCTCGTCGGCTGCATCGTGCCGTGGAACTACCCGCTGCTGCTGCTCGCGTGGAAGCTCGCGCCGGTCCTGGCCGCCGGCAACGGCGCGATCTGCAAGCCGTCCGAGCTCACGCCGCTGTCCACGCTCGCGCTCGCGCCGTGCGTCGACCACCTGCCCAAGGGTCTCGTCGCGCTGATCGCCGGCGCCGGCGACGTCGGCGAGCGGATCGTCGACGACGAGCGCGTCGACGGCATCGCGTTCACCGGCAGCGTCGCGACCGGCTCGCGGATCGCCGAGCGCGCGGCGCGCCGGATCGCCCGAGTGAACCTCGAGCTCGGCGGCAAGGACCCGTTCATCGTCTGCGCCGACGTCGCGGCCGAGATCGAGATCGCCGCCCGCGGCGGCGCCTGGGCCGCGTTCCTCAACGCCGGCCAGGTCTGCACGAGCGCCGAGCGCTTCTACGTCCAGCGCGAGGTCTACGACGACTTCGTGAACGCCTTCGTCGAGCACACGCGCAGCCTCAAGATCGGCGACCCGCTCGACCCGGCGACCGACGTCGGCCCGATGGTGAGCGGCCCGCAGCGCGACAAGGTCCGCGCGCAGGTCGACGCCGCCGTCGCGGCCGGCGCCCAGCTCGTCGTCGGCGGCGACGGCGCCGGGCACGAGCGCGGCTACTTCTACGCGCCCGCCGTCGTCACCGGCGCGCCCGCCGAGACCGACCTGCTGCGCGAGGAGACGTTCGGGCCCGTCGCGCCGATCGTCCCGGTCAAGGACCTCGACGAGGCGATCGCACTGGCCAACGCGACGCAGTACGGGCTCGGCGCGAACGTCTACACGCGCGACCTCGAGACCGCGATCCGCTGCGCGCGAGAGCTGCGCGCCGGCACGGTCTGGATCAACGACCCGTTGACCGACAACGACGCCGGCCCGTTCGGCGGCATGAAACGCTCCGGCCTCGGCCGCGAGCTCGGTCAGGAGGGCCTGGACGCGTTCCAGGAGACCAAGCACGTCCACATCGAGACCAAGCTCGAGATCAAGGACTGGTGGTACCCCTACGGGTGATCACGTCCGGGCCGCGCGCGACGTTACACAGGTCATGTACACGACACTGCATCCGAGCCCCGTGGGCGACCTCCTGCTGCGCGCCGACGACGACGGCCGGCTCACCGAGCTCTACACGCGCCACGACGGCGCGGCGGCCACCGACTGGCCGCACCCCGAGATCAGCGCGCAGATCGACGCCTACTTCGCGGGCGAGCGCGAGGACTTCGACCTCGAGCTGGCGCCGCATGGCACCGCGTTCCAGCTGCGCGTCTGGGACGAGCTGGTGAAGATCCCCTACGGCGAGACGATCAGCTACTCGGAGCTCGCCCACCGGCTGGGCGATCCGAAGCTGGTCCGTGCGGTCGGGCTGGCGAACGGGCGCAACCCGATCTCGATCATCATCCCCTGCCACCGAGTGATCGGGGCGGATGGGTCACTGGTGGGCTACGGCGGAGGGCTCGAGCGGAAGAAGTGGCTGCTGGAGCACGAGGCCGTCACCAGCGGCCGGCGGCTGCCTGTGGGCTGAGCCGCCGGCTACCAGGTGGAGTCGAACATGCCGGGCCGCTGCACCGGCGGGAGCTCGCGCACGACCGGAGTCGAGAAGGCGTGCGTGGCTGCGGCGATCGGGGGGCGGGGGGCCACGACGGTCATGGCCCTAGCGGCGCTTCCCGCGGGCGCGGTCGGCCTGGACGGCCTGCGCGTGAATGATGGAGATCGTGGTGGTCATGGAACGCATACTCCACCCATGTGACATCCGTCTCTATCGCGCTGCCCTGCCTCTTGGACGTTCGGGCTGCCGCCGACCCGGTGCGGGCACCTCTACCCCGTGTTACGGAGGCCCGCCGCGATGCCCGTGATCGTTGCCATCAGGGCGTCGGCGACGGTCTGATCGCCGCCGCGGGCGCGGGCCAGCAGCGCCACCTGCAGGTGGCTGAGCGGGTCGACCCAGCGGTTGCGGTGTGAGAGGCGATCGCGCAGCGCCGGCGTGACGTCGAGCAGCGCTCCGCCCTCGCGGATCGCCAGCAGGCGCGCCACCACGCGGTCGTGCTCGGCCTCGAGCACGGGCCAGAAGCGCTCGGCCAGGTCGTCGTCGACCAGCGCGAGGTAGCGGCGGCCGACCGAGAAGTCGACCTTGAACAGCGCCATCTCGAGCGTCGAGCAGGCCATCCGGAAGAACGGCCACGTCCGCCACATCTCCCGCTGGCGATCGAGGTCGCCCTCCTCGAGCGCGCTGCCCGCCCCGTACCACGACGGCACGAGCAGGCGGTTCTGCGTCCACGCGAACACCCACGGGATCGCGCGCAGGTCCTCGAGCCGCCCGCCGGCGCGCCGCGCCGCCGGCCGCGACCCGATCGTCAGCTCGCTGAGCTCGTCGATCGGCGAGACCTGATGGAAGAAGCGCACGAACGCGTCGTCGTCGACGAGCGAGCGGTACACGTCGCGCGAGCGGCCGGCGGCACGGTCGATCTCGGCGCGGAACGCGTCCGGCACCGCGGCGTTCGGCGCGGCACGGCCGAGCAGGAGCGCCGACAGCTGCTGCTCGAGCGAGCGGCCGGCGAGCCCGCGGTCGGCGTACTTCGCCGAGATCACCTCGCCCTGCTCGGTGATGCGCACGCCGCCGTCCAGCGAGCCGGGCGGCTGGGCGAGGATCGCCTGGTGGGCGGGAGCGCCGCCGCGCGACGGCGAGCCGCCGCGGCCGTGGAAGAACGCGACGTCGACGCCGTGCTCCGGCCCTTGCGCGACCAGCAGCTCCTGAGCGCGGTAGATCGCCCACTGGCTCGTCAGGAAGCCGGCGTCCTTGGCCGAGTCCGAGTAGCCGAGCATGATCTCCTGCCGGTCGCCGTGCCGGCTCAGGTGGTCGCGGTACGTCGGGTCGGCGTACAGCGCCGCCATCGTCTCCGGCGCCTGCTGGAGCGCGGCCAGCGTCTCGAACAGCGGCGTGATGTGCAGCGGCGGCTCGTCGGGCCCACCGACGCCGGCGCGGCGCGCGAGCCACAGCGCGCCGAGCACGTCGGTCACGTCGTGCACCATCGAGATCACGAGCGTGTCGGCGCCGCCGGGGAAGCGGCGGG
>Ga0111538_10005757_pt1 | contig 16878 bp, 12 predicted proteins | sample SoiMethybrSBSTD1_FD_79669 | JGI IMG/M metagenome (GOLD analysis project Ga0111538, IMG submission 79669) | Bulk soil microbial communities from a Populus tree surrounding site in Tennessee, USA - Soil MetaG P. TD hybrid SBSTD1 (version 2)... | ecosystem: Environmental > Terrestrial > Soil >...
CCAGAACTGGTCACCGACGTGCTCGCGCTCGTTGGTGATACCAGTGACAACGTTGCCGGCGTTCCGGGAATCGGCAAGAAAGGCGCGATCGATCTGGTCACGCAGTTCGGCGGCCTCGACGCGCTCCTCGAGCGCATCGGTGAGCTCAAGCCGAAGCAGCGTGAAACGCTCACCACCCACCGCGATGACGCGCTTCGCAGCCGCGAACTGGTCACCATTCGCACGGATGTCCCGCTCGACCTCGACTTCGAATCGCTTCGCTATCGCGGCGCTTCGCGCGAACGGTGCTACGAACTCTTCTCGCGTCTGGCATTCCGGACTCTGGTCAACGACTACGCCCCGACGGTAGACACGATCGCGAAGGATTACGCTCTCGTCGCCAGCCTCGACGATCTCGATACGCTGATCGGTGCACTTCGTGCCGCCGGCGAGTTCGCCGTGCGCGTCATCCCGGATGAGCCGGCGGCGATGCGCGCGCGGATCGTCGGTATCGCCTTCGCGACGGCTGACCGTCAGGCACGGTATGTGCCGCTGGGACATCAGAACAGCGACACGACGAACGATCTGCTCGCCAGCGCCTCGGCTCCCGCACAAATCGACCGGGCGACGGCGCTCGAGCGTCTGCGGCCGCTGCTCGAAGACGACACGGTTCGGAAGGTCGGCCACGATCTGAAGTTTGAAACGATCGTCTTCGCACGCCACGACATCGTGCTGCGCGGCGTCGCGTTCGACTCGATGCTGGCGAGCTATCTCCTGGACGCGACGCGGCCCGGTCACCCGCTCGAAGAGACCTCGCTGGAACACCTTGGCTACAAGGCACTGACGGACGAAGATGTCTGCGGCCGCGGGGCCAAGGCCACTCCGTTCGCGCATATCGCTCCAGCCACCCTGCTCAATTACGCAGGCGAACGGGCGGATCTGGCGCGGCAGCTGTCGCATCGCCTGGCACCCCTGCTCGTCACCGATCACCTCGAACCCGTCTACCGCGAACTGGAAATGCCGCTGATTCCCGTCCTCGCCGACGTCGAACGCGCCGGCATTCGCCTCGATGCGGACGTCCTGGCGGTGCAGTCGCGTCATGTCGAGCAGCAGCTTGCGCAGTTCACGGCGCGGATATTCGAACTGGCGCGCGAAGAGTTCAATATCAACTCCCCACAGCAACTGGGACGGATCCTCTTCGAGAAACTGCAGCTGACGCCAGGCAGAAAAACCGGCAAGACCCGATCCGCGTCGACGGCAGCGGAGGTTCTGGAGGAACTGGCGCTCACGCACGACCTTCCCCGGCTGGTACTTGAGTGGCGGGCGCTGCACAAGCTGAAGAGCACGTACATCGACGCCCTGCCCCTGATGGTCCATCCGCAAACCGGCCGCGTGCACACCTGCTTTAATCAGGCGGTCGCAGCCACCGGACGGTTGAGCAGTTCCGATCCCAACCTCCAGAACATCCCGATTCGAACGGAACTGGGTCGCGAAATCCGGCGTGCCTTCGTCGCCGCGCCCGACCACCTGCTCATTTCCGCGGATTACTCGCAGATCGAACTGCGCGTGCTGGCGCACATGGCGGGCGAAGACGCGTTGATCGAGGCCTTCCGCTCCGGAGAGGACATCCACGAGCGCACGGGCCTGAAGCTGTTCGGCGCTGACAGCGGGCTCGACAAACATCTGCTGCGCAGCCGATCGAAGATGGTGAATTACGCCGTCCTCTACGGCAAAACGCCGTTCACGCTGGCGCGCGACATCAACGTCACGCAGGAAGCGGCGCAGGACTTCATCGACGCATATTTCGCCGGCTTTCCCCGTGTCCGGCAGTTCATCGACCGGACGCTCGAGGAAGCGCGGCAGACGGGCGTCGTCCGGACGATGTGTGGACGCAGGCGGCTGGTGCCAAACCTGACGAGCCGCAATTTCCAGATGCGCGCGCAAGCCGAACGCGAGGCGGTCAACATGCCGATTCAGGGATCAGCGGCCGACATCCTGAAGAAGGCGATGATCGACCTGCACGCGGAATTACCGCGACGCAACGTGAAGGCGCGGATGATTCTGACCGTGCATGACGAGCTTCTGTTCGAGTGCGAGCGCAGCGAAGTCGAGGCGACGGCGCAGGTGGTGCGTGAACTCATGGAGAACGCAGCGTCGCTCACCGTGCCGCTGACCGTCGACGTCGGCATTGGCGACAACTGGCGGGATGCGAAGCCCTGACGCCTTCCGCACGGCTTCGTTCTTCACTTCGGCCCTGGGCCTTCGGCCTTAGGCCTCACTTCCACGCGGCTTTGACCTGTTCCCATTCTGCCCGTAACGCGGCCGCCGCGTCGGCCTGTTCGCGAACCGGCCGCAGCCGCGCGCGCTCCGGAATCAGCGCGGTCGATACCAGCCGATCGAGTTGAGTGCGCAGCTCGTTCGCCTCGGTGCCGACCGTCGCTCGAACCCACGCGGCGATCGCCGCGTCCCACGCCCGATCGAGGTCGCCGGCTCCGCGGGCACCGACCACGAGCCAATAGTTCGCGTTCGCGCTTCCCGGATCACTTCGCAACTCTTCCTGCATCCGGTCGACAATGCGCGTGAAGATCGGCGGACGCTGGTCTGACGGTCTGGCTTGCGCCTGGCGGTCGAGTGCCGTCGCCCACCAGTCAAGCAGTTTGGAGCGATCGATGGCTGAAAGGACGGCGGCACGGCCGATCGCGCTATCGAAGATATCGGCGGCCGGCCCGTACGCCTCGCTGAGAAACAGCGTTTGACCGAAGCCAACGAGCAAATCCAGTTGATCACGTGGCGCCAGCAGCGCCGCCCGGACACTGGCCAGCGCCGCGCGTGCCGCCGTCAGGTCCTCCGGCATCTTGCCGACGCGGAACCGCTCGAGATACGCGCGGGCGAGGACCAGCGAGGCGGCGTCCTCGGCCTGCGGGTCGCGGCGCGCCACCGCCGCCGCGTCGATGGCGGCGTCAAAGCTGCCCGAGTTGTAGAGCGCACGGGCGCGCACCAACGCCGCCGGCTCGGCCGCATGCACGATCGCCGGGAGGCCCATGAGCATGACCGTCAGGACGAAGCGGCCCATGAGGCAATCCTAGATCACGTTGCCGTGATGAGGACGACGACCCCGCCGGGACGCCCGAATCGCTTTGTTACAATGCGCCTGATGCGCGAACCGGTGATCGTGGCGCGAGAGCAGCACTCGATCTCGCGGAAACAAATCGATCCCGACGCGCTCAAAGTCCTGTATCGCCTGCATCAGAACGACTACGTGGCATACCTCGTCGGCGGCAGCGTTCGTGATCTGCTGCTCGGTCGGCGACCGAAAGACTTCGACATCGGCACGTCCGCGCATCCGTACCAGGTCAAGCGGCTCTTCAAGAACTGCTGGATCATCGGCAGGCGGTTCCGGTTGGCACACGTACGCTTTGGCCCGAAGACAATCGAGGTCGCCACCTTTCGGCGTCAGGTCAGCGCCGAGGAGCTTGCCGCCGCAGACGAGCGGGCCGACCGCCTGCCGGTCACCGACGAGCCACCGGACGCGGCCGACGGGAACGAACGGTCCGACCGCCTCGTGCACCGTGACAACACGTTCGGTACACCGGAGGAGGATGCGTTCCGCCGTGACTTCACAATCAACGCGCTCTTCTATGACATCGGCACCTTCTCGATCATCGACTACACCGGCGGGCTTCACGACCTGCAGCAGGGAGTGGTGCGTTCGATCGGCGATCCGGTCGAGCGCTTTCAGGAAGATCCGGTTCGCATGCTGCGAGCCGTCGCGATGGCAGCGCGCCTCGGCTTCCGCATCGACACGCCCATCGACGAGGCAATTGCCGCACATCGTTTCGACCTTGCGCGCAGCGCGCCGGCGCGATTGATGGAGGAACTGTACAAGCTGCTTCGATCGGGCTCAGCGGAACGCGCGTTCCACCTGCTCGCCGAACGGCAGTTGCTCGAACCGATCGCGCAGGATCTGCAGCGTGGCGCCGACGAACGCCTATGGCAGTCGCTCGCTGCCCTCGACGCCTATCGCCGCCGCTTCGATGACATCCCCGACACGTTGACCAACGCCGTGCTGCTCGGCTCGTTGCTGGTGCCGCTCGGCCACAATCTGCGGCCTGCACGCGCGCCGAACGGTGACCCACGCAAGGAACCGCGACTCGCGCTCGGGATGCTGCCGCTGCCGCGGCGGGACGTGGAACGGTTGCGACAGATCCTGGGAATGCAACGGCGCCTGATCGACATGGGATTGTCGCCGCGCGCACGCCGCGCCTTGATGCATCGCGGTCCGTTCCGCGACGCGCTGACGTGGCTGGAAGTCCATGGCCAGGTGCCGGAAGTCATCGAGCACTGGCGCGGATTCATTGAAGCGGCGGCGACCTACGAGGCTGAGGGGCCGCAGCCGGGCGACGTCCCGCGTCGACGACGACGGCGGCGGCGACGTCCGTTCCGGTCAGTGACACATTAGCCGCGCGTGCGCTCGAACTCCCGCATGAACTCGACGAGCGCCTCCACCCCCTCTTCCGGAAACGCGTTGTAGATGGAGGCTCGCATCCCGCCAACGGATCGGTGCCCTTTCAGCCCGTCGAGGCCTGCCGCCGTCGCTTCCTTCTCGAACATCTTCTCCAGCTCCTCGCTGGGCAGCCGGAACGTGACGTTCATCAACGACCGGCTCTCTTTCTGCGCGGTTCCGCGATAAAAGCCGGTGCGGTCGATTTCTCCGTACAGGCGTGCCGCTTTTCTTTCGTTTGTCGCGGCGACAGCGGGCAACCCCCCTTGCGAGTTCAACCAGGTCATCGTCAGCCCGAGGATGTAGATCCCAAACGTCGGCGGGGTGTTGTACAGAGAGTTGTTCTCCGCCTGCACCTTGTAGTTCATCATCGTCGGCAGCGTGGCCGGTGAACGCGCCAGGAGATCTTCGCGGATCATCACCAGGGTCACACCGGACGGCCCCAGGTTTTTCTGTGCACCCGCGTAGATCAGGCCGAACCGCCGGAAATCCATCGGCCGACTGAAGATGTCGGATGACGCATCGGCAACGAGCGGACGGATGCCGACGTCCGGCAGATCCTTCCATTGCGTGCCCTCGATGGTGTTGTTGGTCGTGATGTGGACATACGACGCCCCGTCCGTCAGTTTGAGTTCACCTGCGCTCGGAATGCGACTGTAGTCGTCGGCCTTCGTCGAGGCCGCGACATTGACCGCACCGACACGCCGGGCTTCTTTCGCGGCCTTGTCCGCCCAGGAACCGGTGTCGATGTAGTCGGCCGTCTGCCCGGCACCGAGCAGATTCATCGGCACCATCGAGAACTGCAGGCTGGCGCCGCCTTGCAGCATAAGCACCTTGTAGCGCTCGTCGAGGCCTGAGAGCTCGCGAACGGCGGCTATGGCACGCGAGAGGATGTCCTCAAACGTCTTTGAGCGGTGGCTGATCTCCATGACGGACATACCGACGCCCGGAAGAGCGACCAGCTCACGCTGTGCCTGCTCGAGCACCGGCAACGGCATGACAGCCGGACCGGCGGAGAAGTTGTAGATGCGGTGAACAGTGCTAGAAGGCATGGCTTAACAGTCCGTCTCTCAGCTTCGGCTCGAACCACGTGGACTTCGGGGGCATGATGCCGCCCTCGTCTGAAATCGCCATCAAGTCGTCAATGCTGACCGGGTACAACGAGAACGCCACAGCGGCTGCGCCCGATGCAACCGCCCGCTCGAGCGCCGGCGTACCTCGAGCGCCACCAACGAAATCGATACGCTTGTCTGTCCGCACATCGCCGATGCCAAGGAGCGGCGCGAGGACGGCTTCCTGCAGCCGGTTCACGTCCAGACGCGCGGTTGCAGACCCGGTTGCCGCGTTACCCAGCTTGATCGTGTACCACCGGCCTTCGATCAGCATCGAGACCTCGCCGCGACGCGCGGGGGCGGCCGGACCAGGCTCGACGCTGAAGTGCTGCCGCAACTGCCCGAGAAAGGCGGGTGCCGAAATGCCGCCGAGATCCTTCACCAGCCGGTTATAGGCCAGGATCTGCACCTGATCGTGCGGGAAGGCGACGCCCAGGAAGGTGTCCCACTCGCCTGCCCCCTTTGTACTGCGTAACTGCGCGCGCGCGCGCGCAGCGCTTGCAGCCCGATGATGGCCGTCGGCGATGTACATGGAAGGCACGCGCGCAAAGGCTTCCCGCAGCGCCTGCTGGTCGGACTGCGGCACCTTCCAGATGGTGTGACGCACGCCATCCGGCGCCTCGAAACCAAACAGCGGTTCGCGTGATGCCGCGCGCTCCACGATCGCACCCACGTCCGCGGCGGAGCGGAAGGCGAGAAAAACGGGACCTGTCTGAGCGCCAATCGCCAGCATATGCCGGGTGCGATCGTCTTCCTTGTCGCGACGCGTCCGCTCGTGTTTCCTGATGACGTTCGCTTCGTATTCATCGAGCGAAAAACAGGCCGCCACGCCGCTCTGTTGATGCTCGCCGCTCTGCAGGCGATACACATATAGGGCGGCCTCATCCTCAACCACGAGCGGCGCTGAAGTGCGCAGGAAGCCGAAGTTCGTGACCGCTTTGTCGTAGACCGTGTCGGCGTATGGATCAGTTCGCGACGGCAGGTCGATCTCGGCGCGGGAGACGTGGAGGAAGCTGAACGGATTACCGTTGGCGAGCGCCCTGGCTTCGTCGACGGTCACGACGTCGTAGGGGACGGCAGCGACCGCGCTCGCGGCGGCCGGTGTGGGGCGAAGTGCGCGAAACGGAAAGAGCCCGGCCACTCTCGAAATTATACGTGTCGGTTATCATGAGGCTCCCCGCTACACAGTGACCAGTCCTGTCACGGCGCCCGCGCATGCTGTATCGCGGGGGATTTCCTTTTCATGACCTTCCTGACGCTCGCCGTCGCGGTTGCGATCACGGCTGTCGTGTCGGCCGTCATAGTCCGCGCGCTCGCAGGCCGGCAGCTGGCGGAAACGCGAGCCGAGCTGGCAACCAAGCTCGCCAGCGTCGAGCAGGACAACAAGTGGCTGCGCGAGGAGACCGAGCGGCAGAAACAGGCGCTCGGCTCAACGCAGGACCTGCTCGACAAGGCCGACGCCCGGCTGCGCGACGCCTTTCAATCGCTCGCCGCCGACGCACTCAAAGACAACCGGGCATCGTTCTTTGACCTGGCCAGGACCTCATTCGAGGGCTACCACCAGCCGATCGCGGAGACGTTGAAAAAGGTGGACGACCGGCTCGGCAAGGTCGAGCACGAACGGGTCGCCGCATATTCGATGCTGCGCGAACAGATCTCCGCGGTCGGCTCGTCTGCCGAACGGCTTTCGCGCGCCCTGCGGACGCCCGCGGTTCGGGGGCGTTGGGGAGAGATGCAGCTCCGGCGCGTCGTCGAGATCGCCGGAATGGTCGAACGATGCGACTTCGACGAGCAGCCGCACCTGCTGACCGACGCCGGCCGCCTCCGCCCGGATGTCATCGTCCATTTGCCCGGCGGCAAACGGATCGTCGTGGACGCGAAGGCTCCTCTCGAGGCGTTCCTCGACGCCCAGGAAACGACCGACGATGACTGCCGTGAGGCGAAATTGGTGGCACATGCCCGCCAGGTGCGCGAGCACATGGACAAGCTGGGAAGCAAAGCCTACTGGGAGGCGCTCGACAACTCACCGGAGATGGTCGTCATGTTTCTGCCGGGCGAGACACTGTTCAGCGCGGCGCTGCAGTACGACCTCGGACTCATCGAACACGGCCTGCAGCAACGGATCCTGCTGGCGAGCCCCATCACGCTGATTGCACTGCTGACGACCGTTGCCCACACGTGGCGACAGGAGGCGCTTGCGGACAATTACCGCGAGGTTGCGGCGCTCGGCCGTGAGCTGTACGAGCGGCTCACCGTACTCACCGGTCATTTTGACGACCTCCGAAAAAAGCTCGATGGTGCCGTGCAGGCGTACAACCGCGTCGCCGGCTCGTTCGAAGCGCGCGTTCTCACCGGCGCCCGCAAACTGCGCGATCTCGACGTCACGACGTCACCCGAGCTGCCGGTCCTGGAGCCGATCGACACGGCGCCACGAGTGCTGAAGCAGATCGGACTGCTGGGGCTTCCGGAAGAGGCCACCGCCGACCCCGAGATCACCTAAGATCGTCGGAGGGAATGACCGGGACGCAACCACTGGCGCCCGAATCCGGGCGCGCGCAGGATTTCATCCGTGAAATCGTCGTCGAGGATCTCAAAGCCGGCCGTCACAGCGGCCTCGTGCACACCCGCTTTCCGCCCGAGCCCAACGGGTACCTCCACATCGGGCACGCCAAGTCGATTGTCTTGAACTTCGGGGTCGCCGCGGAGTTCAGCGGTGTCTGCAATCTTCGTTTCGACGACACCAATCCGACAAAGGAAGACGTCGAGTATGTCGAGTCGATCCAGGAGGACGTGCGCTGGCTCGGCTTCGACTGGGACGATCGGATGTTCTACGCATCCGACTATTTCGAGCAGATGTACGGCTACGCCGAGCAGCTCATCGTCGACGGCAAGGCGTACGTCGACAGCCTGACCGCCGACGAGATTCGAGAGTATCGCGGCACGCTGACCGAGCCGGGACGCAACAGCCCTTACCGCGACCGCTCCGCCGACGAGAGCCTCGACCTGTTCCGCCGGATGCGGAAAGGTGAGTTCGCCGACGGTGCGCATGTACTGCGCGCAAAAATCGACATGGCGTCGCCGAACATCAACATGCGCGATCCGACGCTGTATCGCATCCGTCATGCCACGCACCACCGGACGGGCGAGGCCTGGTGCATCTATCCGACCTACGACTACGCGCATCCAATTTCGGACGCGATCGAAGGCATTACACATTCGCTCTGCACGCTGGAGTTCGAGGACCATCGGCCACTGTACGACTGGGTCGTCGAGCACGTGCGTCACGATGCCGCATTTCGCTCGCGGCCGCGGCAGATCGAGTTTGCGCGGCTGAATCTGAACTACACCGTGATGAGCAAGCGCAAGCTGCTCGCTCTGGTCGAACGCAAGCTCGTCGCCGGCTGGGATGACCCGCGGATGCCGACGCTCGCGGGATTGCGGCGCCGCGGCTTCACTCCTGAGGCCCTGCGCGATTTCTGCGCGCGCATCGGCGTCGCCAAGAAAGAAAACGTGATCGACGTCGCGCTGCTCGAGCACACCGTGCGCGAGGACCTGAATCGCCGCGCGCAGCGGGCGCTGGCGGTGATCCGGCCGCTGCGGGTCGTCATCGAGAACTATCCGGAAGATCGGACGGAGACCGTTGCAGCGGTGAACAACCCGGAGAATCTCGCCGCCGGCAAACGGGAAGTTCCCTTCTCACGCGTGCTGTTCATCGAGCGCGACGATTTCATGGAAGTGCCGGCGAAGAAGTTCCATCGACTCTCGCCTGGCGCCGAGGTCCGGCTGCGCTACGCCTACATTCTCAAATGCGAGCGCGTCGTCAAAGACGCCTCCGGCGCGATTGTCGAATTGCGTGCAACCATCGACCCCGAGTCGCTGTCCGGGGCAACCAGAGACCGTCGAGTCAAGGGAACGATTCACTGGGTCTCGGCGGTTCATGCGGGCGACGCAGAGATCCGTCTGTACGATCGTCTGTTCGCGTCAGAAGATCCGTCGGACGAGGGTCGCGATCCGCTGACGGACCTGAATGCAAATTCGCTCGAAGTTGTGCGCGCTGTCAAAATCGAGCCGGGACTCGCCGACGCCGCCGTCGGAACGCGCTTTCAGTTCGAGCGACAAGGCTACTTCGCAGTCGATCCCGACTCTCGTCCCGGCGCACCCGTCTTCAATCGCACCGTGACGTTGAAAGATACCTGGGCAAAAATCGCCGGGCGAAGTTAAGTTCGCCCATACTTTTCTGCCCACTCGCGGAGCTGGCGGGCCACGGCCATCGCCGGCGGTTCTGTCGACAGTCTGTCGCAAGGCCAGGGCAGGCGCCAGGTCCAGTTGGTCTCGGCGACCGTCGCCGGCTGGTTGATCCGGTCGCGCCACCCAAACACGTCCTGTACGGGCAGAATCAAAAGATTCGCGCCCGACGCGTAGAGCGATTCGAGGACACCCTCTCTGACCGCCGGCGGCAGGTCCGCCCGTTCTTGGGCAGCGGTCAGGTCGTCTGCGGTGAGACGCTGCCGGACGGAGCAAATCGCCAGCGCTGCCTCCTTTTCCTCGACCGTCGCGTTTTCCCACCAGATCGTCATCGGCTCGGTGTCGTGCGTCCCTGATGTCGCCACCGCCGTCGCCGGGTACTCCATCGGATCCTTGAACGGTTGACCGGGCCGGTTCCAGTAGCGCTCCCAACGCAGAACCTTGTAGCCAGGAACCTCGAGGCGGTTGAGCGACTCACGGACAAAGTCTGGGACAACGCCGAGGTCCTCGGCGATGATTTCGGCGCCCGGTTCGCGCAGCACGCGGAGCACTTGCTCGCCGAGCTGCCGCTGCGCCGCCTGGTTGGCCGGGGTGAATTCAGCGGTGCCGTTCGCGTCGCGATAGTAGGTACGGTAGAAACCGACGAGGTGATCGACGCGGTAACCGTCGTAGAGATCGGCGTTGCGTCTGGCGCGGTGCCGCAGCCAGTCGAAATCGCGTGCCTCGAACACGTCCCATCGGTACGCGGGAAGCCCCCAGTCCTGCCCTGTTTCGCTGAACGCGTCTGGCGGCACGCCAACTGAAACGTCGAGTCGAAACTCTTCCTGGCGCGCCCATACATCCGCACTGTCCGCACTGACCATGAACGGCAGATCGCCAAACAGCGCAACCTCGCCGGCGGCATCGCGTGCCTCCCGCCACTGATCAGCGGCCAGCCACTGCAGGTATTGGCGGAACATGATGTCGTCGGCTAGCTCTATACCCGCGGATTCCAGCGCTGCCGGACGGCGATCCCGCAGGTCGTCGGGCCACCGGGTCCACGGCTGCTCCTCGTAACGCGCGTGCAAAGCGCGAAACAGCGCATAGTCGTCCAGCCACCATGACTGCTCGGCACAGAACGCGCGGAATGCGGCGGCGCGCCGGGTGCCGACCGCCCACTCCGTATCGCGGAAACGGTCGAAGGCGCGGCGCAGGACCTTCTGCTTCAGCTCGCGCACGACCGCGTAATCAATCTGCGGGGCCTGGCGAACGGCGTCCAGCCTGGCCCGTTCCGCCCCGTCCATCGCCGCTTCGCCGCCGATGGCGTCGAAGTCGCTTACCCCGCGCATCGAAATGAACTGCGGGTCGATCGCCATCGCGCTCAGCGCCGAATAGGGAGATCGTTCCTGCGGCGGCATTTCGTTGATGGGAAGCAACTGCAGCAGGCGTTGCCCTGCGCTCGTCAACCATCGGGACATGCTCTCGATGTCACCGATTTCGCCGATGCCCCAGCTGTGAGTGGAGGGGATTGAAAACAGCGGGACCAGTATGCCGGCGCGGCGCGATCCTGGTTGCGTTCGGGTCATAGCCTCAGCCGGCCAGTGCAATGGGGATGCCGCAGAGCCTCTGTATTATCCATCCTCAATTCATGAACCGCAGGCTCCGTTCAAACGCGTCGACAAAAACGGATTCCTCAACCAACAGGCTGACAACGACGAACGCTTCGTGTGGGAAGTCGAAGAAGTAGCCGGGGTGCACCAGAACGCGCTCGGCGTCGAGCAGATCCAGGACCAGTGCCTCCTCGGACCGCGTGGCGGGAACACGCACCGTTGCACACCATCCGCCGTCGACACGCAGGAGCTGACACGCGCCGTAGCTATCCGCGACCGTACGTGCGTGAGTCAGGTTCCTGCGGATGCGCTCGTGGATGGCGGCGCGGACCGGCTGACCCGTCGCCATGAGCGACGGCGCGCCGATCTGCACTGGCGTACTTACCGACAGGAACGTGTCGGCCACGTGTTCGAGTGCCGTTAGCGCCTCTCGCCGCTCGGCAAGTGGGCCTCCGGCGATCAGCCACCCAAGTTTGACCTGCGGAAGACCCAGCGTCTTCGACGCGCCCGCGAGTGTGAACGACAGAACGTCGGCGCGCGTCGCCAGATCCGTCAACGGACTTTCCACGTCCAGCGGATAGTCTGCAAACACTTCGTCGACGATGAGGGCCCACCGCCGGTCGGCGCAAATCGCGACGAGCTGTGCAAATTCATCAGGGGACACATACGAACCGGTCGGATTATTCGGTGACACGATGATTACGGCGCGGGTCGCAGCAGGTGCCGCTCGTATCGAATCGAAATCGATTTCCCACCGCGCGTGGTAGTCGAGCCGGTACGGCGCCAGTCCGACGCTCTCGAGCCGTGTCAGATGTTCGAACAGCGGGTAGCTCGGAACCGGCGCGATGACGATATCGCCGGGGTCGCAGAGCAGTTTGAGCAACCAGCTGTACGACTCGCTCGTACTGGCGGTGAGAACGACGTCGTCGGGATTGACGAGGACGGCGCGGCGCCGGCAGTCGTCGGCAACAGCCTCACGCGCGGCGAGCAGGCCAAATGGATGCGGGTCGTATTGCAGCGCGCGGCCGTCGGCCAGCGCATCGAGTAGTCCGGCCGGATAGGGCAGGTTGACTTTCGTTGGATTCGATTCTGTGAGATCGATGAAGGCAGTTCCTTCGCGTTGGAAGCGCGCGACCGTTTCGCTGATGCGATTCGGCGTGAGGTGCGGCGGGAGCCGCCGCGATAACTTCGCTTCGCGTTGCACGGATTGCCCGTCGCTAGAAGCTCATCGCCTCGCGATGCGCCGGGGTTGCGACCTCCCACCCGAACCGCTCTGCGATCATCCCTTTGAGCGCGTCCATCGGCGCCGGCTCTCCATGCACCAGACACAACCGCCGCGGTGCGGCGGGCAGCGTCTGCAGCCACCGCACGATTTCGTTGCGGTCGGCGTGTGCGGACATCGAGTCGTTCCGTGCGATGCGCGCGTTGACGCCGATCATCTGGCCGTGGATCTTCACCTCGCGCGCGCCGTCAACGAGCAGGCGTCCGCGTGTGCCGGCAGCCTGATAGCCGACGAACAGAACCGTGCTGCGCGGATCCGGAAGCGCTGCCGCCATATGGTGGAGAACGCGCCCTCCGGTCGCCATTCCGCTCGACGAGATGACGATGGCGCTGCGGCGACTGGCGGTCAGCTCTTTCGACTGCTGCGGCGACGCGATCGTTTGAAATCGCGCCGTCGCAAACATCGACACGTCCTTCCGTGTGGATTTCATGTCCGGGTCGAGCTCCGCGACGCGCGCGGTATAGTGCCTGAGCGCCTCGTTCGCCATCGGGCTGTCCACGTAGACGGGAAGAATCGGGATCTTCCGCTCCTGTTCGAGGCGCCGAATCCAATACAGGAGCTCTTCAACCCGGCCGATGGCAAACGCTGGCACGATTAGCTTGCCGCCACGCCGCGCCGTGTCGCCGATCACCTCCGCCAGCGCCGCACCGCCATCGTCTGGCGGATGATCGCGATCACCGTAGGTTGACTCGACGAGAGCGACATCGGCTTGCACCGCGGGAACGGGATCGGGCAGCACTGGACGCGAATAGCGGCCAAGATCGCCGCCAAAGAGGATCGTCGCGCTGCCCTGCAGTCGCATCACCACGAACGCGGACCCGAGCAAATGGCCGGCTGGCAGAAACTCCGCGGACATCCCCGGCGCCACGTCGATGGCGCGTTGATAGCCCATCGGCTGGAGCAACGTGAGGGCGCGGTGTGCTTCGACTTCCGTATACAGGGGAAGCGCCGGATCGTGCTTTGAGTACCCGTGTTTGTTCGCCTGTCGAGCGTCCTCTTCCTGGATACGCGCCGAATCGGGCAGGACGAGGCGACTCAGGTCCATCGTGCCGGCAGTGCAGAAGACCCGCCCTTTGAAACCTTGAGCGACCAGCCGGGGCAGGTAGCCGACGTGATCGAGGTGCGCGTGCGTAAGCACAACCGCGTGCAGCGACGAAGGGGGAACCGGAAACGGTTCCCAGTTCCGCGCCCGCAAATCCTTCAGCCCTTGAAACAAGCCACAATCGACGAGCAGCCGCGAACCGTTGTGTTCCAGCATGTACTTCGAGCCGGTTACGGTGCGCGCCGCGCCCAGGAACGTCAGTTGAGCCACGAAGAAATATTAGTTGAGGCCCGACCCCTTCAACGCGGTCCCTGAACCGTCGCGGTCTGCAGCTTGCAGCCTGGGGCGCCCATGAAGAGCCGAGCGTCAGTCAAAGCGCATCCAATACATCCGATGCTGATTGTCTACCCGTTCGCCTTTCTCACCGGTGCGTTCGGTTTCAGCATCGTCGCCGCCGCAACGAAGAGGCGTCAGCTCAATGATGTCGCGCAGCGGCTCATTCCAACGGGGATTGCCGCAGGCTTGGTTGCGGCAGTGCCTGGTGTCATCGACTACTTGACGGTCGTTCCACCGCAGAGCTCCGGCAAAGAGCGCGCACGCAAGCATGCGCTTCTCAACACGACGGGGCTGGGTCTGTTCACCGCAAGCTGGCTGCTCGGTAAGAACGGACGCCGGCGGACGACGCCGCTGATTCTGCAGGGTCTCGGATCGGCAGTGATGTCGTTTGCGGGGTATCTGGGCGGCACCCTCGTCTTTCGTAATCAGATCGGCGTCGACCATCGCTATGCGCAGGCCGGCAGGTGGCAGGAGGAGACGCGCGAGCATGCGGAGAGTCGCGCCCTGACAGCTTCGGCTGCACCACTGGACGTGAATCAGATGAAGCTCGTGCACGCGGGAGCGGCGCGGCTGGTCGTCGCGCGCACGGAAACGGGCTATGCGGCGTTTCAGGACCGCTGTACGCACAAGGGCGGCCCGCTTTCCGACGGTGTGCTGATTTGCGGTACGGTGCAATGCCCCTGGCACGGATCCCAGTTCGACGTGATCACCGGTGAGGTGAAATGTGGTCCCGCGGAGGAAAAGATAGCGACCTACCCGATTGAAGACCCGCATCGAGTAAAGCACGCGTAGCGCGCTACTTCAGATGTCGACCGCCGTCGATGCGAATGGTTTCCCCGGTCATGAAGTCGCTGTCGACAATCGCGAGGACCGCCTTGGCAATCTCCATTTCGCCACCCCATCGACCCAGCGGCGTGGCGCGCTCGACGCTGGCAAACTCTTCGTCGGACGTGCCTTCCGGCGCGACGATCGGGCCCGGCGCAATCGCATTGACCAAGATCTGATCCGGTGCCAGCTCGAGCGCGAGCGCTTCAGTGAGAGCGACGACGCCGGCCTTGGCAACGTAGTACGGCAGGTAGCCCGCGTATCGCGGCCGTCCGCTCCTGGCTATCCAGTCGGCGAAGTTGATGATCCGCCCGCCGCGCAGCCGCCGCATGTGCGGTACCGCCGCGCGGGCGCATAGCCATGCCGCACGCAGGTCCACGGCAAGCTGCCCCTCCCAGTCCTCCACCGTGAGATCGTCGAACGACTTTGCCACATAGACGGACGCCATGTTGACGAGCACGTCCAGCCGTCCAAGCGTCTGGACGGTATCGTCAACGACGCGATCGCACGCTCCGGGGCTGGCAAGGTCCGCTGCCACGAGGAGGGCTCGCCGCCCGAGCGCACGGACGCCGTCCGCCGTCTCTTCGGCTTCAGCTCGCGATCGTCGAAAAACGACCGCAACGTCAGCGCCTGCGCGGGCGAGTTCGGTCGCAACGACCGCGCCGATGCGGCGACCTCCTGTAATCAGCGCAACGCGGCCGGCGAGCTCCATGCGGCGACTAGTCTAGTGGACGCTCCTTCATTCGGTCCTTTCCCGGTACTCGAAAGAGCTTTCCGGCGCCGTAAGAAACCGGGAGGAGGAAAACCGGATAAACCGTTGATCCAACTGAAATTAGGAGTGGTCTGGTTCGTGCTGCTGACCCGGCACCCGGCCTGTCTGGTCTGCCATCAGGTGGCGCTGGGGGTGTGTGCGTCGCGTCCCCGCCGCGACGCACGCACATTGGTCCTAAACCGCCATGGCGACCAGGACGGCACCGGTCGCTACTAACAACCCCGACAAAACGTCGATCACGTAGTGATAACCCCCGGCAACGGCTCCGACGGAAATTGCCGCAACGAGCGCCCAGGTGACGGCGCCCACAGGCGCGGAAACCGCGGCGACGCTGGCTGCAGCCGCTGCCGCGACGGCAACGTGTCCACTCGGGAATGTAATCAACTGATGGCTGACACGTCCGAGTACGAACGCGTTGACGCCCGCAAGCCGCGTGCGGCTGACCCGCTCCAGGCGCAATCTCGGCGGCCTGCTGACAAGCCAGGGAAGAGTGACATAACACGTATAGCCTGCAAGTAGAACCGAGACCCAGAATCGCTGGATGTCATCTGAGCCTCCATTCGTCCAGACGATGGCAAGCGAAATCGGGATCAGCGGGTAGCAGAGAAGGTAGGCGAGCTCGACGAAGTGGCGCAGTGGCTCGCTGATGTCCGGTAGCACAGATCGCAATCGCTCATCCGAAGCAGCCAGCCAGTCCTCGAACCACCGACTTCTCGGCGAGCCGACCAGGAGCGACGGCATCCAATATCCGGCGAGCAGGTAGACGTGCGGCATCCACGCACGAACGACGGGCGACAGCGTGGGAGACAGCGCTACCAGGAGAACAACACCAGCAGAAACCCCACTCGCCAGGATCCGCCTGCCGGCACGGACGGGTATCGTCCACGCAACGAGTACGAACGCTGCAAAGTAGGCAGCGGCGATCCATTCATGGGCAGCCATCGGCACGACTGAATCGGTAGGTGCATTCTGAAGGGAAACAGGCTCAGCGGCGGGAAACAAAAAAGGGCACCCGAAACGGGTGCCCTTGAAAGTCGACGAGCTGGTCGGTCGCTACGACAGGATGCGAATCACGACGCGGCGGTTCTGCGCACGGCCGTCACGCGTGTTGTTCGGTGCAACCGGCTTCTCCTCGCCGTAGCTGATCACGTTGATCTTGTGGAGCGGCACCTGGTGCTGCTCGTAGAGATAACGC
>Ga0111538_10005759_pt1 | contig 16875 bp, 14 predicted proteins | sample SoiMethybrSBSTD1_FD_79669 | JGI IMG/M metagenome (GOLD analysis project Ga0111538, IMG submission 79669) | Bulk soil microbial communities from a Populus tree surrounding site in Tennessee, USA - Soil MetaG P. TD hybrid SBSTD1 (version 2)... | ecosystem: Environmental > Terrestrial > Soil >...
AGCCGGCCGAGCATCCGGACGGGCGCCTCGTGCAGCGGCACCGCGTGCAGCGCCGCCACGTCCTCGGGTGCGATGCAGTGGTCGCAGTAGGACACGTCGTCGCGCAACGGGTAGCGGGCGAACACCCGGTACAGCTTCGCCACCGCGTCGGTCAACTCCCGCTCGTTCACCGGTAGGAAGCCTAGATGCTTGCGCGCGCAGCACCGGGACGACAATGATCGATCGTCCTGTTTCCGACCGGGGAGGCCCCGATGCCGAAGATCGAGTTCGACGTCACGAGCGGCGTCGCGCCGGAGCGGTTCATCGGCGCCCTGACCGACTTCTCGCCGAAGCGCGCCGAGATCTGGCCCAACATCGACGAACAGCACCTCAAGGTCCACGAGGTCGGCGACGACTGGGCCGACGTCACCGAGGGCTCGTCGCTCGCCGGCGGCGTCTGGGAACGCAACCGCTACGACTGGTCCACCCCGGGCACGGTGCGCGTGGAGACCACCGAGTCGAACACGTGGCGCCCGGGAAGCTCGTGGCTGTACAAGGTCGAGCCGAAGGGCGCCGGCAGTCAGATCCACGTCACCGTCGACCGGCGCCCGGCGACCCTGCGGGGCCGGCTGGTTGCGGTGCTGCTGGTGCTGGCCGGGCGGACCGCGCTGCGGCGCGCCACCGAGCAGGTGCTGCGCAAGCTCGAACAACCGTCTTAGGCTGCCGGCGTGCCAGCCGAAGGAATACCGGCCGTCGGAACGACGGCCCGGCGCACGCGCACCGTCGAGGCGCGTGACATCGAGTTGTTCACCGAGCTGACCGGCGACCGCAATCCGCTGCACTACGACGAGGCGCTCGCGGCGCGCAGCCGCTTCGGCGGCATCATCGTGCAGGGCGGGGTCACGTCCGGGCTGCTGAACGCCGTGGTTGCGGAGGACCTGCCGGGCCCGGGTTCGGTGTTCCTGCGCGTCGGGTGGGACTTCAAGGCGCCGGTGCGTCCCGGTGACGTGATCACCGCTGAGGTGGAGGTGCTGGAGGTGCACGCGAGCAAGCCCGTGGCGAAGCTCCGCACCACAATCACCAACCAGGACGGCGTCGTCGTTCTCGACGGCGACGCGCACGTCTACCGCGAGCCGGTCGGTTGACCCCACGCGATCTTGGACGTCTACTGCTGCTCCAGCAGCAGTAGACGTCCAAGATCGCCGGAGAAGGGGCGGGGCTCGATGAGCGCGACCGTGTTCAGCGGTGGCAGCGTGTTCACCGGCCACGGCGTCCGGTCGCGGCCCGCGTCGGTGGCGGTGCGCGACGGGCGGATCGTGGCCGTGGGCGACCGGGCCGCCGCCGAGGCCGCCGCGGGCCCCGGCGCGCAGCACGTGGACCTGGCGGGCGGCCTGCTCACCCCCGGCTTCCAGGACGCGCACGTGCACCCGGTGTCGGCCGGCCGGCAACTGCTCCAGTGCGACCTGACCGGGTACGCCACCGCGGCCGAGTGCGTCGCCGCGGTCGAGAGGTACGCGGCCGCGCACCCGGATCGGGCCTGGATCACCGGCGGCGGCTGGGCCATGCCTGTCTTCCCCGGCGGGCTGGCGACCCGCGACCTGCTCGACGCCGTCGTCGCCGACCGGCCCGTGTACCTTCCCAACGCCGACGGCCACGGCGCCTGGGTGAACGGCGCCGCCCTGGCCCGGGCCGGCATCGACAGGCACACCCCGGATCCGCCGGACGGGCGGATCGAGCGCGACGCCGCCGGCGAACCGACGGGCATGCTGCACGAGGGCGCCGCGACCCTCGTCGGAAAGCTGTTGCCCGCGGCGACCGCCGCGGACCTCGACGCGGCGCTGCTCGCCGGCCAGGAGTACCTGTTCTCGCACGGCATCACCGCCTGGCAGGACGCGATCGTCGGTGATTACCTCGGCGGCGACGACAACCTCGCCGCCTACCTGCGCGCCGCCGGGTCGGGTGCGCTGCGGGCGCGGGTGGTCGGCGCGCTGTGGTGGGACCGCGGACGCGGGGCGGAGCAGGTGGCAGACCTCGTCGAGCGGCGGGCCGCCGGGCGGGTCGGCCGGTTCGCGGCCACCACGGTCAAGATCATGCAGGACGGTGTGGTGGAGAACTTCACGGCCGGGCTGACCGAGCCGTACCTCGACGCGTGCGGCCACGCCACCGCCAACGCCGGCCTCAGCTTCGTCGACCCGGAGGGCCTGCGCGCGTACGTCACGGGCCTCGACGCCGCCGGGTTCCAGGTGCACTTCCATGCCCTCGGCGACCGCGCGGTGCGGGAGGCGCTCGACGCGGTCGAAGCGGCACGCAAGCAGAACCGCCCCGGCGACCACCGCCACCACCTGGCGCACCTGCAGGTGGTGCATCCCGACGACGTCGCGCGGTTCGCGGTCCTCGGCGCGGCAGCGAACCTGCAGCCGCTGTGGGCCTGTCACGACCCGCAGATGGACGAGCTGACGATCCCGTTCCTCGGCCCGCGCCGAGCCGGGTGGCAGTACCCGTTCGGCGACCTGCACCGCGCCGGAGCCCGTCTCGCCGCCGGCAGCGACTGGTCGGTGAGCAGTCCCAACCCGTTGTGGGGCGCGCACGTCGCCGTGAACCGCACGGCACCGGACGACGAGGGCGGCGAACCGTTCCTCCCGGACCAGGCGCTCGACCTCGCCACCATCCTGACCGCGTACACGGCGGGCAGCGCCTACGTGAACCACCTCGACCACATCACCGGCACCCTGGAGGTCGGCCGCTGCGCCGATCTCGCCGTGCTGGACCGGGACCCGTTCGACCACCCGGCGGCCGAGATCGGCCGGGCCCGGGTGGTCCGCACCTATGTGGACGGTGAGCTCGTCTACGCCACCGGGTAGGGCGTCAGCGCGGGATTGCCGTACGGATCGAGGTCCAGCCGCCCCCGCCAGCCGTGGCAACGGTTGCCGCCCGCGATCCGCGCGGCCTCGACCGCCTGCTCGGTGACCTGCAGCAGCCGCAACGGACCGGGGGCGTCGTACGGCAACGCTGCCAACCCGACCGAGGCGGTGACCCGCACGGCGAGGTCGGTGTCGAGCGCGATCTTCGGTTCGGCGACCGCCTGCCGGACGAGCTCCGCGAACTGGACGGTCCGGTGCCCGTCGGCGTCGGGCAGCAGCACGGCGAATCCCTGCATGCCGGTGCGGGCGAGGAGGTCGCCCGGGCGGCAGAACGCCTGCAGCCGGGCGGCGACCTCGCACAGCACCCGGTCGCCGGCCGGCTGCCCGTACATCTGGACGAGCAGCCCGAAGTGGTCCAGCTCGACCGCCACGAGCCCGAGCTGGCGGTTGGTGCGCAGGGCCCGCTCGCCCTCCAGCGCGAGGTTCACCCGGAAGACACCCGAGGCGTGCAACCCGGTCAGCGGGTCGGTGAGGACGCGCTGGCGCTCGGAGGCGGTCAGCGCGACGAGCCGGATCACCAGCAGCACGACGAGCACCACCGCCGAGCCGACGACGAACGGCAGGTGGTCGACGCCGGCCCGGCCCGGGATGACGAGCATCAGCACCGGCAGCAGCGCGCCGGCGACGAGCACGGCCAGCCGGACCCGGCCGATCGGGCGGGAGACGGCAGGTGCCCGGCTGTCCAGCCACCGCATCGACGGGTGCAGGGCGGCGGCGCCGAGCAACACGTACGACAGGATCCACCCGACATCGACCCAACTGCCGTCGACGAACGTGCCGTTGGCCGACTGCAGGGCGTAGACCACGTCAGTGGCGAGCATCAGCACCAGACCGGCGGCCAGCAGCCGGAACGCCGGCGTGCGGGCGCCGGTGCCGAGGATCAGCCGCAGGGCCACGGTCAGTACCAGCAGGTCGAACACCGGGTAGGCGATGACCAGGGCCGTCGCGTCGCCGGCAGCGGCGAGCGGGGCGATGACGTAGATCCACCACAGGACCCCGGCGGCGATGGCGAGCACGGCCGGGTCGATCAGGGTGGCGGCGTCGCCGCGGGGGATGCGCCGGCGCACGAACACGATGAGCGCGATGATCAGGAAGACGTACATGCCGAGGTAGCAGACGTCGACCGGCGTGCCCTCGCCGATGATGAAGTAGAGGATGTCGCCCGTGGCGTAGGAGATCTGACCCGCGGCGAGCAGCAGCCAGCCGAGCGGGGCGGCCGGCCGGTGGATGACGACCCCGAGGACGACGGCGAACGCGGCGCTCACCCCGACCGTGGTGTACAGCCACGCCTTCTGCGACTCGGACAGCAGGAAGTACACCGAGATGACGAGAAGACCGCCGGCGAGATACGCCAGCCACAGGTACGGCGCCCGCTGCACACGCTGGAATGCGTGGGAATTCACGCCGCTGATGATCCACCGTGTTCAGACGATCACGCTCAACCTCCTCGTCAGGGTTGATCGACCGCACGGCCAGCGGCGGCTTGCCGATCGGAGGAGCGCGCACCTGGTCACGGGATACGGTTCATGGATGCCGTTGAGTGGAGAGTACGAACCGAGCCCGTCGAGCCGATCGCGCGAGCAGGTGGCGCTCTACGAGAGCTCGGGTGGTACCCAGGGCCTGACGCTGCGGGACCGGCCGGTCATCATCCTCACCTCGGTCGGTGCCCGGTCCGGGAAGATCCGCAAGACCCCGCTGATGCGGGTGGAGCACGACGGCGAGTACGCGGTGGTGGCGTCGATGGGCGGCGCGCCCACCCATCCGGTCTGGTACCACAACCTGGTGGCCCATCCGCACGTCGAATTGCAGGACGGCCCGGTGAAGCGCGACTACACGGCGCGCGAGGTCTCCGGCGCGGAGCGGGCGACGTGGTGGGAGCGCGCCGTGGCCGCGTGGCCGGACTACGCCGACTACCAGACGAAGACCAGCCGGCAGATCCCCGTCTTCGTGCTCACGCCCAGCGAGGCGTGACCGTATTCTTCCGCGATCGTGGACTCCTGTAGCGCCTATGGGCGCCACAGGAGTCCACGATCCACAACACCGGAGTGCCGGCCGAGGTTCAGGCGCGGCGCCACTTCTGGTTGCTGCCGCCGGTGCACTGCCAGAGCTGAAGCTTGGAACCGTTGGCGGTGCCGGCATTCGTGACGTCGACACACTTGTTCGCCTGCGTGTTGACCAGGTCGCCGGCCGCGCTGAGAGTGAACTTCTGCGCGCCGGTGCCGTTGCACGTCCACAACTGCACGGCGGCGCCGTTGGCGGTCGACCCGCCGGAGACGTCCATGCACTTGCCGAGCGCGGTGATCGAGCCGTCGGCGTTGAACGTCCAGCGCTGCGCGCCGGTGCCGTTGCAGTCCCACAGCTGCAGCCGGGCGCCGTCGACCGCGTTGGCCGACGGGATGTCGATGCACCGGTTGCTGCCGTTGCCGATGATCGCGCTGGTGCCGCCACCACCGCCGCCGCCGCCGGTGGTCCAGGCGTAGACGCGCACGTAGTCGACGACGAGTTGCTGCGGGAACACGGTGGAGCCGTCGGGGTCGCCCGGCCAGAACCCGCCGACCGCCACGTTCATGATCATGAAGAACGGGTGGTTGAACACCCAGCGGTCGCCGCCGAGGTCGGCCGGGGTGCGCCGCTGGTACTGGACGCCGTCGACGAACCAGGCGATGAAGTCCGGGCCCCACTCGACGGCGAAGGTGTGGAACGCGTCGGCGAACGCGCCGCCGATGCTGTAGCCGGCGCCGATGCCCTCACCGCCGGAGTACCCGGGGCCGTGGATGGTGCCGTGCACCGTGTTCGGCTCGCGACCGATGTTCTCCATGATGTCGATCTCGCCACTGGTGGGCCAGCCGACCGAGCCGATGTCGTTGCCCAGCATCCAGAACGCCGGCCAGATGCCCTGGCCGCGCGGGATGCGCATCCGGGACTCGAACCGGCCGTACGTCTGGGTGAAGGTCGCCGACGTGAGCAGCCGGGCCGACGTGTACTGGCAGCTTCCGTACCAGCAGTTGTAGCCGGCCGGATTCTCCCGGCGGGCGGTGATGACGAGCTGTCCGGCGCCGTTGAGTGCGGCGTTGCTGGTGCTCGACGTGTAGTACTGCCGCTCGTTGTTGCCCCAGCCGCTGCCGCCGATGTCGTAGCGCCACCGGCCCGAGTTGGGCGCGGTGCCGGCCGCTCCGTCGAACTCGTCGGACCAGGTGAGTCCGCCGATCGCGGCCTGGACGGGGGTGCTGACCGTCACCACGGCGAACGACCCGACGATGAGGGTGGCCGTCGCCGCGATTCTGAGTGTTGTTGTTCTGAGGTTCATGGATGACCTCCGGGGGACCGGTCCGGGCCGCGGGCGGGCGGCCCTGATAGACCTACGTCGAACTGTATGGAGGCGCGCCGGGCCGGTCAAGAGAGCGCTCTCTCAGATATCCGGCCGCGATGGACCTACGATTCCGGCATGACGGCGGCCCTGGGTGCGGTGGTCGCCCGGCTGCCCGGCACGCCCGGCGTGTACCGGTTCCGGGACGCCCGCGGCCGCGTGCTGTACCTCGGCCGCGCCACCCACCTGCGGCAACGGGTCGGCTCGTACTGGACCGACCTGCGCGACCGGCGCCACCTCACCCGCATGGTGCCGCAGGTCGCGCGCATCGAGGCGGTCGCCTGCGACTCCGTGCACGAGGCGGCCTGGCTGGAGCGCAACCTGCTGGAGCGGGCGAAGCCGCGCTGGAACCGCACGCGCGGCGTGGAGTCGCCGGTGTGCATCGTGCTGGAGCACCGCACCGGCGCCCCGCGGCTGCGCGTCGCGCACTGGCCGGTGGTCGAGACGCCCGGCCGGCCCGCTCCGGCCGTCGAGACGTTCGGCCCGTACCTCGGCGGAACCAGGGCGCGGCTCGCCGTCTCGGCGCTGGACCGGGTGCTGCCGTTGCGCTACACCGCCGACCGGCTCGGCGGCTGCGACCGGGACCTTGCCCGGGTGCGCGGGGTCGACGCCACGGATCGGGACAGGTTGCTCGCGGCCGTCACCGCCGTGCTGCGCCGGCAACCGGCCGAGGTCGAGACGGTCCGCGAGCAGCTGGCGCAGCACCGCGACGTGGCGTCGACGAACCTCGCATTCGAACTGGCGGACCGGATCCAGCAGGAGATCGAGGCGCTCGACTGGGTCGTCGCCGAGCAGAAGGTGACGCAGCTGACCCGCCCGCCCGAGGACTGCGCGGCCTACGGCTGGGCGGACGGCCTACTCGTCTGCTTCCGGATCCGCGGCGGTCGGCTGTGCGGATGGGAGCAGCGGGCGAGCAGCCGGCAGCATGCGCGGCCGCAGCTGGACCGGACGCCGCCCGCGTGGACGCCATTCGCGACGCGCGCCGCCGAGCTGGGCAGCCGCCTGGCCCGGCAGGGTTGACCCGTACGGAAGGGACCGATCGGATGGGGCGGCGGGTGACCGCGACGGTGACGTGCGGCGGCAGCTGCGTCGGCGTGGTGGGGCCGTTCCCGGTGGACGTCCCGTGGTGGGCGGAGACCGAGCCGGTCGTGGCGCATCTGGAACGGACGCTGGGCGTGCCCGTCGTCGTCCTCCGGCTGCTCGGCGTCGACGGGGGCGGTGGCGCCCGCGACGGCCACGCCCGCTATCACGTCGAGGCGCTGGAACGACCGGAGAGCGTGCGCCCCTGCGACTTCGTCGTCGACGACCATCCGCTGCGGCTCGCCTGGGCCCGCGCCTCAGGAATCCGGGAACTGTTCGAATGGGCGGCTTTACACGTCGACGCCCAAGGGCCGCCCCGGCAGCGCAAGACCTGGAACCTGTCCGGGCTGTTCCGGTTGCCCACCGCCGACGGTCCGGTGTGGCTCAAGGCCATCCCGCCGTTCGCCGCCGCGGAACCGGTCGCGATCCGCGCGATCGCTGCGGTCGATCCGGCGCTGGTGCCCACCGTGCTGGCCAGCGCTCCGGGTCGCCTGCTGCTGACCGACGTGCCCGGGGAGGACTGCTGGGACGCGTCGGCCCAGACCGTCACGGAGGTGCTGGCCCGCTGGGTCGGCGTGCAGGCGCGGCTCGCGGAGCTACGGCCCGGCGTCCCGGACCGCCGCCCGCCGGCCCTGCGGGCGGCCGTCGACAACCTGCTCGATGGCCCGGTCGGGGCCGAGCTCAGCCCGGCCGAGGTCGACGCCGCCAGGGCGCTGGGGGACCGGTGGGAAGTGCTCGCCGACTGCGGCCTGCCGGACACGCTCGTCCACGGCGACTTCCACCCGGGCAACTGGCGCCGCGGCGACGGTGCCCCGGTGGTCCTCGACCTCGCCGACGCGCATCTGGGCAACCCGGTCCTCGACGGCCTGCGCGCGATCGACTTCCTGCCCGAAGGCAGGCGGCGCGGGGCGGCCGACGCGTGGATCGCCGCCTGGTCCGCCGCGGCACCCGGATCGCGTCCGGCTGCGGCGCTGCGGATCGCCGAGCCGCTGGCGCAGCTGGCCTACGCCGTGCGGTACCAGGAGTTCCTCGACAACATCGAGCCCAGCGAACGGGTCTACCACCGCGGCGATCCGGCCGCCGCGATCCGCGCCGCCGTGGCCTCTGCAGCCGGCGGCGGATGACGCTCGTCTCTGTCGGCTTCCCGTCGTGGTGTCGTTCGCCTGAACGACAGCGGATCCCTGGGCCGTGTCCTCGGTATCCGGCGTGCGTCGGTGCCCGGCGGGTGCGACGCCTCCAGTCGGGTTTGAGGGCGCGGGAGTCCGCTCCCGCCCCGTCACCCTTGGAGGACCACAAATGAATTCCCGATCCTGGGCCCGACGCCTCGCCGGTGCCGCCGGCGCTGCGCTGGCTCTCGCGGCCACGACGGTCGCCATCGACGCCGCCCCCGCGGCCGCCATCGACGCGGGCGGACCGGTCGTCGTCGACCGGTCGACCGGCTGGGACAGCGCGCCGTACAAGCCGATGGACGCGTTCTGCCCCGACAACACCGAACTGATCGGAACCGGGGCCACCGGCGCCGGTGCCAACACGATCGTCGAGGACCTCATCCCGTACGCCGACCACGTCCACGGGTTCCTGTACGAGGACGGCAACGGCACCAACGCCGACTCCGAGCTGACCGTCCGGGCCATCTGCGCTGACGTCGTCGGATACGAGATCAACGTGGCGGAGAGCCTCAACGACGGATACACCCCGAAGTCGGCGGTGGCGAGGTGTTCGACCAGCACCAAGGACCTGCTCGGCACCGGTTACGCGATCAGCGGCGGATTCGGGGAGGTCACCGTCACTGCGGTCGTCCCGTATGCGGCCACCACGCCGACCGCGGACAGCGTCACGGTCACCGCCAACGAGGACGACGACTACAGCACCGGCACGTGGAAGGTGACCGCGTACGCGATCTGCGGCACGTTGCCCTACGAGACGGTCGTGCAGTCCAGCGACACGACGAGCAACTCGAACACGACGCAGGGCAAGAGCCAGACCTGCCCGTCGGACCGCTACAACACCGGCGGCGGGACGTACATGCTCAGCAACGCCCGGGACCTGCACCCGAGCCCGTTCATGCCGGCCGGGTACTACAACGGGGTCGACCTCGTCAACGGCTCCGCCTACGAGGACGACGACGGCACCGCGAACAACTGGAACATGAGGCTCTACGCGGTCTGCGTCATACTCTGACGCTACGGTGCTGGCGTGACCGAACCCCGGATCGACCTGGATAACGTCCGCCGGCTCGCCGCGGAGGTCGACACCACGGCGCTGTGCGACACGGCCCCCGACGTCCGGGTCGTGTCGCCGGCGCTGCGGTGCCGGTCGGCCGACCCGGTGCTGTGCGGGCCGGCGGTGACGGTGCGCTGCCGCGACGACTTCCTCGGCGTCATCCAGGCGCTGGAGCGGGCCGGTGCCGGGGACGTCCTCGTGGTCGACGGCGGCGGCCGGGAGACCGCGCTGGCCGGCGAGTTGTTCGCACGGGCCGCGCTGGCCAAGGGGCTGGCCGGGATCGTCGTCGACGGCGGCTACCGGGACCTGCGGTTCGTCGCCGGCTGCCGGCTGCCGGTCTACAGCCGGCACGTCACCCCGCGCGCCGGCACCACCGTGCGCCCGGCCACGGTGGGTGAGGTGGTCAGCTGCGGCGGCGCCGTCGTGCGTCCGGGCGACATCGTGTTGGCCGACCACGACGGCATCGTCGTGCTCGACCCGGAGACCGCCGTCGCCCGGCTCGCCGCCGCGGCCGAGGTGATGGCCGCCGAGGCCCGGGTGGCCGAGCGGCTGGACGCCGGGGCGGGCCTCGGCGAGTGCGTGAACCTGGCCGAGCACGTCGAACGGCTCGGCCGCGGCGAGCCGTCGCGGCTGCGGTTCACCGGCTAGCCCACAGCGTCGCCGATGGCGCCTTCCAGTACGCCCAGTCCCTCGTCGAGCAGCGCGTCGGGGATGGCCAGCGACGGCAGGAGCCGCACGACGTTGCCGAACGTGCCGCAGGTCAGCACCACGACACCGGCGCGGTGGCAGGCGGCGGCGACCCGGCCGGTCAGTTCGGCGTCGGGTTCGGTCGTACCCGGCTTGACGAACTCGACGGCGAGCATCGCGCCGCGGCCGCGCACATCGCCGAGCGCGCCGTGCTTGCCGGCGAGCGCCCGCAGCCGCGGCACGGCGGCCGCCTCGATGCGGCGGGCGGCGCCGGCCAGGTCGCGGGAGCGCATCGTCTCGATGGCGGCGAGCGCCGCCGCGCAGGCGACCGGGTTGCCGCCGTAGGTGCCGCCCAGGCCGCCCGGGTGCACCGTGTTCATGATCTCGGTGCGGCCGGTCACCGCACCGAGCGGAAGCCCGCCGGCGATGCCCTTCGCGGTGGTGACGAGGTCCGGCACCACGCCCTCGTCGTCGCAGGCGAACCAGGATCCGGTGCGGCAGAAACCGGTCTGGATCTCGTCGGCGACGAAGAGCGCGCCGTTGGCCTGGCACCACTGCGCGAGTGCGGGCAGGAAACCGGGCGCCGGGACGACGAAGCCGCCCTCGCCCTGGATCGGTTCCACCACGACGGCGGCCACGTTGTCGGCACCGACCTGCTTGTCGATGAGCGTGATCGCGCGGGCGGCCGCCTGCTCGCCGGTGAGCCCGTCCGGGTCGCGGAACGGGTAGGAGGTGGGCACCCGGTACACCTCGCCGGCGAACGGGCCGAAGCGGTGCTTGTACGGCATGTTCTTGGCGGTCAGCGCCATCGTGAGGTTCGTGCGGCCGTGATAGGCATGGTCGAGGACGACCACCGCGGTTCGGCCGGTCGCGTAGCGGGCAATCTTGACGGCGTTCTCGACGGCCTCCGCGCCCGAGTTGAACAGCGCCGAGCGCTTGTCGTGGTCGCCGGGCGTGAGCCGGTTCAGTTCCTCGCAGACGCCCACGTAGCCCTCGTACGGGGTGATCATGAAACAGGTGTGGGTGAACCGCTCGACCTGCTCGCGGACCGCGTCGACCACCGCCGGGGCGGGATTGCCGACGCTGGTGACGGCGATGCCCGAGCCGAGGTCGATGAGCTGGTTGCCGTCGACGTCGACAAGCAGGCCGTCGCCGCCCTGGGCGACGAACACGGGGAGCGTCGAGGCGACGCCGGCGGCCACCGCGCCCGCGCGGCGGGTCTGCAGGGCGCGCGAGGCCGGGCCGGGGATCTCGGTGCGCAGGCGCGTATGCGCGGCGGCGGTCGGGCTCATGGGGACCTCCAAGGCTGACAAGTGTGCAGGCTACCTGAGACGACGCTCAGGCCATCCGGTCGAGGACCTCGCGGACGAGGTGCATCGGGGTGTCCGGGTGCAGGAAGGCGAAGCGCGCGACCGTCTCGCCCTCCCACGCCGACGGCGGAATGAACGCGACCTGGTCGGCGAGCAGCGCGTCGGCCCACCGGGTGTAGTCGGCCGGAGCCCAGCCCGCGCGGCGGAACAGCACGATGGCGAGGTCGGGCTCGCGGATCAGTTCGAGGTACGGCCGGGTCCGGATCTCGGCTGCGGTGTCGCGGGCCAGGCCGATCGCGGCCTCGATCGCGTCGGTGTAGGCCCGCACGCCGTGCACCGCGAGCGAGAACCACAGCGGCAGGCCCCGCGCCCGCCGGGTCAGGTGGTACGCGTAGTCGGTGGGGTTCCACTCCGCCGGCCGGTCGTGGATCACGTCCAGGTAGGACGCGTCCTGGGTGTGTACCGCCCGGGCCAGGTCCGGCTCGCGGTAGATCAGCGCCGCGCAGTCGAACGGGGCGAACAGCCACTTGTGCGGGTCGACGACGAACGAGTCGGCGTGCTCGATCCCGTCGTAGCGGTGCCGGACGCTCGGGGCGAACAGCCCGGCGCCGCCGTACGCACCGTCGACGTGGAACCACAGCCCGTGCTCGCGGGCCACCTCGGCGACGCCGGCCAGGTCGTCGACGATCCCCGCGTTCGTGGTGCCCGAGGTGGCCACGACCGCGGCGAGCGAAGCCGGGTCGCCGTCGGCGTCGACGGCCGCGCGCAGCGCCGCGCCGGTGAGCCGGTGGTCGTCGGTCCGCACGGTCAGCGCGTCCATCTCCAGCAACCGCAGCGTGTTGACGATCGACGAGTGGGCGTCGGTGCTGACGGCCACCCGGAAACGGCGCGAACCGCGGCGCGTCTTGGCGGTCTCCCGGGCGACGGCCAGGGCGGACAGGTTGGCGGCCGAGCCGCCGGACACGAAACACCCACCGGCCGACGCCGGAAGCCCGGCCCGGTCGGCGATCAGCCGCAGCACCTCGTTCTCGGCGTGGATCGCCCCGGCGGCCTCCAGCCACGAGATGCCCTGGATCGACGCGCACGAGACGAGCATGTCGAACAGCAGCGCGGCCTTGGTCGGCGCCGCGGGAATGAAGCCGAGGAAGCGCGGGCTGTCCGCCGAGATCACGGCCGGCGCCAGGGCCGAGGTGTAGACGCCGAGCACCTGATCCGGGTTGTGGCCGGCGTCGGTCAGCAGGCCGCGGGTCGCGGCGGCGAGGTCGTCCGGCGACCGGGGCAGCCCGTCGAGGGGGACCGGGTTGAGCCGCAGCCGGTTCTCCGCGTACGCGAGCACCGACCGGATCATCTGTTCGGTGGTGGGGTCCACGTCGTGCATGCCCGGGAATGTAGGCGCCCGGCGGTGTTCGCAACAGGGCCGCCCGCCGGGCCGGTGTGGCAAGGTATGCGCCATGGCGCGCTACGGCGGGATGTTCGGACCGGACGTCACCTTCCTCGGCGTCGAGCGCTGCGACCTGGCCGACCCGGCCAGCTACACCGGCGCCGACGTGGTGATCATCGGAGCGCCGTACGACGCCGGCGCCTCCTACCGCGGCGGCGCCCGCTTCGGTCCGCAGGCCATCCGCACCGCCGACTACCTGCCGCACGATTCGTCGCGGCCGCACCTGACGCTGCGGGTGGACCCGTTGCGCGACCTGCGGGTCGTCGACGCGGGCGACGTCGAGATGCCCGGCGTCGAGGGCCGGCAGGCGCTCGACCGGCTCGAGGCCGCGGTGCAGGCGGCCGCCGGCGCCGGCGCGGTCCCGGTGGTTCTCGGCGGCGACCACACGATCACCTGGCCCGACGTCACCGGCGTCGCCCGCGCGGTCGGCTGGGGCCGGGTGTCGGTCATCCACTTCGACGCGCACGCCGACACGGGTGAGCTCCAGTTCGGCTCGCTCATCGGGCACGGGCTGCCGATGCGCCGGCTCATCGAGTCCGGCGCCTGCCGCGGCGACCGGTTCCTCCAGCTCGGCCTGCGCGGGTACTGGCCGGAGCCGGACGTCCTCGACTGGATGGCCGAGCAGCGGATGCGCTCCTACGAGATGCACGAGATCGTCCAACGTGGACTGACCGAGTGCCTGGACGAGGCGTTCGCCATCGCCACCGACGACTGCGACGGCGTGTTCGTGTCCGTCGACATCGACGTCACCGACCCGGGGTCCGCCCCGGGCACCGGGACCCCGGAGCCGGGCGGGTTCACCCCGCGCCAGCTGCTCGACGCCGTCCGCCGGATCGCCGTCGAGCTGCCGGTGGTGGGCGTCGACGTCGTGGAGGTGTCGCCGCCGTACGACAGCGCCGACGTGACGGCGTTCCTGGCCAACCGCGTGGTGCTGGAGATGCTGTCCGGGATCGCGTACCGGCGGGGCGGCGGTACCTGGGACGCGATCCCGCCGACCCTCCTCGACGGCCGCGGGGCCTGACGTGACCGCCCGGCATCCACTCGACCCGCTGACCGCCGAGGAGTTCCGGCGGGTGTCGGCGACGCTGCGCCGCGACCGCGGGGTCGACGAGCGCTGGCGGTATGCGTCGATCGAGCTCGCCGAGCCGGGCAAGGACGCCGACGGCCCGGGCGCACGGCTGGCACGCGCGGTCTGCTGGAACCGCACCGACAACGAGGCGTACCGGGCGACGGTGGAACTGTCCACTGTGGATAGCGTGGTCGGCTGGGAGCACCTGGCCGGGCAGCACCCGAACATGACGGTCGACGAGTGGCACGAGTGCGACGAGACGCTGCGCACCGATCCGCGACTCGTCGCGGCGTTGGCCCGGCGCGGGATCACCGACATGTCGCTGGTGCTCGTCGACGTCTGGGCGTACGGGTCGGCCCTCGTGCCGCAGCAGTACCGCGGCCGTCGCGTCGGCTGGGGCGACGTCTGGTACCGGGAGACGCCCGCGGGTAACCCGTACGCACACCCGGTGGCGGGAATGCACCCGATCGTCGACCTGAACAGCATGGAACTGCTGGAGATCGACGACGTCGAGACGCCTGTCGGGCCGGCCGACGTGATGGGCGAGTACCTACCGGCGCTCACCGGCATCCCGCCGCGCGAGGTCAAGCCGCTTTCCATCAGCCAGCCCGAGGGCGTCTCGTTCACCCTCGACGGTCACCTGCTGTCGTGGCAGAACTGGCAGCTGCGGCTCGGCTTCAACTACCGCGAGGGGCTGGTGCTGCACACCGTCGGGTTCACCGACGGCGGGCGGCTGCGGTCGGTGGCGCACCGGCTGTCCTTCGCCGAGATGGTCGTTCCCTACCGCGATCCCACCCCCGACCACTACCGCCGCACCGCGTTCGACATCGGCGAGTGGGGGCTGGGGTTCATGACGACCTCGCTCGAACTCGGCTGCGACTGCCTGGGCGAGATCACCTACCTCGACGCCGTCGTGCACGACTCGCACGGCGAGCCGGTGACGATCCGCAACGCGATCTGCATCCACGAGGAGGACGACGCCGTCCTGTGGAAGCACGTCGACAGCGTCGCCGGTGCCGAGGTGCGCCGTGCGCGCCGGCTCGTGGTGTCGTTCCACGTGACCGTGGCCAACTACGAGTACCTCGTCTACTGGCGCTTCTACCAGGACGGCAACATCGAGTGCGAGGTGCGGGCCACCGGGATCATGGTGACGACACCGTTCCCGGAGGGCCATCCGCCGCCGTACGGTGCGGTCGTCGATACGCGCACGTACGCCCCGTACCACCAGCACTTCATCGTCGCCCGGTTGGACCTCGACATCGACGGCCGGGCGAACACCGTCTACGCGTCGGAGTCGCAGCCGGCGCCGGTCGGCCCCGACGACCCGTACGGCCTCGGCCTCGTCGTGCGCAACACGCCGTTGCGCACCGAGGCGGAGGGCCGCCAGGACTTCAACTGGGCGACGCAGCGGGCCTGGAAGGTCGTCAACGACAACGTGACGAACGCGTCGGGCACCCCGGTCGGCTACAAGCTGGTCCCGTCGGCCAGCATCCCGCCGCTGTTCGACCCGGCATCGCCGGTGCTGCGCCGCGCCGAGGCGATCAAGCACACGGTCTGGGTCACCCCGTACCACCCCGACGAGCGCTGGCCGTGCGGGGAGTTCCCCAACCTCGGCGACCGCGACACCGGCCTTCCACTGTGGACGGAGCGGAACCGGTCGATCGAGAACACCGACGTCGTGCTCTGGTACGTCTTCGGGATCCACCACATCACCCGGCCCGAGGACTGGCCGATCATGCCCGTCGACACCGTCTCGTTCTGGCTCAAGCCCGTCGGCTTCTTCGACCGCAACCCGGCGCTCGACGTTCCCCCGTGATCGAGCTCTTCCCGGCGGGAACGACGATCGACGCCGACGGCACGCTCGTTGTCGGCGGGTGCCGGCTCGACGACGTGGCCCGCGAGCACGGCACGCCGGTCATGGTCGTCGCCGAGGATGCGGTCCGGCAGCGGGCCCGCGCCTACCGGGAGGGGTTGGCCGAGCGGTGGCCCCGCTCGCAGGTGGCCTTCGCGTCGAAGGCGTTCGCCTGCACGGCGGTGCAGCGGCTCATGGTGTCGGAGGGCCTGTGGCTCGACGTGGCCGGCGGCGGCGAGATCGTCACGGCGCTCGCCGCCGGCGCCGACCCGGCGACGCTCGTGCTGCACGGCAACGCCAAGACCACCGAGGAGATCGAGCTCGCGGTTCGGTGCGGGATCGGCACCGTCGTCGTCGACAACCTCGACGACGTCGACCGGCTGGTCGCCGCCGTGCCGGCGGGCCGGGTGCAAAGCTGCCTGGTGCGGGTGATCCCGGGGATCCAGGCGTCGACGCACGCCGCGCACGCCACCGGGCACGACGGGTCGAAGTTCGGCCTGTCCGCCCCGGCCGCGCGGGAGGCGATCGCCCGGATCCGGGCCAGCGACCGGCTGCGGCTGGACGGCCTGCACACCCACGTCGGGTCGCAGCTCATGGATGCTTCGGAGCTGGCGGCCGCCGTCGCGCCGCTCGCCGTCTTCGGCGAGTACCCCGTGTACGACCTCGGCGGCGGCCTCGGCGCCCGGTACACCTACACCGACCACCCGCCGAGCCTGACCAGCTATCTCGAGGCGCTGATCGGTGCCGCCCGCACGCACCTGCCGTCGGGCGCCCGGATCCTCATCGAGCCGGGCCGCAGCCTCGTCGCCGAGAGCGCGGTGACCGTCTACACGGTCACCACCGTCAAGCGCGGCAGCCCGACGTTCGTCGCGGTCGACGGCGGGATGGGCGACAACCTGGAGGTGGCGCTCGTCGGGCAGCGCTTCGAGGCGACGATCGCCAACCG
>Ga0111538_10005761_pt1 | contig 16873 bp, 16 predicted proteins | sample SoiMethybrSBSTD1_FD_79669 | JGI IMG/M metagenome (GOLD analysis project Ga0111538, IMG submission 79669) | Bulk soil microbial communities from a Populus tree surrounding site in Tennessee, USA - Soil MetaG P. TD hybrid SBSTD1 (version 2)... | ecosystem: Environmental > Terrestrial > Soil >...
CGCGCTGGGGATTGCCGGGCTTCAAATGCAGACTCTGTTTCGAAATCCACTGGCCGATCCTTTCGCGCTGGGAATCGCGTCCGGCGCGAGCCTTGGCGTTGCATTGGTTCTTCTGGCGGGCGGATCGGCGGCGTATGGCGTCTTGAGTTCGAGTCTGGGTCTTGTGGGGGATGCGGTCGTCACTGCGGCCTCGATACTCGGCGCAGGTCTTGCCCTGACTGTTGTTCTCAGTATTTCGACGCGTGTGGAGAACCCCGCGACGATTCTGATTCTCGGCCTGATGGTCGGTTATGCCGCCTCGGCCTTTGTCACCGTGATCGTTGCCGGCGCTGATCCGGCACAACTCCAGAGATGGATTGCCTGGGGGTTTGGATCATTCTCGGGCGTGACGTGGCAAAGATTACTGATTTTTGCGCCACTGGTTGCAGCGGGCCTCGCTGTTGCTGCGGCGACAACAAAGCAGCTCGACGCGCTGCTGCTCGGTGAGAATTACGCGCGCTCGCTGGGTCTGAACGTCGAACGGATGCGCCTGGCGACGATGATGGGAGCCTCGATTCTCGGCGGTGTTGTAACGGCTTTCTGCGGACCGATTGCCTTCCTTGGTGTGGCCATTCCTCATATGTGCCGCGCGCTGCTTGGCAGTTCGGATCATCGCGTACTGGTGCCGGCGACCATTTTGCTTGGCGGGATCGTCGCGCTTGTGGCGCAGCTTGTTTCACTCACACCCGGCAATTCGGGTGTGCTGCCCTTGAATGCGGTCACGGCGCTGATCGGAGCGCCGGTGGTTGTCCTCTTCCTCATGCGCAGCCGCAGAGGAGCATTCACTGCATGACGGCGCTGCGCGCCACCGATCTGACCGTGGGATACCGCGCCAGGACTTTACGAACGATCGTGCTTGAAGGACTGAACCTGGATGTTGGGGCGGGTGAACTGATTTGTCTGCTTGGGCCCAATGGGATTGGAAAGTCTACGCTGCTGCGAACTCTTTCAAAGGTCCAGCCCGCGCTCTCGGGTTCGATTGAAATCGACGGCGTTTCCCTGGAACGTCTGAGCGCTGTCGAACTGGCCCGGCGTATCGGCGTCGTGCTGACGGATCGTCCAATGATTGGCGCCCTGCCTGCCTATCGTCTGGTGGAACTCGGACGGTATCCGCATGTGAACTGGCTTGGACAGTTGGCCACACGGGACCATGAGGTCGTCGAGTGGGCGATCGACTCTGTTTCGGTTCGACATCTCGCAGGACGTGACACCAACACCTTGTCCGATGGCGAACGCCAGCGGTTCATGATTGCGCGAGCGCTCGCGCAGGAACCGTCGGTGCTCTTGTTGGACGAACCCACGGCCTTCCTCGACGTTGCCTCGCGAGTGGAATTGATGGGTTTGCTTCGCCAGCTTGCAAGGGAAGAAGGACTCGCGATTATCGTATCGACACATGATCTCGAACTTGCCCTGCGTATGGCCGATACGGTTTGGCTGATAGGTCCGGATCGTCTCCTGCACCTGGGCGTGCCCGAAGACTTGATCCTTTCGGGAACGGTCGAGAAAGTGTTTTCTGCGAAGACCATAAAGTTCTATCCTGACGACCGGATCTTCCGGCCCGTGACTCCATCTCGTGGAATTGCTTCAGTTCATGGGGAAGGACTCCCGGCAGCTCTTACAGCAGCCGTCCTTGAGCGTGAAGGATTCGAAGTGGTCAGCGGTCGAACTGCGCCTTTCTCTGTTGTCGTAACTTCGGGAGCGTCGTGGGAAGCTACGGTCGCCGGAAGCCGTCACTCTGGGAAAAACTTTCAGATGCTGGCCGGCCTGTTGCGCAGACTGAACGAAACCGCTCGCAACAGTTCAGTCCGTGTTTGAGGCTGGTTCAAACAAAATTGGTAGATGACAAAGGGGTTAACGGGCCGCTAATATCTTGCGGACCGAAATTCGAGGAGGGGTTTATTCTATGAGACGCAGCCTGCTGTTACTTTCCGTTCTGAGCTTACTTGTGGTTTTCGTTGGGTGCTCTTCCGAGCCGGCAGCGACGACGCCCGAGCCAGCGGCTCCTGAAGCGGCCGCGCCGGATGCATCCGCGGATCCTTTGACCGGAACGTGGAAGGGCGACTGGGGTCCGACTGCAGATCATCGCAATCCCGTGACTCTGGACCTGAAGCTGGACGGAGCCAATGTTACCGGTACCGTCAATCCTGGTGGGCCTAATGAAGTTGCACTAACCAAGGGATCCTTCGCGAAGGATACCAATATGGTTACGATGGAAGCGGATGCCAAGGATCACGCGGGGAAAGCCGTTCATTACATGATCGAGGGAAAGCTGGAAGGAACGTCGATGTCCGGAAGCTGGACGCACGACGACAAGAAGGGCGACTTCAAAGTCACGAAGGGCTAATCCCGCGGTTCGAGAAAATCATGATTTTCAAAAAGTCCTTGAGCTTTGTCTCAAGGACTTTTTATTTTGATCCATGCTGAATATGTTGGCCGACTGGCTTCTCAGCGCCATGGCCTTGATCGTCGTCGCGTTGATTGTGCCGGGCTTCGAAGTGACCAGTTTCGTTGCAGCCCTGATCGCCGCCATTGCTGTGGGTTTGGCAAATGCGACGATCGGCATCATCCTCAAGGTTCTGACGTTTCCTCTCACCGTCGTCACACTTGGAATCTTCTGGTTTGTCATTAATGCCCTCATGTTGAAGCTCGCCGCCGCCATTGTCCCGGGCTTCGCCATAAATGGCTTCCTGCCCGCCTTTCTCGGCGCGATCGTGCTCAGCCTTATCAATGTTGTTAAAGGCCTGATAATGAAGGCTCTCAGCGAACCACGGCAACCCGAAGCCTAGGTCCTTTCCAGCACTTTCGTGCCATTCCTCCGGTGCCTCTGCCCGGTATTGGTCCAAAGGTACTGTTGACTGGGGGACGGCCTGATTTTACAAAGGGTTGACGAACAGCCAGGAAGTGCAGCGCTGGCGTGGGACAGGCTGGCACAGAAAAAAGGATTAAATGGGCACAACAACGGCCACCAGGCCATTCGAAGATTATTACGAAACCCTGCAGCTCAGTTCCAACGCAGACACCGAAACCATCGATCGCGTCTATCGAATCCTCGTGCGTCGGTATCATCCGGACAATCAGGAAACAGGAGACACCGAGAAGTTCAACCGGGTCGTCAGAGCGCACAAGATTCTTTCGGACCCCGATACGCGTGCTTCCTTCGACGTCACTTACGAGGACAATCGGGGGACCACACTCAAGATTTTTGAGGAGACCAAGAATCCTGAAAGCTACGACGGCGACAAACGAATTATGGAAGGGATCCTTGCTGTTCTCTACACTTCGCGACGCCGCGACGCCGATAAGGGCGGAGTCGGCATTGTTCAGCTCGAACGGCTGTTGGCTTGTCCTTCAAAACATCTCGAATTCCATATCTGGTATTTGAAGGAAAAGGGTTGGGTCGAGCGTATGGAGAATGGCATGTTCGCCATCACCGCGTCCGGCTGTGATCGCGTAATGGAACAGGATGGGATGTTCCTTCGCAAGGATCGCCTCCTTAGTGAGCGCTCCGCTAGCGGCTTGCGCGAACTGAAAGACTAACCGCGGATTACGCGGATGAAGGCGGATTGCGCGGAAGGGATGGGCGGTTGCCAGTCATAGGAAACCGGCGCTCGGCTCGCGAACCTACCCGCCCTGCTTTGAGGTTACCCCGCCAGTATCCAAACGCGGCGGACAACACAGGTCCAGAGATTTGACCATCTGTCAAATTCCTTAGTTTCCCACCGGCACCATCCTCGCGCCTGTCGACAGTAGTTGAATCGTCACGTTGCCGCGAGCGCTTGCGGTTCGTGTCACCGTGTTGAAATCCATCTCATCCGCGCGCACGTCTGTGCTGTTCGTCCTCATGCGGACATTTCCACGGTAGAGGACGAGGTTTCCCTGAAGCGTCATGTTGTCTGCCTGGATATCGACGCTGCCTCGATCGAAGGGCGACTGCGGCGACTGAAAGCGCAGGGGCGGAGCAACCTGCAGTGTGATGTCGATTGTTTGGCCGGACTCCTTCACGGGAACCTCCCTCACGCCCGGGGAAAATCCCGTTAATGACGCGGTCACCCGGGTTGTGCCCGGAGCCACGCGCAAATCCACGGAGCCTCTCTCGCTGGTCACGCCGCGGACCGATCCTCCTGGGCCGGAAGCGGCGACAGTCACCCCGGGTATCACCGCTCCGGCGGAGTCCTTCACGGTTACGGTGAGCGTTACCAGGTCAGGCGGATTTTGGCCAAGCGTTAAGGCTGAAATAGCAAGAGCAGCAACAACCAACAAGGACTTCATACAAACCTCTCTTCTTGTGTGGACACCGTGCGAGATTTTGTCCATCGTGCCTCTTGTGAAAATCCGCAGTCAAGAACTGTGTGCGATTTGATTGGAGGGGTAAACTTCTATCATGTTCGGCCTGAAATATTCCGAGTTGTTCATAGTCCTCGTAGTTCTCTTTGCCGCAGCAGCATATGACTTTCCACGCGGTGCATTGACTCAGGAAAGACGAAAACGACTACTGTGTTACGGAGTCTTGTTCCTGATGACCCTGGTCGTTTTCGAGCTTCTTGAGAGGACAGCTCGCGGCTAGGCTCTGCGTGCTTCAATCTCTTTGCGGCTGACCATTGACTGCTGACTGTTCTGCGTTGACTGTTGCACTTGTTGCGTTGATTGTTCGGCCGAATCAGAGTTAAGAACCCTCACCGGTCTTCGGCCCGGGTGGTCGCGGCGAGTTTCGCCGCATGAGTACTGACCCGTTCAGTTACCCCCCTTCGCTGCATGCCTCGCAGCCGAGAATCACGGCCTCGGCCTTTCCGGAAGGGTCGCGGGGACCGCCTCCTGCAAATGCTGGCAGGCTGGCCATGCTCGTGCCCCCGAAAAGTGCGGAACTCTTGGTCAATCCTCAACGTATAACCAATCGGAGGCTTCCATGCACCGACTAGTTTTGACGGCTATCACCGTAACCGGTTGCTTGATCGCCCTTACCGGATGTTCTGTCACGACGCGCAGCGGCACCGCCAGTGTCATACAAGGTGGGGACCTGAAGGAAATCGGTCTGGCCGCCTACCCTGGTGGGCGGCCCAGGAACGATGTGGCCGGTGACAATAAGACCGCGAGCCTCGCCGTTTCCACGCGTTTGTTCGGTCTGAAGATCGCTTCGGCGAAGTTTCAAACTGAAGATTCTGCCGACAAAGTCCTCGCCTTCTATCGCAAGGAGATGAGCAAATACGGCGACGTGGTTGATGATCACAAAGAGGAACTCAAGGTAGGCCCCGATGACGACCTGCGTATCGTGGCCGTAAAACCCACTGGGAAAGGAACCGAATTCACGTTGGTGTACGCCTGGGTGGCAGAACGAGATCCACAATAATCCCGGGCAATCGCGGGAAAGGCTTCAGCCAGCTAAAAACTGCAAGTAAGCCTGCAACCAACAAAAAAGCTCAGGGTGCCACTCCCTGAGCTTTTAAATTACTTATTCTAAGCGGGGCCGACGAGACTCGAACTCGCGACCTCCGGCGTGACAGGCCGGCGTTCTAACCAACTGAACTACGACCCCTAGACGGACAAAGCATCATAGCAAGCAGAAGCGAAAGCCGACAACAGGTATCGGGACCAAACACCGACGCTCTGTCAAGAAAACGATCTTGCCTTGTGTAACTTTTGCGTCTTGCAGAGTGCGGCATTAATCGGTATAAACCGTGCCCCATGGAAACAACTACTGTCGCAGCCCAAACTCAGCACGACGTCGTCACGGATTCGGCAATCATAAAAGTCTCGATCATCGATGATCACGCGATAATTCGCGCCGGTCTCCGGATGCTGCTCGAAAACAATTCACGCATGTCCGTTCTTTGGGAATCGCAGACCGCAACGGCCGCAATCGCGGACGCGAGCCTGGCCAATCCCGATGTCATCCTGTTGGACCTCGACCTCGGTGTTGAGAAGGGTCTCGATCATCTCTCTGAACTGCTGGAACGATTCACTCCGGCTCGGATTCTCGTTCTCACCGCGCTGCAGGATACAGCGCAACACCTGGCAGCTGTGGCATCGGGAGCCAGCGGAGTTGTTGTGAAGGAACAGGCGCCGGAGGAATTACTCAAAGCTGTCGAGGGTGTGCGCGCGGGAGAGGCATGGCTCGGCAAGCCGCTGATGGCGGCTGTGATGGGCAATCTGGCGTCGGAAACGAAGGAGAAAGCGGATCCGGAGGCTGAAAAGATTTCTCGCCTGACGCCACGCGAAACTGAAATCGTCTCTCTGGTGAGCGAAGGACTGAATGGCGAAAAGATCGCCATCCAGTTGAAGATCTCCGAAGCGACGGTACGAAATCACCTGACGTCGATCCTGGCCAAGCTTGGCCTGGCCAACAAGTTTGAACTTGCCGTGTATGCCCACCGGCATCGGCTGGGGCCCAAGGCGCCGAAAAGCTAAATCGAAGCCACCGGCATTGTCACCACGTTGTCGACGGACAACATTTCCTTCACAACGAAAGGTTCGGCGTAGTCCACTCCGATCGCGTGCCCGAAGTATTTGCATTGGGTCGTGATCTGGTCGATCAGCCTTCCCCAGGCCGGATACAACTCCGTGACCTGACTCATATCTCCCGCGAATTGCGAAGCGAAGCAGTGGATGGCCTCGAGTTTCTTTTGAAAGAACGGACTTACGTCCACGCAGAACGAGGGCCGGATATCGGCATACATCGCGGAGTACAGGATCTTCTTGGGACGGTGAGGCTCACCCGCTATGGAGAGTTGTCGCAAACCCGCTGCGTAACAGGCTTCATATCCCAGGATCGCGGCAGTGTAATGATCTGGATGGCGCCCTTCCCAGTAGGGAAGTATGACCACTCGGGGTTTTGCCGCCCGAATGCGTTCGGCCACCGCCATTCGATTCTCAATCGAGGCCGTGAGACGCGCGTCTCCCAGGTTCATCCGCTCACGCCACCGAGCGCCGATGACAGCGGCTGCAGCCTCCGCCTCTTTCGCGCGAGTCTCGCGCGTGCCGCGCGTTCCCATCTCACCTTGCGTCAGGTCCAGAATTCCGACGGAATGGCCCTGGCTGATCATTCGAAGCAAGGTGCCCGCACATGTCAGTTCCACATCGTCGGGATGCGCCGCGATCGTCAGTAAATCTACTGGTTCCACAGTTCCTTCAGCTTCCTTTCCAGGGCGCGCGCGTCGACGCGATGACGAAACGCTTCCGTGCCGTTGATCATGATGACGGGAATCTCCGTGCCATAGGACTCGCGCAAACCTGGGTCATCGTCCACGTTGGTGACCTTCAATTGCAGAGAATATCGGCTCGCAAATGGCTCGATGACGGCCTTGGCCTCTTCACAAAGGTGGCACCCCGGTCGGGAGTAAATCTCAATTCGAATGGATTCGGGCATGACTGCCTGCATCCAATCTGCGGAAAAAACTCTCCGCCGTCCGGACATCTCTTCCGATTTGCTCTCGCAACAACTCGGGAGAATCGAATTTTCGCTCGTCCCGCACACGACGCAGAAATTGCAGGCGCGCCGTTCGCGCAACGTCCGGCACAGGCGGCCGCAGGACAAAGGTCTCAATCGTCCTCACGTGCTCATCGAATGTGGGTCGAGTGCCGATATTGGTGATGGAGTCGATGAACTCGCCGTTGTCGATCGCAATGCGGGTGATGTAGACGCCGTGTCGCGGCAGCAATTCATTGTCGGATGCAATATTCAGAGTCGGTACAGTCAACTTCCGCCCCCGTCCGGCTCCTTCGACAATGGCGCCTTCAATCTCGAACCATCGACCCAAAAGACGGCATGCCCGTGACACGTTGCCTTCCTGGATCCGGCCTCGAACATTCGTGCTGCTTGCGACGACGCCGCGCGCGATCACAGGCGCGATCTCGACCAGCTCAAACTCGTGGCCCCATGCGCGGAGCGTGCCGATATTACCCGTCTGTCGGCATCCGAAAGTAAAGTTCCGGCCCACGCAGAGCCTTCGGGTCTGAAGCCCCTCGACCAAATACGTCTTAATGAAGTCTTCGGGAGAGAGAGCCGCAAAATCGAGGTCAAAGGGAACAGTCACGACCATATCGATTCCGGCGTTTTCGATCAGCTTCAGTTTCTGTGAACGAGTCGTGATGAGCTGCGGCGCTTTGTCCGGTGCGAGCACGCGGACGGGATGGGGGTCGAAAGTGAGCACAGCGGGGGCGAGACGCAGCGCTCGCGCCTGTTCCACCACCGTTCGCAGAATCTCCTTATGTCCGAGATGGAGACCATCGAAATTGCCGATCGTCAGCACGCAGGGGCCGCTCGCCGCCCGATCAGGCAGGCCGGAAACGACTTTCATCAGGGTATGATTATACGGAATGACCGGCGCAAAATTCGAAAAGCTCGTCAAAATCATGGCAACCCTCCGCGGTCCGAACGGCTGTCCCTGGGACAAGGAACAGGATCGGAACACGCTCAAACCCATGCTCGTCGAGGAAACGTACGAAGTTCTGGAAGCCATCGACAATGGCGACTGGGACGGGCTCAACGAAGAACTTGGCGATCTCTTATTGCACATCGTGTTTCAGGCGCAGCTCGGTAAGGAACGCGGGGAATTCGACATCGATCGCGTGGTGGATGCGATTTGCGAGAAACTCATACGTCGCCATCCTCACGTCTTCGGGAACGAAACAGCGTCGTCGCCCGAAGAAGTCATAAAGAACTGGGAAGCGATCAAGGCTGACGAAAAGGCCAAAAAGCTGAAAGGCAGAACTCCGGAACAGCGGTCTTTGTTGGAAGGCATTCCCAGCAAGTTGCCGGCGATTCACGAAGCCCACCAGATCTCGTCGCGGGCTGCTCGAGTCGGCTTTGAATGGCCGGACATCGAAGGCGTCTTCGAAAAACTTACCGAGGAGACGAATGAACTCCGCGAAGCCATGACGGGCCCGGAGGACCAGCGCCAGTCGCGACTCGAGGACGAAATCGGCGACATTCTTTTTGTGATCGTGAATCTGGCGCGCTTCCTGAAGATCGATTCCGAATCCGCACTCAAGCGCGCGAACCGGAAGTTCAAGGGCCGGTTCCAGTACATGGAAAGCGAACTGGCTAAAGCAGGGAAGAAACTTGACGGAACCTCTCTCGAAGAGATGGAAAGCCTGTGGCAACAGGCGAAGGCTCGAACCACTGAATGATTACGCTGCGTGAGCTGACAATGCCCGAAGAGTTTGAGGTTTGCCTGGATCTCCAGCGGCAGGGATTTGGCTGGACGGACATCGAGCTCATGCCGATGAGGTTCTTCGTTGTTTCGCGCCACATTGGAGGCCTTGTCCTCGGCGCCTTCGACGACACAACTCTCGTCGGTTTTTTGAGCGTGATCCCCGGACTTCGCGAAGGCACTCCGTACTGGCACTCGCACATGCTCGCCGTCGCGGACAGCCATCGCGATGCGGGAGTAGGAACCATGCTGAAGCGAGCACAGAAGGACCATGCGCTTCAGCGCGGCATTCGCCTGATCGAATGGACCTTCGATCCGTTGGTTTCTCGCAACGCTTATCTGAATATCGAAAAACTCGGCGTGATCGTCCGGCGTTACCTTCCGTCTTTCTATGGCAACAACAGCGATCGCCTCATTGCCGAGTGGTGGCTCGAAAGGCCCCGGCAAGCGATTACGGGCGAAACACGACGGGTGACAATTCCTGCGGACTCTGACGAGGCACGTCACCTCCGCGTGAAAGTTCGGGAGGAGTTTCTCGCGAACATACGCGACGACTTCTACGTCGCCGGGTTTGAACGTTACGGCAACACCAGCGACTACATCTTCGTTCCGGGGGCATCCCGTGCCAATCTCCCGAATTGAGCTGCGCGAAATCCGGATGCGTCTATTGCATCCGTTCGAGACAAGCTTCGGTGTGACAACCGACCGAAGAATCATCATCGTGAAGGTTTCTGACGGCTCGTTTGAAGGATATGGAGAAGTCACAGCCGGAGAAGGTCCGTTTTACGGTCACGAGACCACCGATACGGCCTGGTATATCCTGAGCGATTTCATCGCGCCTTACGCTGTCGGCAAGATCAACGATCTCAGCGATATTGCCTCCCTCGTACACGGCATCCGGGGCCATAACATGGCAAAGGGCGGCCTGGAGGCCTCTCTCTGGGATCTCGAAGCGCGACGGCGGAATATGCCGCTCTGGAAACTCCTGGGCGGAACCCGAGAGACGATCGAATGCGGCGTCTCGATCGGTATTCAACCAACCATCGATCAGTTGCTGCGCGTCATTGAAAATGAGCTCAACGCAGGCTACCGCCGCATCAAAATCAAGATCAAACCCGGATGGGACGTCGAAGTCGTCCGCGCCGTTCGCAGCGCATTTCCCGGCACTCCTCTGATGTGCGATGCCAATTCCGCCTATACGCTCGCCGACGTGGCCCTGTTTCGTCAGATGGACAACTTCAACGTCATGATGTTCGAGCAGCCGCTGCATTACGAAGACATGATCGATCACGCCGCCCTTCAGCGGCAGATCCAGACACCGATCTGCCTGGATGAGTCGATCCACTCTGCTGACGACGCGCGCAAAGCCATCGACATTGGAGCCTGCCGCATCATCAACATCAAGCTCGGGCGTGTAGGAGGGCATGCGGAAGCCCGAGCCGTTCACGACGTCTGTCGCGATCACGGGATTCCCGTCTGGTGTGGCGGCATGCTCGAGTCCGGCATCGGGCGCGCTCACAATGTCGCGCTATCGAGCCTGGAAGATTTTTCGTTACCCGGCGATGTTGCAGCCAGTAAACGCTACTGGTCCGAGGACGTCATTGACCCTCCGGTCGAAGTCTCGTCGGCAGGAACGATTAGTCAGAAGATGGAGCCGGGACTCGGCTACCGCGTCAGGCAGGACACACTGGAGCGGCTGACCGTTCGGACTCAAGTATTCGACGCATGATTGCATATAAGGCCGATTGGATCTGTCCGATCACCTCCGGGCCGGTGCAAGGCGGCGTCCTTCTTGTGGAGGGCAGCCGAATCGTCGGGGTTGCCGAAACCCGCGATCACCCCGGCGTCGAATATCTGGAGTATCCAGGCTGCGCGATTATTCCGGGTTTTGTAAACACGCACACCCATCTCGAACTTGCTCTCTTTCACGGATTCCTCGACAAGCTTTCCTTTGCCGACTGGATTTCGGAACTCGTGCGGATCAAATACGGCCATTGCACCCCTGACGTGTTGAAGATGTCCGCGCAGCTCGGAGCAATGGAGATGCTAAAGACGGGTGTGACTGCCGTCGGGGAAGTGATGGATGCGGGAACGGGCTGGGACGCCATGCTCGAGTTTGGCCTGCAGGGCATCGCCTACCAGGAGGTTTTTGGGCCTGATGACGCAGTCGCGCTCGAAGCGTTGAAGGGTCTACGAGGGAAGGTCGATGGATATCTGGCGCGCCAAACTCCGAATCAACGCATCGGCGTGTCTCCGCACGCGCCCTATACGGTCTCAAGAAGCCTGTTTGAAGGGGTTCGAGACTATGCACGAAGAGATGGACTGAGAATGACCGCACATATTGCGGAGTCCCACGACGAAACGTTGTTCGTTCGGCAGGGAGCCGGGGCCTTTGGCACAAGGCATAGGAAGCGAAATATCCGCGTGACGCCGAGAGGGTGTTCACCGGTGGCGTACCTGGACAGCCTGGGAATGCTTGGCGAAGACATGCTGCTGGTGCACGCGATCGAAACGGATGCAGCGGATATCCGGCGTATTCACGAAACGGGTTCCTACGTCGCGCATTGCCCAAAGTCGAATATGTTTTTCGGACATGGGATTGCGCCAGTGGCCGAGATGCATGGGCAGGGTGTTTGTGTGACCCTGGGAACCGACAGCGCCGCCAGCAACGATGGGATGGACATGTTTGCCGAAATGCGCGTGGTGAAAGCCCAGCAGCACCTGGGCTTTCAGGACGTGTTTCGCATGGCAACGATCGAGGGCGCGCGGGCGCTGGGGATGGAAGATGTTGTGGGAAGCCTCGAAGCCGGCAAGCGCGCAGACTTCGTGGTCGTGCGGCTGAAGGATTCTCGTGGCGATCCCTTTGAAGAGATGGTTCGCTTCGCGGAGGTGGCGGATGTCAAAGCAACCTACCTCGGAGGCCGAGAGGCAGCCGTCGATGACAAGGAGCTACGGACGGATTTGCGAAAGTTTCTGAGCAGTCTGCCACGCCGGAGGCGTGATGGAGAATAGCCAGAGGTTAAGCGAGTAAAACGAGCGCAACCCCTGGTAAACGACTAGACACGGAATGCACCCTGAAGGGGTGCGAGGATTCGCGCTAGACGTCGTGATCTCTACGACCTCGCCTGGACTCCGCTTCAGATCTCGAGCAGGATTCGCGCAGGATCTTCAATTAGCTCTTTGATATGTTTCAGGAATGTCACGGCTTCTCGACCATCCACTATTCGATGATCGTACGTCAGCGCAACGTACATCATCGGCCGCGCCACAATTTCCCCGGCACGGACGACAGGGCGATCTTCAATCGCGTGAAGCCCCAATACTCCGCTTTGCGGAGGATTCACAATCGGTGTCGAGAGCAAGGAACCATAGATTCCTCCATTGCTGATCGTGAAGGTACCTCCCTGCAATTCCTCTACTTTGAGGTGGCTCTCGCCGGCACGTTCTGCAAAATCGACAATCTGCTTTTCGATGTCGGCAAAGGTCAGGCGTTCGGCATTCCGAATAACTGGTACGACAAGACCCTTGCCTCCACCGATGGCAATGCCGATGTCGTAATAGTCGCGGTAGACAATCGACTCGCCTCGTATCTCCGCATTGATTTCAGGAATCTTCCGCAGTGCCTCCACCGATGCCTTCACAAAGAACGACATGAGCCCGAGCTTCACGTTGTGCTTTTTCTGAAAGACTTCCTGGTATTTATTCCGGAGCTCAGCGACAGCCGACATCTCAATCTCATTAAAGGTTGTGAGCAGTGCGGCGTTCTGCTTCGCCTCCACGAGCCTTTCAGCGATGCGCCGGCGAATCGCGGTCATCGGAACCACGTGTTCGGCTCGGGCGACAGCGCCACCCGCAGGCGTCGATGGGGGAGGAGGCATCGGTTGCTGCGGAGCCGGCACTTTGTCCGGAGCCGGGGCAGAGAACTCTTCAGCCGGCTTCTTCGGCGCGGGCGGGCTTTCCTTTGTCGAGGTCTGCGGCTTGGCGGTTGCTCGCGCGGGTTCAGCCTTCTCTGGCGGCGAAGGTTGCGGCGCATCCGCCTGTTCCATGTATCCGACGATTTCTCCGACAGCCGCATGTTCGCCCTGCTTCTTCAGCACCACCGTGACTTTGCCACTCACGGGAGCGGGAACTTCCATCGTCGCCTTTTCCGTTTCAATGACCACGACAGGCTCATCCTGCTTTGCGAACGCGCCCACCTGCTTCAACCACTCTCCGATTTCAACTTCTGTGATGGACTCCCCGACAGACGGCACTTTGAGTTCAACTGGCATGACATCCCCCCATCAGTCTTGTTGAAGCGCGTTGGCAATCAGCTGTTGTTGTTCCAATCGGTGGCTACTCGCAGATCCCGTAGCGGGACTCGCTGAGGCGGGCCGCGAAATCACACTAAAAGGGAAGCGACCGAAGAGTCTGTCTCCGAAACGTGAATGGAGGAAAGTCCATGCGCCCATGTTCCGGGGTTCTTCCTGCACCCACACGACCGGCGTCTCCGGCGGATAAGGCTCGAAGAGCCTCTGCAGGTGGTCGTCTTGCAGTGGATACAGTTGTTCCAGGCGTACGATGGCAACACCGGCGGCGTTTTGTTCTTTTCGAGCGGCTTCCAGGTCGTAATAAATTTTTCCTGCACAAAGCAAAACTCGTTTGATGTCCTGACCAGGTGCTGCATCCGGGAGGATGCGTTGAAAGCCGCCCGCGGAAAATTCCTCCAGCGGTGACGTGGCGGCCGGATGGCGCAGCAAGCTCTTCGGCGTCATCACAATGAGCGGCTTTCGCAGCCGGCGCAGGACCTGGCGTCGTAAGAGGTGAAAGTATTGCCCAGGCGTGGTGGGATAGACGATTTGCAGGTTGTCTTCTGCGGCCAACTGCAGAAACCGTTCAAGACGCGCGCTGGAGTGTTCGGGGCCCGCACCTTCAAAGGCGTGCGGCAAAAGCAGGACGACACCACTCAGGCGCTGCCATTTGTCTTCGCCCGCCGCCAGGAACTGGTCAATGATCACTTGCGCGGCGTTTACAAAATCCCCGTACTGGGCTTCCCACAGAATCAAACCGTCGGGACAATCCAGACTGTAGCCGTACTCAAATCCAAGAACGGCAGCCTCCGATAAGGGACTGTTGTAGATATCGACGCTGGCCTGTGTGGCGCTCACATGCTGCAGTGGTCTGTACCGCTTGTCGTTCTCAACGTCGTGCAGAACGGCATGGCGCTGGCTGAAAGTACCTCGTTCGGAATCCTGTCCGCTCAATCGAACCCGGACACCGTCTGCCGCCAGGCTCGCGAACGCGAGAGCTTCCGCTGCTGCCCAATCCAAAGGCCGCTCACCCCGAGCCATTTTTATTCGGCGCTCCACGCCGGCTTTGAGCTTGGGATGGAGATGAAACCCGTCCGGCAGACGAGTCTGTGCCTCAAGCAGATCCCTGAGTCGCGCCTTGTCGACGGAAGTATCGGGTTCGAGGACTGCGGCGTCCGAACCTCCTACATATCCGGACCAGATGCCGGCAGCTCCTGAAGCCCCGCGAGGTTCCGGTTCCTGTGACCGAGACAATTCACTGGCGAGGGTCTCCTGGCGCTTTGCTGCAATCTCTTCAGCATCTTCTTGTGTAATACCGCCGAGTTTCAGCAGATGGCCCAGATATCCCTCGCGAGTTGTCTGGCGCTGGTTGATGACATTGTACAGAACAGGTTGGGTAAATGAAGGCTCGTCGCCCTCGCTATGCCCGAGTCGCCTGTACCCATACATGTCGATCACCACGTCTTTTCGAAACGTCCGGCGGAAATCCATCGCCAGGCGTACGACTTGGGCGACCCCTTCCGGATCTTCGCCGTTCACGTGGAAGATCGGAATTTGAAGCATCCGCGCAACATCGGTGCAATAGGTGCTCGAAGTCGCTTCGCCGGGCGACGTAGTAAACCCGATCTGGTTGTTCACAACGATGTGGAGGGTGCCGCCGGTGTGATAGGCATCGAGTCCGCTCAGGTTCAATGTTTCCTGAATAATCCCTTCACCCGCGAAAGCCGCGTCACCATGAATCAGTAAAACCATGCCCCGTTCTCTTTGTGCGTCGTCGGCGCGATCCTGCTTGGCGCGCATGCGTCCAATAGCCACGGGGTTCACGAATTCCAGGTGGCTGGGGTTGAAGCAAATAGATAAATGAACGCTTTGCCCGGTCTCGGCTTTCCAATCGGAGCTGTATCCAAGGTGGTACTTCACGTCGCCGCGTCCGATGAGTCTCGTTGGATCTGCATCGGCGAATTCGCGGAAGATGTCTCGAGGGCTCTTACCCATAATGCTGGCGAGAACGTTCAGGCGTCCGCGGTGCGCCATCGCTAAAACGATCTCGCGGATGCCGTCATCGGCGGCCTTTTCGATCGCAAGATCCAGCAACGGGATCAAACTTTCGCTTCCCTCGAGTGAAAAGCTTTTCGCTCCGATAAATTTCTTTTGAATGAATTCTTCGAAGATCTCCGCATCGGTTAAGCGAGCCAGAATCCGGAGTTGCTCTTCGCGCGTCAGGGAGATGCGGTTCTGAGTGGACTCCATTCGCTCCTGAAGCCACTCACGAACCTCGGTATCGTCAATGTGCATGAATTGAACACCGATCGTGCGGCAATAGGTCTTTCGAAGACGTGCGAGAATTTCGCGCAGCGGCAGGACTTCGTCTCCGCACATGGAGTGGCAAGAGAATTCCCGGTCCAGATCTGTTTGATCGAAGCCGTAAAACTCCGGCGAGAGCTCGGGAAAGGAAGGTTTTGGACGACCCAGAGGATCGACGTCGGCCACGCGATGTCCGCGAACCCGGTAGTTTCGAATGAGATGATCGACGCGTTCCTGAAGGGTCGCCATGAGGGTGTCGCCGGATTGAAGAGGTGTACGGACTCCGTGCCGGCCATTGCCCACGTGTGGCGAGCCGTCGACAATCGAATCGAAGTAGCTTTTCCAGTCCGAGGGTACAGAGGATGGGCTGCGTATGTATTGAGTGTAGAGGTCTTCGACGAAAGGTAAACTCAGACTGTTCGGCAACAGGAGTGCATCGTCCATAAAGTACGGTAGGCAGGTCGCGTGGGGAATGTCAACGGATGCTCAAAATCGCTACTGGCTCTGCAGTAACCATCCGAGTTAAAGATGTTAATACCTATAGGTTCGCGTTTGTCAGAGGCAGAAGTACGAATCAGAAGCCGATGCGGCGGACGAAATCTGCAAAGCGGGGGTCCGAGCGAATGGGCTCTAGTCTCGACTCGATCATCCGTTTTCCGGCTCGGGGAGGGACAATTAGCGATAGATCGGGCGTCGCACGACCAGTGCCAGGGTGAACAGTCAGCGCACGGCATTCAGCGAACAATGGTCAATGGCAGGAAGGAACCCGTCACTTTGTGGGTGATTTCAAACTGAGACACTGCCGGGTCGTTGGAGCAAGCGCCCAGACTCTGGCAATCGTGATAGAGTCGGGCGCCATCAAATCCCAATGTGGAGCGTACTGTGAAAGCCGACCGCTGGCGGCAAGTCGACAAAATCTTCCATGAGGTCCTTGAACAGGAACAAAACCAGCGAACGTCGTTCCTCGCTCGCGTTTGCGGGAGCGATCTCGAGCTCAGGAAAGAAGTCGAAGTTCTGATCATTTCGCATGAGGGAGCCGGCAGATTTCTGAACTCTCCTTCACTCGCTCCAGTAGTGGGCTCGCTGGTTGGAAAA
>Ga0111538_10005764_pt1 | contig 16865 bp, 9 predicted proteins | sample SoiMethybrSBSTD1_FD_79669 | JGI IMG/M metagenome (GOLD analysis project Ga0111538, IMG submission 79669) | Bulk soil microbial communities from a Populus tree surrounding site in Tennessee, USA - Soil MetaG P. TD hybrid SBSTD1 (version 2)... | ecosystem: Environmental > Terrestrial > Soil > Tree...
AGGCTCACATGCCCCATAGGCGTGTGGTTAAAATAGTTTGAGGCTATCTGTGGGCACGATTTCAAAATACATACAGCAGCATCGGCAAATCAGCGTCGGCTTCGAGATCGTACGCGCAAGTTTTCAGAAAATATGTAAAGGGCATTTTGGATCGTTTTTAGCCATAGCCTTCCTCGGTGGACTTCTGGCTGTCTGGGCACTCGTCATCGCACTGTTTCTTCCGCAATTTCGATGGCCGGCCGCCCTGCTCGTTCTCGGGTATCTTATTGTGGCAGCGGTGATGGTCGTCGCAATGCTCGCGCGGACCACCGGTTATTTGTTGGATCTGGCGGCCAATGTCTCGCTGCAATCGCAGCTGAAGCGCGTTGGGTTTTCGGCGCCGGATTTTTTTGTTGACGGCGGCGCAGGTTCCCCCACGTTACAGCTGACGCTTGTGAAAGTCTTGAGTCTGTGTAAACCGAATTCAATCCTCGAGTTGGGATCTGGTCAGACTACAAAGATCCTCGCGCACTACGGCCGGTCGAACCCCTCTGCGCAGATTCTTACGATCGAAGAAAGCCCCGCTTGGCACAGTCGACTATCGATCGCAATTGCCCCCCCCACGAACCATCAGTACTGCTGCAGTCCTCTTCACGCCTCGGAAGTGGTCCTGCCGAACAATCGTGGGGTGGCCTCCACCAATTGGTACAGCGACGGCGAGGCGTTGCTCTTAAACCGGCGATTTCAACTCATACTCGTCGATGGCCCCACCAATTATTGCCGCGGCGACCAATTCGTGCCCTATTCAAGAAGTGGTCTGCTTCCCTACCTTCCCTCGATATTGGCCGACAGTTTCGTAGTCCTGATTGACGACACGGAAAACTATGGGTACCTGCAAACGGCCCGAGCCATACGACAGTCGATCGTCGAGGGAGGCCGTAGTGTTCGCGCGTTTGAGGTGCACGGCGTCAAGTCACAGACTGTGCTGTGTTCTCCGGATTTGCAGTTCCTGCAGAGCGTTTGACAGAGGCACGATGGCTCACAGTGCGAGTTGAGGGCGCTTCACGTGGATTCGATAGGAGGGCTGCAACTCAGCACAACCGGCAATGCGAGTCGTTTCATGCACGACGAATGACGCCAGACCTGTCACTTCAATGTGCTGATAGAAATGCTGCATGTCTCCAAGATGGAAGATGATTCGGTAGGTGCCACGAAGGACGTTCGCCCGAAAAGTGATCTGGGTTTCCAGGATGTCCCCCTTCGCCAAATTCAGCAGCGGCTCGCCTTCGACCATCGGCGTGTGGGTGAACATCCTCAGGCCATCCGTTCGTATCACTTCGAAGAGAACGCTGCACCGTGGCAGGTCGACATTGGCTTCGAGTTCGACATTAGCGGTTAACATAGCTCCGGGCTCGACAGCGCCGGACAAACGCGTGCCGTCCACTGCCGACGTCAGGTCGAAACGCCCTACACTGACACGAGGATCGGTCGCACGACTCTCCGGGGAAGCGTAAAGCGCGGCCACTACTTCCACCGCGCCAATTACCGGCTCATTGCGAGGCCGCAGCAGCAACGCTCGATCACACAGGCTCATGATCGCTTGCATGTTATGTGAAACGAACACGATTGTTGCGCCGGACCGCTTGAAGTCTTCAAGTTTTGTCAGACATTTTTGCTGAAACAAATGGTCACCAACCGCAAGCACCTCGTCAATAACTAGCACTGCCGGGTCGATGTGGGCCGCGATTGAGAAACCTAGTCTAGCGTTCATGCCTGATGAATAGCGCTTCACCGGCGTATCGATAAAATCGTGGATTTCAGAGAACTCGACAATTTGATCGAGTTTGTCAGTGACCTCCTTCCTCGTCATCCCGAGAATCGCGCCCTGCAGAAATATATTTTCGCGTCCGGTCAACTCCGGGTGAAATCCAGCCGCCACTTCAATTAGCGCGCCGACGCGCCCTCGAATACTGCACGACCCCATCGTTGGCCGCAGGATCTTGGTCAACAGCTTGAGAGTCGTCGACTTGCCCGCGCCATTCGGTCCGATGATCCCGAGTGCTTCGCCCGGTTGAACTTCGAAGGAGACGTCCTTCAGCGCCCAGAACTCCTGATCCGCTAATTCGTCCGGCTCGGTCCGGCGCTGAAATGGACGTTTGACAAACGACGTGATCGCATCACGTAGATTGTCGTGACGCTCACCGCGGCGGAACTTTTTCCAGACGTGATTGAATACGACTGCAGGCTGACTCATGGGATGCAATAGGCGCGAATCAGCGGCCGATTGTTAAGATCATTTGCCCACATTTGATGTCGGTAGGAACACCTGTTGGCTATAGCAGATATGGCCGGTCGCTGCTGTCCCCTGAGGCGATTACGGCCGAAACGACTACGATGTAGGGTGCAGACCTGAAAAACCACGCCTCGCCCCAGTCTCACATGAATCCAAGCTTGATCACAAGAATTGGCATTTGTCGGTATCGAGGGCGAAACAGGGGCTGGAACTGTGAGTTATGCCCCCCGGTTCTTCCCGTAATTGCGCAGCCATGAAGGTGAGTTTTGTCATTCCCGTCAAGGACGCCGCGCAACATGTTCGCCGCTGCATCGCCAGCATCGTAGCGAACGATTACCCACGGGACCAGGTGGAAATATTAGTCATCGACAATGACTCCAGTGACGGGTCGGCGCAGGCCGCCCTTGACGCTGGGGCGACGGTGCTCCGGAGCTCAGCGCGTTCGGTCGCTGAACTTCGGAACCAGGCCGCCGGCCAATCTCGCGGCTCCATCCTCGCGTTCGTTGACGCGGATCACGAAATCGATCGCCAATGGGTCCGGACCGCGCTCGAGGTCCTGTCAGCCGCAGACATCGGCGCCACCGGCGCTCCTTATTTGACTGACCCGCTGCCGAACTGGGTGCAGCGCCACTACGACGCGATGCGGAGCCGGCCCGCCGCCCGGGGAGAGGTCCAGTGGTTAGGCAGTGGCAACCTGGCAATCAAGAAGGACGTGTTTGACGGCATTGGCGGATTCGACGAACAGCTGACCGCATGCGAGGACGTCGATCTCTGCAACCGCCTGCGCGCGGCCGGGCACCGCATTGTTGCCGATCCCGCGATGCGAAGTGTGCATTACGGTGATCCGAGAACGCTCAAAGCCCTGTTCTACGGCGAGCTCTGGCGCGGCCGCGATAATGTCAGGGTCACATTTCGCGGGCCCAAAACCTTCCGACAGCTCCGCAGTGCGTTGATACCGATTGTCGATCTGCTCGCGATCGTCGCGGGCCTGGCGGCTCTTCTTCTCGGTTACCTCGGTCTTGCCGTCGCATGCTGGCTTGTGGTGCTGGCGTTCATCGCAATAAGAGCGGTCTTCATCCTGCGCCGGCTGTCGAGACCGGGCGTGAAGGATGTGGCGCAAGCCCTCGTCTTCGCCGCTGTGTTTGACCTGGCAAAAGCTCTTGCGCTCGTGGCGCGCGGCAGCCATCGCGCGCGGCGGTCGAACTGAACATGAGTGGACCGAACCAGACCGTTCGCATCCTGGAGTTACGCAGCGTCCGCGGCACGGGCGGAGGCCCCGAGAAAACCATTCTGCTTGGCGCGCTCATGAGCGCTCCGCAGTTTCAGGTGACTGTCTGTTACCTGCGTGACCAGCGTGACAGCATTTTCGGAGTGGATCAGCGTGCTGCGCTGGTGGGTGTCGATTACGTCGAGGTGACGGAAAAACATTCCTTCGACCCTCGCGTCTGGCCGCAACTGCGACGGTTGATTCGCGAGCGTCAGATCGATCTGGTCCATTCACACGACTACAAGACAAATCTGCTGGCACTGCTGCTGTCGCGAATGGCCCGCGTCAAAGCGCTGTCGACCGTGCACGGGTGGACCGGCCATTCGTTCAGAGAGCGCTGGGGTTACTACCCTGTCGACAAACGGGTATTGGCGCGGTTCCCGAAAGCGGTGGCGGTCTCGAGCGAGATCCGCCAGGAATTGATTCGGTGCGGCGCTGATCCCAGTCGCATCACCACGGTGCTAAACGGCATCGACCACCGAAAGTTTCGACGCGACCCCGCGCGCGTCGCCGATGCGCGCGCGGCGCTCGGTGCCGAGCCAAACGACATTGTGATTGGCGCCGTCGGGCGGCTGGAACCGCAGAAGCGATTCGATCTGCTCCTGGACGCCTTCGCCGTCATCAGTGAGCGATTTCCACGAGCACGTTTGTTCATCGTCGGTGATGGCAGCTCGCGAAAGGCGCTCGACGCGCGAATCACGTCTCTTCGGCTCGGCGATCGTTGCCGGCTGGTTGGCCACCTGGACGACGTCGTGCCGGCGTATCATGCGTTCGATCTGTTGGTACAGTCTTCTGACTATGAGGGCACGCCCAATGCCGTCCTCGAAGCGATGGCCTTCGAAGTGCCCATCGTCGCCACTGCCGCCGGCGGCACCGCTGAAATTGTGCGCGACGGAATCGATGGCCGTGTGGTTCCGATCGGGCGGCTCGATGTGCTGATTCAGGATGTGACACGCGCCCTGGAAAATCCCGCCGGCGCGGCCGCCATGGCGCAACAGGCGCGACGACGCGTCGAGGGCGAGTTGTCGTTCGAGACTCGCGTGCGCCGAATCGAAAGCATCTACTCGGAGATGGTGCGGCGTGCGTGATGCGCTGAAGCTCTTCGCCCATTGGGTCGCGGTGGTCCTCGTGTCACCGTCCCTCATCTCCTGGCATGTGCGATCGCTGGTGATGGGTCCCGACCGCGCCATCGAGGGCTCGACGCAGTTCTGGGCGATCGTCCCTGGCTTGATCGGCCAGTATTTGCGGCGCGCGTTCCTGTGCCACACGCTGAGCTTCTGTGCGCGAAGCGCGACGATCGAATTCGGCACGCTGTTTTCGTCGGCGTCGGCGTCCATCGGCGAACGTGCCTACATCGGACCGCGCTGTCACCTCGGCTGGGCCGTGATCGAGGCCGACGTGCTGGTCGCAGCCGGCGTCCACATCCCAAGCGGCGCGCGCACGCACGGCATGGACGATCTATCCGTGGCGATGCGCGATCAACCATCCACCAAGAATCCCGTCCGCATCGGTGCCGGCGCGTGGATCGGCAGCGCCGCCGTCGTCATGGCGGATGTCGGCAGGGATGCCGTGGTCGGCGCCGGAGCGGTAGTGACCAAACCGATCGCGGACCGGGTGATCGCCGGCGGCGTACCTGCGCGCATGTTGCGGGAGCGCACGGGCGGACCGCCGGCATAGACGTGCGCGTTCTTTTTCTCACGCATCGGCTGCCGTACGCTCCCAATCGCGGCGATCGCCTGCGCGCGTATCACATCCTGCAGTGGCTGCGCGACCGAGCGTCAGTGGAATTGGTGTCGCTGGTCCACGACGACGAAGAGGCGAAGCACGTCGGGGAGGTCAGGGCGTTCGTGCCCCGCGTCGCACTGCTGCGCGTACCGGCCACGCGTAATCACCTTCGAGCCATCGCCACCCTGGCGACCGGCACGCCGCTGACGCACACGTTGCTCGACGCACCCGGTATCGAATCCACGCTCAATGAGATCGTCGCCTCTCGCCGGCCCGACGTCGTGTTCGCGTACGGATCCGGGATGGCTCGATTGGCTCTGGCCCCGCCGCTGTCGAGCCTGCCGCTGATCCTCGATCTGGTGGACGTCGATTCGCGGAAGTGGCAGGACTTGTCAGCCTCGTCGCACTGGCCGCTGTCGTGGATCTACAGCCGCGAAGCTCGAACGCTTGGGGCATTCGAGGCACGAGCGGCCGCGACGGCGGTCGCGACCCTGATCGTCAACGAGCGGGAAGCAGCGATTGCGCGGCAGCTGTCACCCAGTGCGAACGTGCAAGTGATCGCAAACGGCGTCGAGCTCGAACGGCTGCGGCCGGTGAGCGCCGCATCGGATCGACCGCGCGTTGTCTTCTGCGGTGTCATGAACTACCCGCCGAACGATCAAGGCATGCGCTGGTTCATCAATGGGCCGTGGCCGATCATCAAGCGACAACGCCCCGACGCGACGCTGGCCGTTGTCGGCGCCGATCCCACTCGATCGTTCGAAAAGTTGTGTAGCGGCGATCCAACGATTGAGTTGACCGGCAGAGTCCCGGATGTCCGTCCATGGTTGTGGGAATCGGCGGTGGGCATCGCGCCATTACAAGTGGCTCGCGGGGTGCAGAACAAGGCCCTCGAAGCCGTCGCGGCCGGTCTGCCCATTGTGATTTCACCGGCCGTCGCCGAGGGCTTGCCTCTGGAAGCAGCCCCAGCTGTCTCGGTGGCCGGCACACCAGAGGAATTCGCCGAGCATGTCGTGTCGTTGCTATCGATGTCACCGCAAGCTCGCCGCTCGAGAGCCGCACTCGCGAATCTGGGTGGGCTGCGCTGGGGCACCACCTTGAGCCCGCTTAGCAAGTTGCTCGAGCTCGCGGCAACGTCCAAATAACACGCCAGAACTGTAATTCACCCATCAAGTACGTCTCCAGCAGGTCCGTTTTGCGACACCGGACTGCGCTGTGCAGCGCTATGCAGGCGCCAGATTTCCGGCCCATTTTCATTGGTTTAGATAGACCAAAAGTTCGCTCCTCCATCTGGACTGCAGCTTGCCCTTGCCGAGCGCGTGACTCGCCGACGCATCAGCAAGCGGCGAGGTCCGTTTCAACAACTTTTTTGGAGCGACCTGGAGCAATGCTAAACACACGAGTTTCCTCGGCGAAGTCAGCTTTGGTCTGTTTGATGATCGTTGCCAGAGCGCTGACGAACACGAGTGGCGTGGCCGCGCAGTCCGGTGACCCGTCGTCATTGCCGCTGCTGTCGTCCGGTGGTTTGGAATACCTTGGTGGTTTTCGCGTGCCGGCTGAAACCGTGAATGGCTTGAGTTTCGCGTACGGCGGCCAGGCAGTGGCCTACGACCCGTCGACGAATTCGCTGTACATCAGCAGCCGCGGCAGCGTCGCCGAAGTGTCGATTCCCACCCCGGTCAATAGCAGCGATGTCAACGCCATGCCTTTCGCGTCGTTCTTGCAACCGTTTGAGGATCCCACGGAGGGACACCTGCGGGAGGTGTTCGACGGCGACGTGAAGATGGATGGCCTGATGGTCTATGGCAATCGTCTTTACGGCACGGGCTACATTTATTTCGACGCGTCCAACGAGCAGCGCGTGTCCCACTATTCGCGCTCACGACAACTGAATCAACCGAGTTTCTCCGGATGGTCGCAGGTGTGGGAGTCCGGCAGGAGCGGCTTCGTGGCGGGCATGATGGCGGCCGTGCCCAGTGAGTGGCAAGCCAAGCTGGGCGGTCCCGCGCTCACCGGCCAGTGCTGCATTCCGATCATCTGGCGGACCTCGAGCGGCCCGTCGGCGCTCACGTTCGATCCGACGAAGATCGGCCAGGCATCCGTTAATGCGACCGCGCTGCTCTACTACCCCCAAGAACATCCAACGCTTGGGTCGTGGAGCGATGTAGCGACGGTCAATCCGCCGTTCAACATGGGCACCGAGATTTCTGGCATGGTCGTTCTTGCAGGCACGCGTACGGTGCTCTATTTCGGGCGCACCGGAGTGGGGAAGGGCTGCTACGGCTCCGGGACGGGAGACTTGTCGCTCGTCGGTACGATCCCGCCTGGAGGTGGCGAGCCGTATTGCTACGACCCGACGAGCCCCTACAAAGGGGCGCACGCCTACCCCTATCGGTATCAGATGTGGGCCTACGATTTGAACGACTTCGCAGCGGTAAAAGCCGGCACGAAGCAGCCGTGGGACGTCGTGCCCTACGGCGTGTGGCCGCTCAATCTGCCGACACCCGAGGCGACCGTGCGGTTGGGCGGCGTGGGCTACGACTCGCAGCGGCAGCTCCTCTACGTGTCGCAGTTACGCGGCGACCCTGATGGCCAGGAACGTCCGCTTATCCATACCTTCCGCGTCAACGCGACGCCGGGCGCGGCCCCGGCGCCGTCAAATTACGTCAGCTCGGTGACGCTGACCGCGGACAAGCCGGCGCCGCAGGCGGTCGGCACACCCGTGACGTTCACCGCGCAGCCGGCCGGCGGCGTCGCGCCGTATCAATACAAATGGATCGTCTCGAACGGCAACGCGTCCACTGTCGCGGTCAATTGGACGACCAGCAACCGCTTTACCTGGACGCCGACTGCCGATAGCGCCAGCTACGCCATCACTGTGTGGGTGCGCAGCGCCGGCAACGCCGCCGACGTTCTCGAGGCCACCACCTATCTGGTCTATCCCGTGGGGAACACGACGAACACCGGAGCCGCGATCTCGGTGAGCATGACCGCGAATCGCGTCGCGCCCCAAGCGCCGTTTACTGCCATCACGTGGACGGCGACACCGGCTGGCGGCGGCGCGCCGCATCAATACAAGTGGCGGGTGTTCGACGGCACGGCGTGGACGGTAAGCGCCAATTGGTCTCCGACCAACTCCTTCGTCTGGACGCCGTCGGCGGCGAATCCGAATTATCGTGTCGAGGTGTGGCTGCGCAGTGCGGGCAGCAGCGCCGACGCCCCGGAAGCCTCGACCGCTTCAGCCTTCCCGATTGCGCCGGCTGGCGCCAACGGTGCCGTCTCAAGCGTCTCGCTCACCTCTAACAGAACGGCGCCGCAGCCGATCGGCAACGCGATTGGGTTTACCGCCACACCGACCGGCGGCACGGCGCCGTTCGTCTACAAGTGGTTCGTCTTCGACGGCTCGAATTGGACCCTGGTGGTAAATTGGGACTCCAACGCGACCTTTGGATGGACCCCCACCGTTGCGAACGCCAATTACCGCGTGCGCGTGTGGGTAAAGGCCGCCAGCTACTACGCGGATCAACCCGAAGCCTCGGGTGAGCTGCCCTTCGCGATTACGTCCGACACCGCGCCGTCGACGCCGGTTTCATCGGTGAAGTTGATCGCGAACAAGCCCGCGCCGCATGGGATAGGGACGCCCATTACGTTCACTGCAACTCCATCCGGTGGTACGGCGCCACTCGTCTATAAGTGGTCCGTCTCCGGGGGTGCCTCGCCGATCACGACCGGCTGGGGCGGGAGCAACACCTTCACTTGGACTCCGACGACGGCTGGCAATAACTACCGTGTCACCGTGTCGGTCAAGCGCGCGTCTAACGCAGCTGATCAGGCCGAGGCTACCGACGAACAGCGCTTCAATATCAACAACGGCAAAAGGTAACGGCAAGGATTAAGCTTTTGGGCCGACGCTCTTTCGTCTCGAAAGAGCGTCGGCGCGTTCAGCCTGCCCGACGACAACGCCAAAAAGATTTCCCGCCTGAGCTCGCCTGCGGGTCGCATTACTGCGATAATGCCTAATCGCAACTTCTTCTACGCAGCCGATGACTGTTCCAGACCGTCCGAGGAGAGCCATGAACAAGCAGGCGGGATTTCTCTGCGCGATTGTCGTGGCGGTAATCATCGTCGGCTCAAAAGCCCCGACGACGCTCAGGGCGCAAGTCAGCGATCCATCGACATTGCCGCTCGTATCGTCCGGTGGATTGGAATACGTCGGGGCCTTTCGAGTGCCGGCCGAGACCGTGAATGGCTTGAGCTTCTCGTACGGCGGCCAGGCAGTGGCTCATGATCCGGCCACCAATTCGCTGTTCATCAGCAGCCTGAACAGCGTCGCCGAGGTGTCGATTCCGATCCCGGTCAACAGCAGCGATGTCAACGCCCTGCCCTTTGCGACGTTCCTGCAGCCGCTCAACGACCCCACGGAGGGACACCTAAAAGATGTGTTCGACGGGGACGTAAAAATGGAAGGCTTGATGGTGTATGGCAATCGTCTCTACGGCACGGCCTACATCTATTTTGACGCGCCCAATGTTCAGCGCGTTTCCCACTATTCGCGCGCACGACAATTGACACAACCCAGCTTCTCCGGATGGTCGCAGGTGTGGGAGAACGGCAAGAGCGGATTTGTAGCGGGCATGCTGGCACCTGTGCCGAAAGAGTGGCAGGCCAAACTGGGCGGGCCCGCGATCACCGGCCAGTGCTGCATTCCAATTATTAACCGCACCTCGAGCGGTCCGTCGGCCTTCGCGTTCGATCCATCGAAGGTCGGTCAGCCCACCGTGAGCGCGACGCCCCTGCTCTACTACCCGCAGGATCACGCGACGCTCGGATCCTGGAGCGGCACGGCACCGAATCCGTCCTTCAACCAGGGCACCGAGATTCTGGGCGTGGCCGTCATTGCCAACACGCGCTCGGCGCTCTACTTCGGACGAACGGGCCTCGGGCCGCCGTGCTACGGAGAGGGCACCTCGAACAAGGCGCTCGTCGGCACCACGTCGCCCGAAGGCGGGCCGTATTGCTACGACCCGACGAATCATTACAAAGCCTCACACGCCTATCCTTACGGATATCAGGTCTGGGCTTACGATCTGAACGACTTCGCCGCGGTGAAGGCAGGCAAAAAAAGGCCGTGGGACGTCGTCCCGATCGTGTGGCCGCTCGATCTGCCGACAGGCGAGCCGGGCACACGGCTGGGCGGCGTCGGCTACGACGCGCAGCGGCAGATCCTGTATGTTTCGCAAATGCGCGCCGACTCGCCTGAGGCTGCCGCGCGTCCGCTCATCCACGCCTTCCGTGTGAACGCTCGCCCCGAATAAACCGGTGTAACCAGACCTTCCCGTCTGCCGGAGCCTATCTTTTCGAGCACGGTGTAAAAACGACGCTCATGGTGTAAGGATGCGCAATTCAGACATCTTGCGACCGACGATCCACAGGCCGTTCGCAGAATTGCCCAGGCCCAAAGTCATCGAAATTTGCGCCTGAATAAGCGCAACAGCTCAAATATCTCTGGTTCGAACGCACCTCTGGCTTGAACATTGCGAAGGCGTCGCGCGCAGGCGGGCGCTCATCGACGACTGCTCCACACAATAAAGGAGAGAGATGTTGAAGCAGGCTGGACTTGTGTTTGCCATCGTCGTGACTTTCGCAGTCTTCATTTTCATTTTCATCTTCGACTCAAGTATGACCGCCCAAGCTGGCGACCCATCGGCGCTGCCGTTACTCTCATCCGGTGGCCTGGAATACCTGGGTGGCTTTCGCGTTCCGGCTGAAACCGTCAATGGCGCGAGTTTCGCGTACGGCGGCCAGGCAGTGGCCTACGATCCGTCAACCAATTCGCTGTTCATCAGCAATCGCAACAATGTCGCGGAGGTGTCGATTCCCTCCCCGGTCAACAGCAGCGATGTCAACGCCATGCCCTTCGCAAGGCTTTTGCAGCCGTTTGAGGATCCGACGGAGGGACACCTGCGTGATATCTACGATGGCGACGTGAAGATGGATAGCTTGATGGTCTACGGCAATCGTCTCTACGGCACGGGCTACATCTACTTCGACGCGTCCAACGTGCAGCGCGTCTCGCACTATTCGCGCTCACGGCAACTGAATCAACCGAGTTTCTCCGGATGGTCGCAGGTGTGGGAGAGCGGCAAGAGCGGATTTGTGGCGGGCATGATGGCGGCCGTGCCGAATGAGTGGCAGGAAAAACTCGGTGGCCCCGCCATCACGGGCCAGTGCTGCATTCCGATCAACTGGCGGACTTCAAGTGGCCCGGCGGCCTTCGCGTTCGATCCGGCCCAAGTCGGCCAATCCACGGCGAGTGCTACACCGCTCCTCTACTATCCGATTGATCGTGCGACCCTGGGCTCGTGGAGCGACGGCAATTCGACCTATGGTTCCACCACGGAGATTCTGGGTGTCGCGGTGATCGCCGGCACCCGTACTGTGTTGTATTTTGGGCGCAACGGGATGGGAAAGAATTGCTACGGCGAGGGCACTTCTGATTCCAGTCTAGACGGCACCACGGCGCCGGATGGCAGCCTGTATTGTTACGATCCCACCAACCCCTACAAATCCCCGCACGCCTATCCCTACCGCTACCAGGTCTGGGCCTACGATCTGAATGATCTCGCCGCGGTGAAGGCCGGTACGAAACAGCCGTGGGAGATCGTCCCCTACGGCGTGTGGCCACTCAGTCTGCCGACACCCGAGTTGGCTGTGCGGCTGGGAGGCGTCGGCTACGACCCGCAGCGCCAGCTCCTCTACGTGTCGCAATTGGGCGGCGATCCCGCTGGCTATGAACACCGTCCGGTTATCCATACGTTCCGCGTCAACGCGACACCGGGCGCGGCCATGGCGCCGCCGAGTGCCGTCAGCACCGTGACGCTGACTACGGATAAACCGGCGCCGCAGCCGGTCGGCTCAGCGGTGACGTTCACTGCGCAGCCGGCCGGTGGCGTCGCGCCGTATCAATACAAATGGATCGTCTCCAATGGCAGCACCTCCCCGGTCGGTTTCAATTGGACGACGAGTAACCGCTTTACGTGGACGCCTACCGAGAACGGCAGCTACACCGTCACTGTGTGGGTCCGCAGCGCCGGCAACGCTGCCGACGTCCTCGAGGCCTCTACATACCTCGCCTTCCCCATCGGCGCTGGAGCTGCTGCGCCGGGGACAGCGGTGGCGATGACCGCGAATCGCGTCGCGCCCCAAGCGCCGTTTACTCCCGTCACGTGGACCGCGACGCCGGCTGGCGGCATCGCGCCGCATCAATACAAGTGGCGGGTGTTTGACGGCACGGCGTGGACGGTGAGCGCCAATTGGTCTCCGACCAATTCCTTCGTCTGGACGCCGTCGGCGGCGAATGCGAACTATCGTGTCGAGGTGTGGCTGCGCAGTGCGGGCAACAGCGCCGACGCTCCGGAAGCCTCAATCGCCTCGGCATTCCCGATTAGGACCGAGCTCGCGGACGGCGCCGTCGCGATCGTCTCGCTCACCGCTAACAGAACGGCGCCGCAGCTGGCGGGCAACGCGATTACGTTTACTGCCACCCCAACGGGGGGCACCGCGCCGTTCGTCTACAAGTGGTTCGTCTTCGACGGCTCGAATTGGACCATGGTGGTAAATTGGGATTCCAACCCGACCTTTGGATGGACCCCCACCGTTGCGAACGCCAATTACCGCGTGCGCGTGTGGGTAAAGGCCGACAGCTACTACGCGGATCAACCCGAAGCCTCGGGTGAGCTGCCCTTCGCGATTACGTCCGACACCGCACCGTCGACGCCGGTTTCATCGGTGAAGTTGATCGCCAACAGACCGTCGCCGCAACCAACGGGCAACGTCATAGGCTTTACCGCGACGCCTTCGGGCGGCGCGGCGCCGTTCGTCTACAAGTGGTTCGTCTTCGACGGCTCGAATTGGACCATGGTGTTAAATTGGGACTCCAACGCGACCTTTGGATGGACACCCACCGTTGCGAACGCCAATTACCGCGTGCGTGTTTGGGTAAAGGCCGCCAGCTATTACGGCGATGAGCCCGAGGCCTCGGCCGAGCAGGCCTTCGCCATTACTGCCGCCACCGCACTCTCGCGGAACACGCCCGGCGACTACCAGGTCGCGCGGCGATTCGAAACGTCCTTCAGAAAACCCACAGACCGATGAGCAGCAAGGCTGCGGAGAGCCCCGCAGCCACCAGGATCAGCCTCCGCACGACACGCCTTCGCAGCGGCACGAATTGGACGCGACGCACCGGCAGATACGCCGGTGCGAGCGTTGCGCTCTGCCCTGGCGCCAGCGGCCTCTGGAAACCGTAGGTGAGAAGGAGTACCAACGGGCGGGCCAGCCGTCCATTTGCCGCCTCTTGCAGCGTCGTCACCGAGTAGTCAAAAAACTCGGAGGCGCGCTGCAGAAATTTCCCGCGCTCTATCTCGTCGCGTGCATACCGCGCAGCAAATTCGAACACTGCGGCCTTGCGAATGTCCTGTGCCGCCCAGGTTTCATTCGGATATTCGAGCCGCTCCGGCCGCTTCAGATACGGGCGTTCATGTTCGCTCATCCAGCGCGCGTAGTTGAGCAGCACGTCGCGCGCGTAACTGTATCGCTCGTCGACCAAACCTCGTTCTACCCGATACTCCAAATACTTGCCAAGGACTTGCAGGAAGACGGTATAGGACCAGCGATTCTCCGCGTCGAGGAGTTCGAACGCAGCCTGATCGTCATCAGGATGCACGCATCGCGCAACCAGGGAATCCGCTTTCTCGAGGTATCGCGCCTCACCTGACAGCCGGTGCGCGTCGAGCAGCGCGTTGATCGAATTACCGGCGCCGCGGCCGGGGCCATGATAATCCGTCGACCTGGTGCAGCTCGCCATTCCGGTAGGTCCCCGGTCTATCCAGCGGAACCGCGACTTACGGCCGTCGTCCATGTCGATCACCCAGTCGGCCAGCTGCAGCACGGCCGACCGCGATCGCCGGCTGCCTGTCAGGACATGATGCAGCAGTAATCCAGTCGTGTAATTGTGCTCGGAGGACGGGCCCCCACCGGATGACACGGCGAGCCGCGAGTACGAGCGATGCGTCGCCGTGCCCGCGTCCACGTAATGCTGGGTGTGCCAGAAATAACCGCCGCTGTAGGCGGCGCGATCGTCGTTGGTCTGATAGAGGTCGATATCCGTCACATGCGCCGCGAGCTCGCACATCGCCGACCACCAGCGCGCGTCGCCGGTCTGCATGAAACGCGACGCCATTCCGGCAATGGCGTCGTACTGATTGTTGTAGTGCGAGACCAGGCCGGCACGATCAACGGCTTCATGGTCCGCGTAGATCTCGCCGAAATGGCGCCAGCCGTATTCGTCGACGGTCTCGCGGCGATCGCTGAACGGCGAGTCGCCGGCGATCACGCCATGAACCAGATCCTCGTAACTCCGTTTTGCCTCGGGCGACCCGACCTCGAGGGGAGCCCACAAACCCGCCCGGCGGTACACTTCGGGATCGACGGAGACAATTAGCGGCGAGCGTGCCCATGCCAGAGGCTCGTCGGATACCGGGTCGTCGCCGACGGCAAGCACGAACGCAAACGTTGTCCGCTCCCCTCCCTGCAGTTCATGCAAATCGGAGAACTGTCCCGGAAGGATCGCGACCGCACACGTTTCGTGACCAAGCGCGAGGGCTTTAGGAAACGCTTCCCAAAAGACAGGCGCGGCGATCGTAATCCGCGAATCGCCGCTGTTCAATGACGCGACCGGCGCCGCTCGCAACCCCGTAATCTCACGGCCGTCCACCTTCGCGCGGTATCCGCGGAATGCTGTCGGCACGCGGCTATCGCGGTTGACGTGGTTCGGCGACTGCCAGTTGGCGCCGCCGCTCGAGTCCTGGTAGACGGCGAACTGGCCGCCTGCCGGGGTCATCGGTTGAGTGCGATCGAGCGACGCCGTCACCGATGCCGCGCCGCGAAGGGCGGGGCGCATGGTGACGGATAGATCGCGAATCAAGACCGAGCCCGGATCACCCAGGTCCCAGATGCCGTCGGGATGGCGCGCGGCATGAGTATTCCTGCACGAGACTTCGACGCGCACCGCTCCAAGGCCGGCATGAAACTGAAGCATCACGCTGGCTTCGATCCACGGCGTTCCATCGGGGTCAACCAGGTTCCCCTCGTGAAGAACACTCGCTGTGAGCGGACCGGTGTTGGAGATCGAGGTCCGCCGAATGGCGAACGTGCAAGGACGCCCGGCGCCATCCTCCGCGTGCAGCGTCAGATCGGTGAAGACGGTTTGATTCCGGACGCGCGCGTGCGCAATGGCGATCGCGCCGCGGTCCGGCACCACGAACCGTGCAAGTCCGGTATCGACGGTAAGACCGTCGGCTGAGGGAGTGACAGTCAGCGGATCGCCGACCGCCATCGAACCTTTCGAGAGCAAATACTGCGAGGGACCTTTGGCTTTGGCGACGGCCTGGAACTCGACCAGCATCCATCTGATCGACTGGTCGCCCCACCAATCGAGGACGGTCGTCTGCACGGGCACGCGGCTGCCGCGCTCATCGATCAGCAACCACGAGGCGCCGGACATGACTTCGCCGCGCGGTAATGACACACCGATCGCCACCGGTTCGCCGCGCCGCTCGAATCCTCCGCGGTCGCCGGTCGAGACCGTTATAGTGATCGGGTTCACGGAATCGCGCGAACGATCAGCGGCCCGACTCGAGTCGCGACGCCAAGCGGGAGTTTCTGCCACAGCGCGATCGCCAGCTGGAATTTGGGATTCGCGGGACTGACGTTGGGAAGACTGCCAGCAGAGGACAGTTGGTACTCCCAGTGCAGCGGCACTGGTACGGCCCCCCACTGGGCTTTGAACTTGAAGGTGCCCTCGTTGGTCGTGGAGCGGCCCATGTCGAACACGCCGGCACCGGTCGACTGCGCAAACTGGATCGCGTCCCAATACAGGAGCACGTTCGCGCACAGCGAGTTGAATTCCCGAATCGACGACGCCCACGGGAGTTGCACCATCGATGCGGTCCGATAAGTCAGGCCGGCGGCAATCGGCTGGTTCTTGAGGCGCACGATGTGAAGTTGCGCGCGATCGGGGAAGGTTCGAAGAACCTCTTGGAAGAGACGACGTGAATACACCGGCGTGCCCAGATCGCGCATGTTCCGCGCGAAGACGGTATAAAAATCACCGAGTAGTTCTTCTCCGCCACGCTCCACCACGAGTCCGGACTTCTCCGCCTTGCGAATCTGGTTGCGGACCTTGCGGTCGAGATCATCCCAGATGGTTGCGGTGAGCGGCAGATGCATCGCGACTTTGTGTGTCTTGCACGGCAGGTCCGGGAATTGACGGGCCACATGCCGCAGTTCCACGTGCTGGCACCGGCGAGCCTGCGCCTGCTCGCTCGCGGCAGCGATTAACGTTTCGGCGGCGTTGGCCGTGTCCGCGATGACGCCGCCGTAGTTGAGAAATGGCAGCGAGGTCAGTGAGTTACCGAACAGCAAGCTTTTGATTTGCACGAGCGGAAGGACGCCGGTGACTTGCTGGCCGTGACGCGCAATCAGATAGACGGGTTCGTGGCCGAATGCGTTCGTGAAGACGCGGCGCCATCCCCACGCGTGATA
>Ga0111538_10005765_pt1 | contig 16864 bp, 12 predicted proteins | sample SoiMethybrSBSTD1_FD_79669 | JGI IMG/M metagenome (GOLD analysis project Ga0111538, IMG submission 79669) | Bulk soil microbial communities from a Populus tree surrounding site in Tennessee, USA - Soil MetaG P. TD hybrid SBSTD1 (version 2)... | ecosystem: Environmental > Terrestrial > Soil >...
CTGCACGAGAGCAAGGCGCACGTCCACGGCATCGCCGACCCCGGCCAGATCGCCCGACGGGTGCCGACACTGGCGTTCAACCTCGAAGGGATCGAGCCCGCGGCCGTGACCGAAGCCATGGCGAGGGCGCAGATCGGCATCCGCGATGGCCACATGTATTCGCCGCGCCTGATGCGGCGCCTGGGACTGCCGGAAGCGAGCGGCACGGTGCGCGTCTCGCTCGTTCACTACAACACCGTCGCGGAGATTCAGCGGTTCGGCAACGTGCTGTCCGATCTGATCAGAGACTAAACTACCGTCATGAGCTCAGACGAATCTGCGGAGCCGCGCATCGCCGGCACCATGCCCTCGTACCAGGAACTGGTCGCCGGGCGACGCTACCTGTGGTGCCGCTGCGGTCGCTCGAAGAATCAGCCTTTCTGCGACGGTTCGCACGCCGGCACTGGTTTCCAGCCGGTCGCGTATGTCGGCAAGCGTGACGGGGAAGAAGCGCTGTTCTGCCTGTGCAAGCGGACCAGCACACCGCCGTTTTGCGACGGGACTCACGCCAATCTGCCGGGCGGCTACGCGGAAGAAACTGCGGAGAGCATCGCGGCCAGCTCCGTGCCGTGGGCGCCTGAAGTCGGCGGCGGCATCCATGAACTCGACGGCACGTGCTACACGATCCGCGCGACGGCGACACGACCGGCGGATCCGGGTCCCTTCTGGATGCGCACGCTCGTCGGCGCGGGAACCGGCGCAGCACATCAAACCCAGCTCTATCTCGAGGTTCGCGACCGGCCCTCTCCCACCCTGGCGCCGCGCGAACCTGTCCAGACGATCCTGTTCATCGCCGGTGGGAGCGGCGCAGTCGAGATCGGTACGCGACGATTTGCGGTCGGTGCGCTGGACGGAGTCATGGTGCTGCCGGGCGAAGGATTTCGGCTGACGGCCGATGCAGGCGTCTGCCTGCAGGCGTTCGTTTCCGTTTGCTCCGTCGCCGGCCTGGAAACGATCAGTGCGATGCCGCCGTTCGACGAGACGCAACCGGTGCGCGTCGCGCGCATCGATGAGCAGCAACGCAAGGCCATGGGGACGCGGTTCTTCCAGCATCTCGTCGACTGCCGGCTCGGTGCGCGCAACGCGGTGCAATTCATCGGCCACATCCCACAGTCGAAAGCGAAGATGCACCGCCACCTCTACGAAGAAGCGGTGATCGTCGTGTCGGGCGAAGGTGTCATCTGGAACGAGAACGTGCGCGCGCGGGTCGCGCCTGGCGATGTGATCTTCTTTCCCCGCAAGCACATCCATTCCCTGCAATGCACTTCACCGGACGGCATGGACGTGCTCGGCGTCATCCACCCCGGCGACAATCCGGGCATCAACTACTGAATGAACTACCGATCGCTGCTCGGCCTCGCCACCCTGCTGTTGTTGCCGCTGCTCGCAGGCGCAGCGCAACGCCTGATCATCGACCACGTCACGGTGATCGAAGGCACCGGACGCGCGCCGCAGCCGGACATGGCCGTCGTCATCGACGGCGCAAAGATCGCGGCAGTCACGCCGAGCCAGCTCGCGGGCGGCGAGCAAGGTCGGCGCATCGACGCTCGCGGCAAGTACCTCATTCCAGGATTGATGGATGTCCACATCCATCTGCGAGGCGCGGCGCAATCGTCCGGCCCGAACGCGAAGAGGGAAGAAGCGAGCCGCAGCGAAGCGCTCGCCGCGCTGGCGAGCTATTTGTACTCGGGCGTGACGACGGTGTTCGATGCCGGCAATCGCAGGGAGCTCATCCTGCCGCTGCGTGCCGAGGAGCGCGCCGGCAAGATCCTGGCGCCGCGCATCTTCGCTACCGGCAACGCGATCACCTACCCGGGCAGCCACGGCGATCGCATCTCGATCGGCATCTCCGACTTCGAGAAGGACAAAGCCCTGCTCGACGCGCACATCGCCGAGCAGCAGCCCGACATGGTCAAGCTGATGCTGGACGAGGAAGGCTGGGGCTCGCGGCCGATGATCACGCTGCTCACGGCCGATCTCGCCGAGAAGATCGTGCGCTACTACAACCAGCACGGCATCCGCACGGTCGCACATACATCAAATGAGTTCCGTGCGCTGGAGGCGATCTACGCCGGCGTGGACACGCTGGCGCATGTGGTGATCCAGGGTCCCGTCAGCGATTCGTTCGTCAAGCTCATGGCCGCGAAGAAGCTGCCGTTCGCGAGCACGCTGACGATCGGCGAGAACTACAGCCGGCTCGCGGAGCATCCTGAGTATCTGGATCAGCCGCTGTACGCGGCGTCGCTCTCCGTCGAAGAGCGCAACAGGCTCAAGACCGAGACGCGTGCCGAGTACCAGTCGCGCATGTGGACGGCGTGGATGAAGCTGATGACGCCGGTCGCGCAGGAGAACATCCGCAAGATCCACGCGGCCGGCGGCGTGGTCGCGTGCGGGACGGATCAAAGCAGCGGCCCGGCCGTGCACCGCGAGCTCGAGCTGCTCGCTGCCTCGGGCATTGCGCCGCTCGATGTGATCACGATCGCTACGTACAACAGCGCGGTGTTTCTCGGCAAAGCAGATCAGCTCGGATCCGTGCAGCCCGGACGCCTCGCCGACCTGGTCGTGCTCGACGCCGACCCCGGCGCCAGCATCGACAACGCCAAGGCGATCGCATTCGTGATGAAGAACGGCGAGATCGTCGACGAAAGCAAACTGCCGCTCGCCGGGGGCAAGCAGCGTGCAAGGTTTACGGCGCCGCGATGAGCTCCGGATACTTCCTCTATCACTCCATCGGCATGTTTCCGGGCAAGGAGGCCATGATCGCCGAAGGCCTGCGCAAGTACGCGCACCTGTGGAGCACGCCCGACGATTCGCAATGGCCGCAGGCGCTGGCCATCCGCCAGCAGTTCATCGAACGTTGGCGCAAGCTGATCAACGCGCAACCGGGCACGCTCACGACTGCCGAGAACGTCACCACTGCGCTCTACAGTCTCATCGGCTCCCTACCGGCACGTTATCTCGACGGTCGCCGCGTGCTGGTCGCCGGCGACTGTTTCCCGAGCCTGCATTTTCTGCTGGCAGGGCTGGCGGAGCAGCACGGCTTCACGCTCGACACGGTCCCATTGCGTGCCGGCGAAAGCTGGGTGCGCGATGCGGACTTCAGGGAGCGCTGGACCGCGGACGTCGGCATCGCGCTCCTCACGCAAGTGACTTCCACTGCATCGTATCGCTGCGATCTGCCGGCTCTCGTCGCCCACGGCCGCAAGATGGACAGCATCGTCGGCGTGGACGTTACGCAGGGCATCGGGCTGTTGCCCTACGACGTGCAGACGCCGGCAGTCGACTTCACGGTCTCGACGAGCCTCAAGTGGCTGGGCGGCACAGCGGGCGCCGGGATTCTGCACGTCCACCCAGCGTTGCTGCGCGAATGCAAGCCGCTGCTACGCGGCTGGTTCAGTCAGCCGGATCCGTTCTCGTGGGACTTGAACGCATTCACCTATGCGCCGGATGCGCGACGCTTCGACCACGGCACTCCTTCAGTGGTGGCCTGCGCCGGAACCTTGCCCGCTCTGGAATGGCACGCGCAGCAGGACTCCGACGCCCTGCTCTCTCACAACCGCCGACTGACGGGCGCGATCATCGCCGGTGCCGATGAGCTCGGCCTCGAACTCGTCTCCCCACGCGACGAATCACGCCGCGGCGGCAGCGTCATGCTCAAAGTTCCGGCATCTGCAGACCCGCGCGCGGTCATCGATCGCCTGCGCACTGCCGATATCTACGCGGACTGTCGCGGCACCACACTGCGCCTTTCGCCCGGGACCATCACAACGCAAGCAGGTGTCGAGCGCCTGCTCGGCGAGCTTGGACACTAAACGGTGCCGGGAGAAAAAAAGAGGGGAAACTCAGCAGTGCAGCAAAGGCAAATGTTGCAGTGCTGACTTTCCCCTGATTTTCTCTCCCGGCACCTAATTCCCTAATTCGGCACCAGAGCGAGGACGCGCAGCGGGCTGCCCGAGCCGTTGACGATCTTGAGCGGCGGCGCGATGACGACCGCGCCGGTGGGCGGCAGTTGGTCGAGGTTCATCAGGCTGGCGAGCCCGAAGCGGTTCGAGCCGTGCATGATCGTGTGACACGGGAACATCGGGTCGAAGGTTGCCGCCTGGCCCGCGTCCGTGCCGACTGTCTCGACGCCGACGCCGAGGATGTCGCGCTCCTTGGCCAGGAACGGCACGCATTGCGGATGGAAGCCGGGCGTGTGCGGCCCGTCCTCGCGGATGTTGAGGAAGCGCTCCGCGCCCGTGCGCTTCGACCAGTCAGTGCGGATCAGCACCCAGGCACCGCGCGGAATTTCGCCGTGCTTCTGCTCCCAGACCTTCACCACCTCGACGGTGACCAGAAAATCGACGTTCTCGCGCACGCGCTCCGTGACGTCGATGACGCACGCCGGCCCGATGAACTTCTGGACCGGGATGTTGTGCGTGGCGTTGTTCGGATAATCCTTGCCGGTGACCCAGTGAATCGGCGCGTCGAAATGCGTGCCGGTATGCTCGCCGCAGGCGATGTTGTTCCAGTACCAGGCCGGGCCACGCTCGTCGTAGTGCGATATCTCCTCCAGTGAAAACGGCTTGGAGGGCGCGAAGATCGGTGGCAGCTGAATCGTCGGCGTCGCCGGTTCCAGCGGCACGGTGAGATCGACGACCCGAATGCCGCCACCGAGGATGCCCGCAGCGAGATCGGCGAGCAGCGCAGAATTCTTTGCCATATCGTTTCCTCTCTCGTTCAGGGGGCGAACTGCCCGTGCAGCTCACGCAATGCTGCGACGAGCGCGTCCACGTCCTCGCCGTTGTTGTAGAAGTGCAGGCAGATGCGCAGGTTTTCGTCGCGGTTCGACGTGACGATGTTACGCCTCATGAGCTCCTGCGACAGCTGACCGCTGGCGCGCGACGGGACGCAGATCATCGCGCTGCGGCGCCCGTCCACTGCCGGCGTGACCGCCTCCCAGCCGATTTCACGCAGCTGGTCCATGCAACGTCGCGTCAACGCACGAATGCGCTGCTCGATTGCCAGCGTGCCGACGTCGAGAATGATCTTGAGGCCGGCCTCGGTCGCGTAGCAGTTCACGACCGGCGGCGTACCGGCTTCGAAGCGCCGGGCATTGGACGCCGGCCGGTTCGCCGTGATGTCCATCGCAAAGATGTTCTCCTGCGAGAACCAGCCACTGTGCGTCGGGTGCAACGCGCGCACCAGCGAGTCCCGCACATATAGAAAGCCGATACCAGCAGTGCCGAGCAGGTACTTCAACATCCCGCCGACCGCGAAATCGACGTCGAGCTTCTTCACGTCGATGTCGAGCGATCCCACCGACTGATAGCAGTCGAGCAGCACCATCGCGCCCTTCGCGCGGGCCAGTTTGACGATTCCCGGAATGTCCAGGCGTGCGCCGTTGCGAAAGCAGACGTGCGTGATCGCCACGAGCTTTGTCTGCTCGTCGATGTGCTTCGCAAACGCTTCAGGCGGAATATAGCCATCTGCGTCGCGACGCACGTGCACGACACGTGCACCGCGCGGCTCCTGCGCGTGCCAGATCTGGGCGTTGGTTGGAAATTCGAAGTCGCTGGTGACGATCTTGTTCCGCTCGCCGGTGAATTGAATTGCTGTGGCCAGCGCGTTGAGACCGGCGGACGCAGAGGCCGTGACGGCGATTTCGTCCGGCGTCGCGTGCAGGACCTGCGCCATCAGCGAGCGCACTGCATCGTTCTTGGTGACCCACACATCCCAGTTCGCACCGACCTGCAGGCGGTCCTGCAGATAGTCGTCGAACGCCGCCTTGACGGAATTCGCCAGCGCACAGTAAGAGCCGCTGTTCAGGTAAGTCATGTGCTGCAACAGCGGGAACTCCCGCCGCAGCGCTGCAAAATCCGGTTCCGTGCTCATTCAACCCGCCACTTTCAGTTCGTCCAGTGCTGCGCGCAGCTGCCTGCCCTCTTCGTCCGCCAACGCGGCAGTGCGCAGACGTTTGACGATTGCCGCGAGGTCTGCGCGATCGCCCAGACGCTGCACGGCTTCGACAACGGCGCCGTAATTCTTCAGTCCGCGCTCGTGCGTATCGCTGTAACCCTTCACCAGTCGCTGACATTCCGCGAGCTCGACCGCGGCGTCGTAGCCGCCCGGCCGGGTCGCGAGCGCCTCGATCCGCGCCAGCCACGCGCCGATTCGCTCCTGCTCCAATCGATAGCGGAACGTGCCGCGACGCCAGCGACGCAAGCCCGCGACGGCGTACAGCGTCAGAAATCCGCGGACATGCGCCGTTTCAACATGCCTTCCCTTGCGAAACAGCGGAGCGAACCAGCGGCGTGCTCTGCTGCTGGCGTGCAACCTCGCACCCAACCCTGCGGGCAGCGTCTCGCAGATCTCGTCGAAGCGCGGATGCATGAACTCGGTCATGTACACGATCTGCTCCGCCTGCGCGTGCACCTCGTTGCGGACGCGGTCGAACCGCGTGCGACGGGTCTTGAGGTCGGCGACGCGAATCGTGTCTTCGTACGACATCCACAGCGCCAGGTGACGCGCGACCGACGCCGTCAACGCGTAACCGCCGCCCACGCCCTGCGCGCGCTGATCGCAATCGCGGATCGCATGCAACCGATCCAGGTACGCAGCCGCATAATCGCCATCCTGGTAGTCGACCAGTCGCCGCACGCCTTCCTGCATCAGTCCATGCAGGTGCGCCGGAAATTCCGCCTTGATCCGCGCGTCGAGCTTGCGGCCGAGCTCGGTCGTGGGAGCCGCGCCCGGCGGCACGAGACTCGTATTCGGCGAGCGTGTCAGCGCACGCTCGAAGCCCGCGGCGAAACCCGCCAGGTTGCTTTGAACTGCCACGCCCGACTGAGTGATTGCCTGCTCATACAGAGCCCGCGAGAAGGGCAGCACGCCGGACGCGGCGATCGCGCCGAACAGGATCGAGCTGATGACGCTGCGCTGTTCATCGGCAAGAGTCTGCATGTCGAAGCTGATCAATCGTTTCGAGCGTGCTTCGAGCGCTGCGAAGACGGCGTTGGCGTCGACGATGCCATCGCCCATCGCCGACTTCTCGGTGATGCCATAGATGCGATGAGTCGAGGCGACGGTCGTCGTTCGCTCCGGCGTCACGAGCCCACGCACGACGGCACGTCCCGCTTCCATCAGCTCCGCGGCGACGACCAGATCGACGTCGCCCGGCACCGGCATCAGAGCGAACACCGGCCGACGAGCGGGATCCTTCGGCGCCGGACTCATCTCGACGTAGTAGACAGTGGTTCCGGTTCGCTGCGCGACACCCGGGACCGAAGTCGATTGAGCGATCCAGCCCTGCAGCTCCGCGACTGCGACCAGCCAGTCCGCGAGTACGCCGCCGCCCTGGCCTCCCAGCGCGGCGATCGCGATCGAGATCGGGCGCGATTCAGAAGGCATGCCGCACCCTGCGGCGCTCGGCCCGCCGCTGAAAGAACCCGATGATGCTCGCGCGAAGTTTCTGCAGCATGCGGTCGAAGCGGGTCGGATTGAACACGAGCTGTGCGCGATAGAACGATGGACACAGGACCGCTGCGTGCGCCACTTCGCCGCACACGCCGCAGCCCACGCACGAGTCCTCCACGTGCGCGATCGGATCCTGGCGAAGCGGGTCGGGGTTGGGACGAATCGTCAGCGACGGACATCCTGACAGCCGGATACAGGAATGGTCGCCGGTGCAGGTATCCGCATCGACGCCAAAGCGCTCGCGCACCATGCGCGAGCCGGCCGCAACCGCCTTGTTGAATGCAGGCCGCTCGCGTCGTTGCCGATTGAGCATGCATTCGGATGCAGCGAGCACGACCTTAGGCCCCTTCTCCGGCGTCGTCATCGCCTCGCGCAGCACGTCACGCATGCGACCGATGTCGTAGGTGCGATCGACGACGCGAAGCCACTTCACACCGACGCCTTTCACAGCCTCGGCGATCGGGTGCTTCGTGCTCTTCGAGCGGTTGTCAGCGCGCGAAGAGAGAATGTCCTGGCCGCCAGTCGCCGCCGAATAGCCGTTGTCGACGACGACCAGCACGTTGTCGCTCTGATTGAACACGGCATTGCCGACGCCGGAGGTCAGGCCGTTGTGCCAGAAGCCACCGTCGCCCATCACGGCGATCGCTCGCTTGCCGCGCGGCGTATTGAAGGCCGATGCGCCCGCGGCGCCCAATCCATAGCCCATCGTGGTGTTGCCGAGATTGAACGGCGGCAGGATGGAAAACAGGTGGCAGCCGATGTCGCAACTGATGTGCACCGGTCCGAGCTCCCGCTGCAGCAACTTCATCGCGGTAAAGATCGGCCGCTCGGGGCAGCCCGTGCAGAATCCGGCGGGCCGGATCGGCAACAGCGGCGCGAGCGCCTGCACTTCTTTCGGCAACTCAGCGGGCGGCGGCGGCAGGAGCGGAGTTGCGCGTTCGAGGCGCTCGGATGCGTACGCTCGCATGAACGCCCGCACGCCGCGAAGAATCACGTCTCCCGTGTACTCGCCGGCCTTCGGCAGCACGTCTTTGCCGATGACGCGCGTCGCGCTGTCCGCCCTGCGCAGGGTCATGTTGAGATGCTGCTCGAGATACTCCGGCTGACCTTCCTCGACGATCATCACGGCTTTCTTGCCGCGGCAGAACTCGAGCACTTCGCTGTCGATCAGCGGATAGGTCACGTTCAGCACGTACAGCGGCAGCTGCGTTTCGCCGGTCGAATCGGCGAGACCGAGCAGCTCCAGCGCACGGATCAGCGTGTTGTACAGGCCACCCTGCAGGATGATGCCCACCTCGCCGTCCGTGCCTCCTAGAAATTCGTTGAGCTTGTGCTTCGCGATGTACTCGACCGCCGCGGGCCAGCGCCGATTGATCTTCTCCTGCTCGTGCAGAAAGCTCGCCGGCGGCAGCACGATGCGATTCACGTCGCGCACCGGACTGTCCATAGCATCCTGCACCGTGAATGACGGCTTGCGGTTGTCTTCGGTGATGAACGATCCATGCACGTGACAGGCGCGGATCCGCAGCTCCAACATGACGGGCGTGTTCGACGCCTCCGACAGCTCGAAGCCGCGCTCCACCATCGCCACGATGCTCTGCAGGTTCGGCCGCGGATCGAGCAACCAGATCTGCGACTTCATCGCGAAAGCGTGCGAACGCTCCTGCATGATCGAGGAGCCTTCGCCGTAATCCTCGCCGATGATCACCAGCGCGCCGCCAGTGACACCGCCCGACGCGACGTTCGCGAGCGCGTCCGAAGCGACGTTGGTGCCGACGGTGGATTTCCAGGTCACCGCACCGCGGATCGGATAGTTCACCGAGGCGGCGAGCATCGCCGCGGCGGCGGCCTCCGAGGCGCTGGCCTCGAAGTGGATGCCGAGCTCTTTCAGCAGTTCCTGCGCATCGGACAGCACGTCCATGAGATGCGAGATCGGCGCGCCCTGGTAGCCGCCCACATACCCGACGCCGGACTGCAGCAGCGCCTTGGTGACCGCCAGGATGCCCTCGCCGCGGAATTCCTCTCCCGCGCCGAGGCGAAGTTTGCCGACTTCGTGTGTGAAGGATCTTTCGGCCATCGCCGGCACTGTATCCCTGTGCCCGGCGCCTTCCAATACAAGGATGGCCTGCGTCTAGGGCGACCGCCCTAGAAATGAGGATCAGACCTGGCCGCTCAGTCCCTGCGATGGAACAGGTAGCGGCTCGTGAACGGCAGCCACTTGCGAAACTCGGCGAGCAGCACCTTGTCGATCTCCGGAATCAGCTGGAGTGTGCTCTGCAGCTGCGTCTTCGCGTCCTCATCCAGCTTGTCGATCCAGGTTGCCAGGCTGACTGTCTGAGCGCCGGGATCGGTGCTTTCGCCCTGCTTCCCGTCTGTCTCTTCGAGCTGACCCACGAGCACGGGCGCAAGCCGCGGGTGGCTCGTGAAGAACGCGAGCTGACTGAGGCAGATCTTGTGAGGACTCGACGGCGCCGACGTCACGAATGACGCGCGGTCAATGTCGGGCAGGCTCGCCTTGAGCAATCTGTAAATGTTGACGAACCGTTTGAGGGCCCGCGGGCGATCGCTCAGCAGCTCGCCGAGCTGTGCGATGAATGTTGCTTCTTCAGCGGTGATCAGCAGCGGATCCGGCTTCTCGCGAACCTTGTTCAGCAGCGTAGTGTATGCGCCGCCCTCGGGCTCCTTCCTGTTCTCCGGGAGTGCATTGGCGACGCCCTGTCCCGCGGCGCCACGGCGTGGCGGCGGCGCCGCCGTCGGTCCGAGCAGCGAATTGACGAGTGCGGCCCGCGTGCTGCTCTCGATCGGCGACATCCAGATAGGGATCTGGAAAATCTTCTCGAGGTAATCGCCGACGGTGGCCGGCGCTTTGCCGTCGCCCACGCCGGCGGCGGACGTGGCTGCGATGCCGCTGACTCCCGTAGCCGCCTTCTGGTCGAAACCGGCCTTCTGGTCGGCCTCGTCGACGAAGCGGTGCTTGTGCGCTTCTCGCAGGCACGTTTCGACCCATCGCGGATCGACGGCCACAGCGCACGCGAACAGCGGAAACGCTAGCAGCAGATGCACGGCCTCGAGAACGGCCAGCACAGTTTTCTCGTTGCAACGATCGAGGTCGTCGATATAGAGCACGATGCGATTCACGATGGGCGGCGGCTCCTGGTTGCCGATCTCGAGCCAACTCCGGTTCGCGTTCGCGATGAGCTCGGAAAGTCTTTCGATGTCTCTGCGCACCAGCGCGAGGAAACCGAGCTGCTTGCGGTATTCATCGGTACTAGAGCGGTCCTTGATGAACTCCTCCAGCAGCAGCGCACTCGACAGCCGGTTGTATTCGGCCTCGGCATCACGGAACCGCTGTTGCGCAGCGACCCGCTCGCTGAGCTTCTGCTGGTGCTCGGCCGTACTCGCGGCAAGTTGCCCTGCCGCCTCGATGACCTCCGCCTCGCGAGTTGCGAGCGTGGAGCGTTGTTCCTCGAACTTCTGCTTTAGGCCGTTGAGTTCGGCCTGCAGTTGAGTGGTCACCTTGCCGTGCTCCGCAAGGACAGTTGCGCGGGCCTCCGCGACCTGCTTCTGCTGCTCCGCGTCGAGCTCGGCGAGCGTCCTCTCGAACGTTTCCCGATGGCGCTGCAGGACGTCGAACGCATTCCTGAAGACCGCGAGCGCTGCCATGATCGCGCCGGTGAATGTCGTCCACTGCGCCTGCAGTTGGGTGGCCAGGTCGAGAATTAGCGGCACCGCTACACACAGAGCGACGACCGCGAGGCCTTTTGCCGTAAAGATGCGCGCGATGAATTCTTTCCAGTCGAAGGCGCTGTTCCGCGCGGCTGCGATCGTCGCCTTGATGTCGTTGAACAGCGGCACGAGCGGCCTGAGCGCCACCGCAACGACCGCGTCGGGTTTGATCTCGTCCGGCTTCAGCTCGATGGCGCGGACTGCCTTGTCCAGCTCCTGCTGCGCCGTCCGCAGATCGCTTTTCTTCTGGTCGATCTCGCCCGCTTTTGCGTCGACAGTGTCCCGCGCCGCTTTGACCGCCTGGTCCGCGTCCGCAACGGCGATTTTCGCCTTCTCGACGTTGCGTTCGGCCACCTCGATCGTCGCGCCGATCGTGGTCGCTTCGGCTTTGAGCACGTTGAGTTGTTTCAGCAAGCCGGCGCGCCGCCGAGCAAGCTCCTCGTCTTTCTCGGCCCCCTCCGGCAGGAACCGAAGGTTGCGAAAGAGGTGCTCCACGAGACTTGCGACGAGGTTCGCCTCGTTGTAGTGCCAGGCGTTGAACTCGACCTGTGCAATATCGGCAAAGTACAGCGGAGCATCCGTTTCCTTTGCGTTGCCGGCGGCGCGCTTCGCCTGCCAGTCGGCAATTCGCCCCTGCTCATCGCCTCGCAGCCCGATGATTCTCTTCTTCAGATGGCGCATGAAGAATGACTTGCCCGAGCCCCACGGGCCGAACACGCCGATGGCCAGCGGAGTGACGGTGCGCGTCGAGGCCAGCAGTAGAGCGAGCGCATCGACGCTCCGATCAATCCCCAGCAGGTCCTGATCTGTGTAGACGTCGGCGCTGAACGAAGTCAGCGGCACCGGCGATGCGCGATCGGCGTAGGCGCGCCAGTAGCCCCGTTCCTTGGGAAACTCTTGCGCCATTTCCGCGCCGAACGCTCGCGCCCACTCCAGCCGGTCGATCTCGAAGTTCGCAAAGTCCTGGAGATGCCATTTCTCAAGGACGGGATATGCCGCGCACAAATGGCGCACATCGACGGTCGTGCTGTTGGAGGTGAGCCCTGCGATGCGACGCGCTTCTTCTAGTGCGGCGCGCGCAGAAACGGTCGTCCGATAGTCCGATCGCAGATCGTTCACATTCAGCCTGCGCAGCGAGGTCTCGTCATAAGACCGCTTCTGCAAGATCGCCTTGAAGTTCGCTTGCTGCGCTTCGAAATGCTTCTTCAGCCAGGTGTCCTCGTCGGCCAGCATGGCAACGAGAAGCGTACTGAATGAGAGCGGGTGCTCCTGGGTATCCGCCGTGCTGGCTGCCCTGACAAAAACCTTGGCCAGCGACGGCGTGATGAAGATCTGCTGCTGCTCCGGTGGCGAGTCACCTTCGGTGTCGAAGAGCAGGATCGTAGTGTAGGGGGTGACGGGGTCCTGCTGCGCCGCCGTTTGCGCGTCGGCTCTCATTGCCATAGAGACCTCCCGACGCGGGATCGTGCGCCGGGTGTCGGCGATTGTCTATTGGACGGATTGGCGACTAGCTACCCCAGCCTGCGCGGCAGGCGGTAGATCGGATACTGATTGAAACGCGCGTCCCAGGACGAATGCCGGCGCAGGAAAAAATCCAGCCGCGCCGACGGATCGGCTGCGAACTTCGGGTCGCGGGCGACGGCCCGTTCGAACTCCGCGCGCAGCGCCGGATCCGCCGCCAGCATTTCTCGTGCAATCTGCTCGGCGACGTAGCGCTCCATCTGCTCCTTCTGCTCGAAGCAGGCGTTGAACAATCCCCATGCTGCGAGCGAATCAGGCGCCTGCGGCTCGAGCAGCGCGAGGACGAGACGCGAGAGACGCTGTTCGACTGGCACGTGCAGCGAGCCAGCCGCGATCGGCTGCGACTCATCGCGCCACTGTCCGATGAACGTCGCGCGCTGACAGCCTTCGAACGGTGCACCCGAGAATTCGACACGCTCGGCGCGAAATGCCTGCACCGGCGCTGCCGCAATGGAACTCTCGAACTCGCGCGTTTCAATGCCGTGCAGCGCAAGCTTTGCCTGCACCCACGCGGCATGACCAGGCGGAACGACATAACCACCGGCCGGCGCGGTTACGGTGACCGAAGCTTGCACGCGATCGCGATACGGCACGTTCCAGATCTGCGGCGTCTCCGGATCGTAGACCGTGACGAGCGCGCCGGAGATGTCCGAAGGCTTGCGCGTGTACGCATACCCGCGGAAATCGATGCGGCGCGCGCCCGCGTCATCGAGAGCTTTTCCCGAAGCGCCGGCCTTCGACGGCTCGCGCCAACCCGACGCATAGTCGAGCACGACCTCGCTGCCGCCCAGGCGGCTCGCTTCGACATCAGCCTGCTGCGCGAGGCGCAACCACGCTTTGCCCTGCGCGGCGGTCAGCTCGGCGAGACCGACGATCGTGTTGCGAGTCAAGCGCACGCGATGCTCGTACGGTTTCCACGAGTGCGTCTCGACCAGCACCGTGAAGCGATTGCGCTGCGGGAAATAGCCCGTCGAGAAACGGGGCGAATACACCGTAAGCACGAAGCCGGACGACGGATCGTCGGTCGTCGCGAAATCCGGGTAGAACGGCAGCGGCAGGTGGCCTTGCGCGGCCAGCTTGTCGATGAGCTGATCGCGCATCGCTACGCCGCTTGCACGCAGACTCGGTGCACCCTGGTTGATCGGCTCGACCTGCAGCGAGATGTCGGGTTCGAAGTCCGCGCCGTCGGTCACGTGCAGATCGGCGCAGATCAACGGATCCCACTCGTCGATCAGCCGCAGCATCGCGTGCATCTCCGGCGTCAGAGCCTTCATGTAGTCGCGATTGAGGTTCACGTTCTGCGAGGTCGTGCGCCAGCCGGTGACCTCCGGTCCGTTCTGGTTCGGCCGGTTCCAGCGACCGACGCGCTCGTGACCGTCGGTATTGAAGGCCGGCACGAACAGCACGGCGATCTGATCGAGCAGATTGGGCGCGGTCTCGCTCAGCAGTTCGCGCAAAGCAATGAAGCCGGCGTCCTTGCCGTCGCTCTCGCCGGGATGAATCCCTCCCTGCCACATGAGCAGCGGAACGCCTTGCCGCTGCAGATCCTGCGGCGTCTTCGCGCCTGTGCGAGTCACGAGCAACGCACGCATCGGCCGGCCTTCGGCCGATTGCCCGTAGACGAAGGAGTGCACCGCTTCGGGCCAGCGCGCAGCGAACGCTGCACTCAGCGCTTCGACCTCGTCGAGGCGGCCGGTCTGACGGAAGTGGGTGTTCTCGGCGAGGGTGAGCATCGTAGTATTCATGTTCGCTATCGTCGCACGCCTGCATACCATGGATATACATATGAAGTGTTTGTCAGGGGTTCTTGCAGCCGCCATGCTCGTCAGCCCGTCTTTCGCCGACGACGGAGCAACTGTTGCGTATCCGGACGGCTTTCGCAGCTGGTCGCACGTCAAGAGCGGCGTGATCGGCCCGCAGCACAAGAGCTTCTCGAGCGTCGGCGGCATTCATCACGTGTACGCCAATAGGGAAGCGATGGCCGGTTATCGCACGCAGCAATTTCCGGAAGGCTCGGTGATCGTATTCGAGTGGCTGGAGTGGGCCGAGAAAGACGGCGCCATTCTCGAAGGTCCCCGGCGCCAGGTCGACGTGATGGTCAGAGACTCGCAGCGCTTTGCTACGACCGGCGGCTGGGGATTTCAACGGTTCGTGAAGGACACGCGGGACCTGGCGTCAGAGCCGACGCCGCAGCAATGTTTTGCGTGTCACGACAAACTGAAAGAGGACGGGCTGGTGCTCAGCAAGTACCGGGAGTAGGACAAGCGCGTGCGCAACTTCATTGCGGGCGTCGTCGTCGGTCTCGTCGCGATCCTCCTGACCGCGTGGCTCTATCCCTGGAATGTCGAAGCCTCATCCGAGCCGACGGCTGCAGAGCGTTGGCGCATGACGCACCTCATCGACAGGGCAATCGCGCGCGAGGCTCCGCGCACTGCGAATCCCTTCGCAGCATCAGACGAAGTTCTGCTCGCAGGCATGAAGTTCTACGTGAGTAATTGCTCGGGCTGCCACGGCGACGGCAGACAGTCGAGCCTCTGGGGCACGACCTCTTTCTTCCCTCGCCCGCCGCAGTTCGGCACCCATCCGACGTCGCGACCGGACTGGCAGATCTTCTGGATCGTCAAGCACGGCATTCGCAACACCGGGATGGGCGCGTGGAGCAAGCTGGCCGGCGACGACGACCTGTGGAGGGTCGCGCTGTTCGTCGACCGCATCGACTCATTGCCGCCTGCCGTGGCCGCGCAGTGGCGCGGGGAGCCGCCGACGCCTTAGTCGGGAAAGGATTCGCCGCTGTCAGCCGGCGTGGACGCGTACTACTCACTTTAGTGTAGCTCCCAGCGTTCGCGGGTACGCGTACACTGCGGCTCGGGTCCACTGATCGGACGCACTCGCCATGTTCAACATCATCGAGGCACTCCGCTCTCCCGACATCGCCCGGCTCCTGCCCGCCATCCGGAAGTTCGAGATCGGCGACCTGCTGTTCGCGCACTTCACCTGCCCGCCCACCGAAACCTGGGAAGCCAGCTGGGCCGAGCGCGACCGGCTCGTGCACGTCGCGACCGGCCACAAGACGCTGCGCACCGCGACCGGCGTCTGGGACATCGGACCCGGCGACACGATTTTCCTGAAGAAAGGTGCCTCCTTCCTGCGCCACAGCGATCCGGAAGAGCTCTGTCTGTTCATGTATTTCATCCCGGACGACTTCGTGCGCATGGCGGTGCGCGAGATGGCTTCCGAACTGCGTGCGCTGCCGCCGCCGACCGACACGCGCGACAGCGTAGTCCACGTCAGGAATGACGTGGGCGTTCAAGCGTTCCTGCAGGCGATGACGATATTCTTCGCCGCGGCCGACACGCCGCCGGAGCTGCTGCTGAAATTGAAGCTCAAGGAGCTGATCGCGAGCATCGTGTTGAGCCCGACCAATGCGTCGCTCTCGTCCTATTTGCGCATGCTGGCGCGGAGCGATGCGCCTTCGCTGCCGGCAATCATGGAAGAGAACTGCTGCCACAACCTGTCGCTTGAAGCGTTCGCGAAGCTGTGTCACCGCAGCCTGTCGGCGTTCAAACGCGAGTTCAGCCAGCAGTATGGCGTCGCGCCCGGGCGGTGGCTGCTCGATCGACGCCTGGAACGGTCGGCGCAGCTGCTGACGACGACGAACCTGAGCGTGACCGACATCGTGTTCGAATGCGGCTTCGAGCAGCCCTCGCACTTCAGCCGCGCGTTCAAAACCAAGTACGGCCGCACACCGAGCGAGTATCGCGACGCCCGCGATGCCGCTGCCTGAAAAGGCTGCGCCGCTCGGATAATTTTCCGATCCGCTGGGACAAGCGCCGCTCGAGCGCTTCGGGTATTCCTATGACTCATGAACACCCGAAATCTCTTGCCAACTGTGCTGGCAGCATGCGTGATGAGCGGCTTCACGCCTGTGCATGCCGACGTCGTGACCGAATGGAACGAGATCATGGAACAGACGGCGCTGGCAACGACGCCCGATGACCCGCTGTTGCGAGCGCGTACCGCGAGCATCGCGCAACTCGCCGTGTTCGAAGCTGTGAACTCGATCGTCGGCGACTACCAGCCATATGACGTCGAGGTCGAGTCGCCGGAAGGCGCATGCGCGGAC
>Ga0111538_10005767_pt1 | contig 16863 bp, 13 predicted proteins | sample SoiMethybrSBSTD1_FD_79669 | JGI IMG/M metagenome (GOLD analysis project Ga0111538, IMG submission 79669) | Bulk soil microbial communities from a Populus tree surrounding site in Tennessee, USA - Soil MetaG P. TD hybrid SBSTD1 (version 2)... | ecosystem: Environmental > Terrestrial > Soil >...
CCGTGTTCTTCCGCGGCCATCAATGGGTCCGTGTTCATCCGTGTTCTTCCGCGGCCATCAATGGGTCCGTGTTCATCCGTGTTCTTCCGCGGCCATCGATGGGTCCGTGTTCATCCGTGTTCTTCCGCGACCATCAATGGGTCGGTGTTCATCCGTGTTCTTCCGCGGCCATCAATGGGTCCGTGTTCATCCGTGTTCTTCCGCGGCCATCAATGGTCAGCGTTCTTCCGTGGCCGTGATCGTTGAGATTCCGCGGCCCGTGCGACCGCATCGAGAATGCGCGTATATCCACCGCATCGGCAGAGATTGCCCGCAAGACCGTCCTGGATTTCAGCGCGCGTGGGATGCGGGTTCGACGCCAATAACTGGCGCGCCGCCATGATCATTCCCGGGATGCAGAATCCGCACTGAACAGCACCGGTCGCGACAAAAGCCTCCTGCACCGGATCCAATTGCCCGTCCGATGCGAGGCCTTCAATCGTGGTGATCTGCTGACCGTCCATCTCGACGGCCAGCACGAGACACGAGCACACGGCCTGGCCGCCGACGAGCACCGTGCATGCGCCACACTCACCTTCCGAACAGCACTCCTTGGTGCCGGTAAGACGGACCGTGTCGCGTAACACATCGAGAAGTGTGTGATGTGACGGAATCTCGAGCGTGAACGAGCGGCCGTTCACGTGCATCTGAACAGTCACATTTTCCGCGCTCATGCCGAGCCAGTCTCCAGACGGCGGCGCAACCGGTCCGCGGCGGCCTGCCACGTGCGTTCGGTCATGACTTCGAGCATCGCCCTTCGATATTCCTGGCTGCCTCTGACGTCGGTGATCGGGCGCGCGCTCGCGAAGAGCCCGCGCAGGGCTGCCGCGCGAGCAGACGCGTCAGTTCCATTCACCACAAGCGCGCCGGAATTATCCGCCGCAACAAACGGCGTCGGAGCGACGGCCCCGAATGCAAAGCGAGCGGCTCCGTCTCTGCCGATCAGGCCGCACAGATTGATGGTCGCGAGATCGACACCGCGGCGCCGAGTGATCCGACCAAAAGCCGCACCCACCGGCTGCTTCGGAAATGGAAGAATGACCGACTCGAGGATCTCACCGCGCGCGAGGACCGTCCGCCCGGGTCCAGCGAAAAAGTCCGAAAGGGGCACGCTGCGCGATCCCCCGGGCCCAACGACGTTCGCGACGCCGTCATAGATCAGTAGGGCCGGAACCGTGTCGGCTGCAGGTGAAGCATTGCAGATGTTGCCGACAAGGGTCGCGCGATTGCGAATCTGCACGGACCCGACGACCGACGCGGACTCGACGAGCGCTTCGAAGTGCTGACGGACCCGGGTGTCTCGGACGATCGACGTCATCGTGACGCGTGCTCCGAACCGCAATCCGCCATCAACCTCCACGATCTCGCCGTCAAGATCGCGAATCCGCTTTGTGTCGATGACGATCGTCGGGCGCAGGTGACCTCGTCGCAGGCGCACAATCAGGTCGGTGCCGCCGGCGAGGAGATACGGCTTGGCTGACGGGTCGCTCAGCGCGGCAATCGTCTGAGCGAGGGTGGTCGGTCGCAGGTAGCCGAACGGTCGCAAATCGATGGACTCCGAAGCAGTGCCCGGGGTCAGTCGGACACGCCCTGGACTTCTCGTTCGACCGCGTCCAGTTGTTCCAGCGCGCGGTCGACGAGCGGCTGCGCGAGCAGCTTGAGCCGCGGAATCTGGATGCGTGCAAACATCGAATTGAACTTCTTCCGGACTTCGTGCGCGGGATGCTTGGCGCTGCGAACGAACCCGAGGAACAGGTCGATGTTGGTGTCGAGAAAACTCAGGCTGTCGACCGCCTGCACCAGGTCCGCCTCCGGCCAGCCGCCGAATTCGTGCGCAACGATCAGCGCCTCGACGTGCTCGACGAGCGCCTCCTTCGCATGCTGCTCGCGCAACCACGCCCCGACGATCCGAGCACTGCGAAGCGAGTGGAGCCTCTCGTAGTCCGGATCACTCAGCGTTTTGATCACCGGCTGATCGGGACCGGGAAACGCGCGCTCCATGTCGTGCGTCAACGTCGCCAGACGCACCGCTTCAGGCGAGTCGGGTGCAACGCGATCCAGCCATTCGAGCGCCTTGAGCAGGTGGTGGCGGTTGTAGGGGTAACGGTCGATCACCCATGTCCGCGCAGCTTCGATGAGCGGTGTGTCCATGATCAGGCCCGCACGTTCGAACACATGGCCAGCAGCCCTTGCGCCATCGCCTGCGCGAACGGCGCGTCGTTGATGTGGCAGTCCAACTCGTGAAGCGGAATCCCCTTGCTCAGGTGCTTCCGCAACGATTCGAGCAGCGCCGCATCCGCTTCTGGCCAGTGATAGGGTTTACCGGCTGCTGAGATAACCGAGATGCCACGCAGGGGAAAATACACTTCTACCGGTCCGCTCGAGGCATTCAACTTTCCGGCGATGATTCGGCCCAGTTCGAGGTTTTCCTCTGGCGTCGTGCGCACGAGCGTCTGTTTCTCGTTATGTCGATAGAGACGACGATCGCGTAATCGTTCGGGCACCGTTTCTGGCGCCCAGAAATTGACCATGTCGAGACAGCCAGGCGCGATCACGGCCGGTGTGCCTGTTTTCGCAGCAGCCTCGAGCCGCGTCGGTCCGGCCGACATCACTCCACCGACCAGTTCGTCCGCCCACTCGGTCGTCGTCACATCGAGAACGGCGGCCACCTGCCGCGCTTCGATCAAGCTCTCCATCGTCTGACCACCGCTGCCGGTGGCATGAAACACCAGGACCTCGAATCCCGCCTTCTCCAACATCCCACGCGCCGCGTCGACGCATGGTGTCGTGTTGCCGAACATCGAGGCGACGATGATTGGTTTGTCGTCACCGGGGGGCACTGACGACTCGACCATCCCGCAGACCGCGCCCGCGGCGCGCGTGAACACGTTGCGGCTGATGCGATTCAGTCCGCTGATGTCGACGATGGTGGGAATCATCGTGATGTCTTTCACGCCGACAAACCCACGTACGTCGCCACTGGCAAGCGTCGACACCATCACCTTGGGAATTCCGAGTGGCAGCGCGCGCATCGCTGCGGTCCCGACCGAGGTACCTGCGCCACCGCCCATCGCGATGACCGCGTCGAGCTGTCCGCGCTCGAGCAGGCGCTGCACGATCGCGCTGGCGCCTCGACTCATCGCAATCACGGCGCGCCCGCGATCCGCCTCAGAGACGAGCGCCGGCAACGACGCTCCACCGGCAGTTGAGACTTCGTCGCGGGTGATGTGAGGGGCAAATGCCGGCTGACCGAGTACGCCCGTGTCGACCACCAGCACTTTATGTCCGCGCTCTTCGATCTGCCCGGTCAGGAACCGGACTTCCTCACCTTTGGTGTCGAGCGCACCGAGTACGACGATGGTGGCCATGTCGCGTTAGTCCATGATCGCGACTGCGCGCACAGGCGCAGCCGTGGTATTGACCCACTTCACTGGAAACACCGCCAGCTTGAAGCCGTGCCCGGGCAGCTGATCCAGGTTCGTCATGTTTTCCAGATGATAGTACTCGCGCTCGCACATGACGCGATGCGCTTCCCAGAACTGTTTCCGCTCGAACATCGCCCACACCGGCGGATCAAAGGTGATCGCGTCGATGCCCATGACCTTGATGCCCTGATCCAGCATCCAGTGCGTCGCTTCCGCCGTCATGCCGCACTGGTCGGTGACGTAGTTCTCACTGTCTTGAATCTTACCCGCGCCGGTATGAATGAGGACGATGTCGAGCGGCTTCAGCGTGTAGTTGATCTTCGCCAGCGCCGCCTGCGCGTCTTTCACGGAGATGCCTGCGCCCTTCGGAAGGTGCCGGAAATCGAGGCATACACCGTCGCCAAAACAATAATCCAACGGAATTCCTTCAGCGCCCGGGCCCTGTTCGCGCAAATGCCGCAGCGAATCGATGTGCGTGCCGACGTGATCCCCGAGCACGACCATATAGCTCGCGGTGAGCGACGTCGCGCCGTACTTGGCGGCGCCGACGCGTTCGGCAAACTGCTGCCACGTCTCATACATCACGAGTGCAGGGCGAACGACACGGGGAAATACGATCATGTCGTTATGCACGGGCATGCTGAGGTCGATCAACTTCCGTCCCATGAATCTCCTCTTGGTGTGGGGCGCTTTTGGCCCAGCATACTACTGTGTCGCCGTAATGCCGCCGTCGAGATACAAGGTCTGCCCGGTCACGAAGTTCGATGCCGGCGACACAAAGAACAGGACGGCTCCGACGACGTCTTCGGTTTCACCGATGCGCCCGAGTGGAATGCGCCCGACCACGCTTTGATAAAACGCAGGGTCGGTCAGAAATCGCTCCCCCTGCGGTGTGCGGACAAACGTCGGCGACACCATATTCACCGTGATGTTGTGTGGCGCCCACTCAGCCGCGAGCTGTTTGCAGAGAATCGCCAGGCCGCCCTTGGCGGCACAGTACGCGGAAAACCCTTTCCCGCGAAGCGCCAGCAGACTTCGCACCGAGCCGATGTGCACCTGCTTTCCGCCACGTCCTCCTGCGATCATGTGCCGCGCTGATGCCTGCGACTGAAACATCGCGCTCGTCAGATTCAACTTCATGACGTGCTCGAACCCATCCTCGGTCACCTCGTCGGCCAACTCGGCCCGCTGATTGCCGCCAACGGTATTGACGAGGATATCGAGTCTCCCCCACTTCGCTGCCACCGCATCGACCATCTGTCGCGTTTCGGTTGCGGAGAGCGCGTCGAAGGTGAAGGGCTCGGCGTCGCCGCCGTCCTTTCGGACTTCCGCGGCGCACCCGTCTGCTTTCTCCTGGTTGTGGCCGGCGACGGCGACTCGCGCACCGGCCGCTGCCAGGCCGCGGCACACCGCTGAGCCGATACCGCCGTATCCGCCGGTCACGAGCGCCACTTTCCCGTCCAGTCGAAAGAATCCTCCGATGTCGGTCATGGGAGGGAGGATAGTTCAGAATTCGTGAATTGGTGAATTGCCTCGAGTCGCCGACAAGCGATAGATTCACCAATTCACAAGCTCACTGATTCACTAAATTCACTAATTGCATGGAAAGGAGCCGTGACGCTCATGTCAGGATTCGTCAAGACTCGCCTCGCCGCAATGATGTTTCTGCAATATGTGATCTGGGGATCCTGGTACGTCACGCTGAATACCTACCTGACGAGCACTTTGGACTTCACCGGAACCGAAGCAGGCGCGGCGTTCAGCACCGTTTCGATCGCCTGCCTGGTATCGCCATTCTTTGTCGGGCTCGTCGCCGACCGGTTCTTCTCCACTGAACGCGTCATGGCGGTGCTCTACGCGCTCGGCGCGGTCTGCATGATCGCGCTCAGCCGCGTCACGACGTTTCCGCAGGTATTCACGCTCCTGCTCGCCTTCTGTCTCTGCTACTTTCCGACCATCGCGCTCTCGAATTCGATTGCGATGCAGCAAGTGACCAATCCCGGACGCGACTTTCCGCCAATCCGAGTCATGGGCACGCTTGGCTGGATCGCGGTGAATCTGGTCATCGGGTTCATGGCCGTCGAAGCGCAGAACACACCATTTCTCATCGCCGCGGGCGCGTGCATCGTGATGTGCCTCTACAGTCTCGCCGCCCTGCCTCACACGCCCCCTCCGGCGCGCGGTCAGCAGGTCACGATCGGGCGCGTCCTCGGTCTCGACGCGCTGGCGATGCTCAAGGATCGGTCGTATCTCGTGTTCGTGATCGCCTCGATCCTTGCCTGCATCCCGCTCACCTTCTATTACTCGTTCACCAATCCCTATCTCAACGACGTGGGCGTTGTGAACGCGGCGGGCAAGATGACGCTCGGACAAATGTCGGAAGTCGTGATGATGCTGGCAATGCCGATCGCCTTCCGGATGATCAACGTGCGCGGAATCCTGCTGCTCGGACTGTCGGCGTGGGCGATCCGCTACGTGCTCCTTGCGTTCGGTAATCCCGGGCCCGGCATGTGGATGTTCTACATCGCCATCCTGCTGCACGGTGTCTGCTATGACTTCTTCTTCGTCGCCGGTCAGCTCTACACCGATCAGGCGGCGCCCTCGCATCTGCGGAGCACGGCGCAAGGATTCATCACGTTTGTCACCTATGGCATCGGGATGCTGATCGGGTCGTTGCTCTCCGGAGGGATCCTCGATTACTTCTCGACCACGACATCAACCGGCGTCGTCCGGAACTGGCAGTCATTCTGGTTGAGCTCGGCGGCGATGTCGTTCGTGATCACGCTGCTGGTGCTGTTTTTCTTCCGCTCGAAAGCGCGGGTCGGGACGGAGACGGCCAAGGCAGCGGCATGAAAGCGGTCGTCAAGTACGCGCCTGGGCCGGGGAACATTGATGTTCGGGAGGTGGACGAACCGGCCTGCGGTCCAGGGCTCGTCAAGGTGCAGGTCGCGTTCTGCGGCGTATGCGGCACCGACCTGCACGTTCTGCACGATACATTTCGCAACTACCCTCCGGTGATCCTCGGACACGAGTGCGCCGGGACGGTGAGCGAGATCGGGCCGGGCGTCAGCGGCATCGCGATCGGCGATCCGGTCACCGTTCTCGGTGCCACGGCTGTGACCTGCGGGACGTGCGCGTATTGCCGTTCCGGGTATTTCATTTTTTGTCCGAAACGCCGCGGAATGGGCCACGGCGTCAACGGAGCCTTCGCCCGTCACCTCGTCGTCCGACCAGACCAGTTATATCGACTGCCGAACGGGATGTCGCTCGAAGCAGGGGCGCTCAGCGAGCCGTTCGCGGCTGTCGTCCAAGCCGTGACGGAAATCACTCAGGTCCGGCTCGGTGAAACGGCAGTGGTTTCCGGCCCTGGACCGATCGGTCTGCTGTGCGCGAAGTTGCTGGTTGCGGAAGGGATTCACACCATCGTCGCTGGAACGGCCGCCGATGCGCAGCGTCTGTCAGCTGCGACGCGCTTTGGCGCGGCCCACGTCGTCAACGTTGGACAATGTCGATTAGGCGACGCAGTGCGTGAAATCACGAAAGGCGCCGGGGCGGATGTCGCGTTCGAATGCTCGGGCCATCCCGACTCGGTTCGCGGCTGCCTCGACTCGCTTCGTCCGATGGGTCGATACACACAGGTCGGGATCTGCGGCCGCGAGATCCAGTTTCCAATGGACCAGGTGTTCTACAAGCAGCTCACCGTCCGCGGATCGATTACCTACACCGCCGCAACGTGGTCACGAATGATGAGTATCTTCGCGCAGGGCCGCGTTCGCCTCGACGATATGGTGTCCACGACATTGCCGATCACCGAATGGCAACGCGCCTTCGACATGGTCGAAGATCGCAGCGCGTTGAAGGTGCTGCTGTATCCGGTTGATTAATCCCCTTTTCCCTTAAAGCTCTTCGAGCCTCGCCGTCGCGTCGCCAAAGCGATCGAGCTTCACACCCATGCGATCCATGATCGTCAGGTGCAGGCTGCACGCCTTGCGTTTCTCGTCGCCCTTATCCATGTAGTCGAGAATCCGCCCGCCCTTGATCGTGCCGCCACCCTTGCCCGTGATCAGAATCGGCAGCTGATTGGCGCTGTGCGCGTCGCCGTCGAAGAGGCTCGAGGCGCACATGAGAATGGAGTTGTCGAGAAGGGTCGTCTCCCCTTCTGAAATCTCCTTCATTCGCCGGGTCAGGTAGGCAAACTGGGCGATGTGGAACTGGTTGGTCTTCAGATACATCGCTTCCTTGTCGGGAGCTTTGCCGTTGTGTGTCAGATCGAGGTGCAGGGCGCCCTGGACTCCCTCGAGGAACTTGAAGTTCATCTGCGAGAGATCGTTGTTCAACATCACGGTCGCGATGCGCGTCTTGTCCATCTGGAACGCGAGGACGATGAGGTCGAGCATCAGCTGCATGTGATCCGGGACGTTCTGCGGCAGCTCGTTCTTTGGACGCGGCATGTCGGGCTGCGCCAGCGTCGGCCGCCACCCTTCGATCCGCTCTTCCTTCGACGCCTTTTCAATTCGTTTTTCGATGTCTCGAATCGATTCGAAGTACTCGGTCAGCTTGACGTTGTCGCCGTGGCTGATCTTCGGACGCAGGCTCTGCGAGTCCTGGCGGACCTCGTCGAGGATGCTGCGATCGATTTTTCGGCCGGTGCCGTCGCCGACAAGCCGATCGAACGCGCGGGAGGGATAGATTTCTTTGGTCGCCGGCTTGGTCGCGGACACCCACGACAGGCTCGACCCATAAACCATCGAGAGGCCATCTTCGAGCCGAAGCTCGTTGGGCTCGATCCCCAGCACCAGGCTCGGGATCTGCGTGCGGCCGCCAATCTGAGAGGCAATCACCTGATCCATCGAGGTGCCGACGCGGATCTCGTTGGGATTCAGACTGACAGGTGCGCCCGACAACAGGTTCATACGCCCGAGGTGCGGGCTGGTGGAGACGAACGCCGACTGGTTGAAGAGGCCATTGATGAAAACCATGTCCTCGCGATGCGGCATCATCGGCTGCGCTGCCGGCCCGAGTTCCATGTTGGCGCCGGCACCTTTCGCCCACCAGTGAATCGGTTCAACCCCGTTCGAGAAAAACACGATGCCGAGCCGCAGTGGTGGCGTGCTGGTCTTGACCGCTTCTGCGGCCTGCCCGAAGACCGGGAGAGATTCCATCCACGGCAACGCCAGCGCGACGCCCATGCCTCGGAGGAAGTGACGCCGTGACGGGTAGCGCAACGTGTCGTAAATACTCATTGATTACCTGCTTTTACAGACTTCGGCCCATCGCTGCCGCGACTGACCACTGGTGCCGCACTATCATCGCCGACTTTGTTGCGAAATTGACGGCTGGTCACGATTGTCGCGGCCAAATCAGCAAACGACGCCTTGTCACCCGCTTTGATCATGCTTTCGATTAGCTGTCGATCGGAGCCGCGGACGGTCCTGCCGAGCGCATAACCGAGCATCTTCCGGGACAAAGTCTTCATGACCAGCGCATCCTTGGCCTCCAAATAGTTCAGGAGTCCTCGAGCGCCGACAATCCTGGTCTCGTCGTCAACCTCACCGGTTACGTCTACGGGTTTACCGTCGGCATACGTCGTCCGCGTGCGACCGACGGCATCGAATTCCTCGAGCGGGAACCCAAGCGGATCGATCCGTGTGTGACAGTTGGCGCACGTGGCGTTGCGCTTGTGCTGCGCCAGGCGCTCGCGAATGGTGAGACCGCTGAACGTCTTGTCGTCGGCCGGAATCGTCCCGGCATCCGCGGGTGGCAGCGGCGTCGGGGTCCCGAGAATGCGACGCAAGATCCAGTCGCCACGCTTGACGGGACTCGTCCTCAGCGGCGCCGACGTTGTCGTCAGCACCGAACCAAGCCGCAACGCTCCACCACGATTGAACGCACTGGCGCCGTCCACCTTGACCATCTGGTCGGTCAGCTTGAGGTCTCGATCGATTCCGTAGAACGTGGCCAGCGGTTTGTTGAGGAACGTGTAGTCCGCGTGCAGGATCTCACGCACCGGCCGTCCCTGACGGACGATGTATTCGAACGTTGAGACGGCCTCGTCGTACATCGCCGTCTTGACGTCCTCTTTGAATTCGGGAAATCGGCCGGTATCGATGCCGCGGTACTCGTCGAAGTGATAGAAGCCCAGCCACTGACCGAAGAACTCGGTCGCGAGACGGCGGGATTTCGGATCGGCAGCCATCCGCTTCACCTGCTTGGCCAACATCGACGGATCGTTCAATTCCCCGGCGGCGGCTGCGCGCCGCAGTTCGTCGTCGGGAATGGACGACCACAAAAAGAAGCTGAGGCGGCTGGCGAGTTCCCAGGAGTTTAGTCGGCGCTCACCCGTTCCTCCGATTGTTTCGACGCGATAGAGGAATGCCGGCGACACGAGGATGCGCGAAATCAACGTCCGCATGGCGGTGTCGTGATCGAGATGCAGCTCGTCGCGCGACTTCTGGTAAAACGCGCGCAGACCGGCTTTGTCGCGTGCAGTCAACGGACGCCGCCAGGCGCGGCTGGCAAACGTCAGCGCATCGGAAACGTGCCCTGGCTCGGCGAGCTTCTCCGCTTTCGCGATCTCGACGTAGTGGTCGTGGAGAGTCTTCACGTGGGGACGGAGCGCAGCAGGAAGCTTCGCGATCTCGGCGGCGTTGAAGTCCTCAATGGTGCGTCCCGTGAGATCGACGCCGAAATGGTCCGCGAGCATCCCAAGATACGCATCGTGGTAGGGCCACGATCCAAACAGATCGGTCCACGCCTGGTTCAGCCGCGCGCGATCGTCGCCATCGACCATGTTGTCGGTGAAGAACTTGTCGTTGCGCTGGTACTTCACCTTCAGCACGAACGCATCGTGCTCGGGACTGTTGTAGGTGTTGTCGAAGGGCAGCGGAACGGGATCCTTGTCCGCGGGATTGGCTTCACCGTGCGAGTTGGGCGGCAGCAGCGATACGTACTCGCTCATGTTGGCGCGGAAACTCTCGTATCCAACGCTCTGCGGTTCCGCGAGCAGCACCCGCTGTCCGGCATCACGTGGCGATCCCTCTGGCCGATCGGAGATCGCCACGCGCACGACCGCATTGCGGTCCTTGCCGAGCTCGACATCGGCCTGCAGTTCCATCGTATTGCCGCCGGGCGGCACGTCGATCGTGAACGACACGGTTCCCGTCGTCGCGAAATCGTCGGCGGCGAGAGTCGTTCCATCCGGGCTGGTGCCGAAGTTGAACGTCGACGCAACATCAGCAGGTAACACCGCGCGCAAAGGCACCGTCGTCAGAACCGGTCCCGCCGCTCCTCGCCCACGACCGCCTGCCGTTGTCGTCGTCGTCGTCGTAGCTGCGGCATCCGCCACCCCTGGCGCGCCGCGCCCGGCCGGGACAGCGGCACGTGTGATGACGCGCGGGTTACGCCAGATGACGACCGGAGACGATCCCGACGTCGGGTTCACGTCGGCAAATGTCAGAACGACCTTCACCGGCCCTGGAATGACCGCTGGTCCACGGCCACGGGCAGGACGATTCCCCAATGGATAGGTGTAGTGATGCGTGGCTTCTGCTTTGAGCGACGTATCGTCAAACGTCAGCGGGCTCTCATCGCCGGCTCCGCCTGCCGCAAGATCGCCGCGGGCGAAGAACCAACTCGGCCAGGTCGTGAGCGCTTTATAAAGGTCGTCACAACCTGCGCGCGCTTTTGCGATCGATGCGTTGACGTCGCGGGTTGGCGCGGGGAGACGGTTCCATCCGTCAACCGTTACGCGGGTCGGATACCCGGTGTTCGGCTTGTTGACGACGGCCCAGATGTGCTCGGCGAAGCGCCCGGTGATGTTCTCCTTCGCGGCGAGACCACGCAGCGTGGCGGTCGGATCACCGAGCGCGACGCGATGTTTGTAATACCACGCGACAAACAGCGCCTTGCCGTAACGCTCGAGACCAAATGGACGCCCGCCTTCTCCGGAGACGACACGAAATCCTTTTGTCGTGTAAAGATCGTTGATGCGACTCAGTGCCGACAGCTCGAGACCGGTCTTGCCGGCGTCGGCAAAAAAATCGAGCGGCCCTGCGCCGACGATCGCGTGCTCGGCGACCTGTTTTGCCGCTTCAAGATAGCGCTCGACGCTCGTATCTTCGACAAACTGCACATCGCCAAAATTCGTGAAACCCTCGCCACCAACCGAATCACTGGTCGCGTCGACGCCGACTTTGATATCGATGCCGGTCAAATCGCGAATCGCGTAGGCATACTCCGCGCTCGTCAGGCGTCGAACGGTGACGCGCCCCGGCTCGCCACCGTGCGCCGCTTCGTATGTAGTCAACGCGGAGCGAATCCATGTCACCGTCGCGGCGCGTTCGCCGTCACTCGGAAAGCGCTCCGCCTTGTCCTCGGGCGGCATTTCCTTCGTTTCGATCATTGCGGCGACTTTGTCCCACAGATCCCAATACTCACCGACTGACGAGGCGCTCGATTGCTGAATCAGCCGCTCGATGCTGACATCGCCGCGGTGCTTCTCGCCGCCGTGGCATTCGAAACAGTAGGTTTTGAAGGTTTCGGGCACGGCAGGGGCCTGTCCCGAGCGAGCGCCCGTACTTGCGAGTCGAGGGGCCTGTCCCGGGCGAGCGGACGGAAGTCGAGGGGTGCTCTGCGCCGTCAGAATGGCTGCGGCGAGGGAGACGAGTCCAAGACAGAAGCCGAGCCTTTTCATATCTGCGCGCTGGAAATTTTACCGCACTGAATCGCTCAGCCCTAATCGAGCCATCTTGAAGGTGGCTCTGCCGCCAAAATTCGTCCCATCTCTCGCCACCCTCGACTCGCATCTCGTCACAAACGACTGAGCACCCGTCACATATCGAATGACGACCGCAATTCCATCCATAGGATGGACCTTTGAGCGTGCGGTTTATCAAAGGAGTAGTCGACATGCGATTGCGTCTAACTGTCAGCATCCTGGTGGCCCTGCTGACGGTCGTCTTCACCGGTGCGGCCACAGCACAGGAACGCTTCGGCGGCATCGCCGGCGTCGTGACCGACACCAGTCAGGCTCCCGTTCCGGGAGCGACGATCACCGCCACGAACAAACAAACCGGCGCCACTCGCACAGTCGTGAGCGGCGCGGACGGTATGTACCGAATCCCCGATCTCGATCCCGGCCGATACACAGTGACTGTCGAGCTTCAGGGCTTCCAGAAAGTTCAGGCCGATGATGTGCTGGTGCTGCTGGGGAAGACGGCAGACTTTCCCGCTTCGCTGAAAGTCGGCGGTGTCAGTGAAGTCGTGACCGTCACCAGCGACACCAAGACACAGGTCGACCTGCACAGCACGACGGTCGCCCACAACGTCACGGCCGAGGAATTCGATCGCATGCCGAAGACGCGCTCGTTCCAGGGCATCGCGCTCACGTCACCGGGTGTCAACTACGGCGACATCGAAGGTGGATTCCAGGTGAATGGCGCGAGCGGTGCAGAGAACAGCTTCACCGTCGACGGCGTGAACACGAACAGCCTGATCTACGGCAGCTCACGCCAGGACACCGTCTTCGAATACCTGCAGGAAGTTCAGGTCAAGACCGGTGGGATCCAGGCGGAATATGGCGGCGCGCTTGGCGGCGTAATCAGCGCCGTCACCAAGTCGGGCGGCAACCGCTTCACCGGCGAAGCGCACTACTTCTTCTCCGGCAATTCGATCTCGGCGAGCCCGGTGCAGCGTCTTCAGCTGAGTCCTCTCGACGACACGACGGTGTTGAACGTGCAGGATCGGAAGCAGGAGAACAATCGCAATGAGATCGGCGGATCGCTCGGCGGCCCCATCCTCAGAGACAAATTGTTCTTCTTCGGGTCCGCTTCGCCGCGATTCATCCGCCGCACGAACAACTATCTGTTCTCGAACGGCACCGAGCCGGGCTCGATTCCGCAGGAACAGACGGCGACGCAAATGTTCGGCAAGGTCACCTACTCGGCGCGCCGCGTGCAGGCCAACGGCAGCGTCCTGTGGACGCCGGTTCGTTCAACCGGCACGCTCTCGGCGTACGACGGCACGGGACCGAACTTCATCAGCAGTTCGCTCGCCGGCAACGCCGCGCAGATTCCGCGGGGCTTCAATCAGGACCAGCTGAACGGAAGCGGCAACGTCGATATCACGTTGAGCGGTCGTTCGTCATTGAGTGTCCGCGCCGGTATCTTCGACGACAACTACTACGACACCGGCGTCTCGACGACAACCTCCGTCCTCTGGAACACGCCCTCGCTCGGTGTTGCTGGCGTCCCGGCAGATTTGCAGCTGCCGAAAGGCGCGCAGAATACGCCGCGCGTGCTCATCACCAACCAGGACGAGACGAAAACCAGTTTCTTCCAGGTCGATTACAACCACGCGTTCAACGCGCTCGGCTCGCATCTCATCAAGGGCGGCGCCGGCGTGCGTCACACCACCAACATCGTCGACGCGACATATCCCGGTGGATACGTGCTGCTCAACTGGGGCACGTCGTTCGTGAACAACAGCGGCGAGACAGGAACCGGAACGTATGGCTACTACGAGGTGAACGATCGCGGCACCCGCGGATCGGTCGACGCGAACATGCCATCGTTGTACGTGCAGGATACCTGGGTCGTCGGCAATCGGCTGACGTTGAATCTCGGAGTCAGGACAGAGAAGGAAACCATCCCGTCATTTCGAACCGACGTCAAGGCTGAAGCCTTCGAGTTCGGGTTCGGCAAGAAGATCGCGCCGCGGCTCGGGGCGACCTTCGATGTCCTCGGTGATGGCCGCCTGAAGGCATTCGGGAGCTGGGGACGCTACTACGACTGGGTCAAGTACGAGCTGGCGCGCGGATCGTTTGGCGGCGACACGTGGCTCGTCAACTATCGCTCGCTCGATACCCTCGACGTCTACAACCTCAACCTGTCGAACCAGCCCGGGCGCGATCTTTGGGGCGGCACACGCGATCGACGCGTGCCGAACTTCAACACGATCGATCCCGACTTGAAACCGATGTTCCAGGATGCCACCAACGTTGGCCTTGAGTACCAGTGGACACCGACGACCGCGTTCGGCATCAACTACGTTCATAACAAGTTGAACCGCGCGATCGAAGACGTCGGCTCGCTCGACGCGGGCGGCAACGAAATCTATTACGCCGCCAACCCGGGCGAAGGTATCGCGGCAACCAGGACGCTGCGAACCGGGCTCACGGGACCATACGCCACACCACGGCCGCTTCGTCAGTACGACGCGATCGATTTCTCGATCAATCGCCGGTTTTCGAAGAACTGGTTTGGCAGCGCCAATCTCACCATCAGCCGCCTGTATGGCAACTACGCGGGGCTGGCGAACTCGGACGAAATCCAGACGCCCACGACGGGCGTGTCGTCGGCCACCGCCCAGCAGCAGGCCGGGAGCATCGCCCGCCCGGGCACGGCCGCCGGCCGCGCGTGGGACCTCGACGAGCTCGAATGGGATTCGCACGGTAATCTCGACGTGCGTGGCCGGCTCGCCACGGACCGTCCGGTCGTGGCGAAGTTCTACGGCTCCTACATGTTCCCATTTGGCACGCAGGTCGGCGGATTCGTCTACGCCGGCAGCGGCACGCCGATGAGCACCGTCGTCAACACCCTCAACACCATTCCGGTCCTGGTGGAAGGACGCGGCGACATGGGGCGGACTCCGTTCCTGTCGCGCACGGATCTGCTCGTCTCGCACGACCTGCGGCTGTCGAACTCGCAGCGCGTGCGGTTCGAATTCAACGTCATCAACCTCTTTAATCAGAAGACCGCGACCCACATCTTCAATTCACTGAACAAGGGCGCGGGCCTGGCGAGAGCTGACTCGGCGATGGATCTGTCGCACGTGGATCTCGCCAAGGGGTATGACTATCGCGCGTTGGTTGCCGCATCACCATCCGGCCAGAACGCCTTCGATCCACGCTACGGCAAGGCGGACCTGTGGCAGGCGGGAACGCAGGGACAGTTCAGCGTGAAGTACATCTTCTAATCCACGGTTTCGCACACATGAACGCCGGGAGAAGCACGCTTCTCCCGGCGTTTTTCGTTTCGCGCCATAGATCGACACGGATATTCAGCCACGGAAAAACGCGGGAAAACACGGATTCTGGTCCGTGTGATTCCGTGTTAATCCGTGGCTTTTTTTGTTCCGTGTTAGTCCGCGGGGCATGCGATGATGGGAAGGCCTGCCATGATGAGCGGCACGTCTGCCGTATCGAAGCCAATGACGCGTTTTGTGGTGTTCGCAACAGTCCTGTTATCTGCCGCGGCAGTGTCGGTGGCCCAACAGCCTACGTTCCGCAGCGGTGCCCGTACCGTCGCCGTCTACGCTACCGTGGCTCAGAAGGATGGGCGACTGGTCACCGACCTGACGCGCGATGCGTTCGAGATCCGCGAGGAAGGGAAGCCGCAGCCGATTACTGTGTTCTCGACTGAAGTTCAGCCGGTCAGTGTCGTGATGATGCTCGACCACAGCGGCAGCATGCGCGGCAATGTCGGACTGGTCGAACAAGCCGCCGAGGCGTTCGTCAGGAATCTCGGTCCGGGCGATACGGCGCGCATCGGCACCTTTGCCGAACGCATCGCCATTCAGCCCGAGAGCTTTACCAGCGATCAACGTACGCTGATCGGAATCCTGCGATCAGGACAACCGGTGATCGGGCCGACGCCGCTCTGGAACGCCGTCGACATGGCGGTCGATGCGCTGCGCGGACGCGAGGGCCGCAAGGTCGTGCTGGTGCTCAGCGACGGCGGCGACGCCCCGAACATGGGTCTCAACAACCGCAGCATCATGGACGTCATGCGCAACGCCCAGCGTGACGATGTCATGGTGTATGCGATCGGGCTTCAGACGACCGTGTTGTTGGGTCCCAATCCGCGCGGCGGTATGGGCTCGATGGCCGGGTCGATGACCTCGGTGCGCCCCGATCCGGGCCTCGCACGGATCGCGGAGGACACGGGCGGCGGCTACTTCGAACTGAACCGGAGCGAGAATCTCGGCACCACCTTCGCCGCCGTTGCCGACGAACTCCATCGTCAATACGCGCTCGGCTTCGAGCCACTGAGGCTCGACGACAAGATGCACAAGCTGGACGTCCGCGTGAACCGCAAAGGGTTGAACGTGCGCGCACGGAAGGAATATTTCGCCGCGAAACCCGCCGCGACCCCTTGACCACGGACGAACACGGACAAAACAACCACGGATGAAACACGGATCAACTAGCCACGGATGAACACAGATGAACACGGATTTTTTCCGTGTTGTTGGGAGTGTCAGGTTTTTTGTGTGTAGGGCGGTTGACGATGATGCGCGTGGGGCGGTGTCTTTCCGTCATCCGGTCCGCTCCTCACCGTGGCCGCCGGCTTCTCCGTGGAGCGTGTCGCCCGCCCGCCACTGGCGAACCGGCCCATCGCCG
>Ga0111538_10005768_pt1 | contig 16863 bp, 14 predicted proteins | sample SoiMethybrSBSTD1_FD_79669 | JGI IMG/M metagenome (GOLD analysis project Ga0111538, IMG submission 79669) | Bulk soil microbial communities from a Populus tree surrounding site in Tennessee, USA - Soil MetaG P. TD hybrid SBSTD1 (version 2)... | ecosystem: Environmental > Terrestrial > Soil >...
AAGAGTTCTGACACATCCGTTCGAGACGCACGCGCGGCAGTGGCAGTGGGCGCTGGCCTCGCTGCCGGCCGACGCCGAGTGGGTGCTGGCCCTCGACGCCGATCAACGCGTCACGGCAGAGCTGCGCGACGCCATTGCCGCCGCGGTGCCCCGCGCGGACGCCGATCGTGTCGACGGCTACTTCATGGCGCGACGTCAGATCTTTCGCGGCCGGTGGATCCGTCACGGCGGGTACTATCCGAAGTACCTGCTCAAGCTGTTCCGCCGATCGGCGGTCGTCATCGACGAGCACGATCTGGTCGATCACCACTTCCGCATTGCCGGCCGTGTCGAACGGCTCCGCGGCGATCTCGTGGAAGACAACCAGAACGAAGCCGCCATCTTCGACTGGATCGAGAAGCACAACCGCTACGCCCGGCTCCAGGCGCGCGAAGAGCTGCGTGGCGAGCGGAGCAGCGTGGAACGCCGGTTGTTCGGCAATCCGGACGAGCGGGTGGCGTTTTTCAAGCAGCTGTGGTCGAAGGCGCCGCGATACGGGCGTTCGGCGGGCTACTTCTTCTACCGGTACGTGCTTCGCCTGGGATTCCTCGACGGCAAAGAGGGTTTTGTCTTCCACGTGCTGCAGGCGTTCTGGTACCGGCTGTTGGTTGACATCAACATCGACGAGCAGCGGCGTGCCGCGGCGGGGCCGCGTGTTCCGGGGACCGATCTCGCGAGCGCGCCACCGGTCAAGCGGCTCAACGACGCCTGACCCATACATCGCATGAACATTCTCGGTATCAACGCCTATCACGGTGACGTGTCGGCGGTCCTCGTTCGTGACGGCGTGCTCGTAGCCGCGGTCGAAGAGGAGCGCTTTCGCCGCATCAAACACGTCGCCGGGTTTCCGACGCAGGCCATTCGCGCGTGTCTGGACATGGCCGGCGTCAAGCCGACGGAGATCGATCACGTCGGCGTGTCACGCAATCCGAAAGCGCACCTGTGGCGCAAAGGGTTGTTCGCGCTGACGCAACGTCCGAAAGGCGGCATGATCGGCGATCGCGCGGCCAACTACCGCCGGGTTGGGGCGATTCCGGAGACGGTCGCCGAAGTGCTGGGCCTGGGCCCTTCCGACCGCAAGCCGCAGGTGCACTGGGTCGAGCACCATCCGGCGCACCTGGCCAGCACGTTCTTCGTATCGCCGTTCGACGAAGCGGCCGTCTGCGCCATTGATGGCTTCGGCGATTTCGTGAGCACGTCGTGGGCCACGGGTCGTGGTTCCCACCTCGACGTCATTCACCGAACGTATTTCCCGCACTCGCTCGGCGTCCTGTATCTGGCCGTCACGCAGTACCTCGGCTTCATGAATTTTGGCGACGAGTTCAAGGTGATGGGCCTCGCGCCGTACGGCGCCCCGGAATTCGCCGCGGAGATTCGCAAACTCATCCGGCTCGACCCGGGCGGTACGTTCCGGCTCGACCTGTCGTTCTTTCAGCACCATTCGGGCGGCGCGTCGATGACGTGGGACGACGGCGAGCCGAAACTCGGACGCGTGTTCAGCGAGAAGCTCGAGGCGTTGCTGGGACCGGCGCGCCGAAAGGACGAGCCCGTGACGCCGCGGCACGAAGCCATTGCCGCTTCGCTGCAGGTGGCCTTCGAGGAAGCGGCGTTCCACGTGCTCAACGGCCTGCACGCGCGCACGAAGCTGTCGCGGCTCTGTCTGGCCGGCGGGTGTGCGATGAACAGCGTGGCCAACGGGAAGATCCGCGAACGCACCCCGTTTCGCGAGGTCTACATCCAGCCGGCGTCCGGCGACAATGGCACGGCGCTGGGCGCGGCGTACTGGGTCTGGAATCAGGTCCTCCAGCAGCCGCGCGGCTTCGTCATGACGCACGGTTACTGGGGCCCGTCGTTCGATGGCCGGGCGATCGCCGCGGCGCTCTCCGCGCGACAGTCCGACCTCGACGCGCAACGGTGCACGGTTCGTGTCATCGATGACGTCGAAACGCTGTGCGACCTGACGGCCTGCGAGATCGAGCAGGGCCACGTCGTCGGGTGGTTTCAAGGGCGGATGGAGTGGGGCGCGCGCGCACTGGGGAACCGGAGCATCGTGGCGGATCCTCGCCGCGCCGACATGCGCGAGATCATCAACACCAAAATCAAGTTCCGCGAGAAGTTCCGTCCGTTCGCCCCGTCGGTGCTCGAGGAGTCGCACGCGCAATATTTCGTGGATTCGGTGCCCGACCCGTTCATGATACAGGTCTATCCCGTACGCTCCGATAAGCGGGCGGGGCTTCCGGCGATCACGCACGTCGATGGTTCAGGCCGTCTGCAGACGGTCAATCGCGACAGCAACGAGCGATACTGGTCGCTGATTCGCGCGGTCGAGCGGCGCACCGGCGTCCCCATCGTGCTGAACACGTCATTCAATGAGAACGAGCCGATCGTGCACCAGCCGGCAGAAGCGCTGGACTGTTTCCTGCGCACGCGGATGGACGTGCTCGTGCTCGGCGATCACCTCGTGACGAAGGGTCGGTCGTGACGCAGGTCGCGGGACCGCCACGGAGCGCCGTCCGGCGTCTGGTCGCGGACACGACCCGGCCGCTCCGCTACGGCGGTCGCCGGCTGGCCGAGTCCGCGGTGCGCGCGATGGCGAGGCATCAGGCGGGCCGACGGCTGCTGGAGAACTGGTACCGCGCGCTGTCACCGATGCAGAAGCAACGCGTGCACGCGCAGTTTTCCCACATTTTCGACGGCCGCGTCGAGAGCCCGCAGAGCGGCGACTGGTCCGTCACGCTGGCCGGGAAGACGATTCGCATTCCGATTCGTACGCAGAGCGCCTCGTTCGACTGGAAGGTCGCGCTGTCGGTGCTCGGTCACGACGCGGCCGTCAAGGCGACGTACGAAGCGTTCCTCGTGTCGTCGCATCGCCCCGATCTGTTCATCGACATCGGCGCCAACATCGGCACGCACGTCGTCTGCTTCGCGGTGCACGACGTGCCGATGCTGGCCTTCGAGCCGAATCCCGAGAGCCGCGCGTACCTGCAGGACCTCTGCGCATCGAATGGACGCACGGTCCGGGTGGAGCCCGTGGCGCTCGGCGACCATCACGCCACGGTCACGCTGTCGTATCCGGACGGCGAGACGTGGTTCGGCTCCACCGATCCGCGCGTGGTCGACAGCCTGCACGCGCGCGGGCGGCTGCACCACGTCGACGTGCCGCTGCGGTGTCTCGACGACTACGTGGATCGCATTCCGGACGGCCGCATTCTGATGAAGATCGACACGGAAGGGCACGAAATCGCCGTCCTGCGAGGCGCGATGCGTGTGCTCCGTGAACGCCGGCCCATCGTGATTCTCGAGGCGTGGATGGATGCCAGCCGCAAGGATCTGCACGCCTTCCTCCTGGAGGTCGACTACGTGATCGCGGCGCTGCCCTGGGACGGCGGCCGGGCGCGCGTCCTGGACGATGCGGCGTTTGCCATGAAGGCCGTCGAGAACTTTGTCGCAATTCCCGCAGAACAACTGCGCGCGGCGTAGGCCGGTCCGGCCCGTCGGCGCACTCACCCAGCTGTCAAGGAGAGATCGAAATGGACTGGCGAGTTTGCAACACCCTGGTTACCGGCGGAGCGTCGTTCATCGGTTCGCACCTCGTTGACGCGCTCCTCGAGCGCGGCGCCAAGGTCCGCGTCGTCGACAATCTGAGCAGCGGACGGATCGAGAACATCCGCCAGCACGTCGAGGCCGGGCGCGTGGAGTTCCTGCGCGGCGACCTGCTCGACCAGGACGTCGTCGATCGCTCCGTGAAGGACATCAACGTCGTGTTCCATCTGGCGGCGGATCACGGCGGGCGCGGTTACGTCGATCTGCATCAGGTCGCCTGCGCTACGAACCTGACGCTCGATGGGCTCGTGTTCGCGGCGTGCCGCAAGGCCGGCGTCGAAAAAGTGGTCTACGCGTCGTCCGGATGCGTGTACCCGAATCACATTCAGACCGATCCGAGTCAGCTGCTCTATCTCACCGAGGACATGGTCGGCCCTCCGTACGATGCGGACAACATGTACGGCTGGGCGAAGCTGATGGCGGAGATGACGCTTCGTGCCTACTACCAGGAGACCAAGATGAAGGCGGCCTGCTGCCGCTACTTCACGGTCTACGGCGATCGGGGCCACGAGAACCACGCTGTCATCGCCATGATCGCGCGCGCCTTCGTCAAGCAGGACCCCTACGTCGTCTGGGGCACTGGTGAGCAGATCCGCAACTGGACCCACGTCAGCGACATCGTCAGCGGCACGATTGCCGCGGCCGAGAAGATTGACGACGGTACGGCGGTGAACCTCGGAACGATGGAGCGGACGAAGGTCATCGAGTGCGCACAGGAAGTGCTGCGCTATACGGGTCACCACGCGAAGATCGAACTGCACCCCGAAATGCCGACCGGCCCCCTGAACCGAGTGGCCGATAACGCCTTGGCCAAGAAGCTGCTCGGCTGGGAACCGAAGGTCAAATTCATGGACGGACTGCATCTCACGACCGACTGGTATTTCAAATCGAAGGATCGTGAGGCGATCGCGTCCAACCTTTCGACGAGGCTGACAGAACGTTAGTGCACATTGCGTTCTTCAACCGCTCGTACTATCCCGATCAGACGGCGACCGGTCAGTTGCTGACCGATCTCGCCGAGGATCTGGTGCGCGATCACGGCTGCCGCGTGACGGTCGTCACCGGTCTGCCGCTGCAGCCGTTGCCGGGCCAGACGATCACGGCGCGCGGGGTCCTCACTCGCGACGAGCGGAATGGCGTGCAGATCGTGCGCGCGAGCGGCACCCGCTTCAACAAGCAGCGGTTCGCCGGCCGCGCGACGAACTACATGACGTACTTCGCGTCGGCGTGCTTTGCCGGCCTTCGTCTCGACAAGCCGGATGTGGTCGTGGCGCTCACCGATCCGCCGATCATCGGGCTGACGGCATGGTTGGCAGGGAAGTGGGCGGGCGCGCCGCTCGTCATGGCGTTCAAGGATCTGTTTCCGGAAGTTACGTCGCTCCTGCCGGACTTCCACAGTCCGACGATCGATGCCGCGCTTCAGCGCGTCAACCGGTTTCTCGTCCGCAGCGCCGCGACCAACATCGCGCTTGGCGAGACGATGCGGCGGCGGTTGATCGAGAACAAGGGCGCGCCGCCGGAGCGGACGGTGATCATTCCGGACTGGGCCGACACCACCGCGATCGCGCCCGGCCCCAAACAGAATGCGTTCGCGGCGGCGCACGGTCTCGCGGACACGTTCGTGGCGATGCACTCCGGCAACCTTGGTTTGTCGCAGAGCCTCGAGACGCTCGTCGACGCCGCAGCGCTGCTGCGCGACCTCCCGGATTTCCGTCTGGTCTTTCAGGGCGAAGGTGTGAAGAAGGCCGATCTCGAGGCGCAGGTCAGACGACTTGGCCTTACGAACGTGCTCTTCCTGCCGTTTGCGCCCAAGGCCGACCTCGGCGTGTCGTTTGCTTCTGCCGACGTGTTTATCGTGTCGCTGCAGAGCGGGCTGGCCGGCTACATCGTGCCGAGCAAGCTGTACGGGATCCTCGCTTCGGGCCGGCCGTACGTCGCTGCCGTGGAGGACACCTGCGAGGTGGCCTCGTTGACGCGCGCCCACGACTGCGGTCTGGTGGCCGAGCCGGGAAACGCGGCGTCGCTCGCGGCCGCCATCCGCCGGTTCTACGAAGACCGTGACCTGACGCGCCGCTGCGGCGAGCACGCACGGACGGTGGGCCTGTCGTTCGATCGCAAACTGCAGGTGTCACGGTACATGGACGTATTTCGATCGGTCAGCCGCCGTTCCGTCAGCGAACGCGTGCCGCAGCCGGAACAGCAAGCGACGTTGCCGCGATGAGCGGATCTTCGGCCGCCTCCTTGACCTCGGCAACGCGGCCGCGCATCGCGTCGCGCGGGGCCTTGTCACGTCTTGCCAAGCGCGCGCTCGATGCAAGTCTCTCCGGCATCGGCCTCGTGCTCTCGATGCCCGTATGGGCGTTCGCGGCCGCTGCCATCAAGCTCGAGGACGGCGGCGAGGTCTTCTACGGCCAGGAACGCGTGGGATTACACGGTCGCGTCTTCCGCGTGCTGAAGTTCCGCTCGATGATTCCGGACGCCGAAGCGAAGGTCGGGGCGCTGCAGGCGTCGGCGCGCGATCCACGCGTGACGCGCATCGGCCATCTCATGCGCGCTACGGCCATGGACGAGCTGCCGCAGCTGCTCAGCATCTTCAAGGGCGACATGAGTTTCGTCGGGCCGCGCGCACTTCGACCGGGCGAGATCGAGGTCAACGGGTCCGGCCAGATGGAGCGGCTCGAAGACGTGCCGGGATTTCACGAGCGCTGTCTGGTCCCGCCGGGACTGACCGGCGTCGCGCAGATTTACGCGCCGCGCGACATTCCGCGACGAAACAAGTTTCGCTACGACCGTGTCTACATCCGGCGGCAGTCGTTCGCGCTCGACCTGCGGTTGATTCTCTTGTCGTTCTGGATCACGTTCCGCGGCACCTGGGAAGCGCGCGGGCGGAAGTTCTAGGACCTTTTTTAAGGTATCTTGTCACGTGCATGACATTGTCATCGTCGGCGCCGGCCCTGCCGGTGCGCTGACCGCGGCCCGCCTGGCCGCGCATGGGCACGACGTCGTCGTGCTCGAAGAGCATCACGACATCGGCGCGCCCGTGCACTGCACGGGGCTTCTCGGCTTCGAAGCCTTCGATGAGTTCGACCTGCCGCGATCGCTGATTCTGGCGAACGCCGGCGCCGCCCGTTTCTCGAGCGCGACCGGTCAGTCCGTCCGCGTGTCGAGCGATCGCATCACCGCCGCTGTCATCGACCGGCAGGGCCTCGATCGCTGGCTGGTGGATCGCGCGACGCTGGCGGGCGCCGACGTGCGCTGCGGCGCGCGCGCCGAGCACGTGGCCGTCCACGATCGTCACGTGAGCGTGACCGTTCGCGACGATCCCCATCCGATCGAAGCGCGCGCGCTCGTGCTGGCGTGCGGCGCAAACTACCGCTTTCATCGTGCGCTGGAACTCGGCCTGCCGGATGTGTTCCTGCAGAGCGCCCAGGTCGAGACGTCGTTCGCCGAGATGCCGGACATCGAGGTGCAGTTCGGCAGGGAAGTGGCGCCCGCTGGCTTCGCGTGGATGGTGCCATTCAAGCGCGGCGATGTCCCGTACGCCCGCATCGGGCTCATGAGCCAGACGCGCGCCGGCGATCGCTTTGCGACCTTTGCGACGTCGCTGGCCTCCAAGGCCGGCCTCAACGGCGGCACGATTCCCGATCCGCGCCACAAGATGCTGCCGCTCGGGCCCGTGCGCAAGACCTATGCGACGCGCGTCGTCGCCATCGGCGACGCGGCCGGGCTGGTGAAGCCGACCACCGGTGGCGGCATCTACTACGGATTGCTCAGCGGATCGATCGCGGCCGAGGTCCTGCACGAGGGCCTGCTGCAGGATCGATTGTCGGAGCGCTTTCTTGCGCGATACGAGACGCGGTGGAAGCGCCGGCTCGGCCACGAGATTCGTGTGGGACTGGCCTTCCGGCAGATCGTCGCGCGCCTGAACGACGAGTCCATCGAGGCCCTGATCGATCTGGCGCGCGTCGACGGCATCGTCCCGCTGCTTCAGCAGACGGCGTCGTTCAACTGGCATCGCAAGGCGGCCGTGGCCCTGCTCGGGCATCCCGCATTTCGCCGCATCGTGTTCCGTTCCTGGACGCGGAGTGTCACTTCCGTCTGATTCGACAGTTACGCTGCGCCTTGCGGCGCTCCTCCGTGGCGATCGCTCCGTCCTGTCCCTCTGCGAGGAGCAGGCCGAAGTGCACGTTGCGGCCGCGGGCGAACACGGCGTTGCCGCGCTGATTGCCGATCTCGGGATCGGATTAGCGTCAGCGCCGCGTTTTGTCTCGGCGCTCCGTGCGCGTGCGGTCAAGGATGCGGCGCTCGACGCGATTCGGGAAAAGCATCTGCGGTGTTTTCTGGACGCCTGCGCGGCCGCCGGGCTGCGGCCGCTGCTGATGAAAGGCGGCGCCCTCGCGTACACGCACTACGCGCGTCCGGACCTGCGCGCGCGCTTCGATACCGATATCCTCGTTGCTCCCGACGCGCGCGAGCGCGCCGCCGGCATCCTGGCGTCCTCCGGCTACGTGGCGATTCCCCAGGCCGGCGGTGAACTGATCGCCTATCAGGCGGCATACGCCACGCGGCTTGGCGACGCCTCGATCGACACCATCGACCTGCATTGGCGCATCGCCAATCCTCAGCAGTTCGGACCGTTCCTGTCGTACGACGACGCTGAGCGGCAGGCGGTGAGCGTGCCGGCGCTGGCCCCACAGGCGCGTGCGCTCGGACCGGTGCACGCGCTGCTGTTGGCGTGCGTGCACCGCGTGGCGCATCACTTCGATGCCCCGCATTTGATCTGGTTGTACGACCTTCGGCTGCTGGCCGAACGATTCACCGCGGCGGAGTGGCGGGCGTTTGTGGCGCTCGCGCACGAGCGCGGAGTCGCCACCGTCACCCAGCGGAGCCTGGCGCGCGCGCGGTTCATGGTCGGCGCACCGATTGCCGACGACACGCTCGAGGCGCTGACGGGGCAGGGCGCGGCCGACGCCGCCACCGCCGCCTATCTCGCGCCGGGCCGGCGGCACGTGCAGGACGTCCTCGCCGACTTGCGATCGCTCGGGAGTTGGCGCGATCGCTGGAGTCTCGTGCGCCAGCACCTGTTCCCGCCCGCCGGCTACATGCGCACGGTGTACGCGCCGGCCAGTACCACGCCGCTGCCCATGCTCTACGCCCTTCGCTGCTGGCGCGGCGCGCGGAAGTGGCTCGCCCGATCCTGATGCCAAACACTTACGGACGTGTCCTCATTACGACGCTGGCCTGGGGCGTGCTCGCCTTCGGTGCGGTCTACCCATGGGCGTACTGGCCCCTCGCGACCGCGTGCCTTGCGCTCGGCGTCTGGGGCATCGTCGCCACTCAGGCGTGGGAGGATCCGCGCACGAGGACGCTCGCGATCGCCGTGGGCGCCGTCATTGTCGCCGCGGGCCTGCAACTCGTCGCGCTGCCGTACTCGCTGATTGGCCGGCTGTCGCCTGCGCTCGACCGGTTCTTTCGCGACTACGAGCTGGGATACCACCCGTCGGCGCTGCACACACTGTCCCTCTCACCGGCCGCGACGCTTGTGGCGTGGGCGCTCCTGGTCGCGTTCGGGACATTGCTGATCGGGCTGGTGCGCGGGATCCGGCTCGTGCGCCCCGAGTGGCTGGTCAGCCAGATCATGGGACTCGGCATGGGCATGGCGCTTGTCGGTATCGTGATCCGCGCGTTTCACAACGAGAAGGATCCGCGCGTGTACGGTTTCTGGCAGCCAATGAACGGCGGCAACCCGTTCGGGCCCTTCGTCAATCGCAATCACTTCGCGGGCTGGATGGTGATGATGCTGCCCGTCGTCGCCATGTACTCGTTCGCCCTGCTGCAGAAGAGCCTCGCCGAGCGCGGCGGCCACATCAGGAGCGGGTGGGCTTCGTGGGGCAGCTCGGTCGAAGGCAACCGGTTTCTGCTCGTGGCCTTCGCGTCGCTCATCATGGGCGCGTCGCTGGCCCTTACCGGATCGCGTTCCGGTGTCGCGAGCTTTGCGATCGCCGTGCTCGTGATGATTTTCTTCATCGTGAGCCGTGTCCGTGGGCGCAAGAAGCAATTCGTGGCAGCCGGCTACCTGGCCCTCGTGCTCGTCGGCGCGATTGGCTGGGCGGGATTTGGCATGGTCGCGTCGCGGTTCGGCAAGGCGGGCGGCGAGCTCGAGGGCCGCTTTGCGGCGTGGCGCGACACCGTGCAGATCATGCACGACTTCCCGGTGTTCGGCGTTGGCCTCGGCTCGTACGGCCGCGCGATGCTCGTCTATCAGACGGCCGATCGCCACGCGATGTACCAGCAGGCGCACAACGACTACCTCCAGGTCGCCGCCGAGGGTGGTCTGCTGATCGGCATCCCGGCCCTCGCGCTCCTCGTCGTGATCGGCCTCGGTATCGTCCGCCGGCTCCGATCGGACGACGACATCATCACGTTCTGGATCAGGCGCGGCGCCGTCGCCGGTTTGATTGGCATTGCCGCGCAGTCGATCGTCGAGTTCAGTCTCCAGATGCCGGGCAACACGGCCTGGTTCGTGCTGTTGCTGGCGCTGGCGCTGCATCGCTCCCGTCCCGCCCAAAATGCGAATCGCGTTTGACATGGACGGCGTGCTCGCGGACCTTCACGCGCCGTTCGTGAAGGCCGCTGTGCGGCTCTTTCCGGAACTGGATGCCGCCGCCATCGGCTCAGCGGACATCGGCGCCTCGCCGCCCGAGGATCAGGACGACGCGCAGACCGAGGACGACGGCACGAGCGAGGCGAAGACGGCGATGCCCGCCCTGACGCGTCGCCAGTCAGATGCCGTCTGGCGCGCGCTGGCGGCCACCGAGGATTTCTGGGAATCGCTGCAGGAGATCGAGGCCGGCGCGATCGCGCGGCTGGCCGCGGTGGCCGAGGAACGCCGGTGGGAAGTGCTGTTCATCACGAGTCGCCCGTCGTCGGCCGGCCGGACCGTGCAGCGCCAGAGCCAGCGCTGGCTCGAAGCGCGCGGGTTTCCGCTGCCGAGTGTCTACGTCGTGCATCGATCGCGAGGCCGCATCGCCGACGCGCTGGCGATCGACGTGGTCGTCGACGATCGCCCGGAGAACTGCCTCGACGTCGTGCTCGAGTCGAAGGCCGGTGCCATTCTCGTCTGGCGCGGCAAGGCCGCCAGCGTGCCTGCCTCCGCGAACCGGCTCGGCATTGCCGTCGTGCCGACGGTCGCGCGCGTGCTCGAAGCGCTCGTCGAAGCCGATCGCAGCGGAGACAGCGTCGGCATGATCGATCGACTGCGGCGCCTGCTCGGCCTGCGCCCGCGGTCGTCGTCGCCGCTGATTCGATCGTGAGACAAGGGACGCGTGCGATCGTGAATCACCTGATGCTGACGAAAACGTTTCCCGCGCACGAAAGCGTGAGGCCGATTTTGTCTGCGCCACGATTTGTCGCGGGAACAACCCAGAATTGTGACGCGATTCCAAGAATGTCGTGGGACATCAGCGACGAGAAAAAGTACTGCGTCATCACGAAAACCGTGCGCGATCACCGAAGAACGTCTCACAATTTTGCGGGTCCCACGAGACTGTGCGGGCAGCGTTTTGAAACGCCCGTATTTGCGGACGTCGAATGACGATTGTGCCTGGCACATCGCTTGCCCTTTGGCCGTGCGGCTGTCAAGACCGCCGTGCATGCCGCACCAGGCGAGGAGGAAGGACAGCCTTGAGGCAGGTTGTCCATGCCACGTCGTCTCTTCGTTGCCGCTGCGATGATGCTGTCGCTGATCGCCGGATCGGCGCGCGACGCCCGCGGGCAGGAGCTGACGAGCCCGCAGCTCGATCAAACGCTTACGCTGCCCGCCAACATCTTTGCCTCGATGCCGACGCTCTCGAATGCCGAGCAGTTGCCCGCGCAGCTGCCCGCGGCGATGCGCAGGAGCGGACCGTCGGCCATGATGACCTCGTTGTACGTCTCGACCGCCACGATGCAGGCGCTCGACGTGCATTCGACACTCAAGGCCTTCAGCACGGGTGCGGTGGAAGCCAACCCCTTGATGACCGGCGTGACCAAGAACCCGGCCGCGTTCATCGCGCTCAAGGCCGGCGTCGCCGCGAGCACAATCATGGCGGCGCGCCAGATGGCCAAGCACAACAAGGTGGCGGCCGTCGTCACGCTCGTGGCGGTCAACTCCGTCTACGCGATGGTCGTCAGTCACAACTACCGGGTGGCGAACAGCCTGCGGTAGGTTTCGATCGTCCGGTGCCGCGACGGTGTCGCGGCCCGATCACGAAGACGCCAGCGGTCATTGCGTGGGGCAAGGGCCGCTGGCGTTCGTGTCTTTGGACGTCCGCGACTTCACTCCTTCGGTGAATACCAACACCTTGCGGCCCACCGTGGCACTGGTCTGGACGATGATCCGGGCTGCGGGCTGGCGCGTCCCGGCAGCGCTGGGGCTGATGATGCTCGCCGCCGCGACCGGCGGCCTGATGGTGCTGGCGCTCGCGCCGCTTTCGACGGCATTGGGTGGCCCGGCCACCGGGCTGCCGACCGGCGGCTGGCTGGGACTGGCGTCGTGGCTGGCCGGATCGCCGCCCGTACTGTGGCGCGCCCTGGCGACGTTTGTCTTCGCGACCTCCGCGCAGGCATCGCTCATCTGGCTCGAGCGGACGATGAGCGCGCGCGTCATCCAGGACGTCGTCGTGGGGCTGCGCACGCGCCTGGCGGATCACCTGTTTCGCGCGGATTGGGTCTGGTTTTCCGGCACGCGGCGGTCCGATCTCGTGCACACGTTCGTGCGCGACGTCGATCGGACAGCTCAGGGCGCGTACGACGTGCTGGTGCTTGCGGCCGGCGTCTGTGGTGCCGTCGTCTACGTGCTGATTGCCGCATCCGTCTCCAAGATGGTCACGGCGGTCGTACTGGTCGAGGGCGTCGTCGCCTGGGTGGTGCTCACGCGGCAGCGACGCGCTGTCGCCGCGCTCGGCGAGGACCTGACGACCCGCGAGCGCGAGCTCTCGCGGTCGATCAGCGAATCGATCGACGGTATGAAAGTGATTCGCGCCTACGGGCGTCGCGATCAGCATCATCGATCGATCGTGGATTTGACATCGGCGGTGGGGGACCGTGCCGCGCGCCTGATGGCGGGTCACGCCGGTGCAAAGCTGGCGCTCGACGTGAGTGCCGTCGTGCTCGTCAGCCTGACGATCTGGGTGGCGGTGTCGTGGATCAAGCTGCCGCCGGTGTCTGTGCTCGTCCTGCTCGCGGCGTTCCTTCGGCTCGCCCCGCAGCTCTCGGCGATCCAGTTGCATACCCATGCACTGTCCGCAGAACTCCCGGCGTTCGCAGCCGTGCGTGATCTCGAGAAGTCGGCAGCGGCCGCGATTCAACCGGAAGTGCCAGCGCGCCCGCTGCCGTTCTCACGCGAACTGCGCGTCGAGCAGGTGAGCTTCAAGTACGAGTCGGAGCTGGTCCTCGAGGACGTGTCCTTTACCGTTCCCGCGGGCGGCTCGGTCGCGATCGTCGGTGCCTCGGGCGCCGGCAAAAGCACGATCGTCGATCTCGTGCTTGGACTCGTACCGCCGGCAACCGGCTGCATTCTCGTAGACGGTGTTCCGCTCGGCCCCGATGGCGCGGCGGCCTGGCAGCAGCAGGTGGGCGTGGTTCTGCAGGACTCACCGCTGTTTCACGATACCGTCCGCGCCAATCTGCTGTGGGCCAAGCCGGACGCGGCTGACACCGAGTTGTTCGCGGCGCTGCAAGACGCGGCCGCGACGTTCGTGCACCAGTTGCCGAACGGCCTCGACACCGTCGTCGGCGACAATGGTGCCCGGCTGTCTGGCGGCGAGCGCCAGCGAGTGGCGCTGGCGCGCGCGTTGCTGCGCCGGCCGCGGCTCTTGATTCTGGACGAAGCCACGAGCGCGCTCGACGCAGCGAACGAGGAAATCGTCCGCACGGCGATCGCGCGCCTGCGCGGACGTGTGGCCATGCTGCTCATCACGCACCGCTCGGCGGTGCTTCGCGACGTGGACACGACGCTCGTGCTCGACCGGGGCCGGCTCGTGGGACAGCAAGCACCGGCGTTGGAGACCGTGCATGGCGCATGAGCGCAGGCGCTCGCCGCGCATTGAGATTCTCGACCGCGTACAGGGACACCTCGTGGCGCTCGACCTTTCCGTGGTCGTTCGCGACTTCAGCCTCGGCGGAATGTCGATTGCCACGTCCTTTCCCCTGCAGCTCGACTCATTGCACGACTTCCAGCTCACCCTCGGCGACGGATCGACGGTGGTGTTGAGCGGCCGCATCCGGCGCGTCAGCGAGCAGCTAAGCGACGGCGCCGTCTCGTACGTCTGCGGCGTCGAGTTCGTCGACGAGCCGACCGACGGCGACGGACGCGGCGACGTGATCGACAAGATCAAGTAGCCATGCGGAGCGTCGCTCTGGTGGCGCTCCTCACCGCGCTGCTGCAGACCGCAGGCGCGACCTGGCTTGTCTCCGACCCCGCCAGTCCGAACGTCGCGGACGGCATCGCGCGCGAACTGGTGACTCGCGGCGACTACGCCGTTGACGTCTGGTATCCCACTCTGGAAGGCCCCACGCCGGCGAAGAGCTGGCGCCTGCGCGCGTTCCAGCTTCCCGCCGAACCGCTGTATCTCGCCGCCGGCTTTCGAGTCCTGCCAGCCGGCGCGCATCCGTATCTTCATGTTCCTGTCACGGTGGCCTTCGTCGCCGCCGTGGCACTGATCGCATTCCTGCTGGGAGGACGGAGGTGTGCGCTCGCAGTGGGCCTCGTCGCGAACGCCTATCCGTTCATCGTCAAGCACGGTGCGGTGTGGGACGATGCGTTTCTGGGGGCGGCACTCCTGTGGACGGTTGCCGGTGCGGTGATGGCCGAATACTGGCAACGGCCTTCGTCGATTCCGGTGTGGGTCCGACATGGCGTCGTCGCCGTTCTCGCGGCCGGTGCGGCGCTCGCGCGGCTCGAAGAGCAGTGGCTGCTCGCGATCCTCGCGCTGGTACCGTTCGCCATTCAATCGTTGCGTGCGTTCCGGCCGGGCGCCGTGGCTGCAGGCGCAGGCCTCGTGGCGGGTCTTGCCATGTGGACGATCAGGAATTGGGTCGTGCTCGGCGCTGTGCTGATCGGGACGACGCACGACGGTCAGGCGTGGTGGCAGTCGAATCACGCAGAGGCCCGCGAGGCGATTCTGGCTGACGGCGTGACGATGTCCCGGCTCCTGACGCGCGTGCCGCCAGATTTCGACGAGCTGCAGATCAACGCGTACATGCGCGCGAAGGGATTCGAGTACCTGCGCCGCCAGCCAATCGACGCGGCGAAGACGGCCGCGCTGAAGATCGCCGTCAGTCTATCGGGGCTGGATCTCGGTCAGCCGATCACGACGGCTCGCAACGTGGTCGGCGGGCTCAGTAATCTCGCCCTGTTCGCACTGGCCGTGCTCGGGATCCGGCGTCACGGCCGTGAGGCGTGGACGCGGCCGGCATCGCGCCTGCTGCTGGTCTTTGGCATCGCAATGGCGCTGCTCACGATCGGTCTGTTGGCCACGGGGCCGGTGGGCGCACGCTATCGGGTCACGGTCACCGGCCTGGCATTCATCCTGGCCGGCGCTGCGGTCACGAAGCGGCTGGATCCGGCGGAATCGAGCGCTCGCCTCGCGCGCCGAACGTGAAGGCCGGCGCGAATTCCTGAATGGCGTCGGGTCGATCGCCCGTGAGCTTGCCGTCCACGACGACCCAGGCGTGACCCTCGATGCGGCCGCCTGTTTGCTTGAAGCCGGCGACCAGCGTCGGGTTGGCGCCGGCAACCGACAACTCGCGGTAGAGCAGCAGGCTGCGCTGCACGCAATCGCGATCGCGCAGCGGCGTCACGCGCCAGAGCGCGTGCAGGTCCGACTGAATCTCCCACTCGCGCGCCGGGTCGCGCGCGAATCGCGGTGGGCGCCACGCCCATCGCGCCAGCGCGTCGAGCGGCATCACGCGCTTGAGCACGCCGAGCGTCACGTACGCCGGCAGCAGCCTCAGCACGCGGGCGGCACGCCGCGCTTTTCTCGCCATCAAGGTCCCGCCAGGTTCTCCTAGAACACCGCCAGAATCAGGTACGTCACGCCGCTCGCGATCAATCCCAGAAAACTCGGCGTCACCCACCCATAGCCTGCGCCGCCCGTCGCGACATGCGTCGTGATGAGCGTCGCTACGCCCACGAGCATGGCCGCGAGCGCGCTCCACCGGCCGGCGTGGGGCAGGAACAGCCCGCCCAGAATCGGCGCGAAGAGCGTCACGATCATCACCGAATAGAACATCGTCAGCGAGCTGACGACGCTGTCGAACACGTACGTGAGCAGATAGCCGACCAGGCAGCCCACGACGGCCAGGATGCGCGCGACGCGCAGCACCTCGGTATCGCTGGCGCTCGTGCGGACGAAGCCGCGATAGAAATCACGCGCGCCCGACGTGGCGAGCATGAACAGCACGGCATCGGCCGTGCTCAGCTCGGCAGAGAAGACCGCCGCGAGGGCGAACGCGCCCACCGTCGTCGGCACGTTGTCCGCGAGGACAGCCGGCAGCGCCATTTCCGGGCGCGGCAGTCCGGGGTGAAGCACTCGGGCTGCCAGGCCCAGCGCGACCGGCAGCCACGCAAAGAGCAGGAGCGCGACGCCATTGACGCCGACACCGATGCGCACCGCGCGCTCGTCGCGCGCGCCGAACGCTTTTTGCAGGAGACCGGGCGAGAGAAAGAAGGCGGGCCCCAGCAGCAGCATCGTCTGCCAGCCGACGCGTTCGCCGTGCCAGAAGCTCGTGTTGCCCGTGGTCGCCGAGAAACCGCCCGCCGCGTTCGACACCATGGGCGCCGCAATCGCAAACCCGAGCAGGATGATGACGAGCTGGATGCGATTGACCGACGCCGCGCTTACGAGCCCGCCGGCGACGAAGTACGCGGCGGTGATGGCCGACGCGAGGAACGCGCCGGTGCCCATCGAGAGGCCGGCGACGCGCTGCAGTACTTCGCCCGCGCCGCGAAGCTGGCCGCAGAGGATCGCGAAGCTCCCGAGCCAGATGATGAGCGCGGCGAGCCCCCGCACGCCGCGGCCGAAGTGCCGCTCGAGGAAATCACCGACCGTTACGAGTCCCAGGCGATTGGCCTCGCGCCAGATGCGCGGCCCGACCCAGATCGCGAGCACCAGCGATCCCAATCCGGCGCTGCCGTTCCACCACCACGCAGCGAGCCCGTCCGTGTACGCGTAGCCCGTG
>Ga0111538_10005770_pt1 | contig 16859 bp, 30 predicted proteins | sample SoiMethybrSBSTD1_FD_79669 | JGI IMG/M metagenome (GOLD analysis project Ga0111538, IMG submission 79669) | Bulk soil microbial communities from a Populus tree surrounding site in Tennessee, USA - Soil MetaG P. TD hybrid SBSTD1 (version 2)... | ecosystem: Environmental > Terrestrial > Soil >...
CGTCGTCGGGTGTCCGGTGCCGAGAAAGAAAATCGTGCGCTGGGGAAACGAGCGGGAGGCGTGCGATTTCGCCTACCGCATGCACGGTGCGGACGGTGGTACCGTTACCGTCAGCGCCGACGAGCACAATTGCGTGGAGGTTTCCGCGTTGCCGTTTGGGCTCATGTGGACGAGCATGCCTGCACTACGTCGTATGGTCGACTTCTATCGCGATGATCTGTGGTTCACCGAAGGCGGTCAAGAGGCGGTCGCGCTTTTTGCGCTAAAGATGACCACGCAACAACGAGCCACGGACGGCACGCGATGGCGTCAGATGCTCAGTGAGGACTACTCTTTCCAGGAGCGCTGGAGGGTTCTCGGTGGCAAGGTTTACATGTTACTTGAGCCGTGCATCCACGTCGGGAGCCACCGGTTCGTTGGTCACCTTGACGGCCTTAAGCATGTGCGGTGAGTGCTCACGACAGAGATACTTGCCGCAAAGCTCAAGCCCGAAACCACCGGTGACGATCATTTCGCAGGGACCGGGCCACAGTCGATCGGCGTCGCGCACCGGTGGCAGATCCTTCCGGCACCAGTGACACGTGACGTCGTCGAATTTTCGAGCGACGCACAGATGCCGAAGGTGACGTCCGCATACCGTGCGCCTAGGATGATTGCGGTCGGTCCAGTGCCAGGCTGGTTGTCGGCTCATTGATTTTCCCCGCGTCGCGCACGTTCCATAGCGGCCATGAATTCCTCAACCGACCTGCAGACGCAAGCAAATCCGCCCATGCGACGGACGAGATCTAGGAAGCGCTCTTGCTCGGGTTGCGTGCGACCGCCGCGTCCGCGTTTGACCTCTACGGCAATAAATTTCCCGTCAAGAATGCCGATTAGATCCGAAGCGCCATTTACCGAGAGCCCCGCTCGATAGGTGTGCGAGCCGCGCTTGACAAGACCGCCTTGGGAGCATCGCCAGAGCACGAGTCCTGGGACCAAATTCGCGGCCTGCCGGATGCCAGCGAGGACGGAGGATTCGGTTGCGAACACCACGGCTGTCATCGGATAACCGTAAGGATTGTTCCGTGCTTGCAAAATTCTTCGGCGAAGCGTTCGGCCTGCGGCCCGAAGTAGAGCACTACGCTACCGGTCGACGGGGAACTGAAATTCTGATCTGGATCCCCCGGTGTAAATAGCAAACGCCCCCGAGTTATCATCAAAGCGGAAGCATGATCGTAAAGCGGAGAGAACCATTGCGACGTCATAGAATTCGCATTGAAAAGCGCAACCGCCTCAGTGACAAGTCCCTCTTGAAAGTTGGTAACGAGTTTTTGCGCGAATTGCTGCGCCAGGCGATTGTAAGGGGGATTCATCCAAATGCGTCCGCGCCACGGATGAGTCAGACCATCGACCTGTTTTGAGTAAAAAGCTGAAGCGCGGATCAGTGTATTGGCCCGAGGACACGATGCGGGATCCAGATCAATCGCGCCGAGCACGGCGCGGGCCGATTCAACGATCGCTACGGGCGTGTACCATTCGTCAGACTGAGATAAGTGGTAGGCGGCGCGGGCCGCGGCCGCGATGCGTGCGCGTCGCGATGGCTTAAAAAGGGCTCGCTGACCCGCTTCGTCGTCAAAGTGAGGGTCGACTTTCTGTGGAGCGATGACAAACCAGGGCAGCACCGGAAGATGCTCTGCGTCATCTTCCGATGGAACGGCGTAGCCACGACCGGATAACCAGGCGACGTATTCCCAGATTGCCTCACCCTGGTAGATCGAATTCTGTGAAGGCATCGGAGCTAGCGCTCCGAGTTCCTGGAAGTGTTCATGAATGCGGCCCTCGAAGTCCCGCGAGCCTGGCATAACCGCCAGCAAGGTAGCGCCCTGGGCGCGGTGCTGTGTGAGTCTCCTGCTACCGTCGTAGCCGACGTAGACAAACCGCTCGTCACTGAAGTGGTCAAAAAAATATATCCAGGACGTCACAGCCGCGTATTCTCCAACACGCTCTCGATCTGCCCGACCATGATTTCGACCAGATCTTTCCGGGAGTGTTTGCCGGCGCCGTCTTGGGCGAGGTTAAATCGCCAGCGCTTGCAGAGGGCGCGGAGCTCGGTGCGGAGGAGGAGTAGCTCCAGCTCACCGGGAGCGAGCTCGGGGTCTAGCGCGGGTGCCGGATCAGTCGACACGGCGCAACCCCCATGCGTCTACCGGGACACTCCAGTAGTCCTCGATTTTGTAGGCCAGTGCCAAGCCCGGTCGGCGCAGTCCCCGCACAAGTAACGAGAGGTGCGAATAAGAGCATCCGACCAGCGGGGCCGCCGCACGCAAGCTATCCCCGGTCTCCGCTATCCGGCTCGCCAGCTCCCTTCCAGCCTTCCTGCAAATTGCAGCTTCGCGTGACGTCACGAGTTACACGTTACGCTCGTTGTTACGCCCTGTCAACGACTTAGCCGACGGGGAGTCGCAGGGTTAGGCGCGTCCAGAGCTAGCACGAGGCTTGCAACCATGGGTCTAGTGTTGACAGCGCGAAACGAAAGCGCTAAAAAGGAGACCTGACAATGGCAAAACCAAAATGCACACCCGGCCGAAAACGACATTCGTGGCAACGGTACGGCGGACTGAAGGAGAATCCCGGCGTGTGTGGCTACGGCGGCGGAATCAAGATCGTCGAGCGTTGCCCGCATTGTGAGTGCGAACGGATCACGACGACGTGGGATATGACACGCAATCGGCGAGGCACCGCGGTGTCTTATCGGGTGGCGTCATGAGCCGGCTAGCCCTAGCAATCCCGGTGATCCTCGCTCTCCTTGCCTGCAAACAACCGGCTCCCGATAAGCCTTCGGCCACCAAGGTCGAAGGCGGAATCGAGATGGTCTCGAACGCCTTTCGTGCCGGTCTGTGCGAGCAGAAAGGCAAAAAATGCGTGCTGGATCCGGTCTACGAAAGTCAGCTCAATAGCGTGAAGCGCGCGCGTGTACAGGTCGTTTTGCGGGACAACGCTTGGCACCGAGAGGTTACGGTGTGGACCAACCTGCGTGGTAGCACCACGATGGGCAAAAAGGACATCGCTGGCGACGCGGTGACGCTTTGCGAGGTCCTGCAGCGCTCTGATCAGCTCAAGACCGAGAGCACTACGGTCTTCCTTCAAGACGAGATCTCCAAAATCGACTCCAGCAACAACTGCCTGCCGCACGTTGGTTTTTAAGCTCCAATGACTGCAACCGTTATAAGGAGACAAGATGGCACAATTTCCAAAACGCTGTGCGTGCGGACTGGTTCACGACGCGGCATCATGGTCGCGCCTTGAGTCCGTCGGCACAGTAGACTGCAGTACGCCCGGCGAGTCTTGTTGGCTGGCCCTCGCGAATTGCCCGTGCGGCAGCACGTTGGCGATCGAGGTGTCGCCCCCCGTGCTAACTCAACCGCCGACGCGGTCGACGCCAACGAACTTTCGCGTATTGGGCGTGCAACTACCAAAGGAGAAGGTCTAATGCGCCGCTGGACAGCCGACGGAAGTTTCGAACTGACCGCCGAAGATAAAGCGGAGCTAAACTCCGTGCCTGGACACCTGCGCGGAGCAATCGTTAGATACATCGAGCACGGTGTGCCGCCAGGGGATTTCCTCGGTGCGGTGATCACTAACGATCTATTCGAGGCGATCGGCCGTGCGGACGAAATCTCGCGTGCGAGCTTGCTCCACATTGTTAGGTGGTTTTACAACAATGCACCCCGTGAGTGCTACGGCACGACCTCGCGAATGGTCGAATGGGTCAAGACCCACAAGGAGGCACGCGAGGCCGCTGACGTGGCTGCGGGCGGGAATTATGCGGCGCACCGGAAGGCCGAAGAGGCGGTGGAGGATCCGTCGTGACACCGGACGAATACAGTGCGCTGCCCGGACTAAACTGGTCGACGCTGAAGTTTCTCGCGACAAGTCCTCGTCTCCTACGGTGGCGGGTCGACACACCGGAGGAAGACAAAGACGCCTACCGCCTTGGACGCGCGATGCATTGCGCCATCCTGGAGCCGGAGCGTTTCGCTCGGGAATACTTCGCCTGGCCAGATTTTGGCGACATGCGATACAAGGAAAATAAGGACCGTAGAAGCCGATGGCTGGACGGCCTGCCGGCTGTGCGCGAGGTCCTTAGGCGCGAGGAATTTGCCACATGCATCCGCGCTGCGGAGTCGCTGCGAGCGCACCCGAAAGCGAGTGAGATCTTCACAGGCGGACGCGCCGAAGAGGCGATCACGTGGACCGACCCGGATACAGGGATCGTTTGCAAGGGGAGATTGGACTACGTCAAGCCGCTCTATCTAGCCGACGTGAAGGGCACACGGAAGGAAACAATCCGTAGTTTCGTCCGGGATTTTGAAGGGTTTTTATACTACGGGCAGTTGGCCTTCTACCACGACGGGGCGATCGCGGCGGGCGTGTTGCCACCGGACGCTCAGCGGCCATGTGGCGCGGCGGTCCAGGTCTTGGAGCCCTATGACGTCATACCATTCAGGCTTAGCGCGGAGACCCTAACCGTCGGCAGGGCTCTCTATAAGAGCCTCTTGCGTCGCTACTCCGCGTGCCAGACCGCTAAGTATTGGCCCGGCCTGGCGTCCGACGTTATCGAGATCGAGTTGAGTCAGTACGCTGACGCGGGCGAGCCCGTGGAGCAGGAGTGGTGATGAGCGACCCAAACCACAAGGCCATCACAACGGCCGAGCATCACGAATCAGTGCAGCGCATGCACCCGTTAGTGTCGGCTGCGATGGCGGCCGGCTCTCTTGATCCGGGTACGCTTCGGGAGTTGCTGGAGCTCCAGCGTGAATGGGAGCGGGGGGAAGCGAAAAAGGCGTTTACGCGAGCGATGGTCGCGCTCAAGCGGGACTTGCCCGCAGTAATCGCCCGCGACCAGGAAGTCGACTACACCGGCAAGTCGGGCCAGCGCACGCGTTATCGCCACACGTCACTTGCGGCCGCGCTTGACGCGGTGAGCGAGCCGCTTACAGCGCACGGGTTTTCCCTGGCGTGGGAGCCTCGGACGGAGGGCAATATGGTCCACGTTACGTGTCGACTGACGCACGGGGAAGGTCATTCAGAAACCACGACAATCTCGGCGCCCGTGGATACGTCGGGCAGTAAAAGTCCGGCTCAAGGGGTAGCCAGCACGATCACGTTGCTTTCCCGTTACACGGCTCTAGCGTTACTCGGGGTCGCAACTGCCGACATGAGGGACCCGACGGGAGAGCCTGACGATCTCACGCTCGTCGATGCCGGTCGTAACCTCCGAGCAATGGCAGCTCTGCAGAAGCACGGTTTGACGCCGACTCAGATCGAGTCAAAAATCGGAAGACCGGTGTCAGCCTGGACAGGAGAGGATTTGGCAATCCTGCGGGGGTGGCTAAAAGATGGCCTTGGGTGAAAGACACTTGCTCGAAGCGGATGGGCCCGAATCCAAGTGCTCAGCGTGCGGCGCCGCGATCATCTGGTCGAAGCACGAGAAGACCGGCAAGCCGAATCCGATCGATGCTGAGCCGAGCGACGACGGTAACGTCTTGGTTGTCGGCGAGCGCTACACGATCGTGCCGGCTGCTGAGCGTGCGTCGCACGCCGGCAAGTTGCGCAAATCCCACTTCGTCACCTGTCGCGACGCGGCGAGTTTTCGGCGTGGGAAATCGTGACCGTCCAACGGCTTAGGAAGCCTTTCGCCGAGGCGCGGAAGTGCCGCGAATATGCGGGTTGCTCGGGGGATTCGGCTGACGACCTTGAGTGAAGTGGATGACGTTGAGTGAAGTTTGGTGAAGACGATGCGCGAAAACGACATACCGGAGGCGAGGCGATGAGTAGGTCAGGCTACGTGGACGATTACGACGGGGAACTGAACTGTTGGCGTGGCGCGGTTGCGTCGGCCATCAGCGGCAGACGCGGCCAGGCGTTCCTTCGGGACATGCTCAGGGCGCTTGATGCGCTCCCGGAACCGGCGCTCATCAAACACGAACTCGTGACCGAGCATGGCGAGGTGTGCGCTATGGGAGCGGTCGCCTTGCTGCGTGGAGCCGACGTGTCCGAGGTCGACGAAACGGATCCGGAGTCGGTGGCTGACGCGATGGGCATAGCCCGCGCACTGGCCCAAGAAATCGCTTTCATCAACGATGACGACTTCGGGTACCACGAAGACGAGACGCCTCAACAGCGGTTCCAGCGTGTTCGGAAGTGGGTCGCCGCGAACATTCACATCCAGCCCGAAGAGCTAATCGAGACGCAACCATGACGGCGTTTCCGCGTATTGCCGAGGGAATTGCCTCAGTGAACGTGAGTGAAGTTGGGTCAAATGGATGAAGTTGAGCATACAGGTGTCATAGCGAAGCGGAGCGACGTGGCGGCGCTCTTCGTTGACCGCAACGGCATCTACCCTCGTCTCGTTCGCGACTGGTGGGACGCGGCGCGCGATGCGTGCACTTACTCGTCGCCTCTGCCGGTAGTAGCTCACCCGCCCTGCGGACCGTGGGGGCGTCTGCGTCACCTCTCGCAGAACGACGCCGCAGACTTGGCCGTGCAAGCCGTCGCGCTGGTGCGCAGGTACGGAGGCGTTTTGGAGCACCCTGCCGGGTCGAAGCTGTTCGACTACTGCGACCTGCCGCGCCCTGGTGAGCTGCCCGATCGATACGACGGGGTCACGATCGAAGTCTCACAGTGCGACTTTGGCCACCCCGCCCGGAAGATGACCTGGCTCTATTGCGTACGCTGCGATTTCAGCAAGGTGGGATTCCCCGAGCCGCGCGAGCCAACCCACTGGTGCAGCGGCGGCCGAACCAAGCGTCCCGGCATGGGCGCGACGGTACCACCCGGCATCAAAGTCTGCTCGGCCCAGCAACGGCGCAGGACCCCCGTCGCCTTCGCCGAATGGCTCCTCGAGCTCGCCGCGACGGCTGGCAAACAGGGGGCAGCATGACGAGTGACCTCCGGTGAGTGAGATGCAAGGGAACGGAAGGGCGGAAGGGAGTGTGTGATGGGCGCTTTTTCACTGAATCTGAACTGTGACTACAAATCCACGACCTGCATCAATTGCGGGGTCGATATCGTTCTGCGCCGGGACTACTACGACAAGCGCCTAAGCGACCGCGTGGACTTTTACTGCCCGAACGGGCACGCGCAGCACTTCATCGCCGAGACCGAAGCGCAGAAGCTCCAGAAGCTACTCGACACCGAACGGCGCTGGCGTGAGCAGGAACGGGAACGGAGCGCCGAGTTGGAGCGCAAGCTAGTTGCGACGAAAGGTGTTGTTACCCGCATCAAGAATCGCATCGCTCATGGCGTCTGCCCGTGCTGCAACCGGACTTTTCAGAACGTCGCGCGGCACATGAAAACCAAACACCCCGAGTACGTCGGGGATACGACCAGGGACGCTTGACCCCGCCCAAGGCACAGCTCGGGAGTGAGGTTGGATGCTTCTGCGATGGCAACGGCGCAGTTGATTGCGACGAGTGCGCCGGAGAAGGCGTCACTCAGCCGTTCTGTGGGGACGACCTATGCGTTGGGAACGACTGCTTTCACGACATGCCGACGCATGTGTGTCGGATCTGCAAGGGCTCCGGCTTCATAGTTTGCCCAGCGCACGACTACGGAGACGACGATGCCCAAGGCACGGCGAGCGATGCGGAGTGACAAGGATGGCCGATCGGCTTGGTACAGACGCAACAGCTGCGTTTGCTGTGGCCGGCGTGACTTCACAACAGCTCGCGACAACTTTGGGAACGAGTACCAGGGCTGCAGGCATTGCCGGCTGAAAACCGTAGACGAGATTCAGCAGATGGTGACCCGCTCGCCGGGTAGCGAGGGAAGGATGGAGGGATGATTCCGGCTCCGTATGCTCGGCAGTTCAGGTGCTGGCGTTGTGGCGAACGGTGGTCAGGGTGAGAACGCGACACGACGTGTCCGTGCGGCGCGTGCAACGAGTTCGAGTGCGACCATGAACCACACCAATGCGGGGCGCAGTATCACTTGACCCCCCGCGACCCCCAGGAAGGAAAAAGCGGTGGATGAGACAGAGACGGCGGAGGCCTTCGCCGAGCGTGTGATGTACGAAACCAATGACGCCGACGCGCAAGATGAAGACTACTGGGTAGCTCACGGTGCAATTGTTGGGCTGACCAAGCAACGCGACGCCCGCATTCGAGCCGAGGCGCGACGGGCTGCGATTGAGGAGTGCCTGCACATCTGTATCAAGGTGATCAATGCCGGCAATTGCACGCTTGAGGTCGAGCGGTGTCTTGATGCTTTCCGCTCCCTCCTTTCCGCGGAGACGACCGGGCGAAAGATGAGAAGTGATGGCCAATATTGAAGACATCTCGGTCGACAGTGATTGGTTAAAGCTTGCGGCGCCTAAAGAAGGCGCGATCAAATTCCTGTTCTCCGGTGGAGAAGAAGCAATGCGCCTAGAGCCCGACGGCCGTTGCTTCGTGCGCGGTGAACTCGTCGAAACCAACCATGCCGTGTGGGAGTGTTTCAGGACGTGGCTTGCGGCGGTGAACCCGTACTTTGCCATGCAACGCACCAGCGATGAGTACGTGCGCGCCCTGTGTGCCAAAGGGCCGATTAATTGGACGCCGCAAGATTGCTGCGATGCGTCCATGCTGCTCGTCAAACTCTCTGCTGAGCTCGAAAATGCGATGGCCGTGGTTCGACTCGCATGGATCGCCAAGGGGCTCAGCCCAGAGCTAGACGCTGCGCTTCGGGAGTTCGGCGAGAAGTGTCGTGACCCGGAGCAAACGTGAGGACGCAGTTGCCGAAGGAAGCCAACCGCATCACCGCCTACCTAAAGCATCTACCGAAGGCGCTCTTCTGGTTTTCGCTTTTAGCGCTGGCTGCGTGGGTCGGATATTGGAAGGGACGAAGCGACGGCATGCAGGAACGGAAAAACGAGTGCGATTGCGGTCAGACGCAAACATGCGCATTCGGGACCGGCATCGTCGGAGAGCAGAAATGCCGGAGCGGGATTTATGGTAACCGATGGTCGCGGTGTGAGCCGACGGCAAGCGCTCGGGACTAGCGCGCACAAAAAAGCAAAAAGCCCCACGGCCGCCGAGGCCATGGGGCTGAAACGAAAAGTGTTGCCTGAGCTAATTCTTGCGGCGTGTATCCAGAACGCGGAGCACAACGCGTTCTCGCGCCGGAGCCCCTCCCCACCAACAACGCCCCCCGGTAGCGAATCCGCTTATCGCCGCCCGCAGTACCGGCGCTCCGGACCCGCGACACTGACCGACCGAGCTAACAAGCACACGAACCGCAATCCGGGCCTGAACTGATACCGGGTACCACCCGCGACCGCGAGCCTCGCGCCATTCGTCCGGTGAGACCAGGCCGGTCCGGTGCAACTGCCACCAACCAAATGCCAGGTGCAACACGCGCCCGCCCGGAAGCTTGACCGCGTCACACTCGTCGGGACGACAGTGGCCGAATCCGATGCGCGGAGATAGCCCCGACTCGAATCGCGCCAGCGTAACGAGCAGCGCTGCCAGCTGACTCGCCTGCGCTGGCGGCCAGACCGGTCGGCAGTCAACCAGCTCGGAATACCCGTCCAGGCACGTTGCCTCGGCCACAGCTGCGCTTACGCCGGCGACGAAGGCCTCGCGGTCATCTGGCGCGGCGGCCGCGTAGGAAGGCGTGCTGAGGGCCAAGACAATCGAGCTAACCATTCCAACAATACTGGACATGCTGGAAAAGCTAACCCGGGAGCGCTGGAGATTGCTAGCTCCCGGGTTACTTGACCTGAAAATGCATGGTCGACGATGAGAGCACGTAGCAAAGCCACAAGCTCCCAACGAAAAACCAAATCCGTCCGGCCTCTTTCGCGACCGGATTCGACGCCATAAGCCAAACTATTAGGCCGATGATCATAATCACGGCCGGCACCAGTATTGACGCGATCATGGCAGCCAGGTTAACGCGCGCGCCTACGGGCGCCCAGCGAAACCGGTCCCAGCACTAGGGACTGTTGCAATTGGCACCGCAGCGGTCGGCTCGGAGTGCGCCGACGGACCCTTGCCGGAGATTAGATTCCAGATCGCCAATAGGATTAGGGCCACGACATAAGCCAATTTCTCCAGTGTCTCACGCTTGCGGGCGGCGTTGATCACTGTTGCCGTCGTGCTTGCCGCTGCGGCTTCGGTCTTGGGGCGATTGATCAGGTCTATCCGCTCGGCTAGCTCTTCGTCTCGCTTGTGCAGGCGCTGCAAACGGTCGTCGCGGACTTCGTCGTCGGCCTTGCTGCGTCGCTTGAATGATTCCAGCTCCTCAACCAGATCGCTTGTGCGTTTGCGCTCGCGCTCTAGATTGTCCTGCAGTGCCAGAATGGTTTCGCGGAGCGCCTCATTCGTCTCGGCTGTTTGCTTGAGAATGCCCAAAGCATTTTCGAGCTCCCATTTCGGAGGCGAATTGGAGTCGCGATGCGGCTCAGGTCTATCGCTCTGGCGCGTCGCCGGTAGCTCCGGCCTCGATAGTGGCCGCGGCGGAAGCTTCGGATTCATCGTCGGCCTCCTTCAAATCGATCGCTTCCTCAAGCGCGTGTATGCGAGTCCACATATCACGGACTTTCGCCTCGACGGCCAGCATGCGGCCCGCCAACTCGGCGTTGTCGGAGCGGGCGCTCCGTACTTCGGAATTTGTGAATGATACCTCTTGCTCGATGCGGTTAATGCATCGGCGCAGCTGGCGGACGTCCCTTCCGAGCGCCCCGACGATATCGGGCAGATCCTTTAATGCGTGCACTGCCGTTCCCAGGTCGTGCAGCGTGCCGACGGCTTGCATCAGGATGTCGCGCTGGTCGGCTAACTCGCGTGCCTGTTCGTCGAGCTTGTCGTCCGTATAGGCGCGATAGGCCGTTAGGGCGTATCGCTCCTCCTTCGTGATCAGATCTTGCCGTGAGAACTGGTCGCGAATGAACTCGAAAAACCGCGAATCGGGCCTCCCTTGCACCTCTTGCGGAATGTCTATTTCCCTCGGCAGGGGCTTGATCCGGTAGCGCCCGGTTTTTTGCGGCGGATACTCGTCGGGATCGGGGACTGGGGTCTCCCGACTGAACGGATCATCGCCATCGGTCGCGGCGCTCACTTCTCGTCGTCCTCACGTTTGCGCAACATCTCATCGCGTTCCCGACGCAAGGCCTCCCAGTCGATCTCCGTAATAGCCAATGGAACGTCCGCATCTGGATCGGTGAGTGGCGCCCGACTGATGTCCGGGTCGGTTGGCGGATCTTCCGGGTCAACCAGACCGGCACGCTTCGCCGTATCATATCGCCCGCGCGCGAGGGCTTTGACCTCGCCGACCGTGATCTCGCCGTCTTTGTTCGTGTCGAGGCCCATGTTTTGGGCCCAAATTCTGTGGAGCTGCAAGCCGTCGCGAGTCGAGTAATCGCCCTCGCGGCCGAGGACGAAATCTTCATCGGCCATCGCGTATTTTGGCAAGAAAGTCAGCATGTACAGCGTGCCCGCGTCGTGCACGCCGCGCGCCATCACGTGGAAAAACCTGTCCACTAAAACCAGCTGCTCGACGGCGCTCATCGCTGCCACTGTCGTGGAATCCAGTCCCCATAGCTTCAGTGTCGACGGCATCCACTGAATAAGCCCGACAGCGCCCCCAGCCGGATTGCGCGCGGATGGGCGAAATCCGCTTTCGATCGACATGACCGCCGCGAGCGCATTCGGGTCGATATCCAACTTTGATCCGAGCGTGACCAGCGATGCTCGGAATTCGGGGGATGTGCGTTCGATACCGGGGAATTTGAAAAGGCTCATGTGTCGGTCAATCCCAAGCGACTCGGAGCGAACCACCCTTGAAGCTTCCGCTTCAGGCGCGGATCGAAGTCGTAAATCGTCGAATCGTCGAAGTCGGTCAGCACGCGCTCGGAGAGCCTGCAGCGCGTCCCATCGCCGCCGCCACCCTCGGCTGTCTCCCATTTGCCAGGCTCCGTTTCACGCAGGAGGAAGCCGACGTGATTGTTATTGGTGCCGGGGTGCTCAATGAAAAACAGCGAACCCTGCTCGGGCTGCTCGACGCCGGTCCACTGGACCCATGCCGGATGTCTCCTGGAGAGCGCGCCAAGCCATCCGCCAAACATTGGCCAGCCTGCAACGCCGGGTCGCAAAATCTCCCTATCAGGAGAGCCGCACCACCAAAGCACAGCGCCGGCAAATACAGCGCAGCTAGTCCGAATGGTGCCTATATCCCCGCCGCCTCGTAACGCATGCTGCGGATCGCCGCACCCGACGAAATACCGGTAAAGCTTACCTTGGTCCTTGTCGGAGATCGGACCGTTTGCGAGCAAGCTCTCGCAGCAACGTACGATGCGCAGACCGGGCGACTCTTGCGCCTGCCAGAGGAAGGTGAACGGGGGGGCTTCGGTCATTTATGGCCCGCGCTTCGCTTCGGTATCTGTCGGCTTATCCAGCTTAGCAAGCATAGCCTCAAGCAGCTTGCGGTGCTCTTGGATTAGCTGCTCAAGCGCTTCCCGGCGTTGCTCCAGATCTATGTCTGGAATTTGGTTCAAGCCTTATGCCGCCTTTCGTCCAGTAGCTCCTGCGCTTCCTGGCGAAGCATTCGTCTCTGGTCGGTGAGTAGGCGCCGAGTATGCTCGGCCGCTGCACTCCGATCGTTATGGCTCTCGAGATGGCTCTCGATAATCTTGAAGGCCGCTTCAGCCGCGAGCGCACCTACTTCTAGAGGGGTCATTCGCACATCGCCTTTCCTGCAATTTCGAAATGCAGCTCTATGGTGCGGTAAGCCGGGCAGAGCTCGACTTTCTCGTACTTGTCGCATGCGCCACTGTTGATCACGTCCTTAGCGGCATGCGTGTAGAGAGCTCGCAACGCGTTAAGCGACTCCTCAGTACAGGGAGGCCTCTGGGGTGAGCACGCTGTAAGCAAGAGGAGCGCCGCAAAAAGCCTCATAACTCGTCTTTCGTCGCGGGGATGGTCTCAGCTGTGCGATCAGCCTTAATCTCAACCTCGGGCTCCGGCGCGGGATCCGACTTGCGCTCCAGCACCGAGCGGGCGACCGCGATCACCTTATCCGGATCCGGCGCCTTGACCGACTTTGCCAGGATTCGGGCGGCTTCCTTACCCTTATCCGCGATGCCTTGTCCGAGTGAGTACGCGGCGACGATCAGGGCGATTGCTGCAATCACGTACCACGGCGCTCCCTCGAAGCCGGCGACGTTCACACCGACCGCACCGAGCACACTGAGCCAGAGCTTGCGAGATTTGATCGCTTCCATTAGCTGCGTGCCTCGGCAGATACCCCGTTGCCGGCGTCGACTCTCGGCGCTTCGTCCTGCGCGCCTTTGATCGCGTCCAGAAACGGCAGGAGCTGGCGGCTTAGATACTGCTCGGCGCGTTGTCCGCTGGGCGCCTGAAGCACCGCACGCGGATAGCCCGCACTCGGCTCCTCCGCTGCTACCTCGAGTAGCGCAAAATGTTCGGGCTGGATCGGGCCGATATACGGGAGCGCTTTACACTCCTTGGCCTTATCCTCGATCCGGATTCCGGCACGAATACCGGGGCCGGTCTCGTTGAAGCGGCGATCGCTTGCGACGAGATAGGCGATCAGATCCTCGAGACCGAAGGCCGCTTGGCCGACGGTGATTGGTTCGGGTTTGGCGATGTATTTCATGGTGTCCCTTTACGTGCCCTGGCGCACCTCAGCTTGAATATTCCAATCAACGGTGTCACCGGTGTTGCCGGTCACGACTGCGCGGATGACGGTGCCGTTGGTGCTGAGCGTGAAATCCCACGCGGCATCATCTTCGAAATCCGTATCTATCGTGATAGTTGAGCCGACCTGCGTGAGCGTGCCGGACACCCGCTTGAAGAGCGCCCCCCGCTTGTAGAATGCCACTTGCGATCCGTCGTCCTTGCGCGCGTGCGCGGTCGCCGTGACGAAGTAATTTACATCCTGGCTTGGCGTGAAAATCGTGACGTTGGTTGCGGCATTGGTCGTCGTTTGCTGGCGCTTGCCGAAGATTGTCGACTTCGCCGGCGTAGACCCGCCAGGCGAAAGAGTAAGCGTTGTACCGGCCGACAATGCGACGTCGGCACCACCATAGACAGTTAATCCGTTGGTTGCACGAACCGCCAGCGTAGCGCCGGTCGAATAGATGAGCGAGCCAGATACCGCGTCTGCCGTCGGATCGGTCGCTGCGTCGCCGATATAGGTGACCAGGTCGCCCGTGTTTGCCGGCAGCTCCGTTGTCGTAATCGCCGCGCCGCGATTGAAGACTGTGTAGCGACGTGCGCCAGCTAGATAAGCCGCTTCTAACACGCTTACGTTGTTTGCAAGAAACTGCGCCGATGTCGCATTACCGGCAAATATAGCCGCAGATCCGCACGCAAAACTGAAGAATGACGCGGCGTCCGCTGTGATCACAACAGAGTTTGTGTTGAACGACGCGCGCTCGGTCGTGCCAGCAAAAAGCTTTACCCCCGTATGGCCCTGCAGCGACAGGACCCCGCCGCTGTTAAAAAGGAGGGTTTGGTTGGCGGTCGACGAGAGTGCGCCGCCCGTGATCGCGGTAAGATTCAGAACGGTACCAGTCAGCCCCGCAGCGGCCTCGCTCTCGGTATCGTTGTTGGTTGCGCTGCCAAACGAGATCGCCGAACCAGCTGATACGCCAGAGCCGTTCCAAACCGTGAACCGCTGGTAAGCCGACGCGGTCGTGCGAACCGTCATGTATCCGCTGCCGAGCAGGTCTATATTGACGTTTCCGGCAGTTATGCCGGCGCGGATAAAACACGACGCCGAGGCGTTGGCGTCCGCGGGACGCAGGAGCACGTTCCCGCTAACCGCCTCTATGATGCAGTTGGACGAGTAATAAATGCTGAGTAGTTCAAGCTCAGCGCCGGCGTTGTCGCTGTAGATCCGCACCTTGCCCGGCACGGTCGCCGCTGCGGTGCCCACGCCAGATTTTAGCAAAATATGGCCGCCGTTACGGTTGGTGCCCGTGGCGCTGGCAAAGGCGTTTTGAGCCTGGAGCGTTAGCGCCCCCGTTGCGGCGTCCGACGTGCGCGCAGTTTGTACTACTTGTGCGGTTGTCGCGACTTGGAATTCGATGCCGCGACTAAATCGAACGTCAAGCCCGCCGCCGACGATCTGAATGGCTGTACCGCCGTTGTCCAGAATGATGCCGGACCCGCCGCTTGTGGTTAACGAAATGCCCTGAGGGTGAAATGCGGCAGAGAGAGTAGCGCCGCTATATAGATTGATCACACCGGCGCTTCCACCCGATGCGGCCGAGCCAGCTTTAAGATTCAGGGCTCCGCCATCGCGATTCGTACCGGTTGCGCTGGCATACGCCGATTGCGCCGCTATCGTCATGTCGGCAGCGTCAGCGTCCGTTGTTCTCGATGTCTGAGCTAGTTGTGGCGCTGTCGCCGTCTCACTCCACAGAATATTAGGAGGGGTCAGCGAGACCGTGGTGCTAGTGATCGACGCCCGGCCACTGTTGCCGGCGAGAAAATTGATCACGCCCGACCCACTCGGCGCGTTCAAATAGACATCGCTCGTGCTGGCCAAGAAGGAATAATTGCTCGCGTCCGGCACGAGCCCCGGTCCGAGGTAAATACAGCTGTACGTTGACGGGGCGCCGAGAAATGCGCCTATACGCGCAACAACAGTTGCATCGCGTTTGACCTGCAAAAACGCTTCGTCCGTGCCGCCGTTGGTTGGCGCGCTCAGTTGGGCGATAAGCGACCCGGATGTGCGATTTGCTCCAGTGGCCGAAATGACCGGCGCTTGCGGCGTAAGGGTTAGGTTTTGCGGAGCCGCGTCGGTTGTCCGCGCCGCTTGCGAGATCGACGGACTCGATACCGTCTCGCCCCAAACTACCCCTTGTGCAATTCCCAGGCGCACGCCTCCGACTGACGCGGGGCTTGCCCCGAGGGAGATAAAATCGCCAGCTGCAGCGGCGACGCTCATCAGCGTCGCGGACTCATCGATCAGAGCTAGCCCGCCCGGAGCGCGCACGGTCAGCTGTGAGCTCGTCGCGTAGACAAGAGCACCCGATCCTGGGCTGCCACTCGGATCCTGCGTGGCGTTGGCGAAGTAGATCGCGCCTTCGGCATCTTCGAGATCAAAGGAGCCTCCGACAGCAAGCGCGGTTGTTGCTCGCAGCGTCACCACTACCGGTGTGGTCGACCAATCATTAGCGGTGCCATCGCTGGCGAACACCGAATTGGCCACGCCAATGGGAACGATCGAATCCGGGACAAATGTCAGAGTGGTAACGTCCAGGGTGATCGGCGGGTCGGTCGCGAGCACAAACATGCTCTCCGCGTAGATCGTGCCGTCCTCAATCGGCACGCGCATGCCGCTTGTGAATTCGTCGCTTGCGTCAGCGTCACCGGAACGCGTTAGGATGAACGGGCTCGAGCCGTCGCCGACCTGTGTGACGTCGTAAATCCCGTTATCGGCTCCGGCCGCACCCTGGGTTAACAGCAAGCGATCTCCGCCTGAGAGCGTGACACCGTCGATCGTCGGCAGAGCGCCAAACGAATTGGCCGTGATGATGTTCCCGACCTTGGTGTAGGCTGGCAGTGCGACCGGAGTCGCGGCGCGCACGGGCTGGGCAAAGCCACCGCTCGAAAACGTTAACGTCGTGATGCCCGTAACGGCGCTGTAGGAGAGCGTAACGCCGCTCCCGGTCACTTGAAGCGGCGAGGACGGCTGGACGGTGCCGGAGCTGTCCAGGAGTGCTGTTACGGCTTGCGAAAAGTACTTATCGAGCCATGACACGGTTGCACCTCATATCAGAACACCACCGCGACAAGCGAATAGTCCCCGTAGAACGTTACCGTTTCCGAACCAGTGGCGAATCCGGTGAGGCAGATATCCAGGTTGCC
>Ga0111538_10005772_pt1 | contig 16856 bp, 13 predicted proteins | sample SoiMethybrSBSTD1_FD_79669 | JGI IMG/M metagenome (GOLD analysis project Ga0111538, IMG submission 79669) | Bulk soil microbial communities from a Populus tree surrounding site in Tennessee, USA - Soil MetaG P. TD hybrid SBSTD1 (version 2)... | ecosystem: Environmental > Terrestrial > Soil >...
AACTTCGTCCTCGAGCGTCTGCACCGCAGCGCCACCGCGAGCTACCAGGCCGAAGTCGCGCGCTTCGCGGCACTGCCATCGAATCCGTCGAGCGCGTCGCTGATTCTCGCGACGCCCAGCGTCACGCCGCGCGATGACGCCCAGGCGCTTGCCGACGCGGCAAAGAGCTGGTCCGAGGCCTCCGCGCTGATGCAGACCATGCTCGCCGCGCGCGGCATCCCCTATTTACACGTCCTCCAGCCGAACCAGTACTTCACCACCCGGTCGTTCAGCGCGGCGGAAGCGAAGGTCGCGCGCTCGGATGCGTCGCCGTTCCGGAAGAGCGCCGAGAAAGGCTATCCCCTGCTCGTCACAGCGTCAGCGGGACTCAAGTCGCGCGTGAACTTCCTTGATGCGACCGGCATCTTCGACCGCGAGCCGTCTCCGGTCTACATCGACGACTGCTGCCACTACACGCTGCGGGGCAACCAGCTGCTTGCCGACGCCATCGCGAGGCAAATGCTCAGCGCAAAAGGGCCGTGGAAGTGACGTAGAGGACGTCGTGTATCGAGCGCCCTGAACGAACAGTCTCGCCACCGCGGTCAAGATACTCAGGGCCATGCGAAGCGGAAACACCGCGCTGCTCGATAACGGCTTGCGGCGCGCGCCATAGGAGCGGGCGGCTATGCCCGTCAGTTTCATGGCCACCGGAAGCGACGCGCACGCGGTCAAGAAACTCGGCAAGCCGGCAGACAGATCCTCGCGGTAGTCCACCACGTCGTCGATGATCTGGCACTGCATCGCCATCCGAAAGAGCGCTTCCAGATCGCTGTCACTCTCAGTTGCCCGGATCATCTCGTCGAGACGTTCAGTACTCCACGCAACGGCGGTCACCGTTGCCAGTGACAGCCGGACGACCGCCTCGCGGTACGAACGAACCTCGTCGAAACGCCGATTATCTCCACCGATGGACGGCCGGCGGCTTTCCAGATCTCGAAGGCGGTCGAGATATTCGTCGATGGAGACCCGCAGGCCGGCGTTCTCGAGCCGCTGCCGGATCGCGTCGTGCTCTGCGTGGCACAAATCCTTACGATCCCAAGCCGCATTTGTACCCGCCTGAAAATCCAGGAGCAGCGCCAACGCACGGATTCGCTTTCGCGGCAATGGTCGCGAATGGCGAATCACATGCAGTGTGTCGAGCGCGATGATGCAGAGGACTCGCAGGGGCGTCCTGGGCGCTGGGCTAAAGAACAGCGGCAGACCGCGCAGCAGGCGTGTAACTGCGACAAGGCTGTCAGACATGGCACAGCACAACTTCGCGGGGACACCTCCAGCGAATCGGCACGAGATCGCTGACACCGCGGCTGACGACCAGCCTCGACGAACCGAGCTGATGGCTCAGGAAGCAGTACGGGTAGAAGATTGCGCCTGGGAACAGGCGGTCGCGATACTCGGCGGCGACCAACTGGCAGCCATGCAGATGGCCGGCGAGCACCAGGTCGTAACCGGCATGGCCAGCGGTCTTCCAGATTCTCGGGTCATGCGCGCACAGGACGCGGAAATGGCCTTCGGCCGGCGCGGCGGTTTCCGGGCCGGAGACCACGATCACGCGCTCACCGTGCTTCAGCCGCGCAAGGCCGTCATGGATCCAGTGCCCGCCGGCATTGGCCACGGCCTCACGAACGCGATCGAGGCCGATCTGGCGGTCATGGTTGCCAGCAACGGCGAGGACAGGTGCGACTTCACGGAGCTTTCCAATCAGCTCACTGAGCTTGATCAACTCAGAGGCGCCGTCCACCAGGTCACCGCCGAGCAGCACCACATCCGGATCGGAGCACATCACGGAATCCACTACCTGCCGACACAGCCTCTCCGAACGGCCGTTTCTGAGGTGAATATCGCTGATGTACAACAGCCGGCACGCGTCGGGCCGCGGGGAAAGCCGCTCTTCGCGGATATGGAGGGCGCGACTCAGCCCGATTTCCAGTAAGCGCATGTGCAATCCGACGCTCGTCGCCTGATAACTTTACTATACAAAGTCATTTGTGCGACGCTCGTCTTCTATGCGCAGACGGTCATCTCGGAATCCAGTGCGCCTTGGTGGTGGTGCCTGACAGCCTGGCGAGATCCGCGTCCACCATCATGGCCACGAGCTGCTCGAACGAGATCGACGGCTTCCAGCCGAGCCCGTTCCTGGCCTTCGACGCATCACCGATCAGGTGATCGACTTCGGCCGGACGAATGAGGGAGGGATCGGTCTTCACGTGCTTCTGCCACTCGAGGCCGGCGTGCCCGAAGGCCGCCTCGACCAGGTTCTTCACTGAGTGGCTGACGCCGGTCGCGATGACGTAGTCGTCGGCTTTGTCCTGCTGCAGCATCATCCACATCGCGCGCACGTAGTCGCCGGCAAAACCCCAGTCGCGGCAGGCATCGAGGTTGCCCAGCGACAGGTGATCGGCGAGCCCGAGCTTGATGCGCGCCACTCCGTCGGTCACCTTGCGGGTGACGAACTCCTGTCCGCGACGCGGCGACTCGTGGTTGAAGAGGATGCCCGACACCGCAAACATCCCGTAGCTCTCGCGGTAGTTGACGGTGATGTAGTGACCGAACACCTTCGACACGCCGTACGGGCTGCGCGGATAGAACGGCGTCAGCTCGGTCTGCGGCACTTCTCGGACTCGCCCATACATCTCACTGGACGAGGCCTGATACAAACGAATACCGGTGTCCACCTGCCGCACCGCCTCGAGGAGGCGCGTGACCCCCATCGAGTTGTAGTCGCCGGTGAGCAGCGGTTGATCCCACGACGCCGGCACGAATGACATCGCCGCGAGGTTGTACAGCTCGTGCGGCTTGACGTCCTGGACGATGCGCATGAGTGACTGCTGGTCGAGCAGATCGCCAGGCCGTAGCGTGATGCGATCGAGCAGATGCTCGATGCGCCAGAGATTTGGCGCGCTCGATCGCCGGACGACGCCGGTGACTTCGTAGCCTTTCTCGAGCAGCAGCTCTGCGAGGTACGAGCCGTCCTGGCCGGTTATACCGGTGATCACCGCGCGTTTGGCCATGCGTGTGTTGGTCCTTGGTCCTTTGTTCTTGGTGCGTGGTCCGTTCTTGGTGCTTGGTCCGTCCTAAGTCCTAAGTCCGTTGTGAATCCTGTGCCCGCGGCACCTCGTCCGCGGGTCTCATTCTATCCCCCGGGCCCGGTCCTCGAGCCATCGCCGCAGCCCATCCTGCCAGGTGGGCATCGCGAAGCCGGCAGCCGCGAGCTTCTTCGTCGAGAGCGCGCAGTAGCGTGGACGCGGCACGCGCAGCGGCATCTGATCGACGGTCATCGGCACGAGCCTCGGCTGCACGCCGAGAATGCGCGCCGCTTCAGCAGCCACATCGTGCCAGCTCGCATGACCGTCGTTGACGCAGTGATACAGGCCTGACGGCGCTCCGCTCATGACGAGGTGCCTCGTCGCCGCTGCGACGTCCTTCGAATAGCTGGGTGACACGATCCGATCCGTGAAGACCTTTACCTCGCGCCCCTGCCGCAGGCCGTCCACGATGTGATCGAGCGTGCCACGCCGGCCGGTCCATCCCGCCGGCGATCCGAACAGGCTCTCGACGCGCAGGACATAGGCGCGTGGCGAGTTCATCGCCAGCCACTCGCCGAGGAGCTTGGACGAGGCATATACGCCTCGGGGCCCAGGTCGGACGTCTTCGCCATGCGGCTCACGGCTGTCGCTGTTGAGGACGAAGTCGGTGCTGTAGTGCACCAGCACCGCACCAGCCGCATCGGCGGCACGCGACAGGCTACGGACGGCGAAGGCATTGATCGCCAGCGCCTCGGTTGACCGGCTCTCGGCGCCGTCCACCTCGTTGAAGGCCGCGCAGTTGACGATCAGATGAGGCGAGACGCCGGCAACCGTTCTGGCCACAGCGGCCGGATCGGTCACGTCCAGCGACTGCCGCGTGAGGGCAACGACTTCGCGATCGGCAAACGCCTGGACGACGAACGCCGCGAGCTGGCCGCTGGCGCCGGTCACGAGTACGCGGTCAATGCTCAATGCGGAATGCTCAATGCCCAATGCGCAGTGCTCGATGCTCAGCGGCGAAGATCAATAATCGTACTTCGACATGGAGCAGATTGACACCGCAGTCATCGGCGCCGGCGTAGTGGGACTCGCCGCCGCGTGGTCGCTGGCGCAGCGCGGACACAGCGTGTGCGTGCTTGAACGCGAGCCGCGGCCCGGCATGGGCACCAGCACACACAACAGCCAGGTGATTCACGGCGGCATGTACTACCCGGCAGGCAGCCTGAAGGCCCGGCACTGCGTGAACGGGGCAAGGATGCTGTACGAGTTCTGCACGAAGTACAGCGTGCCGCATTCCCGCTGCGGCAAGCTGATCGTCGCGCACGACCACAAGGAAGTCGAAGCGCTCGAGGCGATTCGCGTGCGCGGAGAAGGCAACGGTGTCGAAGGACTACGGCTGGTGGACCAGACGTTCATCCGCTCCCGCGAGCCGCACGTGGCGGCACAAACCGCGCTGTTCTCGCCCAACACCGGCATCCTCGAAGCCGAAGCGCTGGTCCGTACGCTGGCGCGGCTCTGCACCGAACACGAGGTCGCACTGTTGCCAGGCTCGCCGCTGATTGGCGCCAACGCACGAGACGGGGGCATCGAGCTGCGGACGCGCGCCGAATCCATCCTCGCGCGCACGGTCGTCAACGCCGCCGGCCTCTACTCGGACGAAGTCTCGGCGATGCTCGATGGACAGCAGTACCGGATTTATCCATGCCGCGGCGAGTATGTCGAGCTGGTTCCGTCAAAGCGCGGATTCGTCAACGGGCTCGTCTATCCGCTGCCACATACACATGGTCTCGGCGTCCACCTCACGAAAACTATCGCTGGCAACGTCACGCTTGGTCCAACGGTGTGCTATCAGAACCGCAAGGACGATTACGAGGACAACCGCTTCCCCATCGAAGCGTTTCTCGAGCCGGCGCAGGCGCTGCTGCCGGAGTTGAGGCTCGAGGATCTCCGGCTCGGCGGCAGCGGCATCCGGGCAAAGCTCCACCCTCCTGAGCAGTCGTTCTCGGACTTTCTGATTGCGAGGGATGAGAAGAACCCGCGGCTGGTTCAGGCGGCGGGCATCGAATCGCCAGGGCTTACGTCGTGTTTATCGATCGGCGAACACGTGGCGGAGTTGGTGGAGGAGATCCTCTAGTTAGATGTTCCTCAGCTTCCATTGGCAGCGGGCGCTCAGCAGCGCCCGAGCGAGCCAGCGTTTTGGATTGAGCACGCCTGGAGCAACGTGCGTCGCGTAATACAGATACGCGCTCTCGTGGAACGCCCTGATCGACGCGGCCCGCGCGGTCTTGCTGGAGTGGCCGACGCGATGCACCGCCGCGGCTGCGGGCACGTAACGGACCTCGTGGCCACGCGCGCGGAGACGGCGACAGAGATCGGCGTCCTCCCAATACAGGAAATACCGCGCATCGAAACCGCCGACGTCATCGAACGCCGGCCGCCGAATCAGCATGCAGGCGCCCGAGACCCAGTCCACCGTCGCGCTCTCACGGCCGCTCACCACGTTGCGGCGCGAGACCGCGGATGAAGGCAGCAGATTTCGCAGCGTGCCGGTCCGACCGAAGAATCCCGTGAGCATGTCCGGATCGCCTCGCGCGCTGCCTTGCTCGGAGCCGTCAGGATCGAGCACACGCGGGCCGACGATCGCACACTGCCGGCGAGCGTCGAGCTCACGACGCATCACAGCCAGCGCACCCCGCTCGAGTCGGCAATCGGGGTTCATGATCAAAACGAGCGGTGCTGTGGTTGCAGCCACTCCCTGGTTCACGCCACGCCCGAAGCCCACGTTGAGGGGGTTCCGGAGGACGCGCGCCTGGGGGCCAAACTCGGCAACGACGCTGATGCTGCCGTCGCTCGAGGCGTTGTCCACGACCACCGCTTCCCACGGACCGCCGCCTTCCGAAGGATGGCGCGCCATCTCGTCGGCGATCGACTGCAACGCGTCCCGCAGCTCGGGGCCAGCGTTGTAGTTGACGATGACGGCGGCCAACTCCGCCGCGGCGAGCTCCGTCATCCTTTGTCTCCGGCCAGACCCAGATCGAACTGTTTCTCGCGGCGCTTGGTCGCCAGCCAGCGCGACTCGAGGTGCGGCCAGATCGCGTCGCCGCCGACGCGCCGCGTGCGCTGCACCTGCGCGCGCTTGCGGAGCAGCCGCGGCAGACCCGCGAGCGCCGACCACTTGGCCCGCAGAAACGGACCGAGCAGACCGATGCGCGTGAAGTGGACGGCCGCGGCAGCCGTGTAGACGAGATGTCCAGGCAGCGTGCGCAGCAGCAGTGACGATGGCGTGTTCTTGAAGTACATCCACTCGAGATTGCGCTGCCCGTGATAAACGGCAAAGGCGCTGACGCGACCAAGCGTGGCGCTCCCGTGATGCTTCACGATCGCATCGGCGACATAAAGGCACGGATAGCCGAGCAGCCGCGCGCGATACGAGAGATCGACGTCCTCGTGCGACGCGAAGAAGTCTTCGTCGAACCCGCCCAGCTCGTCGAAGACGGTCTTCGGAATCACACACGCCGCGCCGCACACGCCGAACACCTCGCCCGACTCGACGGCCGACTCGACGCTGGCGCCGTGATGTCGCTTGAACGCACCGCCCCATCGCAGCAGCCCGTCGCCAGCGCTGTCGATCACACGCGGATCGTGCATGAACACGATTTGCGACGAAGCCAACGCGTTCGGACCACCCGCATCACGGCCGCGCAGCAGCGCTGCCAGCCATCCCGGTTCGGGCACCGTGTCGTTGTTGAGCAGCACGACGAAACGTCCGCGCGCTTCCCGCACCCCGGCGTTGTTGCCACCGGCAAAGCCGCGATTCTCGGCGAGCGCCACGAGCCGCACCCACGGGAAGCGCTCGCGCACGAATGCGGCAGTCCCGTCCGTTGACCCGTTGTCCACAAGGATCGTTTCTGCATCGACGCTGTGCTGAACCGCCACCGCGTTGAGACAGGCCTCGAGATACGCCCGGCCATTCCAGCTGACGATCACAATGGACGCAGCTGGCACTCGGCTCATCGCGCTCCCTGCTTCCTCTGTTCTCCCTGCTTCGCAGTGTGTCGATAGACGTCGAGCGTGATGGATGCGGTTCGCATCCAGGTGAACTCCTTCGCCCGCGTCAGTCCAGCCTTCCGCATCCGAGCACCATGAAACTCGTCGCCAACGACTCTCGCGATCTCCTCCGCCCACCCGGCCTCATCGTCTGGATCGAGCAGCGTACCAGCATCACCGACGACTTCTGGAATCGACGCCGCACGCGAGGCGATCACCGGTGTGCCGCAGGCCATCGCCTCGAGCGCCGGCAGGCCGAAGCCTTCATAGCGCGATGGATACACCAGCGCAGCCGCGGCGCGATAGAGTGTCAGGAGCTGCGCGTCGGTGATCGGGCCAAGACACACCACCGCTTCCGGCCAGCCTGCCTCTCGCGCGTAGTCGCGCAGCCTGTCGCCGATGCCGCGATCGACGCCAGCCAGCACCAGCGACAGCGGCGGCATCCCTGGCCGACGCTGCGCTTCGAACATCGCGTGGACGAGCAGCGGCAGATTCCGTCGCTCGTGCAGGTCGCCGACGTGCAGCAGAAAAGGTGCGGTAATGCCCGCCGGCAGCCCGTCCGTCAGCGATGTGTTGGTGGGGCGATCCATCGGCGCGAAGTTATCCGACACACCGAGCGGCGCCACCGTGATCCGCTCGCGCGGAATCTGATACGCCGCCGCGATCTCGTTCGCGGAAAACTCGGAGTCGGTGATCACCTGCGCCGCCGCCCGCGCGCTGCGGCGATAAAACATGCGCCGCACGACGTCGCGCTGGTAGGGATACCACTCTGGATGGCGCTCGTAGCTGACGTCGTGAATCGTCAGGACGACCGGAATGCGCGACCCGAGCGGCGCGGTGTAAGCCGGCGCGTGGATGACGTCCACGTTCGCGCGAGCCGCCGCACGCGGCAGTCCCATCACGCTCCATCCGATATTGGTCGGCGGATGCCACGGCTCCTCGACGTGCGTCACTCCCGCCGGAACCGCGTCGCACACTCCGCCAAGCGCAATCAACTCGAGTGCGGGGTCAAGGGCCTGCAGGGCGGGCACGAGTCCCGACACATATCGGCGGACGCCGGCCGCTGGTGACGTGAACGCGCGACCGTCGATGCCGACGCGAAGGGTCAGCTGATCTCCATCCGCAGTCGCCTGACCGGCCTTTCCAGCAACGCGCAGACCTCGCGAATCCTGACTTCGACATTGCCGTTGATCGCCGGGCTGCTCAAGAGCACTTCATCGACCTTGTACACCCGCATGATCTGCTCGAGCTGATCGATCGCGCCGTGCACGGGTACGCCGACGATCCAGCGATGCGCCTTCAGCGGGTCATCGTCGATGAAGCCAACCGGGTTCATGCGCCACGCCGAGTTGGCGCGCATCTCGCGCACGAGCAGACGGCCGTAGCCGCCCGCGCCGTAGACCAGCACGCGCCGGCTCTTCTTGTTACGCGTCGAGGCGACGAGATTCATCATCCGGAACGACACCCGCGTCGCCACAATCGCCATGGCCAGAAGCAGGCCGTCGAGCACGAAGACGACGCGTGACGAACCCTCGCCGCGATAGAGGTAGTACGACGCCGCCACCGTCAGCAGCGAGCCGATGCCGACGCCGCGGACCACCGTCGTCAGATCGCGCAGGCCGAACGTTTCCCACGAGCGTTGATAGAGGCCCGACCCCAGCAGCGCCGCGAGCTTGCAGCCAAGCACGATCGGCAGCGTGGAGAGAAAGTACTGAAGGAAGGGATCGAGACTCGCGCCTTCGAAGCGCAACCGATAGGCGACGTAGTAGCACACGGTGATGAGCACCAGATCGAGCATCACCTGCCCGGCGTGCCAGCGGAACGCCAGGTCCTTCAGGAACGGCGCGAACGACGACTTCTGCAGCGCGATGAAGTCCTGCGCGTTGTAGGCCGGCACGCGCGCCAGGTACACGCCGATCAGGATCACGATCACGCCAAAGAGCGCGACGAACGGCATCATCGGCTCAACCGCGCTCCATTTCTGAATCGCCCACGCGGTCAGGCCGCCAATCAGCCCGAAGAGGTACAGGATGCGGACCGCGCTCCGCTCGGAGAAGCCGAGTGACGCCAGCCGGTGCGACACGTGGTCAGTGCCACCTTTACTCGCCTGGCGCCCGGCCAGCCGCCGAAGCACCAGCACGAACGCGGTGTCGAACAGCGGCACCACCAGGATCAGCACGACGAGCACCGCTGGACTGACAAACGCCACGCGCGCGTTGAAGATCGGCACGAGCGACGCGCCAGCCAGCATCGCGCCGATGAAAAGGCTGCCGCAGTCGCCCATGAACAGCCGGGCACGCGGACGGTTCCAGTAGAGAAACCCGAGCAGCGCGCCAGCCAGTGAGACGAGCAGCGCAACGAGCATCGGGCCGAGATACGGGCTGAGCAACGCGGCGAGAAACGCCGTGGCGATGATCGCGACGCCGGCAGCGAGGCCGTCCATGTTGTCGAGAAGATTCAGCGCGTGACACAGCCCGGCGAACCAGATCGTGCCGATCAGTGTGTATTCGGGCGGCAGGGCACCGGACGGCTCAGCGCCGGCGAGCGCGAAGACGAGAAACGCGCCAATCACCAGCGACGCCACCAGCTTGGCGATCGGCGACAGCTGCAGGCGATCGTCGTAGAAGCCGACGACGAACATCGCCAGCGCGGCGAGCAGCACCCAGGCCCACGCCGACGTGGCCGATGCCGCAGTCGGACTGATCAGCCCGACGACGATGAAACCCGCGATGGTGCCGAGCGCGATCGCGATGCCGCCCATGGTCGGCGTCGGCGCGCTGCTCCAGCGGTCAGGCCGCGGTGGCACGACAGCGCCGATGACGGGCGCGACTCGGCGCACGAGAGCGCCCATCGCCACCGCCGTTGCGGTCGCAATCACAAAGGTCAGAACTGCAGTCACACCGTGCGTGAACGAATCACGAATTTACGAGCTGCGGCGTGCGGGCGGCCTTGTCACCAAGCACGAACGGGCCCCTGCCGAGGATGCCGTCGCAGATTGTATCCAGTCCTTCGGATTCTCCGGGAAGCAGGTGCCGCATGTCCTCGAGCTTGAGGCGATAGATGGGATATCCAGCCTTGGGCTGGATGAACGGCAGCGGAATCATGCGGTTGAAGAAGAAGTGGTAGGCGTAGCGCCGAGCCCGCGAGAGCTGGGCCGGGCCCAATCGCTCAGGAAATGGCAGACGTTCGAGGATCGCGAAGTACTCCTCGGGTGTCGTCGCATCGTGGGTGAGTCCCTTGTTCCTGATCCACGCCTCGCCGGCGACGATGACCGGAAGGCCCACGGCGGTCAGCTCGACGCCCATCTTCGTGCCGTAGATGATGGCGCTGTTGCACAGAGACATCAGCGCATAGGTGCTTAATCCGCTCTCCGGAGGCACGATGTGGATGTTTGGCGCCAGTGTCGGGATGTGCTTTCGCAGCTCGCCGAGGATCGGTTGGCGCGACGGCGGGAACCCGCTGATCTCGGCGGGATGCACGCGCACCAGCAGCTGCAGATCGGGCCGCGTCGCGAAGTAGCGGCAAGTCTGCACCAGCCAGTCGAGCATGTTGGCAAATGCGTTGGCCGGATAGTGCAGCTGCGCGTCCCACGACACGTTGGTGAGCAGGCCGATCACCGGACGATTCCGATCGATTCCGATCCTTGCCGCGATGTCCTCCGTGTTCTGCGTCGTCGGACGATGGAAGACGATCCAGTCGAACATGCCCTCGCGGCGGCTGGCGAGGTATTGCATGAGATCCTGTTCCTGCGCGGGGGTGAGCTCGTTGTTCTGCCAGTGCGACAACGGCTCGCTCATCAGCGTGTGGTGATAGGTGTCGTCGTGACTGAAGATGAAGCGCCGCTTGCGGTAGGCGACGTTCCAGGTGGACACCTTGACACGCTCTTGCCGCGCCACCTCGCCGATGAGTCCCCACGGCACGTAGATGCCGTGCGTGAACACGGCTGACGAAAAACCGATCGACCTGATCAACCGTCGCGTCGCGAACGTGGTCAGCAGGGCTGACTCGAGATAGCGACGAAGCACGGCTTCGCCCTGCGGTTCTCCGTCGAGTGCGCCGGTGGCGAAGAAACGCAGCGCGCCGGCGTGCGCGTGCTCGCCGATGGCCAGACCGTCGAGCGTGAACGTCTCGATCCGATCGGCGGGAAGCGTGGTGGCGACTCGCCTCGCCTCGGCGCGATCGTCGGCGGTCAGCCAGTCGCTGTAGCGATGAATCCTCAGTCCGAGCTGCCCGTAGACGCGCTCGGCTGGCCACTGGCAGTCGCTGCACAGATCGCGAGACGGTCCCTGCTCGACGAAGCGCGCGACATTGGGATAGAGCGACGCATCGCACTCGGCGCACGCCGTCATCGCGCCGTCGCACAGCAGCACGTGGACGTCGGCGCCGCGGAACGTCAATGCGGCCGCGAGCGCGCTCTCGAGCGTTACTGCGTGCGCATACGAACCGATGGCCGTCGCGAACAGCACACGTGGACCGCCCGTCGCCGATGCGCGTGCCGACTTCCAGCGATCGGAATCGGCGGCGATCAATTGCCGCCAGTCAGGGTAGGCCCCGGCACGGGCGTGATACCAGCGCCGCGCCATCCGCGTCGCGCGCCACAGCTGCGGAAAGCGGCGAATGCCGTGCTTCATGCGTGGCCTTGGTCCGGCTGAAGCCGGACACTACGCAGCGCCTCGTCTATGAGACGGGCAAATTCCTCGGCCGCCGGCAGCTCGTCGAACGCCCGCCATGGCCGATGCGACTCGAGCTCGTCGAGCGAGTAGCCGCCGGTCGCCACCGCGACGGTCCGCGCGCCGATGGCGTTGGCGCACTCGATATCGTGCGGCGTGTCGCCGACGACGAACACGCCGTTGTCAGCCACCGGACCGGCGTCGCGGGCCAGCTTCAGCGCGCGAGCGGCAATCGACGAGCGGTCGCCGGCATCCTCGGCAAAGGCACCATCGATGAAGTAGTGAAACAGGTTGTAGTGCGTGAGCTTCGCGCGCGCGCCGCCGCGCGTGTTGCCGGTCAGCAGATACGAGCGGATATCGGATCGACCACGCATGTGCTCGAGAATCTCCCGTACGTTGGGCAGCACACGGCCCTGCTTCTTCGGCAGCTCCTGGGGCAGCAGCGCCTCGTAGCGGCCAACCATCCGGCGGATCGTCGCCTCGTCCACGGGGACGTCGAGCATTTCGAACGTACGCACGGCGATCTGATAGTCGGTCAAGCCGGCCACTCGAAACGACGACAGCTCGAAGTCGCGCTGCACGATCTCACGAACGGCTTGCTCCCACGCCGGAACGCCTGCCTTGCCTGTGGTCAGCAGCGTCCCGTCGATGTCCCAGAACAACACGATCATGCGATCTGAGGAACCGCCCGCCTGAAGCTCGACACCAGGCTCGCCACGTCCAGTTTGTGATGAGCCAGCACTTCGTCGTTGGTGCCGCACTGCGGCAACGCCATCACACCCACGCGCCAGACGCGGGCGGCCGGCTCGAGGCCAAGCTCGGCGATCGCGGTTGCGACCATCTCGCCTTGCCCGCCTTTGAGATAGTGATTATCGAGAGTGACGATCGATCGACGGCCGCCGACCACTTCGCGCAGCCACCGCGGGTCGATGCGGTTCAGCCAGGGCAGGTTGACCAGGCGAATCGTCGCGCCGGTGCTCTTCTCGATCTCCTCGACCGCTTCGTACGCGCTGGCCATCAGCCATGGCCCGTAGCCGAAACAGATCGCATCGTCGCCATCGCGCACGACCCAGCCCTTGCCCACCTCGACCTTGTGGTGCGAGGGATAGCCGAAGGGGATCGGCCACTTCACCGACACGAGGCGGAGATACACGCTATCCACCGCTGTGTTGACCGCGTACTCGACCAGGGCGCCGACCTCCGCTTCCATGCACGGCTCGAGCAGCGACAAGTTCGGTACGCCGCGCAGCGCCGAGATGTCACGGACCGACTGGTGTGAGTGGCCAGGGCCGCCGGGAATCAGACCGGCCAGCGAGCCGACGTAGATGACCTTCGTGCCCTCAGTGCACTGGTTGTAGATCTGCTCATTCGGACGTGCGGACAGGAAGCACGCAAATGAGTGCGCGATCGGCAGCACGCCACGACGGGCCATGCCGCTGGCCATTGACACCATGTCCTGTTCGGCGATGCCGCACTCGACGAAGCGATCCGGGTAGCGCTTCGAGAACTGCACCAACCCGCAGTCCTTCACGAGGTCGGCGTCGAGCACCACCAGATTGCGGTGGCGTTCTCCCTGCCAGAGCAGCGCCTGCTCGTAGGCGGCAATCAGGTTGTCGGTCTTGCGCGGCTCGCGGCGCGGATTGCGAACGCGCGTCTCGATGCGCACCTCGCCCAACCCGAGATCCGCGAACAGACTGTTGGCCGTGACGAGCAGCTCGGCGAGGCCGTCTGTGTATTGCTGCTCGCCGGGAGCGCCGGAGTGATACCCGTACAACTCGCCCTCGGCCGTCGCCGGGCCTTCCATGAAGGACACGCCCTTGCCCTTCACCGTGTCCGCGATGATCACCTTGGGCAGACTCTCCACATCGTCAAGGGCGCGGAAGGTCTTTTCGATCGCGGTCACGTCGTGGCCGTCACACCGAGCGACATGCCAGCCGAAGGCACGGAACTTCGCCTCGATGTCGCCGAGGTTGCTGACGCTCTTGACCCAGGTGTCCGATTGAATCTTGTTGTGATCGACGATCGCAACGATCTCGCCCAGGCCGCGATTGGCGGCTGACGACAGCGACTCCCAGAATTGCCCTTCCTGCAGCTCGCCGTCGCCGGTCAGCACGAACACACGGCGCTCGCGGCCGGCAAGGCGATTGGCCAGCACCATGCCCTTGGCTTTCGAGATGCCCATCCCCAGCGAACCGGTGTTGGCCTGGATGTAAGGCGTCTCGACGTGCGGATGACCTGGCAACCCATGCAGCCGCCGCAGCTGGTGAAGCTTCTCTTGAGGGAGCAGACCCAGACCGATCAGCACGTTATAGAGCGCCGGCGCGTCGTGGCCCTTCGACGAGAAGAAGATGTCGGCGGCGTCCGGCCCCTTCACGAGATCCCGCATCTCGTTCAGGAACACCCAGCTCATGATCTCCAGCGAGCTGAAGCTGGTGCCGATGTGCCCGGACCACGCGCCAGCGATCATGTAGAGCGTGTTGATGCGGGCCAATGCCGCGAACGCCCGCGCCCGCGCCTCGTCTGCCACGTTGGCGTCGAGCAGCCGGTTGAACTCATCAACCGGAACGTACTGAAGCTCGAGCGATTCGCCTTGTTCGGTTTGAATGTCACCCATCAGCGTAGGGCGGGTCCTGCCTTTCGGACCCGCTGGTCCCTTATGTTCGCACTACTGCGAACGGTTCTTGCGTCAGCGTCGGCAGCGTGACTTTTCCCTCGGCAATCAGCCGCTCAGCCACCATCCAGTCGAAGGCGTCGTTGATGTCGAATCCTTCGTAGCCTTCGGTGAGAAACGGCACCAGCACATCGCCAGCAATGGTCCGCCGCTCGTTGATGACGCGCGTCCAGGCGATCTCGAGCGAGGCGTTCTGTACGTATACCTGAGGCAACGCCTGGTATGGCGTGCTGTGCCAGGGCTGGTCGCCGTTACCGAACGGAAGCAGAGGATACATGCGTTGACCGCGCACGACCCACATCTTGCCCGGATGCTGCGCGCACAGCTCGACGGCACGCAGCGAATCAATGCCCGGCTGCGCGGTGAACGTCGTCCACGCGCGGCGAATGGTCGCGGCCGTTCGGAACGGGCTGGTCGGACGCAGCAGGCTGAAGCAGTCCCACTGGCGTCCACGCGCGCCAAGTTCGGCGATCGTGTACTCGAGCCACTCGATATCGGGCGACGTGTCGCTGGCCATCGCCGCCGGGCGCAGGAACGGCACCTCGGCGCCGTAGTGTCGCGCAATCGCGGCGATCTCCTCCGAGTCGGTCGAGACGATCACCGCATCGAACACCTTGCTCTCGAGCGCCGGACCGATCGTGTAGGCGATCATCGGGTGACCGCCGATCACGCGGACGTTCTTCCCCGGGACTCGCTTCGATCCCATGCGCGCAGGGATGAAGGCGACGGCGGAAGGAGTCTTAGTTCCGCGTTCCATGTTCCAGGTTCCAGGTTCGCGGTTCGGGGTTCCGGGTTCGCGGTTCAGGGTTCCGGGTTCGCGGTTCGGGGTTCCAGGTTCGAGCCAGCCATGTCCACTTCGAACACCGAACGCCGAAGCTGGAACTTGGAACATCGAACCTCGAACACGAACCGGGAACTTGGAACCTGGAACCTGGAACTGCCATGCTCATACCGCGCTCGGATTGTGGTTGATGTAGATCGTCTTCAGATCGGAATACACGTCGATCGCCTGCGTACCCGCTTCACGCCAGCCGTTGCCCGACTGGCGCAGTCCCCCGAACGGCAGATGCGGCTCGCTGCCGTAGGTGCCGCCATTGACGACGGCCACGCCGGATTGAATCCGATTCAGAAACGTCATTGCCCGGTTGATGTTCTGCGTGTGAATCGATGCCGTCAAACCGAACGGTGAATCGTTTGCCAGCGTGATCGCGTCCTCGAAGCTCGACACCCGATACAAGCAGGTGATCGGGCCGAACAACTCGCTGCGCGTGATCTCGTCGTTCGGTCCCACCTTCTCGATGATCGTCGGCGCCACGAAGTAGCCGTCACCGTAGCTGGAACCGGTCAATCGCTCGCCGCCGGTGACGACCGACGCCCCAGCCGCCTTGGCCCGAGCCACGGCGGCCAGCATGCTCTTCATCTGATCTTCGTTGATTACTGGCCCGTAGTCGTCGGTGTCCGCCGTGCCCACCTTCAACTTCTCGGTGGCCGCCACCAGCATCGATTTGAAGCGATCGTACACCTGCTCGAACACGATGATCCGGCTGCCAGCCGCGCAGCGCTGGCCGGCATTGCTGAAGGCCGAACCCAGCGTCCACGTCACGGCATTCTGCAAATCCGCATCATCACAGACGATCAGCGGATTTTTTCCGCCGAGCTCGAGACAGGTTTTGGCGAGCCGGCGTCCTGCCGTCTCGGCAATCCACCGGCCCACTTCGCACGAACCGGTGAAGCTGACAATCGCGACGTCGGGATGCTCGACGAGCGGCGCGCCGGCTTCCTCGCCGAAGCCGTGCAACGTGGTGTACACGCCTTCGGGAATGCCCGCCTCGCGCGCGAGCACGCCAAACGCCCACGCCGAGAGCGGCGTGTCCTCGGCGGCCTTCAGGATCGCCGAGTTGCCGCAGAGCAGCGCCGGAAAGGCCTTCCACGCGACGTTGGCGATCGGCGTGTTCGCCGCGATGATGAGACCAGCAACGCCGAGCGGCTGGCGCACGATCATCGCGCTCTTGTTCGGCACGGCGCTCGTCGTCGTCTGACCGTAGAAGCGGCGACCTTCGCCGGCGACGAAGAAGCCCATTTCAATCGCGGCGTCGGTCTCGCCAAGTGCGTCCTTGCGCGACTTCCCCGTCTCGCGTGCGACCAGATCGGCAATCGCGCCGCGATGCTCCTGCATCAGGATGGCAATGCGGCGCAGGATCTCACCGCGCTTGACGACGGTGGTCGCGGCCCAGGCGGGCTGCGCCTTCTTCGCACACTCGACGGCGGATTTCACGTCGGCCGCGCTCGAGCGAGCGACACGGCAGCACTCGCGGCCGGTCGCAGGATCCATTTTCGAAAACGTCCGGTTGTCAGCGGCGCCACGGTCGTGGCCGCCCATCTGATTTGGAACGATCGCCGGGATCG
>Ga0111538_10005773_pt1 | contig 16852 bp, 12 predicted proteins | sample SoiMethybrSBSTD1_FD_79669 | JGI IMG/M metagenome (GOLD analysis project Ga0111538, IMG submission 79669) | Bulk soil microbial communities from a Populus tree surrounding site in Tennessee, USA - Soil MetaG P. TD hybrid SBSTD1 (version 2)... | ecosystem: Environmental > Terrestrial > Soil >...
ACCAGAGCATGCCGGCCAGCGCCTGCCGCATCACGTTGCGTTGATCGGCGTCCAGCGCCGCGGGAATGACCGTGTCGTAGAACTCGTCGGCCTCGCGCCGGCGGGCGGTCATCACAGTGTCGAAGCCGCCGAAAAGCGTGGACTGCGTCGCACTCGTCGCAGCGGGTGGCGCGGTGTCGGTGAGCCGCAGACGGACTGTCTCCGACCCGCCCGGAGGCACGGTAATCGTGTAATGCGCCGACGCCTTCGTGCCCTGCAGCGCGGGATTCACGGCCTCGCGGCGACCGTGGACGATGAAGTCGTTGATGCCGTCCTTGACATATGGAGTGGGATTGTTCCCGCCGCCAAGCCGCGCGACATTTGTCTCGTTGTCGGTGAACAGCCAGTTCATCGCGCCGTCGGCGTAGAGGAACCGCTCACCGAGCAGGGCATGCGACGCCCGGATCGCCTGACTGCCCTCAATGGCGGTCAGAGTCGGTCGCGGCACATCAGCGCCGTGCCACACGTTGCGGAACCACACAGTTGGCAAGACGTGCAGCGTCGCCGGCTCGGGCCCGCGATTGGTGACCGTGACGAGGACCAGGATGTCTTCGGGCGACCCCTTCGCGTACTCGACGAACACGTCGAAGTAGCGGTCGCTGTTGAAGACGCCGGTGTCGATGAGCTCGTACTCGAACCCCTGGCGCCCGCGCTGACGGTTGGTGGCGACCAGGTCGCTGTACGGGAATGCCGCCTGCGGGTACTTGTACAGATACTTCATGTACGAGTGCGTGGGCGTCGAGTCGAGGTAGAAGTAGTATTCCTTCGCGTCCTCGCCGTGGTTTCCCTCGCTGTTGGTCAGTCCGTACAGGCGCTCCTTGAGGATCGCATCCTTGCCATTCCACAGCGCTAATGCGAAGCAGAGGAGCTGTTGTCGATCCGAGATGCCTGCGAGTCCATCCTCGCCCCAACGGTAGGTTCTCGATCGGGCCTGATCGTGCGAGAAGTGATTCCACGCATCGCCGGAGTCGCTGTAGTCCTCACGGACGGTTCCCCACTGACGCTCGCTCAGGTACGGCCCCCAGTGGCGCCATGGCGCTTGACCGTCGCGCGACACCGCCAGCCGCTCGGCCTCCGCACTCACCGTTCGCTTCGTCTCTGACATGACTGACCCTCTCACTCAACCGGATGGATGCGTCTTTAAGGAAGACCTCATCGGGCACGATGACGCAGCATCGACAAAGCGCCTATGCGAATTCGGCAGGAGGCTGTATCCTCTCCGTTCGCGCACGCCGCGCGTTTTCTGGAGAGCCCGACGATGCAGCAGGCCGCAGAACTACCAAATGCCGCCGTCATCCACGACCGTCCAGTCCGCCGCTGGCTGAGCGAGGATTGGGTGGCCGTTGCCGCCGGGACCGCGCTCGTCGTTCTGGTGCTCGCCGGCGTCCGGCCCGGAGTGCCAGCCTTGGCATGGGGCAGCGGCGCCGACTTTACTACACGCGTGCTCGCCATCGGCAACCTCGCCCGGGCAATTCAGATTGGACTACTGCTGCTGGCCATCTCTGGCGCGGCTGCTGTCGCGCTGGGCATCGGCTCCAGACTGCCAAAATTTATTGCGGGCTTTCCCGCGATCTACGTGCTGGCCTGGTTGTCGCAAGTGCTTGCCGGCAACGCGACGATGACGACGTGGGGGCTCGAATATGTGATCTTCGCGCTGGCAATCGGATTGCTGGTCGGCCACACGACTTCTTTTCGTGCCAGCTTCGCCGAGGCGGTCCAGGCTGAGTTCTACATAAAGATCGGCCTGATCGTGATGGGCGCCGGCATCCTGTTCAGCGAGCTCGTGCAGATCGGCGTCGTCGGCATCGTCCAGGCGATCGTCGTCGTGCTGAGCGTCTGGTTCTTCAGCTTCTGGCTGGCGAAGCGCCTGAACGTCGATGACGAACTGGCGACGATGATGGCTTCCGCTGTATCGATCTGCGGTGTGTCGGCCGCCATCGCGGCGTGCGGCGCGATACAAGGCGATCGCAAGAAGCTCTCTTACGTGACATCGCTGGTACTCATCGTCGCGGTGCCGATGCTCATCGTGATGCCGTGGATTGCAAAGGCGACCGCGATGACGCCGGCCGTGGCCGGCGCGTGGCTGGGCGGAACGCTCGACACCAGCGCCGCGGTGGTTGCGGCCGGTGAGATCGTCAGCCCGCAGGCGCGCAACGCGGCGGTAGTCGTCAAGCTGTCTCAGAACGTGCTGATCGGCGTCGCCGCATTCCTGCTTACGGTCTGGTGGACCATGCGGAACAAGACCAGTCGCCAGGACCTGAACGTCGGCGTCGGCCTCATATGGGAGCGGTTCCCGAAGTTCGTGCTCGGGTTCCTGCTCGCGTCGCTCGTGTTTTCGTTCATCCTTCCATCGGCGCTGGTCGCCGACACGCGCGGCGTGTTCAACGCGCTGCGCACGAACCTCTTCGCGCTCGCCTTCGTCTGCATCGGCCTGGAAACATCGCTCGGCGATCTTGTCGGCACCGGGCAGGGACGTCCGATTGCAGCATTCCTCGGCGGGCAGGCGTTCAACGTCGTCGTCACGCTCGTGATGGCGTATCTGCTGTTCAGCGGATTGCTGCTGCCTGCGCCGCAGCTGTAACAATAAGCAAGCCACGAAGACACGAAGTCACGAGGCCACACGAAACTACGACGCCACGAAATCACGAAAACCACGAAAATATTTTTTGAGTGATGGCTTTCGTGCTTTCGCGTTTTAGTGGCTTTGCGATCATTGGCCCGTCGATTCTGATCTTGCTGTCCAATTCAGCTTGGACAGCCGGAGGTGCACAGGAACCGGCGGTCGATCTGCAGCGTGCGGTCGAGGCCGGGCTGCAGGCGGACGCGAAGCGGTCGGTCGAGATCCTGCGCGGGCTACCGGCCAACGCCTTCAGCGGCAGAGACGCGGACTATCGTGACTGCGTCATCGAGCGCTTTGGGGGCGACGGGCCGCCTGCGGCTGGTCTGGCGTACGTCACGGATCCGTTCACACGCGGAGTCGTCGACGCCTTCCATAAGTACTGGTGGAGGGTCACCACGCAGCGGGAAACTCCAGCCACTGCGGAGGCCGCGCTTTCACGGCAGCTCGCCTCGGCCATCGATCATCCTGAAACCGCGGCCGATCGCGATCGCCTCGAGCAGCTACTGAAAGACGCCCTGGACAGCCGGGGTGTCCACGTGCTGCTTGGCATCACGAGCCCGCTGCGCGAGCTGATGCTGTGGACCCGCGAGGACGTCCGTACCTATAAGGTCGATCTTCCCGAGGAGACGCACGAAACGAAAGTGGTCATCCTCGACGGTTTGATGGTTGCCGGCTGGACCGACTATGTGACGTGCGGCCGGCACGGCGCAGGCGGCTGGGCGGTGGCCGACGCGCTCTACGCCGTGCGCGCGCGGTACGACGATCTGGAAGGCGAGAACTTCAAGGTCACCTTCCTTGGCCACGAAACGCAGCACTTCGCGGACTTGAACCGATTCAAGGGCCTCAAGCCTTGGGAGCTGGAGTACCGCGCCAAGCTCGTGGAGGTGGCCCAGGCGGACATCACGCGAGCGCGCGTGCTGCAGATGTTCCGTTCGAACCAGTCTGACGACCCAGGTCAACAGCACGCCTACGCCAATCGTCGTGTGATCGTCGAGCTGTCCAGACGCCTAGGATTGCCGCCCAGTACCGACCTCTCAACCGTGGAGCCCGAGGTCCTGAGAGGCGCGGCGGCTGCAGCTCTTGCGGCCGATTCCGGCACCCGCAGCCGATAGTTTCCGCAGCACAGCCGATGCTAGACTGAACGCTCGGAGCCAGTCGGAACCAATCTCGTCCGTCTCGAGTCCAATACCCATGCTTCGTCTATACGCCGCGATCGTCGCGCTGGGCGCCAGTGCACTCATCGCGTGCAACGGCGCTCAATCGGCTCCGCAGGGCGGCGGGCAGGGCATGCCCCCGACCGCCGTGCAACTGGCCGATGCGACACCCAAGCCCATCGAAGATGCATCCGAGTACGTCGCGACGCTCAAATCTCTGAACGCCACCGCCATTCAGCCGCAGGTGGACGGCCAGATCACGCAGATTTTCGTGAAGTCCGGCGACCGGGTCCAGCGCGGCGCCCCCCTCATCCAGATCGATCCACGGCGGCAGCAAGCGGCCGTGTCGAGCCAGGAGGCCGATCGCGCGGCGAAGGAAGCCGCCGTCACCTTTGCCCGGCAACAGGCGCAGCGCTCGGCCGAGCTCTTCAAGGCCGGGGCGATTAGCCGCCAGGAGTTGGAGCAGGCGGAAACCGCCCTCCATACCGCCGAAGCGGATCTCAAGTCGCTCCAGGCGCAGGTGCAGCAGCAGGAAGTGCAGCTGCGGTACTTCACGATTACGGCACCGACCGACGGCGTGATCGGCGATGTTCCGGTTCGCGTGGGCAACCAGGTGACGCCGCAGACCTTGCTGACGACGATCGATCAGAACCGTGCGCTCGAGGTATACGTGTCGGTACCTGCGGAGCGGGCGTCGGCATTAAAACCGGGGTTACGCCTCGAGGTGCTCAGCAGCGATTCGGAGAAGCTGGCCACGTCGACCGTGTCGTTCATTTCCCCACGGGTAGACGACCAGACCCAGACGCTGCTCGTCAAGGGCCAGGTGCAGAATCCCACGGCGACGCTGCGTGCCGACCAGTTCGTCCGGGCCCGCATCGTGTGGAAGACCGAGGACGGCCTGATCATTCCGGTCACCGCCGTGACGCGGATCAACGGTGCGTACTTTGGCTTCGTGGCCGAGGCGCAGGATGGCAAGCTCGTCGCGCGTCAGCGCGCGCTCAAGCTCGGTCCGATCGTCGAAGACGGCTACGCGATTCTCTCGGGCATCAAGCCGGGCGAACGGATGGTCGTCTCCGGCGCGCAGAAGCTCGTCGACGGCGCCCCCATCGCAGCGGGCCCAGCGACGCCGACAACCTAATCGATCAGCGGCAAATCCCGTGTTCGTCGATACCTTCATCCGACGTCCGATCCTCGCGAGCGTGTGCTCGCTGGTCATCATTCTGGCCGGCGCGATCTCGATCCCGACGCTGCCGATCGCGCAGTTTCCGGATCTCGCGCCGCCGCAGGTCCAGATTATCGCCTTCTACACCGGCGCGAACGCCCAGACCGTCGAGACGGCCGTCACCACACCGCTCGAGCAGGCCATCAACGGCGTGCCGGGCATGCTGTACATGTCGTCCAGCTCCGGCAACGACGGCACCTGCAGCATCACCGTCACGTTCGACGTCACGCACAACATCGACATCGCCGCGGTCGACGTCCAGAACCGCATCTCCCAGGTCGAAGGTCGGCTGCCGAACGAGGTAAAGGCGGTCGGCATCACCGTCACGAAGGCCTCGACCAACTTCGTGATGGGCGCCAGCCTCTATTCCGAGAACGGGCAGTACGACGAGCTGTTCATGAGCAACTACATGGACCGCTTCATCAAGGACGAGCTGAAGCGCGTCTCTGGCGTCGGCGATGTCATCTCATTCGGCGAGCGCAAGTACGCGATGCGGCTGTGGGTCGATCCGGACAAGCTGGCGGCGCGCGGCATTACGGCAAACGATGTCGTTGACGCGCTGCGCGAGCAGAACGTGCAGGTGGCCGCCGGCCAGATCGGGCAGATGCCGGCGCGCAAGGGCCAGCAGTTTCAGATCAGTGTCCGCGCCATCGGCCGGCTCAGCGATCCGGCCGAGTTCGACAACATCATCCTGAAACGGACCGATGACGGCACCCTCGTCCGCTTCAAGGACGTCGGCCGGACCGAGCTCGGCGCGGAGAACTACACCTCCAACCTGCGCTACAACCGCCGCGAGGGTGTCGGCTTCGGCATCACCCAGCTGGCGCAGGCGAACGCACTGCAGGTTTATGCCGACGTCGTGGCCGAGCTGAATCGCCTGTCCGAGCGTTTCCCGCCAGGGTTGAAGGTCGAACCGGCGTTCGACACGACCACGGTCGTCTCCGACTCCATCCGCGAAGTGGTGACGACCCTGCTCGAAGCGATCGTTCTGGTCGTGCTCGTCATGTTCCTGTTCCTGCAGAACTGGCGGACGACGCTGATTCCGGCGATCACGATCCCGGTGTCGCTCATCGGCACCTTTGCGTTCGTGAAGCTGTTCGGCTTTTCGATCAACACGCTGACACTGTTCGGCATCACGCTCGCCACGGGTCTCGTCGTCGACGACGCAATCGTGGTCATCGAGAACATCGAGCGCCACATCCACGACTATCACAAGTCCGCGCGCGAGTCGGCCTCGGAAGCCATGGGCGAGGTCACCGGCGCGGTCATCGCCACAGCCCTCGTGCTCGCCGCCGTGTTCGTGCCGGTGGGATTCTTTCCCGGCACGACCGGACGCCTGTATCAGCAGTTCGCCTTGACCATCGCGGTGTCGATGGCGATTTCGGCGTTCAACGCGCTGACCTTGACGCCGGCGCTCGCCGGCGTGCTGCTGGCGCGCACGGGCAAGCCAAAGGGTCGGTTTTTCACCGCAACGAATCGGGTGATCGACGGCGGGACGGCGCTGGTCGTGTCGATGTTGCGCGGCGTGATTCGCGTGCGATTCGCCGTGGTCGTCGTCTTCCTGGGGATGCTCGCGGGGACCTACTGGATCCTCAACCGCGTGCCGACCGGCTTCGTGCCTGATGAGGATCAAGGCTACGTCATCGTCATTGTGCAGGCGCCGCCCGGCGCGTCGCTCGAATACACCACGGCCGTTCTCGCGCAAATCGACGGCGCGCTGACAGCGACGCCGGAAGTCCAGAACGTGTTCGCCATCAGCGGATTCGGGTTCGCGGGATCGGCGCCGAACCAGGGCATCGTCTTCGCCAGCCTGAAGCCATTCGCCGAGCGCGTCGGCGAGGAGCACTCGGCGAAGGCGATCCAGGGCCGGTTGTTCGGTGCGTTCAGCCAGATCAGCGGCGCAATGGTGTTCCCGATCCTGCCCCCTTCGATCCAGGGTCTGAGCCAGTTCGGCGGGTTCACCTACGAGCTGCTCGACCAGACCGGCGGGCCCATCGAGGACCTCGCCGGCGCTGCGCAACAGCTCATCGCTCAGGCCAATCAGACGCCCGGCTTGACCGGACTCTTCACGCAGTTCACGGCCAACGATCCGCAGTTCGCCGTGACGATCGACCGCGAGAAAGCCAAGAGCCTCGGCCTGTCGCTGGGCGGCATCACCGACACGATGCAGATCCTGCTCGGGTCGTCGTACGTGAACGACTTCGACTTTGATAATCGCTCGTACCGCGTGTACGTGCAGGCGGATCAGCCGTTCCGGATGAAACCGACAGACATCTCGCGCTACTACGCGCGGACTTCGTCAGGCCGGATGATGCCCCTGAACGACGTCGTCGCGGTCAACGAAACGACGACGGCAAAATCGATCTCGCATTTCAACTTGTTCAGGTCCGCCGAGATCAACGGCTCGGCGGCGCCGGGATTCAGCTCGGGTCAGGCGCTCCAGGCGATGGAAGACCTGTCACGCCGCGTTCTGCCGCAGGGTTTCACGTTCGCGTGGTCGGGGCAGTCGCTCGAGGAGACCAAGGCCGGGTCGCAGTCCACGTACATCTTTGCGCTCGGCCTCCTGCTCGTGTACCTGACGCTGGCGGCGCAGTACGAGAGCGTCACGCTGCCGTTCATCATCCTGCTGTCGGTGCCGCTCGCGGTCATGGGGGCGCTGCTGGCGCAGTGGGGGCGTGGACTGATCAACGACGTCTATTGCCAGATCGGGCTCGTGATGCTCATCGGCCTGTCGGCGAAGAACGGCATCCTGATCGTCGAGTTCGCCGAGCAGCTGCGGGCGCGGGGTATGACCATCGCGCAGGCGGCCGTCGAAGCCGCGCGCATCAGGCTCCGGCCCATTCTGATGACGTCGCTCGCCTTCATCCTCGGCGTGTTGCCGCTCGTGTTCGCCAGCGGCGCGGGCCGAGCGTCGCGCCATTCGGTCGGGACCGCAGTGGTCGGCGGGATGCTCGCCGCGACGTTCCTCAACATCTTGTTCATCCCGGTCTTGTACGTCGTCGTGAAGCGGTTGACCGATCGGAGGGCCGATGACGCTCGGTAGACCGATCGCGTGCCCCACCCGGTTCACGTGTCTTCCACTGGTCGTCGCGGCAGTGGTCCTGGTCGGGTGCGCGGTCCGCGCGTCAGCGCAGCCGCCGCAGCCCTCCGAACGCGTCACGTTCCCCGAGGCCGTGGCGCGGGCGATCGAACGGAATCCGAACAGTGCGATTGCCGCGGCCGGGATTCTGCGCGCGGACGCGCTGCTAACGCAGGCGCAGTCGGCGTCGAGGCTGCAGGTCAACGCCACCGTGACCACGACCACGCTGAATCGCAGCGTGAAGTTCGAGGACTCGACGGTGACACCGATGAATCAGGTTGCCGGTACGGTCGACGTCCGGCTGCCGCTCTACGCGCCGGTGCAGTGGGCGCGGCGCGCGCAGGCCGAGGACCAGAAGAACGTGGCGGAGCTGTCGGCCCAGAACGTCCGCCGGCAAACGGCGCTCGCCACCGCTGACGCCTATCTGACCATCCTCGCCATGCGCCGCGTGGCGGAGGGCAACCTCCGTGCGCGTGATACCGCACGTGAGCACTTCGAGCTGGCCAGGCAGCTGGAAGAGCAGGGCGCAGGCAGTCGTTTGAACATGCTCCGCGCGCAGCAGGAACTGTCGGTCGACGAAGTGCTCGTCGAGGGGGCAGATCTAGCCGTCTACCGAGCTCAGGAGGCGTTGGGGGTGTTGCTGGTCGCGGACGGTCCGGTCGATGCGGCGGAGGAACCGGTGTTCGCGTTGCCCGAGGGCGCGAACGTCACGCCAGCGCCGTCCGGGCTTCTGTTGTCGCGCAGCGATCTTAAGCTCTTTTCAGCCGAGCAGGGCGCCGCCCAACGCGTCCTCGACGACAGCCGCAAGGATCGGCATCCGTACCTCGAAGGCATCCTCCAGGGGCAGAGCGTGTATCCGTCGCAATTCTTTTCCGACGCGAACAGCGCGCGCCTGCTGTTCCAGTTGTCGATCCCGCTCTTCGATAGCGGGCAGCGCGCGGGGCTCAAGGCAGAACGGCTGGCCGCGGTAAACGTGGCCGCGGCGACGGTCGCGGGTGCGACGACGCTGGCGAGCTCGGAGGTGCGGGCGGCACGCGTTGCCGTCGACAGCGCGACGCGTGCGGTCGTTAGCGCGCGGGCCGGGTCCGAGCAGGCGCAGCAGGTCGTCGACATCACCAACATCAGCTTCCGCGCCGGTGGCTCGACGAACATCGAGGTGATCGATGCGGTTCGGCGCGGCCGCGACACAGATACGGCCGTGGCAGTCGCCGAGGATACGCTCCGGCGGGCGCAGCTCGATCTGCTCGCCGCGCTCGGGTTGTTTCCGTGATCTAGCCACGAAGACACGAGGGCACGAAGAATTTTTGGGGTTCTCCTGATTTCTCCTGATTAAGAGGACTTCGTGTCTTCGTGCCTTCGTGGCTGATCGTTTTTAGAACTTCGTGTCGTCGTGCTTTCGCGGCTAGATGATGGACGCCGGATCGGCGTTCGCCCCGCACACCACGACGCCGATGCGTTCGCCCGGCGCGGGACTGTAGCGGCCCGAGGTGATCGCGGCGAACGCCGCCGCGCCGCCGGGCTCGGCGACGATCCGCAGCGTGTCCCAGAGCAGGCGTTGCGCGGCGCGAATGTCGTCGTCCTCGACGAGGATGACGTCCTCGACGTACTGCTGCGCGATCGGAAACATCAACGCGCCGACCTGCTTCGGCGCGAGCGAATCGGCGGCCAGGCCCCCGGCCGGCGCATCGACGGGTTTTCCGGCCGCGCGGGCGTAGCTGAGCGTCGGCGCCGCCGTCGGCTCCACCCCGATGACCCGCACGCGGCCCTGGTACCAGGCCGCGACCCCGCCGATGAGCCCGCCGCCGCCGACGGCGATGAGCACCGTGTCGAGATTCGGCTGCTGCTGCTCGTACTCGAGCCCAACCGTCCCGGTGCCGAGCAGCGTCTCGACCGCGTCGTAGGCGTGAATCGGCAAGGCTCCAGTCTCAGCCACGAACGCCTCGCTCGCCGTCAACGAATCTGCGTAGCGCTCGCCCGAAATCACGAGGCGGGCGCCGTAGCCGCGGATGCGGGCGAGCTTGGCCGGCGCGGCCACCGAAGGCACGAAAATCGTCGCCGGACGGCGCAGCCGCATGGCCGCGTAAGCCACTGCGGCGCCGTGGTTTCCGCCTGAGGCGGCGACGATGCCGGCCGGCGGCACCGCGCGCATCAGCAGGTTCGCGAAAGCACCCCGAGCTTTGAACGAGCCTGAATGTTGCATCAGTTCGAGCTTCAGGGAGAGCGCGCCAGCCGGGGTGGCGCCGTCGAGGCCCAGTTCGGACCATGCGAGAGTGAGCACCGGTGTGCGGCGAATGTAGGGGCGAATGAGGGTCTCGGCCGATTGAATCTCCGGAGGGGACGGACGCATCTATAAGCCGAAATCTTAGCGGTTTTTAGGTCGATTCCGGGGTCAAGGTCTGGTAAGATTCGCTCCTCTCCAGTTGGGTTCGTCCGCGCGGCTGTCGGTCGCGATTCGGCGACGACCGGTGCCGTTTGAGAAAGGAGCCGGTGATGTTCGGAACCACACTCCGTGGTGGAGTCGGGGCCCTCGCAGTCGGTGCACTGCTCGCCCTGCCCGGTTCGGCCAACGCGGCCGACGCGGCCAGGAAAGTGACGTTCTCCAAGGACGTCGCGCCGATTTTCCAGGCCAAGTGTCAGAACTGCCACGAGCCGGGGTCCATTGCCCCGATGTCGCTCAGGACGTTCGAAGAAGCACGTCCGTGGGCGCGCTCGATCAAACAGCGCGTGCAGACGCGTCAGATGCCGCCGTGGCATATCGACAAGAGCGTCGGCGTGCAGAAATTCAAGAACGACATCTCCCTCAGCGACGAGCAGATCGAAACGATCGTCGCCTGGGTGGATCAGGGCGCGCCGCAGGGCGACCCGAAGGACATGCCGCCGCTCAAGCCGATCGCCACGAGCCTCTACTGGCAGGGTGAGCGCGACGGCTACGGACCTCCCGACATCGTCGTGAAGTCGCCGGAGTACGTGATGCCGGCCGTGAGCCAGGATCAGTGGTGGCGTCCGCTCGCCGACATCCCGAACCTCACCGAGCCGCGCTGGGTGCGGATGGTTGAAATCCGCCCGTCGAACATCCAGGGCCGGAAGATCCTCCATCACTCGATCGCGCACATCGTCCAGAACCCTGATGATGTCGACGGCGATTCGGTCTTCAGCGGCGTGGCCAGCGGCCGTCGCGACCGCAATCCCGACGACGATCCGGCGAACCTGGTCAACGCCCGTCCGTCTCTGATGGAGTGGGCGATCGGCAAGGGCTACGACCGCTACATGGACGGCACGGGCAAGTTGATCAAGCCGGGCCAGAAGATTGCCTGGGATCAGCACGTCCACGCGGTCGGCGAAGAAGTCAAGGCCGGTTCCGAACTCGGCATCTGGCTCTATGCGAAAGGCCAGGAGCCGAAGCACCGCAGCTACCTGATTGGCTTCACCGGATTGAAGGAAGGCTCGGCCGGCCTCGACATTCCGCCGAATACGGTCGCGCACACCGAAGGCTTCACCGTGCTGAAGGAGAACACCCTCATCACCAACTTCCAGCCGCATTTCCATCTGCGCGGCAAGGCGATGCAGGTCGAAGCGATCATGCCCGACGGCACCAATCAGGTCATCAGCTACGTGGACAACTTCAACTTCAACTGGATGACCAACTACATCTACGCCGAGGACGCGGTTCCGGCGTTCCCGAAGGGAACCATCATCCACGTGACCGCGTTCTACGACAACACGGCGAACAACAAGAACAACCCCGATCCGAACCAGTGGGTGGGTTATGGCGATCGCACCGTGGACGAAATGGCCCACGCGTGGATGAACGTCGTCTATCTGTCGGACGCCGAGTACCAGCAGTGGGTGGCGGACCACAAGAAGCCGACGAACAACAGCCAGAACCAGCAGCAGTAACGCGCGACTCGTCCCGCGGGGAGGCGTGACACCTCCCCGCGGTCGCTCTCAACCCACATTGCCCGGCTGACCGCACCCGCGGGCGCGCCTGCGGGCGCAAAGCCAAGGGGCCTTTCAATGAGACCGAGAACGGTTTTCCGGCTGTGCACCGTCATGGCGCTGCTGGTCAGCGGCGTGCTGCTGTCGGCGCAGGGGGTTCAACTGCCGTCGAATCCCGCGAGACAGTTCGGCGCGAGCGTCACGCCCGCGTACGAAGGGTGGTTCGACAACCCGGACGGGACACACAGCTTCCTCATCGGGTACTACAACCGCAACACGCAAGCGGAAGTCGATGTCCCCCTCGGACCCAACAATCATTTCGAGCCCGGCAACCCCGACATGGGGCAGCCGACGCACTTTCTTACGCGGCGGCGCTTCGGCATGTTCGTGGTGACGATGCCCAAGGAGTTCGGCAAGACACAGAAGCTGAATTGGGTGCTGTCGGTGAACGGCAATAGCACCAGCATTCCGTTCTACATGCACACCGACTACAACATCACGCCGCTGAAGTCGTCGGAAGAGAGCCCGAACCGCGAGTTCAACACGCCTCCAGTTCTTCGCTTCGCGGAGGCCGGACCGAAGTTCGCTGGACCGCTCGGGAGCGTCGCGAGCGCGATCTCCAAGACCGCAGCGGTCGGCACGCCGATGCCGATCGACATCTTTGCTGACGACGACGCGCTGTACAGCACGGGCGGCAACGCGCCGATGACCGGCGAGCGTGCACCCGTCACCGTGGCGGTGACGAAGTACCGCGGTCCGGGCACCGTCACCGTGGCCCCGATCAAGTTCGCCAACACCAAGGGCGGCAAAGCGATGGAGCCGTACGCCGGAAAGGCGTCGACCACGGCTACGTTCAGTGAGCCGGGCGACTACATCCTGCACGTCAATGGCGGCGACTTCTCGGGCAACGGCGGCGGCGGATCCGGGTGCTGCTGGACGACGGTCATGATGAAGGTGACCGTGACTGGCGCCGCCCGCACGAACGGTCAGTAGAGCCACGAAAGCACGAAAGACACGAAACACCAGGCACGAAGAACTTTCTTCTCGAGGTGAAGAGAGTTTTTCGTGCCGTTCGTGTTTTCGTGGCCCCCGCGGCTCACATCACTCAGCGAGACAAGGCCTTCCGCAGCACTTCGAACTCGAGGTCGTCGCGTTTCGGAAGGCCGAAGCGCTCGTCCCCGTACGGGAACGGCTTGCGAATCCCGGTCCGGGTGTAGCCACAGCGTTCGTACCACGCAATCAGTTCGGTCCGCTGGACGATCACCGTCATGTGCATCGCCTTCGAGGACCACTCGCTCACGGCCCAGCGCTCCGCCGCCTCGAGCATCTGCCGGCCGATGCCGGCACCTTGCGCCGTCGGGCGGATCGTGAGCAGGCCCAGGTAGCAATCCTGGCCGGTGCGCTCGAGATGGACGCAGGCGAGCGGTGTGGCGTCGAGGTCGTGAATCAGAATGACGCTGCCAGGCGAGGTGATGAGCTCCGTCAACCCCTCGACGTCGACCCGCTGCCCGCCGAGGAGGTCGGCTTCCGTCGTCCATCCGACGCGGCTGCTGTCGCCGCGATAGGCCGAGTTGACGAGCGCCACGAGCGCCACGGCGTCGTCCGGAGTCGCCGACCGAGTGGTAAACCCGCCGGTCATGATGCGAATTGTAGAGTCACGTCCGTGCTAGATTACAGATCCCCGTCGGTGGCTATCCCATGAGGTGTTTCATGAAGGTCCGGCTGGTGCTCGCGTTCCTCACGTCGCTCTGTGTCGCTGGCGGTGTCTGGCTGTCGTCGGAGCCCGTTGCTGCGCAGGCCGGACCGGCTGCCCGCCGTCCGTCCACGATCCCACGGTTGCCTGATGGAAAGCCAGACCTGCAGGGGACGTTCGACATCTCGTTCATCACGCCGCTCGAACGGCCGGTGGAACTGGGCAATCGTCTGACGTTCACACAGGCCGAAGCCGACGCGCTGGAACAGTACGAGATACAGCGCAACGAGAAGAGCGCGGAGCCGAGCGCGGCCGATCGAAGTGCTCCTCCGGTGGGCGGTGAGACGTCGACGCCCAAGTCGTACCTCGAGATTCTGTTCCGCGCCGGCGGCGGCGCGGTCGGCGGCTACAACAATTTCTGGCTCGCTCCTGGCACTCAGGTCGTCACCGTCGACGGCCAGAAGCGCACGTCGATCATCGTGGATCCGCCGGACGGGCGGATTCCACCGATGAAGCCCGAGGCGAAGCAGCGGGTCGCTGCTCTGCGGGCCCGCGCGGTCGATCCGAGCGCAGCCGAAGGCGGGGCAGCGGCTGGACCGATGAGCGCATTCGAGAACCCCGAGCAGCGGCCGCTGGCCGAGCGCTGCCTGCTGGGATTCGGGTCGACGTCAGGCCCGCCGACGCTGCCGAACTACTTCTACAACAACCTGAAACAGATCGTGCAGACGCGCGACACCATCCTGATCCTCGTGGAGATGGTCCACGACGCGCGTATCGTCCGCATGAACGCCACGCATCTGGCGCCGGGCGTGCGCAAGTGGATGGGCGATTCGATCGGGCGCTGGGAAGGGGATACGCTGGTCGTCGACACGACCAACTTCACCGACAAGACGCAGTTTCAGGGCGCCAGCCGCGACTTACACGTCGTCGAGCGATTCACGCGGGTGGACGCGGAGTCGATCCTCTACCGGTTCACGGTGGAAGACCCGAACACGTGGGAGCGGCCCTGGAGCGGGGAATACACCTGGCGCGCGACCCAGGACAACATCTACGAGTATGCCTGCCACGAAGGCAATCACGCGCTGTCTAACGTGCTGAGCGGCGCGCGCTACACGGAGAAACAGGCCCGCTGAACATCAGGAGTACGGCGATGAGTGCAGACCGACCGAAGCTGCCCAACGAGGCCATCGAGCTCTACAACAGCTACATTCACGGCGAGATCCCCCGCCGCGACTTCCTGAACGGCATCTCCAAGTTTGCCGTCGCCGGTCTGACCGTTGGCACCATCGTCGACGCACTGATGCCGAACTATGCGGCGGCACAGCAGGTGTCGAAGACCGACGACCGCATCAAGTCCAGCTACGAGACGGTGCCGTCGCCGCAGGGGAATGGCAGCATCAAAGGCTATCTCGTCCGGCCCTTTAGCGCGGACACGCGCGAGAAGACCGGTACCAAGCTGCCGGGCATCCTCGTCGTCCATGAGAACCGCGGATTGAATCCGCATATCGAGGACATCGCCAGGCGGCTCGCGCTGGCGAACTTCATGGCCTTCGCTCCGGATGCGCTGACGTCGGTCGGCGGCTATCCAGGCGACGATGCCCGGGGCGGAGAGCTGTTCGGCAAGGTCGACACGGCGAAGAAGACCGCGGACTTCGTCGCCTCGGCGCTGTGGCTGAAATCACGGCCCGACTGCACGGGGCGGATTGGCGTCACCGGATTCTGCTACGGCGGCGGCATCTGCAACACGCTGGCGGTCATCCTTGGCGCCGACCTGGCGGCTGCGGCGCCGTTCTACGGCGGCGCGCCACCGGCGGCCGACGTGCCACAGATCAAGGCAGCGATCCTCGTGCACCATGGCGCGCTCGACACGCGGCTGGCGGAGGCCTATCCGGCCTACGACGCGGCGATGAAGGCGGCGGGCGTGACGCACGAGGGCTACATCTATCCGAACGCCGTGCACGGCTTCAACAACGACGCGACGCCAGAGCGCTACAACAAGGCCGCGGCCGATCTGGCCTGGCAGCGGACGATCGACTGGTTCAACAAATACGTCCGCGGCACTGGCGGAACCAACTAGGCGTCATCTCGGTTGTCCGGCGCGGTCGGTCTGGACGTGCGCTGCCTTCTCGCGCGTTCCCACCGACTATAATCCCGCCATCACATGGTTCTCGCCCGAGGATCGCGCGTCGGCGCCTACGAGATCATAGGCGCAATCGGTGCCGGCGGCATGCGCGAGGTGTATCGCGCTACCGACTCCCGCTTGAAGCGGGAGGTCGCGCTCAAAGTCCTTCGCTCGTCAGTGGCGCAGGACGCCGAGCGAGTGGCGCGGTTTCAACGCGAAGCCGAAGTCCTGGCCTCTCTCAATCACCCGCACATCGCGCACATCTACGGCATCGAGGAAGCCGGCGGCACGACGACGCTGGTGATGGAACTGGTCGAGGGCGAAGATCTGGCGGCGCGCATCGCCCGGGGTCCGATCCCCGTCGACGAAGCGCTGCCGATCGCACGGCAGGTGGCCAACGCGCTCGAAGCGGCGCACGAGCGCGGGATCATTCACCGCGACCTGAAACCCGCCAACATCAAAGTGCGGCCCGATGGGACGGTGAAGGTTCTCGACTTCGGACTCGACAGAGACACCCAGCGGGCCGGATCCGCCACGAACGATCTGACGAACTCCCCGACGCTGACCTCGCCGGCGATGACCGCCGCAGGAATGATCCTCGGCACCGCCGCATACATGAGCCCTGAGCAGGCGCGCGGGAGGCAGGTCGATCGGCGTGCAGACATCTGGGCGTTCGGGGTCGTGCTGTTCGAAATGCTGACCGGCAGGCGTCCGTTCGATGGAGATGACATGACCGACACCATCGCGTCGGTCCTGCGCTCCGATCCTGACTGGCAGTTGCTGCCGACCGATATACCTGACGCCCTCCGGATGGGGGGGATGACGGCTCGATTGTGTTTGGCGTGGTGCCGTTGAACAGGCGAGCCACCGATCATCCGGCGCTCATGAGCGTCCCGGCGTCGGGCGGCGAGGCGACGGCGTTCACCACGGTCGATCCCAAACGCGGCGACGTCGGACATGCCTACCCGTTCGTGCTTCCGCAAAGCC
>Ga0111538_10005775_pt1 | contig 16847 bp, 11 predicted proteins | sample SoiMethybrSBSTD1_FD_79669 | JGI IMG/M metagenome (GOLD analysis project Ga0111538, IMG submission 79669) | Bulk soil microbial communities from a Populus tree surrounding site in Tennessee, USA - Soil MetaG P. TD hybrid SBSTD1 (version 2)... | ecosystem: Environmental > Terrestrial > Soil >...
AGCCGCAGAGGTCCCGAGCCGGTCTTGCCGCCGGGCACGACCGAGCAGGAGAAGAGAGGCCGCTCTCACTTCGTGCCAACTGGCGCCTGCGGCAGGTGTCACAGCGGCCCGATGCTGAACACCACGAGTGAGACAGCCGTGCTCGGCCCGGGGCGTCGCTTCGCGACCACCCGCACGGGAGAGCTCGTTCCCAACCAGCGCATCAATTCCGTCGTCAGATGGCACGTCATCAACGCCGACGGCACTGAGCGCGTCTTTTCCGACTTTGCCGACCCGGGGCGGATGCTGATCACATGCAGGCGGGAAGACCTCACGGCGTTCAGAATCCGTTCGCTGTGGAACGTGAAGAACACCGCTCCGTACTTTCACGACAATTCGGCGAACACGCTCGACGACGTCATCGCGCATTACAAGGAATATCTGAAGTTCCGCCAGGTCTCGGTCACGGACGAGGATCTGGCCGACATCCTCGCGTACCTGAAAGTGCTCTAGCGAACTGCGGTTCCGCATCGGCGGTAAACTGACCCGGCAGGTCCGGATGCACTCAGAGCGGTGGCAGCGCGTCGCTCAGCTCTTCGACCTCGCGCTCGATCAAGACCCGCGCGAGCGGACGGCGTTTCTAGCCTCGGAGAGCGGCAACGATTCTGAACTGCGACGTGACGTTGAGTCACTCCTCGAGCAGGACCGCGTACGTCTGATCATCGACGAGCCGATGCTCGAGACCGCAGCCTGCGTCCTCGACGAATTCGAACTCGAACCTGGCTCGATGCTCGGACCTTACCGCATCGACGCCGTCGTCGGCGCCGGCGGGATGGGGCACGTTTATCGTGCGACCGATACGCGTCTCAATCGCTCCGTTGCCATCAAGGTGCTACCGCAAACGCTCGCGAGAGACGCGCAGTTTCGCGCGCGCTTCGACCGGGAGGCACGCACAATCGCCGCGCTCAGCCATCCTCATATCTGCACCCTCTACGACGTCGGGCGGCAGGACGGTCTCGACTTCCTCGTGATGGAGTACGTGGAGGGTGAGACACTGGCCAGTCGTCTGGAGCGGGGAGCTTTTCCGGTGGCGAGGGCGTTGTCGCTGGCAGTGGATGTGGCCGACGCACTCGCGGCGGCGCACTCACGCGGGATCGTCCACCGTGACTTGAAGCCAGGCAACATCGTCTGCACCAGCGCAGGCGCGAAGCTCGTCGACTTTGGTCTCGCCAAACCTGCGGCATCCGTCGCCACCGACGACGAAGTCGGCGGACCACTGCCACCCGGCCTCACGAGACAGGGCGCCATTTTGGGAACGCTGCAGTACATGGCGCCGGAACAGCTCGAGGGAAAGGAGCCGGACGCGAGGACCGACATCTTCGCGTTTGGCACTGTGCTCTACGAAATGCTCACCGGGAAGAAAGCATTTCAGGGCGCGAGCCAAGCGAGTCTCATCGGCGCAATCATGCAGCTCGAACCCGCGTCCATAGGCGCCATGCAGCCGGTCGCGCCGGCCGCGCTCGAACGCATCGTTCTTCAGTGTCTCGCGAAAAACCCAGACGACCGATGGCAGAGCGCACGCGACCTCTGGCATGGGCTGCGCGGGCTTCACGACGAACACCTGAGACCAATTGCATTCCGCGCAACGACCTATCGGCGCACTGCCACGCTGGCGGCGGCTGCCATCGGTCTGAGCGCCGTCGTGGTCGCGATCAATCAGGTTCCCAGATCCGCGCCGGCGGCGAGTGTCGCACGGTTTACGGTTTCAGCGCCGGCAGGCACCTCGATGCCTCCGGGGCCGCCATTCTCGCCTGAGATTTCGCCTGACGGACGCCAAGTGATCTTCCGGGTCATGCGCGGCGCCGAGAGCGTGCTGGCGATACGGCCAATCGATGCGCTGGAGGCTCGGATTCTTTCCGGCACCGAAGGAGGCACATCGCCGTTCTGGTCGCCGGACAGCCGGGTGGTTGCTTTCTTCTCCGACGGCAAGCTGAGGAAGGTCAATGCATCGGGGGGTCCGGTTCAGATCATTTGTGACGTCCGGGCAGGTCTGGGCGGCGCTTGGAATCGCAACGGCCTGATAGTGTTCCTGTCTGCCGGTGCAGACGGATTCTTCTCCGTGCCTGCCACTGGCGGCGAGCCGACACCCCTCACCTCGATTCGGCACGCCGAAGGGTTCCATCACCGGCCGATCTTCCTGCCCGACGGGCGGCGGTTCCTGTATTTCGTCGTCCCCGATGCGGTCTATCTTGCGTCGCTCGACGGCGGCCAGCCGGTTCGACTCGCGATCAAAGCGGACGCGGCCGTCTACGCGCCGCCCGGTTACCTTCTGTCACGCCAGGGGCAAACGCTCCTGGCTCAGCGATTGGACTCAACGCTGCAAAAACCGATCGGCGAACCGCTGCTGCTGGCCGACGAAGTCGTGTCTGCACCAGGCGGCGGTGTGCGCGGCAGCGCGTCGTTTTCCGTTTCACAAAACGGTGTGCTCACCTACCAGACGCTGCCGCCGCAACGAACCTTCGGCCTCGGCTGGTTCGATCGAAGCGGCCGCGCGCTTGGCAGCGTCGGGCCTTTTCCGTTCGCCTCCTTCGGCGCGGTCCAACTTTCTCCCGATGGCAGCCAGATCGCGATGCAGAGTCCGCGCGGACCTGGAGCCAATTCGGATATCTGGCTTTTCGATCTGGCCCAGAATCGCGCCACCCAGTTCACATTTGCCGAGGGTTCTGACCGCGCGCCGATATGGTCCCCTGACGGTCAGCGACTCGCGTTCGCATCCCTCCGGCCGGGAGCGCCGGGAATCTATCAGAAGCTAGCCGGAGGCGGTCAGCCCGAGACACTTCTCCTGCCGGCGCAGATCACGTGGCGGGATGAGCATTGGCCATCCGATTGGTCGTCGAAGGGACTCGTGTACGAAAGCGGCAACGATCCCGAAAATGACGACATCTGGATGCTGCCGCTCGAAGGCAACGGCAAACCGTACCCGCTCGTTCGCGAGCCAGGGAATCAGCGCGTGGCCAAACTCTCACCCGATGGCCAATGGCTCGCCTACGTGTCCGAGTTTGCCGCGGGTCCGGACGTCATCGTCCAAAGCGTCGCGACGCCCGGCGCCAAGTGGCGGATCTCGACCGGCGGTGGATCATTTCCTCAATGGCGACGCGACGGTCGGGAACTGTTCTATCTCGCTCCGGACAGCAGCCTGATGGCCGTCCCCGTCGAACGCGAATCCGGTGGCACTCCGCGCTTCGGATCCCCTCGTGCGTTGTTTCAGACCGGAATTCGAATGCTCGGCGGACTAGGCGGCGCAGCCGTCTTCAATGTATCGGCAGACGGTCAACGATTTCTCGTGCTCACTCCGGAGAACGACGAGCCGTCGACCACGTCGGCGATCGTCGTGGTCACTGACTGGATGGCCTCCGTGAAGCGTTGATCCTGACGTTGTACGAAATCGCCAGTAGGGAACGATCTTACGGCGCCGCTGCATAGAGAAGCGCCATTGTCGCCCAGCACGATCCCGCGAACGAGATGAACTGAAACTTGCCGTGCGGAAATCCGCTCTCGAAATACACGTTTGCGGCCGCCGCGCGCTTGTGCACGAACCATGAACCGTCGGCTTCCTGTGTCGTGAGAAGGTATTTGACCGCGCGCCGGTAGACGCGATCCGAGGCTGATAGCCCGATTCCCCACCTCAGCGCGACGAGCACCATGCCGGTCGCGTAGGCATCGCTGTTCGCGTCTGGAAGCTGACTCCATCCGCCATCTCGATGCTGTTCGCGCCTGAGGACATCCGCCGCGGCCGTAATCAGCCGTTCGTCAGCATGTGTCCACCGCAACCCGAGCAGTCGGGACGCCTTGTCATCGGTCGTGACTGGACGTTTCGCGATGATCCAATCCCTCGCCCGCTCGACACGCACGGCGATCTCGGCGGCGTCGCTGGATCCGGCATAGGCCGCTATGCTGCGCGCAGCGACGGCCGTGATCGTCAGATCGCTGGAGAGAATCGGAACTCTCGGGAGTCCGTTGCGCCAGCTGCCATCTTCGAGCTGCTTCCTGGCAAGCAGGGCCGCACGAGCTTGGAGTCCCGGGTTCGCACGCACTCCGAGCTCGAGAATCGCATTCAGATTCAAGGCATCTCCAGACGATCCATCACCGGCGATGCCGAGGCTGCTGCGCACGACGTCGTCCTCGTTGGCGAGCTGTCGCCGAAGCCGCGCCTCATTGGCCGCCGGACGGCGCGTAAACAGGTCGATTTCTTCGTCCGCCAGCGGGATGGCGAACCCGCGTTGCCGCGCGAGCGCCGCCACCCGGTCGATCATCAGGCGGTGGTGACACGCTCCGCAGGCCTGTCGTTCACTCCAGGTGCGCCAGCCGCGCATCAGCAACGGCAGGCTCCTCTCCACGGCTTCCCGTGGTGCGAGCGTGACTCTTGCGATCGCGCCTGCGGGACGAGCTCCGTGGCGGATCAGCAGGTTGACGACGGGCGCGTGCCCTTTCTCCGCAGCATACGTTGCCGGCGTTCGGCCGGCGGCGTCGCTCACCTCGATTGCTGCGCCCCCGTCGACGAGCGAACGGACGATGTCGCGTCGGCCGGTCATGGCGGCCCAGTGCACTGCAGTCCGGTCGGCGGCGTCGGCGGCGTTGGGATTGGCTCGATGAAGCAAGAGCAGCTTTACCGCCTCAATCGAGCCGACCCGCGTCGCTGCCATGAGCGGCGTGTCTCGGTGCTGGTCGTGGCTGTTGGGGTTCGCACCCGCGGCCAGCAACATCCGCATGAGATCGACGTAACCACTCGCCGCCGCAACGAGCAGCGGCGTCGCTCCGTCGATCGCTGGCCAGTCAACCGGCACACCTTTTTCGAGCAGCACCCGCACCGCGAACGCGTTGTTCAGGCTGGCGGCGACCGCCAGCTTTCGCCGGCCTGATGAATCGGTCGCCGGGATCGTTGGAACTCTAGCGAGCAGTAGACGGAGAGCCTCGTTGTCCTCGAAGTGGATCGCCCACATCCAGGGAGAGAAGCCTTGCTCGTCCTTCTCGGTCGGATCTGCACCCGCCTCCAGCAACCGCCTGACACGAGCCAGGTCGCGTCGTACGACTGCCGCAGTGAGAAGCGGCAGCTGGCGAAGCGCCGCCGACTCGTTCGACGGTGCAGGCTGATCAGCGCCGGTCGACGGTCTCGACACACACAGCGCGGCCGTGACGAATAGAAATTGCACCCGTCGCATATGGCCTCTGAATAGGTAATGCGACAAGAGCCGTCGGATCATCCAACGCCAGATGAAACTTTGGTGCGACCAAGTCTTTACTTCTCCCAACGGCCGGCGCAGGATTGAGCCCTGCCGATGAGCATCGAGGTTCGCCTCACGGTGATGAACTTCCTGCAGTTCTTCGTCTGGGGTTCGTGGCTCATCTCGCTGGGCGCTTACATGATCGGCCCGCTCGGTTTCACCGGCAGCCAGGTTGGCAGCATCTACGCCACGATGGGCATCGGCTCGCTGGTGATGCCAGGGTTGACGGGCATCATCGCCGACCGCTGGGTGAACGCCGAGCGCGTCTACGGGCTCTGTCACCTGGTTGGCGGCGGGCTCCTCGCCTGGGCGTCCACCATCCAGGACTTCGAGACGCTGTACGTGATCATGCTGCTGAACGCGATGGTCTATATGCCAACCATCGCGCTCAACAATGCCGTGTCCTACAACGTCCTGACGCAGCGCCGCCTCGATCTCGTGACCACATTCCCACCGATCCGCGTATGGGGAACGGTGGGCTTCATCGCCGCGATGTGGACAGTTGATCTCGCCGGCTGGAGCCGGACCGCGCTTCAACTCCACATCGGCGCGGGGGCAGCGCTTCTCCTTGGGCTCTACGCCTTCACGATGCCAGCGTGCCCACCGACCAACTCGAAGAGAGCTCGTGGGCTCATCTCGGCGCTTGGACTCGACGCGCTCGTGCTCTTCCGGCGTCACCAGATGCTGGTGTTCTTCATCTTCGCCATGCTCCTCGGCGCAGCGCTGCAGATCACCAATGCCTTTGGTGGCGCCTACCTCGATGATTTCAGGACGGCTTATCCCGACAGCTTCGGCGTCGCGCATCCGAATCTGCTGCTGTCAATCTCCCAAATCTCCGAGACGATGTTCGTCCTGACGATCCCGTTCTTTCTGGGACGGTTCGGGATCAAGAAGGTGATGCTGATCAGCATCTTCGCGTGGGTGTTCCGTTTCGGCTTGTTCGCCGCCGGCAATCCGGGCGCTCGTCTCTGGATGTTGGTGCTGTCGATGATCGTTTACGGCATGGCGTTCGACTTCTTCAACATCTCGGGATCGCTGTTCGTCGAACGGGAATCAGAACCGGACATCAGGGCGAGCGCCCAGGGCCTGTTCATGATGATGACGAATGGCCTGGGCGCCTTTCTCGGCGGAATGACGAGCGGCTGGGTCGTGGATCACTACACCGGGAACGGCGTCAGGGCCTGGCCCAGCATCTGGCTGACATTCGCCGGATACGCGCTCTTCCTGGGTGTCGTCTTCCCGACGGTCTTCAGGTATCGCCACGAGGCTGACCGACGAGAGGGCGTCCTGCAGCGCGCGTGAGTCGCGAAACCTTCACGCTGACCGGCGGCGGGTTCGTGAGCGAGTGGTGTGTTTCTGTCGCGCTTTCGAACCGTTGGATTCCTTGCTCGACAGCGTTGATCACACCGAGTCGCACGTCCACGAGTTGCTGAGACGACCCACGCGGGTTGTTTAGCTGCTCAAACTCAGACTGTCCTCAGCGGAGCTATTCATGGCCAAAAGAACCAGTGCGGGTGCCAAGAAGGCAGGGACCAGAAAGAGGCGTGGCAAGCGGAGGAGCAGTACCGCCAGGAGAGCCCGGCTGCACGCGGATCTCCACGATCTGATGGCGGCGGGACCGGTCGTCGTGCCGTCGACTCAGCTCGTCATACAGATGTCGAACAACGGCCCGTACGACGTCCGCGCCATTACTGTCGATCAACGGAACGTCGTCGAACCATTCTCGACCAGTCAGGCACGAACCGTCATCGACATCACGCCACACTTCCATCCGCCGGCAAAAATTGGCTGGCTGATCTTCGCCGGGGTGCAGTTCCCAAAGGCCGGTGTGTTCCTCCACCATCCTGGTCAAGAGAATGCGCAACTGCTCGGCGCGCAGCAGCCTCTGAAAAAAGGGGTGCCTTGGGTCGACGAGAAAGTCGGGAACTGACGATGTCGCCCATCCTGGCTCGATCGGCCGTCTTCCTGCTGGTCCTACCGGTCCTTCTGCTCCCACGCAGCGTCGCAGCTCAGGATGCGCCGGTCGCGGCCGCCGCTTCACCCTCACGCGTCGAAACCTCGCCCTTCGTCGACAACGACTTTCCGACACTGCTCCGCGATCTGAAAATTCAACCGACGGATCTCCTGGAAGCATCGTTGTTTGTCGAGGACCGGGGCGCCAAGTTGACCTATGCGCCGTTCCTCTATGGACTCGTGAACTACCGCCCGGTGCTTTCCGAGGCTCGCTTCACGATCAGTCAGGCGAACGGCATCACGACGATGGGCGCGGGAGCGGCTTACGATCCCGCCTCCCCCCGGTCGAAGAGAGGAGCGCGGCTCTGGGAAGCAGGCGCACCCAAAACGACGCCGCCGCTCGGTTACATTCTGTTCTTGCGGTCGCAGGCGCAGCTGCTGTCGGGCGACATCGACAAGCTCGTACAGGAATTCGAGAAAGCATCGGACGCCAGGCGCCTGGCGATTTCTCGTGAGGTCGCCGATCTCAGAGCCCGCGCGACCGCGCTGAGCACCGAAGCCGATCGCGTCATCGGCGTCGAAACCAGGCAAGAGGCGTCGAGAATCTCGACGTTCTACGAGCAGCTGCTTGAAACCAGCATCCCCGTCGTGAGCGCGTCGTTCACGACCTCATTCTTCTCGATTCTGGGCGGCACGCGCGTCGACAGCAACAACAACGGCCGCGCGGACACGGCGCTGAAGGTGCGAGGACGCGCGTTGGCACTCGCCGCCGATCTCCCCTTCCGGCGACATGTGGAGAAAAAGTCCGCCGATGGCACCACCGAGAAGCACTGGCGTTGGCTTCAGTTCTCGGGAGTGCTCACGACCGAGTGGCAGCGCAGCTCACAGGAAGAAGGCACCGAGTTCGGCCGCATCTTTGGTTTCGGCGTCACGGGTGGCGGCATCGTCAAGGTGCTCAACAAGAACTATGAGAGCACCGCCGACTATCGGGACAGCTTTTTCATTCCGTCGATTTCACTCGGCGCATCGTTCGAGCGGCGGAACTGTACATCTAGTGATAAGTCGCTCTGCCCAGACACCGTCGACCACCAGAGTGCGTATACGCCATTCGTCGACGTGCGAATCTCCAAGGCCGCCCAATTCCGGCTCGGTGTGCCCCTCAAGTTCACTCAAAAAGTCTCGGGACAGAACGTCAAAGATTTGGGAACGGTCGCGGTCTACTCGCTCCAGCTCGGGGCACCGCGGTAGCTACCGACCGCGTTGCGCCGACGGACCATTGCCGTCGACGGTCTCGCGGACACGAGCGTCGGGTGACGGCTGACTGTTTTTGATGGACGGCGGCGATGTGGGTCGCTATCGTGTCGACGCCCGCTGTTCGGGCTGGAGCGCCCCGCGCGCGACGTTCAAAAACGTTCATGAAAATGGTCCGGCGCAACGCGCCTTCCAGGAGCAGCCATGCCTAAACGCCGCGCTGGCCGTCATGCCACGAAAGCTTCCCGCAATCGGGGGCGGCGCTCCGCGCCGAACACGCCGGCCGTCAAGCGGGGACCGGTGGACTCGTCCGCCGCGGATGCCACACCGCCAGCGGCAGCCGCCCCGCTTCCATGGATCCTGACGCCGAAGCAGAAGATCCAGTTGCAGTGGACCGACGCGGCGCCGGCCAAGGGGCGGGAGACGGCGGCGTTGCAACGTGCGGCCATGCAGTGGTCGTACGTCGTCCGGAATCGGCAGCGCTGGTCCGGTCGCGAAGCGCTTCTCCTCGAACACGCGGCAAACGCGCGCCAACTGCTGCAAAGCTTTGGCGTGTCTGGCACGACGCTGCAGAACCTGGCCACCGCCGGCACTGCGCAGGTCGTCGTGCCGTACACGACGGAAGACAGCGGCTGGGAGGGCCGTTTGTTTCCGTGGGAATTCGTCCTGAGCGTGGCGACGAGATCGATCCGCGGGGGCGAACCATTGGCGATCTTCCGGCAACTCGGCCTCAAGCGTTCGCCGGAGCGATTGGCGATCAAGCCGCCGAGGTCCGTGCTGTACGTCGAGAGCGCGCCAGGGCCGCTGGCCACCGCCTACAGCTTCGAGTCGGAGCGATTGCTCGTCGAGACCAATCTCGCTGGAAACGGCGTGACGTGGTTGCCTCCTTTGAACAATCCCACACCCCATCAGCTGCGTGACGTGGTCGAGAAAACCAGCCCTGATGTTATTCACCTCGCTGGGTTCGACACCCACCAAGGCAGCCGGCTGGTCACGGCCGAGCAGGGCCGGGGGCTGCGCGGCATCGTCTCAATCGCCGTCGAGGCGACGCGCAAGCTCGCGGAGATGTCGTCGGACGTTGACGGCTACGTGATGGCAGACGACGAACGCGGGTTCGTCGGTGTCGGGGCCACTGAGCTCGCCGAGATTCTGAACGCGGGCCGAACCGCCAAGCCGCTCTTGATCACGTGCAACATCTGGAATTCCGCGCGCCGCACCTGCCCGATGCTCATTGCAGGCGGCACGTCGGCGGCCATCGGCTTCCAGGACTCCTTCGAGGACGGCGTCGTGGAGGGCTTCTTCTCGACGCTGTATCGCAGCTGGCGCGACGCCGACTGGGATCTCCGCTCGGCGTTCCTCGATGCCTGGAATCGCGTCCGTCAGCGTCCGGCCGGACTCGTGGGTAGCGGCCTCGTTCTATGGACCGACGCTCCGATCGTCGGCCCGGGCACAGAGCGAGCCCGGCGCGACACGGCCCGCTACGAGCGCCGGCAGAGGGAACGCGAAGAGGCGACGCGAACGCCGCTCGATCCCAAAACCGAGGACGTCGCCGCTCTCCTGAAGTGCGACATCGAGCCCATCGCAGAGTTGAACTACGCTCTGCTCCACAACAAGCGGCCCCTCTTCAAATCGTTCAAGCTGCTGAAGCAGAAGCCTGGGCGGATGACCAACGTGACGGTCAGTGCCGACCTCAATGCCGGCGGCCTCAGCTTCCCGTACCGCAAGGTCTTCGAGATTGCCGGCGCCAAAGGAGACCCCGTCGATCTCACGGCTGAGATCCATGCGTCGCTGACCGCCGATCTCGCGCGATCGATCCGCGAGAGTGTCAATACGAGCCTATTCGTCGAGATTTCCTGGGAGCAGCAGCTGCTGTACCGTGACACACACCGCGTCCGGTTGCTGCCTGCCGATCAGTGGCGCGACACCGACGAGGACCGGCTCTGGCTGCCGTGCTTCGTGCTGCCGCGTGACCCCGCGATCGAAGGCATCATCGCCAAGGCGCATCGCTACGTTCGCGTCCTCCGTGACGATCCGACAGCCGGTTTCGACGGATATCAGAGCGTGGACGACGACCGTGAGGACCCAACTGAAGATGTGGATCTACAGGTCCAGGCGATATGGTCGGCGATCGTCCACGAGTGCCAGCTGGGCTACATCAACCCTCCGCCCAGCTACAGTCAGGGGCAGGACTCTCAGCGGCTTCGCACCCCATCGTCAGTTCTCGCCGACAAGTGCGGTACCTGTATCGATCTCGCATTGCTGTTTGCCGGCTGTCTCGAGCTCGTCGACATCTATCCGGTCGTCTTCCTGTTGAAGGAACACGCGTTTCCCGGCTACTGGCGCAGCGATACAGCGCGAGACGCGTTCATGGAGATGCGCGAGCCCAGGAACCGCACGTCCAAAGCGGGTCTCGTGCCGGCCGGCCGCCAGGCGGAGCGCTGGGTGTCGGCCGCCATCGCTTACGACGAAATCGTGCAGCAGATCGACGACGGCGATCTCGTGCCGATCGAGACGGTGAAGGTCACAGAGAACTGCGGTTTCTGGGAAGCTGTGGACGCAGGGAAAGAGAATCTCAGACCGAAGAAGGAATTCGACTCGATGCTCGATATCCTCAGCGCGCGTGAGGCATGCGTCACGCCGCTGCCAATTACCGAATCACGCCTATGAGTACTCCTTCTGGCCCGGACGGCTTGCTCACCGCGGCGCTCGACCAGCAAATCGTGGCGTTGAACCTGGAAGACGGTGAACCGCCTCAGGTCCCCGAGTCCGTCGCCATGCGTCGGCGCCGTCGTGGTGCGGCACGAGGCAGTATGCTCGCGACGGTCTCGTTGGTGCGCATTGACGGCGTCCTCCGGTGGACCTACCGCCGGCCGCCACGAGCCGTCGGCCCGCGGCGCGCCCGGCGCGCCAGCGGCGGTCTCGTGCGCGGAGAAACGGTCCGATCGTTCAGCTTTCGCGAAATACCTCCGAACAAGGTCGTGGAAAAGCTCGAAGAGCTCGACACGAAACTGACGCCGGACCGCGGTCTCCGGCGCTGGTCCGATGGCAAGCTGAAGCCGATCAAAACGCCTGATGCGACCCCACGGACGCTCCTGATAATCCACGGAACCTTCAGCAAGGCCGAGGTGATGTTCGATGAGCTCCAGACGTCTCCGGAAGGGAAGGCGTTCTTGAAGAAGGCCCAGAGCGAGTACAAACAAATACTGGCTTTCGATCACCCGACGCTGTCGATCAGTCCGGTGCTGAACGCGATCGATCTCGACCGGATGTTGGCAGGCTACAAGGGGGTCATCGACGTCGTATGCCACAGCCGCGGCGGCCTCGTCGCGGCGTGGTGGATGAAGCTCGGCGCGCGCAACGTGGGCAAGGTCGTCTTTGTCGGCTCGCCGCTCGAAGGCACGAGCCTCGCGGCGCCGGCCCGGCTCAAGGAGTCGCTGGACGTGCTGGCCAACATCGCCGATGCCGGCCAGACCATGGCGAACGTCGGCGGAGTCATCGTCCCCTGGGCGAGCCCCCTCCTCGGCGTCGCAGCCGGCCTGATGCAAGCGCTCGGCGCCGTGCTGTCGATCGGAGCGCGCTCCTCGCTACTCGACGCCGGCGTAGCCGTCGTCGCGGGACTAGCGTCACAGTCGCGTGTGCGCAACAACCAGGAATTGCTGCGCCTGCACGAAGACATCTGGCCGTCCCACCCTACGTGCTTTGGCGTGATCTCCGATTTCGAGCCGAGCAATCCTGATGACCAGTGGTGGCAGTTCTGGAAGAAGCTTCGCCGACCGGCTCTGACATTGGCCAACGCCGCGGTCGATCCGATTTTCGATGGCCCAAACGACATGGTTGTCGATAACTCGTCCATGACGCGGCTTCTGAACAAGACGTTCCCTGGAGGTCAGGTGTACGACTTCCGCACCAACGGACGGGTGCACCACTGCAATTACTTCGCACAACCTGAGACGGCCACATTTCTTTCGAAGACGCTTGTGACCAGTAAACTGGCGAGCTCCTCGCGCTGACGTCAGCCTCTGACGCAACGCACCGAGGCGGCCATCTGCTTCTCGCCATCACGATGGCGATTGAGCGCGCCCGCACCTTTGCCGAAATTGTAGAACCAGGCGCTGGTGGCATCACTCTCTGACGCCGTCCAATAGAACCCGTGCGCGTCCAAGCGCTCGTAGTGTGCATCGCCCATGCGGCTGCCACCCAGCAAGGCATTGAAGCCAGAGCCACCGCCGAGCACGAGCGCCTTGTACGCCGTGGTGCCGCCATTCGTCGCATCGTCGATGACGCCGCCGTGCCGCCCGGCCAATTGACGCCAGTCGTCGTCTGTCGGCAATCGCCACCCATCGCCTAGCAGTTGACAGCCGCGTCTTGCCGCCTCCCACGTGTACAGACGGCCATATCGACGGCAGTTCCATTCCGCATCGTCGTAGCAAAAGGATCCGTCCGTCTTGCCGCTCAGGTTCTCGATCGTCCACTCTTTGCCGTCAGCCATCTGTCTCGAGGCATGGTTGAAACCAGACGCGCCCTGGTCGTCGGCTGACAATATCGTCCAGGAGACGCCGGACCATCCGAGCGCGATGCTCAGCGCGAGCGCCAGACGCAATCGAACCAGCTTCTCGCGATCGTTCACACAGTGCATGGGCAAGGGTCGAACTTTACCAGCATTCCGGATCGACGCGCCGATCCAAGACGCTAAGCCGCTCGCGTGGCCAGAGCCTCGACCTGCCCTCTGACGACGCGACCGACCCGCTCGATCTCTTGGTCCGAGAGCGATTCGTACACAGGCACCTGAACCGCCGTTGCGGCCTTCTCCGCGCCGGCTGCCGCCGGACCTTGCCAGCCGAACAACTCCATCCGAGTGCAGACGTCGACATGCATCGGCGCCACGTCCACGCCTTGGCGGATGCAGCGTTTGACGATGCTGTCGCTCTCCGGGACGTAGACGCAGTACTGGTAGTACACGTGCGTCTGCCCCGATGGAGTCTGCGGGATCGCCATGCCGGGCACGTCACCGAGCAGGGCATCCAGCATTCGAGCATGCCGCCTGGTCCGTTCGATGAACTCGGGCAGACGCTCGAGGCCGGCCAGTCCGATTGCGGCCTGCACATTCGAGAATCGCCCGCGATATTGATCGGGCACCGGGTCGAGGCGACGAACCCCTTCCCAGAGGCGTTCCTCCGGTTTCGCGTTCACGAACGACGCGGCATACCAGATCGGAAAAAGCGAGTACGTGAACACCTTGGGTCGGATGAAGGTATGCTGCCATTTTCCAGTCCGCAGGATGCCCTCCACGCGGTCTTCCGTTGGCCACTGTTCGGCCGCGGCGAATGCTTCCACTCGCCTGGCCAACTCGGCGTCGCGGGTCCACGCGAGACCTCCGCCGTAGGTGTTCAGCGGCTTGAACGCCTGGAAGCTGAAGAAGCTCGCGTCACCCAACGTGCCGACCATCCGGCCCTTGTACATCGCACCCAGAGAGTGTGCGCAGTCCTCGACTACCTTCAGGTCGTGGCGCCGCGCGAGCTCGACGATCGGATCCATGTCGCACGATAGGCCGTAGAGGTGCGTCGGCAGCACGGCCCGAGTATCTGGCGTGATCGCGCGTTCGACCGCCTTGGGACACAGCGTGAACGTGACCGGGTCGATGTCCGCGAACACCGGCCTCAGTCCGGCCGCGCGGGCAATCTCCGGAACCACCCAGAAGGTCAACGCCGGGACAATGATCTCGGAGCCCGGCGGGAGATCCATCGCCTTCAGGATGAAGTAGAGCGCCATCCTGCCGTACTCCGTGGAGCACGTCCGCACGTGGCCCGACCCGAGGAAACGCGCGAATTCGTGCTCGAACGCTTCGACGTGCGGGCCCTGCACGAGCTGTCCGCGTGCACGGCAGTTCTCGACGATCTGTCGGAGTTCGGGTACGACGCGGGTGCCAAACCTTGAAATAGCGGCCATCGTTTCGTCTCCTTCACCTGTCGCACGCACAGGAGTCTGAGTGCCTGGCCGCGACCTCGCGGCGAGGCGATGCCATCGCCCGGCGTTCATATGCGCCGAGCGCCTTCAACAACGCGATAACCGCCGCTCCGGCGAGCAGCGAACCTTTCCAGCCTCCGAGTCCGTAGCGCGTCAGGTACGTCGGCCCGAGCGATCCGACAATCGCCAGCAGCGCCGCCGCCCAAATCAGCGACGACAGCAGGCTGAGAACGGAGAACTTCAGCGCCGGAACATCGACCCACGCGCACGCCGCGGCGAGGGCGATGCGCAGGCCCGGCGCAAAGCGGATCAGCAGGACCATCAAGCTGGCGTGGCGTCGTACGCGACTGACGAGCGGCCTCGACTTCTGCTCGAGCGCCGGATACCGCGCGACCCATCGCGGCAACCGCCCGCGAAACAGATAGAAAAATGTCTGGTCGCCGATGGCCGCGCCGACGGCTCCAGCGGCGAGAACGGCCATCGGATTCAACTGTCCCTGCGCCACGAGCGCCGCCGCGGCGACGTAGACGATTTCTCCCTCGACGATTGCCGCGAGCAGGATGCCGCAGTAAGGCAGCAGCCCCGAGCCCGCCGTCAGCTGCGTCAGGTCCGGCGTCAGCATGTTGCGGAGGTCTGCATGCGCGTGCCGTCCCGACGCGCCTGCGCCCGCTGGACCTGCGTATCGAGCGCCTGAACGAGCCGGCGCAAGCCCGGCGCTGAAATCCGCAGGTAATTGGCCATGAACGACGGGCGCACGTAGAAGCGCGTGTAGGCCCTCCCCAGCAGGAACGTCAGCTCGCGGCGCGTCAGCGACGGGTGGGCGAACACCGGCGTGAAGCCGTCGAACTCCTCCCACTCGTGCTCGACGATCAACGGCTCCAGGCGTTTGAAGAGCGGCGTGCCTGGATACGGGGTCAGCACCTTGAACTGGGCGACGGTCGAGCCAAGCTCGATCGCGTATTCGATGGTTGCGGTGATGGATTCGGCGGTGTCTTCGAGAAAACCTAAGACGTAGAACGCTGCCGTGACGATGCCGAGCTCGCGGCAGCGCGCGAGAACGGCCCGCTGATGCGCTTCCGGGATGGGCCGCCTGCCGACCTTCTTCAACGTCGCCGGCGCCAGCGATTCGACACCGAAGCTCATCGCCCGCAGCCCGGCACGATGCATGGTCTCGAGCAGCGCGGTATCGAGACGATCGAGCCGGGTTTCGCACTCGAAGGTGTGGCCCAGCGCGCGGCTGCGCATCCCGTCGCACAACGCCAGCACGCGGTCGCGATCCTGAGAGAACAGCGGATCGCGAAAGACGATGTGCAGCCGCCCGCGGATGTCCCGGAGGTACTGCAGCTCGTCGAGGATGTTGCGGACCGAGCGCACCCGGTAGCCAGCCTGGATGCGGTGCGGACAGTACGTGCAGAACTCTGGGCAGCCGCGGGACGCAAGAACGGGCAATGACCCGCCGATGGGCCGTCCCGCGAAGGGCACGCGCATCTGCGAACGTGCCGCGGCCAGTGGATGCCACCAGGGAAACGGCAGTCGGTCGAGATCGTCCAACGCCGGGCTCGAGACACGGCCGCGAGGCACGTCGCCCGCTACCAGGCGCATCACGGCCGCTTCCGGTTCGCCGTCGACGATAAAATCGGCGTCCGCTTCGAAGAGCCGTGGAAGAGTCTGCGCGGCGAGTCCGATGAAACCCACCCGAACGCCTCGGCGCCGCATGAGGCAGGCCCACGCGATTTCACGCCGGTAATCCACGAGGGACGACAGGACGATGGCGACGTCGCAGTCGACAATGCGGCCAGACGTTGCGACCACCTCGTGGCCTGCCTGATGAGCGAGCGCTGCGGTGTAGGCCAACTGCACGCTCGGAAGGTCGTGAAAGCGGCGCTTCACGGCCGCAACCAGGCCCGTCACCTTCGAGAACGGCCGCAGCCTGGATCCGAATCCTCCGGCCACCGTGTCCTTGCTGACGAAACCGGTGCCACCCCGAACATCTGCGAGCGCAATGCGCATGAATCACACCGCTCGCGCCGCGTTGCGCGGCGCGCCTTCACACCTGAACCATGACGTGCGCGCGTGTGGAGACAGCACGGGCACCCTCCGAGCAGTGGAGGGCGCTCGTGACGCGCGAGTTGGATTGCAGTTAGTGCGACAGCGGTGGAGGACGGGGACCGAGCGGAGCGAAGACGTCCGACGACTCAGGAATCACCGCGACGTGCGCAGGCAGGCGGACGGCCGCCAAGGCCACGCAGGACGCTCGCGGGGGCAGCGAAGGAGCAGGCGGATCCGGTGCCCTCTCGTCGGTTGCTTCCGTCGCCTCCCCCGTACCTTCGTCGACGCCGTGGCAGGCCGGAGGCGACAGCGTGCTCAGCGTGACGTGCTTCGGGTGAAACGCCGCAAACCCGTGGCGCCGCTGTGTCC
>Ga0111538_10005776_pt1 | contig 16843 bp, 14 predicted proteins | sample SoiMethybrSBSTD1_FD_79669 | JGI IMG/M metagenome (GOLD analysis project Ga0111538, IMG submission 79669) | Bulk soil microbial communities from a Populus tree surrounding site in Tennessee, USA - Soil MetaG P. TD hybrid SBSTD1 (version 2)... | ecosystem: Environmental > Terrestrial > Soil >...
CGCCAGGTGACCGTGTCCGCGAACATGCTTCCGGGCACGTCCCAGACTGCGGCACAGACGCAGATCTCAGCGGCCGCGGCGCAACTCGGGCTGGGGTCCGAGTATCAAACGGGCTACTCGGGGCGGTCGCGGGAGTTGAACCGGACGGCCAGTGCCTTCCTGCAGGCGCTCGCCCTGTCGCTCATCTTCATGTACCTCGTGCTGGCGGCGCAGTTCGAGTCGTGGCTGCACCCGGTCACAATTCTCCTGTCGCTGCCGCTGACGCTGCCATTCGCGCTGCTGTCGATCGTCATCTTCGGCCAGTCGCTGAACATCTTCTCGGCGCTCGGCATGCTGGTGCTGTTCGGGGTGGTGAAGAAGAACTCGATCCTGCAGATCGATCACGCCAACCAGCTGAAGGAAGCCGGGCTCGACACGCATAACGCCATCGTCCAGGCCTGCCGCGATCGTCTGCGGCCGATCCTGATGACGACGCTGGCGTTTGTGGCGGGCATGATTCCGCTCGTGATGACGAGCGGCGTGGGCTCGGCCACCAATCATGCGATTGGATTCGTCGTCATCGGTGGTCAGACGCTGGTGCTGCTGCTGACCCTGCTCGTGACGCCGGTCACCTACTCGCTGTTCGAAGACGCGCGCGAGAGGCGCGTTGTGGTTCGCGGATTCAGCTGGATCCGTTCCAAGCTCCCGCTCCCGAATCCGGTTACGCCCGTGTAGGGCCGGTCCCGTTGACCCGTGTAGCGCCGGTCCTTTTGGACCGGCCGAGCGGCCGCGTGGACGCGGTGCCGGACCGTAGGTCGCTCCGCAAAACCGTCTTGATCCAAGCACCTCAGCTCCGCCGCCGACCAACGAGGTATGCCAATACACTCCCCACGGTTTTGCTACGGACCTACAGTCCGGCACCGCGGATGTTACGCACGGGTAGAGCCGGTCCTTTTGGACCGGCCAAGTTGTTGAGCGATCGTGGCACCCACGACGAGCCGCAGCTTTTTTGCGTCTTCGGCAGAGATCTCGCCCTTAGTGCGTAAACCCACGAGCCACGCGACGACGATGCTGATCAGATAGAGCGCGATCATCGGCGCGGCCATGATTGTCTGATTCCACGGATCCGTTGACGCCGTCAGCAGCGCGGCGACGACGAAGCTGGCGAAGATCGCGTAATGGGTGTGCCGCACCAGCCAGCGGGCGGTGACGATCCGCATCAGACTCAGGAAGAACACCAGCGTCGGCAGCTGAAACACCGCGACCATGCCGAGCATCATGCTGCGATAGAGTCCGAACGTGTCTTCCAGCTTCGGCGTCAGCTTGATCGACGTCGAGTCGAACTGCGCGAAGAACTCGATCGTGGACGGGAAGAGCACGTAGTGCGTGAACCACGCGCCGGCGATGGTGCCGGCGATCGCCATCAGCACGAACGGGACCGCGAAGCGGCGTTCGTTGGCGTGAAGGCCTGGCGCGATGAACCGCCACACCTGAAAGAGCACATACGGCGCCGCGATGATCACGCCACCGATCAGCGCGATGTCGAGATAGAACGCGAATGTTTCTCCCACCCTGGTCGCGACGAGCGTCGTCCCTTTGGGAAGGGCCTGCAACGTTGGCGTCAGCACGATGTCGGCGATGCGGTCGCGAAAGGCAAACGCGATCGCCATGCCCGCACCGATCGCCAGGCACGAGCGAATCAGCCGACTGCGCAGTTCCTCGAGGTGATCGAGAAACCCCATCATGCCGCCGTTCTCGTCATCGGGATCTGGCGGCCGCGAGGATGCAAGCGAAGGTTTCACCATGGCAGCTGTACTCCATCGCATGAAGCGGGTGGCGGGAAGCGTGCGGCGACATACGCCGCGATGTCGGTAGCATGCTCCTGCACGGCGAAGCAGTGCAGGGTGCGCGCATTCTCCGCTGTCAGCAGTGCGCCGTGCGCAACGATCATCTCGAAGAGGTTCTGCTCGCGCGTCGCGACGGCGGCTTCGAGCGGCGTCACCGACACGTGCTGATACCGCTTGAGAATGTCCCAGGTGTCGTAGCGGATGTTGGGGTTCGCGCCGAGCGCGATCTGCCGGACGATCTCGGCGGTGTCGTGCATGCCAATCGCTTCGGTCAGTGTCACGGGCTGCGCCGGCCAGAACAGCGGCTGACCGGTAGTCAGCGCGGTAGTCCCGGACGCCGCGAAGGCGAGCAGGACGAGGGTAGGCGGTAACGCGAGCACCACCGAGAGCGCGACGGTCATCCAGCGTCGCATCAGTCCTCACCCCACCACAATTCGGTCCACTTCGGCAGCATGGCCGGTGCGACCGTCGGATGCAGCAGCGCCTCTTCGCGCATCCTCGAGACGATCTGCAACGTGTGCGCGTCCTTCGGCCACGCCGCGCGCGAGGTTGGCCAGAGCACATACGCCCATCCCGCCCGCGCTTCGAATGCACCGTGACGCAGGCGCAGGTGCAGACCCGCCGATCGGACGGCCCATGCGCTGCTCACGGTGAGCGCGACGACGATCAGCAATGCACCCGCCCAGGCTGGTGGACGAAGCGCGAACAGGGCGCGCAGAGCCACGTACGCCGCAGCCGCGTAGAACACGCCCGCTGTGCTGATGATCTCGTCCTTCGCATACGCGTACGACATCAGCGCGCTGACCGCGAGCACGGCAAGAAAGCTCAGTGGCACGGGTTCTCGCCAGCGACGCGATCCGGTTGGACCGCGGCTGAACGCGTACCAGGCGACCAGCACCGTGGTGAGGAGCGAGGAGGCAATCTGGACGATGAACACTGGCGGTAGCGATCCGTTATTCCACGCACTGACTACGGTGAATCGGCCGATCTGCGGTTGCGACAGCAGCACAGACGAGGCGGTCATGGTGACGTTGTAGGCGTAGAGGAAAACAGGGTGATTGCCGAAACGTGCGATCTGCTCCTCCTGGGTCAGCGCACCCGCGCCAAACCCAGTGCCCCGTTCGCCGACGCCGGCGCCTGTTTTGCCAAGATAGCCGACGCGAAGACCGGCATACAGCACGACGACCACCGTCATGAGCACGATGCCGCGTCCCGAAATGCCGCGAAGACCTGATGCGTATGCGGCGACGGCAACCGGCCAGACGAGCAGGCCCGACTCGAACGACAGCGCGGCGTTCGCCAGCAGCATAATCGCCGCGAGGTCGGCCAGCCATCCGCCACGCGACTGCGCGAGCGCGAACGTTGCCAGTGCGCTCACCGCAACGATCAAGTAGTGGTTGACGGGGAACGACTCACGAAAGAGACCGACGAAGGTGTGCATGCCGGTGAGGATGGCGAGCGCCGCGGCCAGCGCCGCCACATCGGTCCACGAGCGCGCTCGGCACACCCACACGAAGAGCGCGACAAGAAGGGCACCGGCCAGCGCGTGATACCCGCGAAAGACGAGGTGGTAGCGGCCGCCGAGCGCCTCGCCCGCCTGGACCAGAAGCCGGGTGCGGACCTCCTTGAGCGGTCGCAGCATGGTCGGGGAGTTGTGCAGCCCATCGACGAACGCCGCCGTGGCCGATGGCATCGGGATGACCCGCTCGATCACCTCGAGCGAGTCGGAGACCTGAATCGGCACCCGGTACACGCTGCCGGCAAGCGCGACGGCGGTGAGCGCGCCAAGTGCCCATGCCGCAAGACGCGGACCGATGTAGTGTCCGGCTTTAGCCGGACCTCCTATTGACATGGACTCGGGCATTGTCACACGCCCATCCTGCACTTAAAGTTATCTTCGGTGCCTTTCCGAACAATCGTCGGCCATCGTCGTCTGTTGACGCTGCTGTCCCGCGCGGTCGCCCGTGACACGCTGCCGCCGGCGCTGCTGCTTGCCGGCCCGGCCGGCGTTGGTAAGCGCCGCGCCGCTCTGGCGATTGCCGAAGCGGTGAACTGCCTCAAGCCGCAGCAGGATGTAGTGTCCGGCTTCAGCCGGACTGAAGTGTCCGGCTTCAGCCGGACCGACAGCGGCTCTGTCGAGTTCGCCCGAGACGCGTGCGGCGAGTGCCCGGCCTGCCGCCGCATCCAGCGCGGTGTGCACCCCGACGTCATCGTGATCGAGCCGGGCGATATGGGTTCGATCAAGATCGAGCAGGTCCGCGATGTCATCGACCGCGCCGATTACCGTCCCTTCGAAGGACGCCGCCGTGTGGTGATCATCGACGAGGCAGACGCGTTGATGCCCGCAGCGCAGAATGCACTGTTGAAGACGCTCGAGGAGCCGCCGTCGGCGTCGATGTTCGTACTGGTCTCCTCGATTCCAGATGCACTGTTGCCGACGGTGCGTTCCAGGTGTTCGCGGCTGCGCTTCGCTGCGTTGTCCACGTCGGAAGTGACCGAGGTATTGCGCCGGGACCACGAGTACTCGGAGCAGGACGCTCGCGCCGTCGCTGTCGATGCGGAAGGCAGCGTCGGCCGGGCGCTGCACGCCGAGTCCGCCGATCTCGTCGAGGCGCGTGAAGGCGCGCAGCGGCTGCTCGAGTACACGGCTCGCGCGGGAGACCCATCGAGACGACTCGATGCCGCACGGGATGTCACCGGGAAGAAAAGCACCTCCGTCGGGGAACGCGATCAGCTCGCCGCGTGTCTGCGCGCGCTCGGATCGCTGCTCCGCGATGTGAGTATCCTCTCGGCGGGTGGCGACCGTGGTCTGATTGGCAACAGCGATCTCGAACCACAGCTCGCGTCGCTGGCCACGTCCTTCGACGGCAAGCGTTCGGCCAGCGCGTATGCGGCCGTCGACGAAGCGCTCGCGGCGCTGGAGCGGAACGCGAGTCCGAAGATCGTCGCTGATTGGTTAGTGCTGCAGCTCTAGATGAAACCGAGAATAGCGATCACCGTTGGTGATCCGGCGGGGATTGGACCGGAGATTGCGCGAAAGGCCGCGGAGGATCCGCGCGTCCGCGAGGTATGCGAGCCGGTTCTGTACGGACCACCCGAAGGATCGCAGTTCACGCCCGGCGTGCTGTCAGGTGAGGCAGGGCAGGCGGCGTATGAGGCGATCTGTGCGGCGGTCCGCGACGCGCAGGCGGGCAGCGTCGCGGCGATCGCCACCGCGCCGATCAACAAGCTGGCCTTCTCGAAGGCTGGCTTGCCCTGGAAGGGACACACCGATCTGCTCGGTCATCTCACGCGCAGCCCTCGTGTCGCGATGATGTTCTGGTCCGAGCCGCTGAAGGTCGTGCTCGCGACCATTCACGTGCCGCTTGCGGCGGTTCCCGTGACGTTGACGCGCGACGTCATGGCCGAGACGATCGATCTGACGGCCCGTGAACTGCCGCGCTTCTTGGCTCCGCCGAAATCTGGTGACGGCCCCGTTCGCCCGCGTCTCGCGGTCGCGGGTCTCAACCCGCACGCCGGAGAAGAAGGGCTGCTCGGCGCGGAAGAACGTACGGTGATTCGCCCTGCCGTGGAGGCGGCGCGTTCGCGCGGCATCGACGTCGTCGGGCCACTGCCCGCCGACACGGTGTTCCTGCGCGCGACGAAGGGCGAGTTCGACGCGGTGATCGCCTGCTATCACGATCAGGGATTGATTCCGGTGAAGCTGCTCGCGTTCGGTCACTCGGTGAATGTCACGCTCGGCCTGCCGATCATCCGCACCTCGGTCGATCACGGCACCGCGTTCGACATCGCCGGCAAAGACGTCGCCGATCCGACGAGCATGATCGAGGCCACGCTGCTTGCAGGGCGGCTCGCGTCCGGATCAAGATAGCGGGATCCCATGAAAGTCCTGATGGTCGGCCAGCACGTGAACTTCTTCCGCAATCTCGATTCGGTGATGCGGGAGCTGTGCCGGCGCGACCATCAGGTGGTCTTTCTGCACGGCACGCGGCTCGACGATGCGCGCGTGCTGGAGAAGATTGCCCAGGATCAGACGAAGAAGCGCATGCTTGGCCGCGGTCTGCAGGCCGCGCAGTCCGAGATACCTGGCGTGACAAGCGGCTACCGGCCGGAGCCCGAGGAAGTCTGGCCGCTGCGACTTCGTACCGGCCGTCAGGTGATCAACCGCGGCATCTACTTTCGCAAGGGCCATCCCTCTCCAGAGCGCGTGGTTGAGGGCATCGAACGAAATCTTCCTGAAGGCCTGCGTCGAAAAATCGGGACGCCACTCTGGCGAAGCGCCCTCGGCACGCGCGCGGCGTTGAGTGTGTGGCGGTGGGTCGAAGCGGCCAGTCCTGCCAGCGAGACGGTGACCTCCGTACTGCGTGAGGTCGATCCGGACGTGATGCTGGTGTCTCCGACGATCTGGCCCAAGGATCCGGTCGAAGCCGACTATCTGCACGCGGGACGGGTGCTCGGCATTCCGACCATTGGCTACGTCAACAGCTGGGACAACTTGACGAGCAAGGGGACTGTGCACGTTGTGCCCGACATCTTCATCGTCTGGAACGAGGCGATGGCGCTCGAGGCCGTCGACATCCATGACGTGCCCGCCTCCGCTGTGCGGATTACCGGCGCACCGCATCTCGATGCCGTCTTTGCGATGCGAGCGGAGAAAGGTCGTTCGGCGGCATGCGCCGAGATGGGATGCCCCGACGGACCCTATGTCGTGTTCCTCTGCAGCTCCCGCACCATTTGGGACAACGAAGTGAGTCTGGCGACGAGCGTGGCCGACGCCCTGATGCGCGAGCTCGGGGACTCCGCGCCGACGCTGGTCGTGAGGCCGCACCCGACGAATCCGGCGCCGTTCGACGACTACGTCCATCCCAAGGTCGTGGTTTATCCGCGTGGCGGCGATCAGGCAGACTCGCGCGAGTCCTGGCAGTCGTACTACGATCAACTGGTCAACGCGACATGTGTCTTCGGTCTCAACAGCACAGCGTTTCTCGAGGCTGTCGTGGCGAATCGACCGTGTCTGACTATCGTGAACGACACGTATTGGCCTGCCCAGGGGCGGACCGGGCACTTTCGACATTTGATCAAGGGTGATTTTCTGAACGTGTGCCGCGATGCCTCTGAGGTTGCCTCGTCCGTGAGGCGCATTCTCGGCGGCGTGGACGACAAGGCCGAGGGGCGCCGGGGGTTCGCGCGATGGTTCGTGCGTCCGTGCGGACTGGACAGGCCTGCCGGCGAGGTCGTCGCTGATGTGATCGAGACCGCGGCGCGGCCGAGAGCGGGTACGGCGGCTGTGTCCGCCGCGGCCGGCCGGCAACTGGTGCCCGGGCTGACGCTCGCCTCGGAGGGCATCGGCCGATGAGCCGTCCGTTTTTCACGATCTGCATCCCGACGAAGAATCGCTTCGACCGGGTGCGCAACGCCGTTCGCAGCGTGCTCGAGCAGACCTTCTCTGACCTCGAGGTCATCGTCTGCGATAACAGCGATGAAGCCGAGGCTGCAGGCACGGCGGCAGTCACGCGCGAGGCGAACGATTCCCGCGTCCGCTACGTGCGGACCAACGGCAAGTTGTCGATGCCGGACAACTGGGAGTACGCGATCGCGCACGCCGAGGGCGAGTACGTCGGCGTCCTGACGGACCGTTCCGTCTATCGCCGCGACGCGCTCAGCCTGGTGCATGCCGAGATTCAGCGCAGTGGCACACCGGTCGTGGGATGGTTTCCCGACCAGTACGGCCGTGACCCGGCGGGGCGCGCCTTCAAGCGCCGCTCCTGTTCAGGCGAGCGTCGCGAGATCGCCAGCAAGGAACTGCTGGATTACTTTCTGAACGGCCACCCGAAGTACGGGACCAAGCTTCTGCCGAAGCTGATGACCGGTGTGTGCGCACGGTCGGTCATCGATCGCGTACGTGCGACACCGCTCGGCCGAATCTGCCCGCCGGTAGCTCCTGACTTCACCTCCGGGTACTTGATGCTCGCGCACACCGATCGCGTCGTCCTGCTCGACGATTCCTTGTTCGTCAGCTGCGGCATCGGCAATGGATCATCGTTCCGGCGTCGCGGACCGTTGGCCGAACGCTTCCTTCGCGACCTCGGAATGACCTGGAAGGATTGCGTGGATCGGATGCCCACTGACGCCTGCTTTCCGCATGCGATGGTCTTGAACGACCTGATGCGTGTCAAGGCGACGCTCCCGGAGGTCTTTGCCGGATTCGACCTCAACCCGCGGCACTACTACGTCGGCTGCCTGTACGATCACTTCCGCTCGGCACACCACACGTCGAGCGTCACCGAGGACTACGACGCGCTGATCGAAGGTCTCAATTACGAGACCGACGACGTGCAGCGCTGGGTGCGTTCGCGGCAGATCTATGTCGACGCGCTGGCAGTGATGCCGTCAGAGGCGCGCGAGTTCGGTCTCCCGGAGCCGGAAGAAGAAGAGGACGAGGAGGGGGCAGACGACTTCCCGAAGTTCGATACGATCTTCGATGCCCTGGCATGGGGCGAGCGCAACCCGCGGGTGCCCGGCCGGAATCAGATCATCGCGATGCCCGATGCCGAGACCGTCAAGACCTACTATGTCCTCAGGCATCGCATGACCGAACGCAAAGTATGAAGGTCGTCATCCTCGCCGGCGGCCGCGGCAGCCGGCTCGCCGAACTGACCGAAGTCGTGCCCAAGCCGATGGTGCAGATTGGTGAGCGCCCGATTCTGTGGCACATCATGAAGCACTTCGCCGCGTTCGGGCACCAGGAGTTCGTGCTCGCGCTCGGCTACAAGGGCTACGTCATCAAAGAGTTCTTCCTGCAGTACAAGCTGTTGAGCGCGTCGCTCACGGTGGATCTCGTCTCGGGCACGAGCCAGGTCCATGACGACGACATCTGCGACGACTGGAAGATTCATCTCGTTGAGACCGGCATGTCTACCGGCACCGGCGGGCGTCTGCACCGGCTGCGTCGCTGGCTGAACGGCGAGCCATTCATGCTGACCTACGGTGACGGCGTGTCCGACGTCGATCTCGCCGCGCTCGCCGACACGCACCACCGGTGCGGGAAGTTGGCAACTGTGACTGCGGTCCGTCCGCCGTCGCGCTACGGCGGTCTGACCTTCGAGAGCTCCATCGTCACCGACTTCGTCGAGAAGCCGCAGATCGGCGAAGGCTGGATCAATGGCGGCTTCATGATGTTCGAGCCGGGTGTGTTCGACTACATCGATGACACAACCGACAGCCTCGAGAAGGACGTGCTCGAGCGGCTGGCTGCCGATCGGCAGCTGGCAGTGCACACACACAGCGGGTTCTGGCAGTGCATGGACACGCTGCGCGAGCGTGACCTGCTCGAAGAACTGTGGCAGTGTGGACGGGCCCCCTGGAAGCGATGGGAATAGCCACCGCACCCGCGCGCACGCGCTGCCTCTCGTGCGACACCGAAGGCATCAAGGAAATCCTTTCGCTCGGCTCGCTGCCGCTGGCCAACGCGTATCCGGCTGGCGGCGCGCCCGAGGACGAGCCGCGCTTCCCGCTCGAGGTCGCGTTCTGTCCCGCCTGCTCGCTGGTTCAGCTGCGACACATCGTGCCGCCCGAGCAGATGTTCTCGGAGTACCTGTATTTCTCGTCGTACTCCGCGTCGATGCTGCGCCACGCCGAGGCGCTTGCCTCGTTGCTTATCAACGAGCGCACGCTCGGCTCCGAGAGTCTCGTCGTCGAAGTCGCGAGCAACGACGGCTATCTACTGCAGTATTTCCAGCAGGCGGGCGTGCCCGTGCTCGGGATCGAGCCGGCTGCGAACATCGCCGCGGTTGCCAGGGACGAGAAGAGCATTCCGACGATCGTCGAATTCTTCGGACGTGACGTTGCCTCGCGCCTGGTTGCCGAGGGCAAACGCGCCAACGTCATGCTCGGTCTCAATGTGATGGCGCATGTGCCCGACCTGAATGGATTCATGAGCGGCATCGCGACCATGCTGGCGCCCGGCGGGGTGGCAGTGATCGAGGCGCCGTACGTGCGCGACATGGTCGATCGCAACGAGTTCGACACGATCTATCACGAGCATCTCTGCTACTTCTCCGTCCACGCCGTCGCCGCCCTCGCCCGTCGTCATGGGCTGGTGCTCGAGCGCGTGGAACGCGTGTCGATTCACGGCGGCTCTTTGCGTTTATTCGTCAGCCGCGGCGAGCGTCATGGCGAAACGACGGAGCAGTTGCTGCGGGAGGAGGAGGCGCTCGGACTGACACACGAGGCCTACTACCGTGACTTCCGGACGGCCGTCGAGCGGGTGCGCGACGATCTGAATGCCACGCTCGCGCAATTGCGTGCATCGGGCAAGACGATCGGCGCCTACGGCGCGGCGGCCAAGGGCGGCATCCTGTTGAACTATTGCGGTCTTACCCTCAGCACGGTGTCGTTTGTCGCCGATCGCAGCCCGCACAAGCAGGGACGCCGGATGCCCGGCTGCGGCATTCCCGTGGTCGGCCCGGAGGTCATCGCCGAGCGTCAGCCCGACTACCTGCTCATCCTGATCTGGAATCTGAAGGATGAAGTGGTGCGTCAGGAAGAGTCCTATCATCGCCGAGGCGGCCGATTCATCCTGGCCGTGCCACGTATCGAGATCCAATGATTCTTCATCCGACACGCGTCCAGGGCGCGTTCCTCATCGAGCCGGTCACGTTCGCTGACGAACGCGGATCGTTTACCGAGGTCTATCAACTGCGGGCGCTGGCCGAGCGCGGCTGGACGGGCACGTTCGTCCGCAGCGCGATCTCGCACAACCACCATCGCGGCACGTTGCGCGGCATGCATTTCCAGCGTGAGCCGCACTCGGAAGCGAAGCTGGTGATGTGCATCCGCGGTGCGGTCTACGATGTGATGGCCGACGTTCGCCCGGGTTCTCCGACGTTCGGGTGCTGGGACGCGTACGAGCTGACGCCAGAGAACCGGCGTGTGCTCTTCCTGCCAGAAGGCGTCGCGCACGGGTTTCAGACGCTGTCGGAGAACAGCACCGTGCACTATCACCTCAGCGACTATTACGCACCGCAGTTGGGCGACGGCATTCGCTGGGATGATCCGTCGCTGGCAATTCAATGGCCGCTGCCGCCGTCGATGCTGTCGGACCAGGACAAGCGTTGGGGACTCCTGAACCGATGACGACCAACCGAGTCCTGGTCACAGGCGCCAGCGGATTCGTCGGGCGATGGTCGCTCGAGCCGCTGCTCGCGCGGGGTGCCGAGGTGCATGCCGTGCAGCGTCACGCGCCGCCGACGACCGCGGGTGTGATCGCGCACGCGGCCGATCTGCACGATCGCGAGGCGGTCGAGTCGCTGATGCGTCGCATCAAGCCGACGCACCTGTTGCACTTCGCGTGGATCGCGACGCCGGGCGTCTACCTGACCTCGCTCGACAACCCACTGTGGCTGCGATCGTCGCTGCAGGTGGTGGACGCGTTTCTCGCCAACGGCGGGTCGCGTGTGGTCGTGGCAGGCACGGTGGCGGAATACGACTGGAGCGCAGGCGTGTGCTCTGAGCGGACGACGCCGTGCCGGCCGGCGACGCTCTACGCCGCCTGCAAGCACGCACAGTACGAAGTGCTCGAGCGCTGGTCGGCACAGGTCGGGTTCAGCTTTGCGGAGGGACGTCTGTTCTGGACCTATGGCCCTGAGGAATCGCCGGAGCGCTTCGTGCCTGGGATGATCCACGCGAGCCTGGCGCGCCGGCCGTTCCAGTTGCGATATCCAGCGCAGGTGCGCGATTACCTGCACGTCGCCGATGTGGGCGCCGCGTTCAGCGCTCTGTTGGCGTCCGAGGTGCAGGGCGCAGTCAACATCGGCTCGGGCAAGGGTGTCGCGCTATCGCGTCTCGGTGAGATCGTCGGTGAGGAAACCAGCGAAGGGTTGGTCATTCAGCCGGGCGACGGCGCGAACGACCCGGCGCCCATCGTCTTTGCAGACGTGTCGCGGTTGACGCGCGACGTGGGATTCACGCCGCGCTATCGTCTCGAGCAGGGCCTTCGCGACACCGTCGCATGGTGGAAGGCTCACGGCAGCCCCGCGTCCCTGACGCGGCCGGAGTCGAGGATGCAGGCATGACCGTCACGGTAGATACCGCGGCCGGCGTCATCGTGAGCCGCACGGAGAGCGGCGAGTCGCGGGTTCCGCTGTATTCGAAGGAAGGCTTCGAGCTGCTGTCGCGGCTGTGGCTCAAGGTCGGCTGGAACCAGAAGTACACCTACACCTTCAGCTGGTTTGGGCGCCCGGTGATTCAGCTGCCGGACGATATGATTCGCCTGCAGGAGGTGATTCATCGCGTAGCCCCGGACGTCATCGTCGAGACGGGCGTGGCGCACGGCGGTTCGCTGATTTACTACGCGTCGCTGTGCAAGGCGCTCGATCGCGGTCGCGTGATCGGCGTCGACATCGAGATTCGCCCGCACAACAAGAGCGCGCTGGATGCTCATCCGCTGCGCCCGCTCATCGAGCTCGTCGAGGGCAGCTCAATCGACGCGGCGATCGTTGGACGCGTTCGCAACCAGATCAAGCCCGGTGAAACTGTGCTGATGCTGCTCGACTCGAATCACCTGCGCGATCACGTGCGTGCCGAGCTCGAAGCCTACGCACCGCTCGTCACTCCCGGCTCATACATCGTGGCGACCGATGGCGTCATGCAGGAGGTCTACGATGCGCCGAGGGGCCAGGCGTCATGGCGTTCCGATAACCCGGTGTCGGCCGTACACGACTTCCTGCGCACGCACCCCGAATTCGTGCTCGAGCAGCCGCCGTGGCCGTTCAACGAAAGCGAGCTCGATCAGAACGTGACGCACTGGCCGCAGGCGTATTTGAGGCGCACGGCATGAGCAGCACAACAGCCTGGCGAGACCGGCGGGTCCTGGTCACCGGTGCCACGGGCATCGTGGGCTCGTGGGTCGTCAAGTCGCTCCTCGAACGCGGCGCGACGGTCGTGGCGTTGTGCGTCGATCTCGATCCGCAGGGCGAGCTGGTGCGGAGTGGCGACATTCACAAGGTCAAGCAGGTCTACGGCTCGCTCGAGGATTACGCCGCCGTCGAACGTGCGGTTGGAGTGTGGGAAGTGGATACGGTCATCCATCTCGGCGCGCAGGCGCTGGTCGGCGTGGCCGCACGGGCGCCGGTGGCGACGTTCGAGGCCAACATCCGCGGCACCTATCACCTGCTCGACGCCTGTCGCGTGCACGCGTCGATGATCAAAGCGGTGGTCGTCGCGTCGAGCGACAAAGCCTACGGCTCATCACCAGACCTGCCGTACACGGAGCAGACGCCGCTGCGCGCGCGACATCCGTACGACGTCTCGAAGGCGTGCACGGACCTTCTGGCGCAGACGTATCACGACACTTACGGGTTGCCGGTCCTCATCGCGCGGTGCGGCAACATCTACGGCGGCGGCGACCTGAACTGGACGCGCATTGTGCCCGGCACGATCAGGTCGCTGCTGCGCGGCGAGCGGCCGATCATCCGCAGCGACGGCACATTCGTTCGCGACTACCTCTACGTGAAGGACGCGGCCTCGGCGTATCTCTGTCTGGCCGAAGCCGCAGCAACCGGCAAGCTGCGCGGCGAAGCGGTCAACTTCGGCGGCAATGCCCGCCGCACGGTGCTCGACGTCGTTGGTGAGCTGCAGCGCATGACCGGTCGCAACGATCTCGAGCCTGACATTCAGAACACGGCGAAGGCGGAGATTCGCGAGCAGTGGCTGTCGTTCGACAAGGCCACGCGACTGCTCGGCTGGACGCCGTTGCACACGATGGATCAGGGACTCCGCGAAACGCTCGACTGGTACCGACACTGGTTCGCTGATTGGGAACGCGCATGAACGTGCTCGTCGTCGGCACGACGGAGCCTGTCCTGCGACGGCTCCGGATCCTCGCCGCAAGCGTATCGCGACGCCTCGATCTCGTCGACGAGCGCGGTCCCGCTGTACCCGACTGGATCCTGACCGTGACCGTCGAACAGCGCGCCGCCGCCATCACCAGACATGGCCTGGCGCCGTACCGCGTGATCGCGCTGCCGGCGCTGGCGTCAGAGTCCGAGCTGACGCGTTCGGACGACAGCATTCGCGCTGGCCTCGCGAAGATCGCGGGCATCGGTGCGCCCGGCCCACCCCTCTCCAGGGCCGGTGTGGCGCTGACCCGTGTCGTGCTGCGGTGGATCAGTGGAGCGATCGAACGGGCGGCACTGCGCTCAGCCGCAGAACATTTCGAATTCAGCGACGACGTGCCGTGGCCGCCGGCCGCCACCCGGTGGACGACTGGAGAGGGCGCCGAGCTGAAGAATCGTGTCCTCGAGCGAATCCCCGTCGGGCCCGAGCTCGATGACATCCTCGAGCACCAGAGCCGCAAGCGCGCGAAACGATTTGCGGGAGCCGATCGCATTTGATTCGCAGGATCCTCGTGGTCACTCCACACCTGGGTGAGCTGACCACGTTCGCGAACGCCGTCGCGGAGCTTGGCGCGCGCGGCTGTCATGTTCACATCGCGGTCGAAGAAGACCCGCCTCCTGGTGTCGATATCTCTGTCTTCGCCGGGCGCTTTCGCCGGTTGACCGTCGGGCCGGCGCCGCGCGTCGAGGCATCGGCGGTTGTCGGCCGTGCGGTTCGTGCCGCGATCAACGCCCGCCGCGATCGTTCGACGGCCACTGCTGTCCTGAGTGTGATCGACCGTCTCGTGCCGCCGGCGCCAGCGGTCGTGGACTTTATCAGGGCTTTCACTCCCGAGCTGCTGGTCGTCACGTCGCTCTTCTCGCACCGGTCGACCGCGCCCGATTATCTTCGTGCTGCCCAGATGCTGAAGGTGGCCACGTTCGGCATGCCGCTGCGCTGGGACGACCTGACCCACGGGGCGACGCTTCACGTCGTGCCCGACTGCATCGCGCTGTGGAATCGCGAGGACCGCCGTCAGGCGATCGACGAGTGCGGAGTGCAGGCGCGCCGCACCGCGGTGATCGGCGTGCCCCTGCCGCTCGACATTCTCGGTACGACGAAAACCACCCGCGAGAAATTCTGCGAGCGGCACGGACTGGATCCCCAGCGCCCAGTCGTCCTGTTCGCGCCCCATGGCTCGGACGATGAGCGGCAGGCGGCACTCGCGGAGTGGATCGCGTACGTGCGATCGAGCCCCGAGCGCCGCGTACGCGAGGCGCAGGTGCTCGTGCACTGGCCACCGCCGGGTGGTGTTCGGCAGCGTAAACACCCGGATATCGTCGATGCCGTTGTCGTTCCACGCGAGGATTCTGACGCCACCTGGTATCGCTTCGACATCGCCGAAGCACTGCACCATGCCGATGCCCTCGTCGTGACGGACATGGCGCTCGTGCTCGAGGCCGCGGCGCGATCGCGTCCCGTCCTTCCGCTCCTGTGGCGCGGCGACGCGGAGCTGTCACGGTTTTGCGCCGAGTCACGACTGCGCGGCGAGTGGCTGTTGCCGTCCGCGACCGCCGACGAGCACATCGCGCGGCTGACGCGCGTCCTCGATGCCGGGCTCGCCGCGGACGAGCGCATTGCCATTCGATACCGCGTGCGGCCGCATGGCCCGGATCTCTCGCCAGGCTTTCTGATGGCGGCGCGCCTGTTCCAGGAGGTCGTCGATCGACGCGCCGATACGCCCCGCCCTCGCGCGGTGGGCCTGCGCCGCGCGCTACTGGCGCCGATCGCCGGGTTCGCGGCGTGGCATCTGGCGGCGCGACCCACGCCTGCTGCGCCGAGCGGCTGCGCCCGCATCCTGGTCGGTGTGCCAGGTGCGGAGGCGCTGCACCTGCACCAGCCGCTGTTGCGCCTGCTCGCCGAGCGGGGCCACCGCCTGCAGATACTCTTCACCGCGCGGCGAAGCCAGGCCGCTGACGTGTACGCGCGAATCCGCTGCGACGTCCCCGGTGTCTCGACACTGGGGACATTGATGCCGATGGATGGCGTCTGGGCCTCCGTCGCTCGTGGACTGCTCGGCGTGTCGGCGTTTGCTGGAATCATCGACGGCCGTCAGGCGAAACCAATGCCGCGCTGGCACGCCCGTTATGCGTTCATGGTGCTGCCGCCAGGGATGCGTCGTATCGTGGCCAGGCTGGCTCGCATGGGTGGTCGCGCGCCATCTCGGCTGCGGCGCCTTGCCGCACGGATGGACTGCGCCATTGCGCCATCGCAGACGGCGCTGCAGTGGATTCAACGTGAACGCCCGGACGCGGTCGTCGTGCTGCCCGAGCCCGACTTCGTGTCTGCCTTCGATAGCGCGGAGTCGCAGGCCGATCTCATACGCGCCTCCTCAGCGCTCGGTGTCCCGACCATCGCCGTCGGCAGGAGCGGCGACGGCCAGTTGCCGGCAGCGATGTTGCCGCCCGGCCCGTCACATGCGTTTGTCTGGAACGAGTCCGTGACGCGTCTGACCGCCGGCGTCGTCCGCGGGGGGCACGTTGTGACCACTGGTGCGGCGCTCTTCGATCGCGGCCTCGACGAGCCGCCGGTGGTCGACGCCGCCGAGTTCCGGCAGATGATGGGTCTGCCGGCCGATCGACCATTTGCTGTGTACGTCGGTTCGACGGGGCTGTTCATCGACGCCGATGCCGAGATCGCGCTCGTTCGGGACTGGGTGACGCAGCTGCGCCGGCATGACGATCTGGCGCTGCGTCAGATGGCGGTGCTCGTCCGTCCCTCTCCCAGCCGCGTGAGCCGCTGGCAGAGCGTTGATCTGTCGAACCTTGGCGACCTGGTCGTCCGTCCGCATGGCTACGACCGGGCCGGCGAACTCAACATGGTGCTGCTCGCCGAGTCGATCCGCTACGCAGCGGTCACGGTTGGCAGCGACGGCTACGCGCTGGCACTCGCTGCCGCGCTCGGCCGTCCTGCGGTGGTCGTTACAGGCGCGGATGGAGGTGGCAAGTCATCGAGCGGACATCCGCTCGCGTTCCTGTGGACCGGCGCCGCCACGACCGTCCGCTGCGCGGCGACTGCGGACGAGTTGACCGCGCAGGTTCGAGACGTGATGAATCGAACATCTGGTCCGGCGCCGTGTTACG
>Ga0111538_10005779_pt1 | contig 16838 bp, 16 predicted proteins | sample SoiMethybrSBSTD1_FD_79669 | JGI IMG/M metagenome (GOLD analysis project Ga0111538, IMG submission 79669) | Bulk soil microbial communities from a Populus tree surrounding site in Tennessee, USA - Soil MetaG P. TD hybrid SBSTD1 (version 2)... | ecosystem: Environmental > Terrestrial > Soil >...
GCACCCTCCGGCGCCTCCTTCGCGGCGGGGCTGGCGCTGGCGCTCTACGCCCTGCCGTTCTCTTTCGCCTACCTGAGCCTGACGGCCGGGACCGGCGCCCTCCTGCTCTTCGGCGCGGTGCAGGGAACGATGATCGCCGCGGGGCTCATCGCGGGTGAGCGGCCCGGGGCGGTCGAGTGGATCGGCTTCGCCCTCGCACTCGCCGGTCTCGTGCTCCTGGTCGCCCCGGGGGTCGAGGCCCCTCCGCCCATCGCGGCGCTCCTGATGATCGTCTCCGGCGCCGCCTGGGGGATCTACTCGCTCCTCGGCCGCGCGGCCGTCGATCCGATCGCGGCGACGGCGGGGAATTTCGTCCGCGCCGCGCCGTGGGCCTGCGCGGTCAGTGTCGTCACGCTCGCCGCCGCGCACGCCGACCGCCGCGGCGCCATCCTCGCGGCCCTCTCCGGCGGCGTCACCTCGGGGATCGGCTATGTCCTGTGGTACGCGGCCCTCCCCGGGCTGGGGGCGATGCGCGCCGCCACGGCGCAGCTCGCGGTGCCGGCGATCGCCGCGCTCGCGGGCGTCCTGCTGCTCGGCGAGACGGCGACCCCGCGCCTCGCCGGCGCCGCGGCGCTCGTCCTCGGCGGCGTGGCGCTGGCGCTCCGGGGCCGCGCGTTCGCGTCTCGGTAGATCCACGACGCGGCGTCGCCGCCGCCGTCGTGTAGGATCATCGGACGATGCGCTGGACACCGAGCGGGCGCAGCACCAATGTCGAGGATCGCCGCGGCGAATCGGGCGGCCGGTTCGCGTTTCCCGGCGGGCTCCGGGTCGGAGGCGGGCTCGGCCTCGGCACGATCCTCCTTCTTGCCGTCCTGAGCCTCGTCTTCAAGACCGATTTCCTCTCGCTCCTGACGACCGGCGAGGTTCCCACCGGTTCTTCCGAGCCGGCCCGGCCGGTGGACGATCCCGCCGAGGAGCCGGTCGTCGAGTTCGTCTCCTTCGTGCTCGACGACGCGCAGTCGATCTGGGCGCGCCTCCTGGCGCAGTCCGGGACCCCCTACGAGGACACGCGCCTCGTGCTGTTCCGCGACGCCATCGACTCCGCCTGCGGCTTCGCGCAGGCGGCCACCGGCCCCTTCTACTGCCCCGGCGACCGCAAGGTGTACGTCGACCTCGGATTCTTCGCCGAGCTGCGCGACCGGTTCGGCGCCCCCGGGGACTTCGCGCAGGCGTACGTGCTGGCGCACGAGATCGGCCACCACGTGCAGACGCTGCTCGGCACCGAGGCGCGCGTGCGCCGGGCGCAGCGCGGCGGCGACGCCAACGCGCTGTCGGTGGCGACCGAGCTGCAGGCCGACTGCTACGCCGGCATCTGGGCCCACTGGACCGCGAACGAGCAGCACCTCGACGAGGGGGACATCGACGAGGGGCTCGAGGCGGCCGCGGCAGTCGGGGACGATCGCCTGCAGCGCCAGGCGGGGGGGCGCGTCAACCCGGATGCCTTCACCCACGGCACGTCGCGCGAGCGCGCCGCGTGGTTCCGGCGCGGCTGGCAGTCGGGGAGCCTGGCCGCCTGCGACACGTTCTCATCCGGTGGCTGAGCGCACGCGCCTGGCGCGCGCCGGCGGCGATCGTGGCGGCGTCACGACGCCGGCCGGCTACTCCGGAACGCCGCTCCCGAAGAAGCTCGGCGTCAAGCCGGGCTCGCGTCTCGCGCTGTTCGGCGCACCGGCCGGGTTCGCGGCCACGCTCGGAGCGCTGCCGGAGGGGGCGCGCCTGCGCCGTGGCGGGAAGGCGGGCGCCGACCTGGCCGTCTGGTTCGTCCGCACGCGCGCCGATCTCCTGAGCGGCATCCGCGCGCAGGCCGGCGCCATTCCGCCCGGAGGCCTCTGGATCGCCTGGAGAAAGCAGGCGTCCGGGGCCGCGTCGGACGTCGGCGAAGCGGACGTGCGGGCCGCGGGCCTCGAGGCCGGCCTCGTCGACTACAAGATCTGCGCCGTCGACCACACGTGGTCGGGGCTCAAGTTCGCGCCGCGCCGCACTCAACCGCAACCGGGGAGGAAACGATGAGCGCACCTTTGCGACGACCGCGTCAGGGACGGATGATCGCCGGAGTGGTGGCCGGGCTCGCCGATCGCTTCGGCATGGACCGCACGCTGGCGCGGGTGCTGTATGTCGTCGTCTCGCTCGTCTCGGTGGCCTTCCCGGGGATCCTCGTCTACCTCCTGCTCTGGATCATCATCCCCGAGTCGGACTGACGCGTCCCCCGGCAGCGGGCCGCCGCTTTTGCGATCAGCGCGGGCGGGCCCGCTTCCAGGTCCACTCCGTATCCTTCTCGGCCCTCCCGGCCGGGCCCTCGATGCGCGCGTGCAGCTCGTCTTCGTCCGTCATCCAGTAGAGGATGCGCTGCGGGAAGTCGTGCTCGAGGTTCTCGAACACGACGCGCCGGCCGGGCCCCATCTCCTTGAGGCGGAACGGCGTGGGCGGGGCGTTTTTCGGGCTCGCCCAGTAGGTCACGACGCCGCCGCTCGCGTCGATGCGCTGGAAATCGAACCACACCATGCGCTCCCCCTTCACGTCGCGGTGCAGGCCGAGGAGCGCCCCCCCGCGCGGCGCCGTCCAGTACTCCTCCATCGCCGTGCCGCCATCGTCCCCGGCCCAGGACCCCTGCATCCACGCCAGGGAGGCGACCGCCTCGGGGCCCGCCGGGGGCGCGGGTGCGGCCGCGGGGGGCGCGCCGGGGGCGGCGGCCGGCGCGGCGAGGGCCGCGGCGGCCGACAGGATCAGGAACAACGACACCATGCGGACGGTCATGCGTTCACCTCCATGAGGCGCGCAAGGTACCGCGGCCGCGCGCCCCCGTCTTGGACGAATGCGTCATTTCGTTACACGGTGAAGAGATGATCGAGGCGGTCGCGGGAGGTCAGGGCGCGGGAGAACTCCCCCTGCTCCGCCAGGAAGCGCGGCGGCGTGCTCCCCGCGAACTCCCGGAAATCTCGCAGCAGGTGCGCCTGGTCGTAGTACCCGGCGTCGAGCGCCCGATCGGCCCAGGTCGCGGGCGTCGCCGCGTCGGGCGCGAGCCGGAACAGATGCTGGAAGCGGAGGATGCGCCCCAGGAGCCGCGGCGGCAGGCCGACGCCGCGCAGGAAGCGGCGCTCGAGCTGGCGCATTCCGATCCCCGCCTCCGACGCGAGGGCGGCGACGCGGAGGCGGCCGCGCGCCGCCACGAGGCTCCGGGCCGCGGCGTGCGCGATCGGATCGACGGCGCGATGGCGCAGCCGTTCGAGGAGCATCGCCTCGATGCGGCGGCGGCGCTCCTTGGGATCGCGCGCCTCCCCGATCCGCTCGACCCAGCGCCTCCCCTCGGCGCCCCACACGGTCTCGAGAGCGACGACGTGTCCGGTCAGTTCCTGCAACCCGCCATCGAGAAACGCTGCGGCGCCGCCCGGGCGGAAGCGGATCCCCCAGGTCTCGATGCGCGCCGCCGGGCGGACGACGAGCGGCCGGGTCATCTGGCCGACGACGAAAGCGGCCGGCTGCCGCTCCGCCTGGCCCCGCTCACCGAGGCGATCGAAGCGGTCGCCGCAGTGCAGGACGATCTCCATGCAGCCGTCCGGGACGATCGTCTCCGGCGGGAGCCCCGCGCCCCGTCCTTCCAGGCGCCAGAAGCACTCGACCTGCCCGCCCAGAGGCGGGGCCGGCGTCATGACCGTGTAGCGCATGGGTCCTATCTTAGGGCCGCTCCCTTATAATCCGCCCCCGATGCCGCTGCGCCGTGCGCCCTTGGCCCACGCACCACGGGCGATCGCCTTCGCGGCGCCCGCCCTCCTGGGGGCCGTCCTGGCGCTCCTGCATGCGACCCCGGCCCACGCCCTCGCTCCGGTCGAAGTGCCGCCGGGCCCGGCCAGGGAGCGGGTGCTCTCCGTCGGCGGCTGGGCGGGAGAGCCGGCGCTCGGGCTCAGCGTGAAGATGCTGACGAGCCACGAGCTCCTCGACGCCTGGGAGGCGGGCTTCGGCTGGTCGCAGGCGGCCGACGACGGCTGGCAGTTCCACGGCCAGCGCCAGTGGCACCTCAAGACGCTCCGCAAGACGCCTCAGGGAGTGCTCACCTTCTATCTCGGGGCCGGCGGACGCGTGAAGCACGCGGACGGGACGCGCTTCGGCGTGCGCGGCTCGGCCGGCTTCAACTACGTCTTCCCGAACGTCGAGCGGCGCTGGGAGGCATTCTTCGAGGTCGCGCCGGTGGTGGACATCACCCCCGACGTCCACACCTTCGTGAACGCCGAGATCGGCCTGCGCTACTTCCTCCCCTTCCCCACCCGGTAACACGCCGCGACCGGGGGGTCGCCGCCGCGAGCGATCAGCCCTTGTCGTAGGAGAAGAGGATGGCGACGACCCGCCATGCTCCCTGCTCCTCCGCCAGGTGCAGGCCGAGGCGGCCGCGGCGCTCCTCTCCCTCGTCCACGAAGACGAACTCGCCCGAGACGCGCGCGATGCGGCGTCCCTCCTCGACCCGGACCCCCTCGAGCCGCTCGCCGATGCGGCGGCCGCTGGCGAAGAACCCCTGCTGCGTGGCGAAGAACTCCTCGAGGCCGCGGAACCGCACCGATCCGTCGGGACGCGGGTCGGCGACGCTCACCTTGTCGTGCAGCAGCCGCTTCCAGTCGGAGAGCCGATCGGCGCGGTACAACCCGACGTAGCTTTCGAGCAGCCGCCGCACGCCGGCGTCGCGCGGCTCCCCGCCGTCGGCAAACGCCACCGTGCCGGTGCCGGCGACCGTCCCGGAGGGCGGCGCCGGCGTCGCGGGCGGCGCGGCCGCCAGAAGCAGAGCGGTCAGGACGATGCGCATCATGGTCGTTCCCCCCGCGCCGACTTCCGGCGCGTCGCCTCCTTATATATGATGCGCGCGCATGCTGGCGGTTCTGGGACTCGGCTTCGTCCTCGGCCTGCGCCACGCGCTCGACGCCGATCACATCGCGGCGGTCGGCGCGATGGTGAGCGAACGGCCCGGCTGGCGCACGGCGTTGCGGACCGGTCTCCTGTGGGGGATGGGGCACTCCGCCGCTCTGCTCGTCGCCGGGGCGCTGGTGATCGGGCTGCACCTCGTCATCCCCGACACGCTGGCGCGGGCCCTCGAAGCCGCCGTCGCGCTGATGGTCCTGCTGCTCGGAGGCGCGGCGCTGGCGCGGGCGCTGCGGACCCGGAGCGACGTGCACCTGCACTACCACACGCACGGACGGCTGGTGCACCGCCACCTGCATTTCCATGACGCGGACACCGGCCACGACCCGCACCGGATCGCGCGCATCGGGATCAAGCCGCTCCTCGTCGGCACGTTGCACGGGCTCGCCGGCTCGGCCGCCCTGACGCTCCTGGTGCTGGCGCAGATCTCGTCGGCCTCGCTCGGCTTCGCCTACCTCATCGTGTTCGGCGCCGGTTCGATCGGCGGCATGGGCCTCCTCAGCGTCGCCATCGGCCTGCCGTTCACCGCGACCCTCGCGCGCCCCGGCTGGAACCGGGCGCTGCGGATCGCGGCGGGCGCCGCCGGCGTCCTGTTCGGCTGCGCCTACGCCTGGAGCCACATCGGGCTCGCCTGAAGGGCCGCACACACCCGATGCCTGCACCGCTGCTTTTCATTTGATGGCCGCGAAGGCAGCCAGGGCGCGTTCCCGCGCCGCCGCGTGCTCGACGATCGGCCGCGGATAGTCCTCGTCCAATACGAGGCCGGCCTGCTCGAGCACGCGCGCCGGCGCGAGCCACGGGGCGTGGCGATGGGCCGCCGGCAGCGGCGCGAGCTCCGGCACCCAGCGGGCCACGTACTCCCCCTCCGGATCGAAGCGCTTCCCCTGCAGGACCGGATTGAAGATGCGGAAGTACGGGGCGGCGTCGGCGCCGCAGCCTGCGGTCCACTGCCAGCCGAGCGTGTTGCTGGCGAGGTCGGCGTCCACGAGCGTGTCCCAGAACCACGCCGCACCCTCCTGCCAGGTGATCAGCAGATCCTTGACGAGGAACGAGGCCGCGATCATCCGCACCCGGTTGTGCATCCAGCCGGTCCGCCACAGCTCGCGCATGCCGGCGTCGACGATCGGATAGCCGGTCCGGCCGCGCTGCCAGGCCCTGAGCCGCACGGCATCGCGGCGCCACGGGAAGCGCGCGAACTCCGGCCGCAGCGGCCGCTCCGGGGTGTGCGGGAAATGGTGCAGGAGGTGGTGGGCGAACTCGCGCCATCCCAGCTCGCGCAAGAAGACCGCTCCGCCTTGCGACCCGTGCCGCCGGATCGCGTCGAACACCTGGCGAGGGCCGATCTCCCCGAAGTGCAGGTGTGGCGACAGTCGCGACGTCCCCGCCGCCGCGGGCCGGTCGCGCCCCTCCGCATAGCCCTCGACGCTCTCCTTCACGAAGGCCGCCAACCGGCGCCGGGCGCCGTCCTCACCCGGGCGCCACGCGAACCGCATCCCCTCCGCCCAGTCGGGATGAGGCAGGAGCCCGAGATCGGCGAGCGCGTCCGACGCCGGCCAACGCTCCGGTGCTTCGAGACGGACGGGTGCCGGGAGCGGCGGCACCGGATCCCCGAGCGCCAGGCAGGCGTTCCAGAACGGCGTGAACACCCGGAACGGCCTCCCGGCGCGCGTCTTCACCAGCTCCGGCTCATAGAGCAGATGCGATCCGAACACCGCCACCTCGAACCCCGCCGCCTCGAGCTCGCCCCGCACCAGCAGATCGCGGGCCCGCACCATCGGCTCGGTCCTCCGGGAGAAATGCACCGCGTCCGCGCCGGCGCGGCGGGCGGCGTCGAGGAGGGCGGGCAGGCTGGCGCCGCGTCGGATCGTCAGGCGCGAACCGATCGTCCGGAGGTCGGCGTCGAGCGCGGCGAGCGAGTGGTGCAGCCAGAAGCGCGAGGCCGACCCCGGGGGCCAGTCCCCCTCTTCGTCCGGGGCGTGGATGTAGATCGGCACGACCGGTGCGCCCCGCGCCGCCGCGGCGGCGAGCGCCGGCTGATCGGCGAGGCGCAGGTCGTTCCGCAGCCAGACGAGGGTCGCCCCGGGCATGCGGCGCACCTTAACAGAGATGTCATCCCGGATCGGGCCCCCGAAGGACTCCGGGAACCCCGGCGAGGGGGGTGGCGTACCATGAGCCGACTCACGGGGAGGAGATCCATGCGCCGATTCGCCCTCGTTCCGGCAGCACTCGCGTTGATCCTGGTCGCCGCCGCTCCGGCCGCGGCGACCGCGGACGTCACCCGCTCTCTCAAGGGGGAGATCGCCCCCGGTGCCGCCGCATCCTGGGCGGTCGAGAACCTGGCCGGCCGGATGCACATCGTCGCCGGCAGCGGCGCGGCGGTGACCGCGACGGTCACGGTGCACGCCGAGTCGCAGGCACTCGCCGACCTCATCAAGGTCGAACAGGTCACGGGCGAAAAGGGGCGGATGACCCTGCGGGTCATCTATCCCATCGACAAGCACGGCACCTTCCGCTACCCGGGCGACGGCAAGGCGGCGACCAACTGGATCGGCTCGATGTTCGGCGGCAACAACTCCACCATGGAGTACGGCGGCAAACGGGTGAAGGTCAGCTCGTCGAGCGGGGTGCTCCTGTACGCCGATCTCGAGGTGCAGGTGCCGAAGAACCTCGGCGATGGGCTGCTGCGCAACTACGTCGGGCGGATCGAGGCGAAGGGGGTCGAGGGGAAGCTCAAGTTCGACACCGCGAGCGGCGACCTGGACCTCCAGGACGTCGCCGGGACGATCGGCGCCGACACCGGCTCGGGGGACGTCAGCATCTCCGACGCGCGCGGCTCGCTCGACCTCGACACCGGCTCGGGAGACATCACCGTCGAAGGCTTCGAGGGGGATCTGCTCAAGGGGGACGTCGGCTCTGGCGACATCTTCATCCGCTCCGGGATGATCACCAAGGTCGACCTCGACACCGGCTCGGGCGACGTGCATCTCAAGGCGAGCGACGTCGAGGAGTTCCTCGCCGACACCGGCTCCGGCGACGTGCTGATCGATCTCGGCGGCAGCCGGCTGCGCAAGGTGGTCGCCTCGACCGGCAGCGGCGACGTGACCCTGCGGCTGAGCCCCGACGCCTCGTTCGAGGCGCACTTCGACGCGGGGAGCGGCGACCTGAGCAACCACTTCACCGACGCCGTGCCGATCGTCAAGGGGCGCGAGGTGGTCGGCTACAAGCGCGGCGACGGCCAGGCGAAGATCGATATCGAGACCGGCAGCGGCGACTTCGTGCTGGAGCCAGGGAGCGCCTCCGCCTCGCGCCGCTGAGCCGCGGCCGACTCAGACCTGCTTGCGCGCCGCCGGGGGCGAGGCGACGGACTTCGCCTCCGTCGCCGCCCCGGCGCCGGGGCCGAGCGCCTCGCCGAAGACCGCGTCGAGCAGGACGAAGGTCACGCCCACGATCACCGGCCCGAGGAGCAGGCCGATGATGCCGAAGGCCGCGAGCCCGCCGAGGACCGAGAAGAAGACGAACAGGTCGTGCATGCGGGTGCGGCTGCCGACCAGCCGCGGCCGCAGGAAGTTGTCCACCGTGCCGATGACGAGCGCCCCCCACACCACCAGCGCCGCCATCTTCCCCCACTGACCGGTCACCCCCAGGACGACCGCCGCCGGTCCCCACACCAGCCCCGAGCCGACCATCGGCAGGGTGCTGAGGAAGGTCATCACCACGCCCCAGAGCATCGGCGACGGCAGACCGAGGATGGCGAACATGATCCCGCCAAGTGTCCCCTGGATGACGGCGATGATGACGACGCCGTACACGCTCGCGGTGATGATCTCGTGCGCCCGGCGCAGGAGCGTCTCGGCCCGCGACCGATCGAGCGGCAGGAACGAGGGCAGGCGCTCCACCAGCGTCTCGCCGTCCCGGAAGAGATAGAAGAGCGTGAAGATGGCGAAGCCGAAGCTCGCGAGGATGCTCAGCAGGCCGCCGACGAGCCCCGCGGACCGCTCCAGCAGCCACTGACTGGCGCGGGTGGCGAAGGCGGAGACGTTCTCCTCCGACAGGACCGACTCGACGTCGATGGTGCCGCGGATCCGGTCGAGCCGGCTCTGCAGCTCGGCGGCGGCTTGAGGGTCGGATCGCAGCCGATCGAGGTTCTCCTTGACCGAGGCCGCCATCCCCTGCAGCTCGTTGAGCACCGCGGTGCTGACGAAGACGAGCGGCGCGAGCACCGTCGCGACGACCAGGAGCACCGCCAGCGCCGCCGCCGCCCACGGGCGCCGGATCCAGGTGCACAGGCCGCGATAGGCGGGGAAGAACACCACGGCCAGCACCGCCGCCCAGGCGATCACCTCGAGGAACGGCTGCATCATCCGCCAGCAGAGGAGGAGGGCGATGCCGGTGACCACGAGCAGCGCCAGCCAGCGGGCGCGGCGGGCGTCGTCGGTCATCATGCGCGCGATCCGTGCCAGGACTCGGACGGGCTCCTCGCGTCGGCCCCCGCGGCGGGGACGCCATCGTGGAGGAGGACGCGGCCGCGCGCCTGCGCCGGGATGCGGGGGCCGGGGGTCAGGATGCCGGCGAGGTTGAGCGGATCGGCGGCGGAGATCTCCCGCACCGTGTCCCCCGGCCCGGCGCGCCGCGCCGCCCGCAGCGCCTCGACCGCCTCGCCGAGCGCGAACTGCTCCCCCGGGAACCCGTCCACGAAGCGCCCGCCGCGCACCTCGCCGCGCGCCTCGGCGCGGCGCAGCTCGGTGACGAGTTCGCGCCACGCGGGGGCGGTCCCCTCCCGCTCGAGGAGATCGCGGAAGAGCACGCCCCAGCGCCGCAGGAGCTGCGCCGCCACCTGCGTCAGCCGGTCCTCCGGCGGCGGCGTGTCGCGATCGAAGAGCCACAGGCGACCGTCGCCCGATTCGGTCCCGGCGCCGCGGCGGCGCACGAAGCGCCCGGGGCGGCGCCCCGGTGCTGTGCGGCGGGCCGCAGCGGAGGCGGAGGCGATCCGACGCAGCGCCGCGAAGCCGTCGAGTGTCGCCAGACCGGCGGCGACCAGCTCCCCCATCGCGTCCTCCATCTCCGACGGGAGCAGGCCGAGCGTCTTCGCCGCTTCGCCGGCGTACGACGGGCCGCGGGTGGCCAGGAGGTCGCGGAGTGCGGCGGCGCGCGACGACAGCGCCGCGGCGGGCTCGTCGCGATCGAGGAGCCACGGCAGGTCCTCGCGCAGGCCCAGGCTGACGAGGCCGCTGCGCGTCATCCCTCCCCCGCCCCCGGAGCGGGGCGAGAACCGGCCCCAGACCACCTGGCCGCCGAGCAGCAGTCGATCGAGATCGGCCGGATCGTAGCGCTCGATGCGCGCCGGCAGGATCGCCGCCTCCCACGCGGCGAGCGGCGCCTCGTACCCCTGCAGGAGCTCGATGACCTGGAGGAGCCCCTCGGCCCCCTTGACCGCGGAGCCCGGAGCGGCGTGCTGCCAGGAGGCGAGGAAGCGCAGGAACACCGCCGGCGGGACCGGCTCGATCTCGCGCCGCAGCGTCTGGAGCGTGGCGCGGTGGATGCGCGCCAGGATGCGCCGGTCGCACCACTCCTCCGTCGCCCCCGGCTGCCCCGCGGTCTCGGTGAAGGCGCCGCGCAGGAGCGTCCCCTCCCCTTCGAGCGCCGCGCAGGCCGCCGCGACGTCCCCGGCCTGCAGCCCCAGATCGCGCGCCAGGATCTCGGAGGTGAAGGGACCGGAGACCTCCGCCCAGCCGCGCACCACGCGCCGGATCGCGTCGGCATCGCCGGTCAGCGCCGCGCGCGCTTCGCGCTCCGCCTCGGCGGAGGCGACGAACGGGGCGCCACCGGCGCCGCGCGGGCGCACGACGCGCGCGTCCGCCTCGAGATCGTCGAGCCAGGAGGCGGCGGCCGCGGGGAAACGCCCGTGGAACATCGCGAGCGGGACGAGCGTCAGACCGAGGAGCGCCTCGTGCAGCTCCTCGGCGTCGCGCGGCCGCGGCCAGGCGTCCTCCGACGCCGCCCGGATCGCCTGCGGGTCCAGCCGGCCGAGATCCCCGGCCTCCGGCAGGGCGCGCCGCAGGCTGACGGCGCGCGCCCGGCGCTCCTCGAGCGGCGCGTCGTCGAGGAAGGCGTACGGCATGGCGTTGAGCAGCGCGTGCGCGAACACCGACGGCTGCGGCGTGTCGCGCGCCAGGATCTCGATCCGCCCCGACTCGACGTCCCCGAGGACGGCGCGCAGCCCTTCGACGTCGAGCGCCTCCTCGAGGCAGTCACGCAGCGTCTCGAACACCAGCGGGTGATCCGGGATCGCGATGTCGCCCCCCGGGGCGTTGTCCTGGCAGGCGGCCTGCGCCGGGAACACCGCCGCCAGCAGATCGTCGCAGCGCATCCTCAGGAGCGGCGGCGCCACCTTGCGCCCTCCCTCCCAGCGTGGAACTTGCAGCGAGCGGGTCGCCGTCCAGCGCCAGCGCGCCGCGAAGATCGGCGACGGCAGCACCGCCTGCGTCAGGACCTCCTCCACGCCGCGCGCGCGCACGAAGCGGAAGACGTCCGGGAGCGGGAACGAGTGCTGCGGGCCCAAAGACAGGTTGATGCCGTCGTCGGTGGCGGCCGCCTGCAGCTCGAAGTCGAAGGTGCGGCAGAAGCGCTTGCGGAGCGCCAGTCCCCAGGCGCGGTTGATCCGCCCGCCGAGCGGCGCGTGGATCACCAGCTGCATGCCGCCGGTCTCGTCGAAGAAGCGCTCCGCCACGATGCGCGTCGCGGTCGGCACGACGCCGAGCACCCTCTTCCCCTCGGCAATGAACTCGGCGATCTGCCGCGCCGGCTCGGCGCCGATCCCGGCCTCCTCCTCGAGGAAGCGCACCGCGTCCGCGCCGCGCCGGTCGGTCTCCTCGCGCAGGATGCCGACGGCGTCCGACAGCTCGCGCGTCCGCGCCGGCGCCTCGCCGAGCCAGAACGGCACCGTCGGCGTCGCGCCCGGGGCCGCCTCCACCCGTACGCGCCCGCGCTCGACGCGGCGGATCTGCCAGGCGGCGTTGCCGAGCAGGAAGACATCCCCCGCCATGCTCTCGATGGCGAAGTCCTCGTTCACCCGGCCGACGAACACCCCCTCGGGGTCCTTAACGACGTCGTAGTCGGCGTTGTCCGGGATGGCGCCGCCGCTGGTCAGCGCCAGGAGCCGCGTGCCGCGCCGCGCCCGGAGCCGCCGGTGCACGCCGTCGCGATGCAGGAGCGCGCCGCGGCGACCGCGCGCCGTCGCCACCCCCTCCGACAGCATGGCGATCACCTGGTCGAAGCGCTCGCGCGGCAGGTCGCGGTACGGCCACGCCCGCCGCACGGTCGAGAACAGGTCCTGCTCGTCGTGGGCGTCGGCGCCGGCGGCGCACTCGGCGGCGATCTGCTGCGCCAGCACGTCGAGCGGCCAGCGCGGCACCTCCAGCCGGTCGATCTCACCGCGCCGCGCCAGCCTCATGAGCGCGGCGCACTCCACCAGCTCGTCGCGCGTCAGCGGGAAGAGCCGCCCCTTGGGGATCCGCCCGAGGGCGTGGCCGGAGCGGCCGATGCGCTGCAGCGCGACCGCCACCGAGCGGGGGGAGCCGATCTGGCAGACGAGATCCACCGTGCCGACGTCGATGCCGAGCTCGAGCGACGCGGTCGCGACGCACACCTTCGCCGCGCCGGTCTTCAGGCGCTCCTCGGAGCGCAGGCGGATGGCGCGCGACAGGCTGCCGTGGTGCGGCGCGACCGCCTCGTCCCCGAGTCGCGCCGCCAGCTGGTGGGCCACCCGCTCCACCAGGCGCCGGGTGTTGGCGAAGACGATCGTCGTGCGGTGCTCGGAGGCCAGGGCGGCGATGCGGTCGAGCGTGTCGTCCCACACCGCCTGCGTGGCGATCGGCCCCAGCTCGACCTTGGGGACCTCGACGCCGAGATCGAGCGGGCGCCGCCGCCCCTCGTCCACGATGGTGCAGTCGTCGAGCCGTGAGGCGGCGGCGCCGCCGAGGAGGAAGCGGGCCACCTCCTCGATCGGGTGGACGGTCGCCGACAGCCCGATCCGCTGCAGCGGCCGGCCGGTCAGGTCGGCGAGGCGCTCGAGGGTCAGCGCGAGGTGCGCGCCGCGCTTGTCGTCGGCCAGGGCGTGGATCTCGTCCACAATCACCGTGCCGGTGGAGGCGAGGGCGCGGCGGCCGCTGTCGGAGGTCATCAGGATGTAGAGCGACTCCGGCGTCGTGACCCAGAGGTGCGGCGGACGTCGGACCGCGGCGCGCCGGTCGGCCGCCGGCGTGTCGCCGGTGCGGACGGCGATGCGGATCGGCTCCGGATCGAGCCCGCGCTCCCGCGCCAGGGCCGCCAGCCCTTCGAGCGGCGACTGGAGATTGAAATGGATGTCGTTCGACAGCGCCTTGAGCGGCGAGACGTAAACGGTCACGGGGACCGTGTCGATCCGCCCCTCGAGCCCCGCCCGGACCAGCCGGTCGAGACAGTGCAGGAAGGCAGCGAGGGTCTTCCCCGACCCGGTCGGCGCGGTCAGGAGCGCGTGACGGCCGGCGGCGATGGCCCCCCAGCCGCGCTCCTGCACGCCGGTGGGGGCGGTGAACCGCCCGGTGAACCAGTCGCGGACGAGCGGGTGGAAACCTTCGAGCGACACGGGGTCGATTATCCCACGTCCGGGACAACCTATTGACGGCACAGAAGTTCCTTTTGTAGACTCCGCGCCGGTTACGGGGATGCGCAATGCACCTCGCCGCCCGTGGGCGGTTGGGAGCCAGTTCGGCGTACGTAGTCCACGGGGGGTCGAGATGGGGGGTCGTCCGCAAAAAATCGTGCTCGTGCTTGTCGCCGCCCTGCTCGTCACGCAGGCGGCCGCCGCCGTCCCGGCGCAGCCGGCGACGGTCGGGTTCTTCGCGCTCCGGCTCGCCCGGAACCTCGGATTCCAGGCGAGACACGCCACCGAGGCGCGGGTGGCCCTGGCGGGAGCCGGAGTGACCTTCGAAGCGCGGCTCGACGATCCCCTGACCGAGGACCAGGCGACCCGCCTTCTCGGGCAGCTCGGACTCGCGGCCGAACCGGCCTCCAACCCGAATCGCCTGTTGTCGCCCACGTTCGCCGTGCAACTGGCGGGGCTCGCCGCGCGCGGCGTCCTGGGACAGGGAGGGACGCCGAAGCCGGAGGGGTCGCTGCCGCCTTCCTGCCAGGCGCAGGAGCGCAGCCAGTGCTTCCAGTGCTGCCTCTCCGCCCTCGGGCCGATCGCCGCGGTGCCACAGCGGATGATCGATCTGTGCAACAGCTCGTGCACGGCCATCGGCGCGCCGCCGAGCAGCCCGACCAGCCCATAGAGACTGCGGTTTCGTAACCGTCGTCACGTTCGACCGGGGCGGTTCCGGTCCGGCGGACGGAACTTCTTGACTGACCCCGGGACTCGCCGTACATGAAGGCCCGGGTGACGGCCCGCGTCGCCGGGGGGTGGCGCATCCCTTCGGGCCGGCCCGGTTCGATTTTCTGGATCTCGCTCACATCTTTGTGCCAGGAGGATTGCTGATGTTCGCCAAGACCTCGCGGGTCGTCGCTCTCGCCACGATCCTCTCTTTCTCGACCCTCGCCATCCCGGCCGAGCCGGTGGTGCAGCCCGTGACGGTCGGCGATTTCGCCGTCAAGGTCGCCCGGGCTCTCGGCTTCCCGGGCGAGGATCCGGACAAGGCGGGCGAGCAGTTGCGCGATGCGGGGGTCCACCTGGACGCCGACCTGAGCGTCCCCCTCACCGAGGGGCGGGCCGCCGACGTGATGCGGGATCTGGGTCTGAACTCGCGGATCAGCGGCGACCCGGCCACCCCGATGTCCCAGATGCGCGCCGACCAGGCGGCGACCGCGGTGGCCCTGGGGGCGGCGGCGACACCGGATCGCTTCACCACCGACAGCAACGACCTGCCCGCGGCGTGCACCAACGTCAACGACCGGATGACCTGCAATCAGTGCTGCCTGGGGATCCTCCTGCCGGTGACGAAGTACCCGATCCGGGCGATCGTCATCTGCGCCGTGCTCTGCGCGCGCGTCTTCCCGCCGAACCCGAGCGCCAGCGTCCCGCGCAACTAGAGGGCCGGCTCCGACGTCCCAGACTTCCTCTCCCCGACTGGTGGCGGCCAGCGACGCGAGTCTGCTCGTCGCCTTCGCCTCCACCATGGACGGGGTGACCGACGGCGATCGCCGTTCCGTCCGGCGGCTGCTGCGGCTCCTCGACGAGGCGGCGCTCGACGGGATCCTCGACGCGAGTCCCGGGGACGGCTCGCTCCTCGTGCGCTTCGATCCGGAGCGTCTCGATCACGACCGCCTCGCCGGCCGGCTCGAAGGCCTGCTCGCCCGGCTCGGGGAGGTCACGGACCCGCCGGCGCGGCTCGTGACGATCCCGGTGCGTTACGGCGGGGAGGACGGCCCCGATCTCGAGGACGTGGCGCGGATCACCGGCCTGCCGCCCGAAGAGGTGGTGCGGCGGCACGGCGCCGCGACCTACGATGTCCGCTTCCTCGGGTTCACGCCGGGGTTCGCCTATCTCGGCCCGCTCGATCCGGCGCTCGCCTGTCCACGGCTCGATCGCCCCCGGCGCGCCGTCCCCGCCGGCAGCGTGGCCATCGCCGCCGACCAGACCGCCGTCTATCCGGCCGCCACTCCCGGCGGCTGGCGGCTCATCGGCCGGACCGAGGCGCGCCTGTTCGACGCGGGGCGCGAACCGATGAGCCTCCTGGCGATCGGCGACCGGGTGCGGTTCCAGCCGCGATGAGCGGCATCGAGGTGGTCGAGCCGGGCCTGCAGACGACGGTGCAGGACCGCGGCCGGCCGGGACAGGCGCGGCTCGGGATCTCCGCCGCCGGCGCCGCCGACCCGCTGGCGCTCGATCTCGCCAACCGGCTCGCGGGGAATCCGCCCGGCGCCGCGGCGCTCGAGATGGCGCTTTTGGGCGGATCGTTCCGGTTCGACGCGCCGGCGCTCGTCGCCCTCGCGGGCGCCGACATGCGCGCCGAGGCGGACGGCCTCCCCTTCGCCCCTTTCACGTCGCGACGCGTCCGCGCCGGCGGGCTCGTGCGCTGCGGCGCGGCGGTCTCCGGCGCGCGCACGTACCTCGCCGTCGCCGGGGGGATCGACACGCCGCCGTTTCTCGGCAGCCGCTCGACGCACCTGCCGAGCCGGCTCGGCGGCCTCGAGGGACGGGCGCTGCGCCGCGGTGATCGTCTCGCGATTGGCGCTCCTCCAGGTGCCCGCACAGCCGACGCCGGCCCCGCGTCCCTGCGCGATCGGGGGCTCGTCGCTCCGGCGGCGGCGCTGCGGGTCACCGCCGGCGCGCAGGCCGATCGCTTCGACGCGGAGACCCGCCGGCTCCTCGAGGGCGCGGAGTTCACGGTGAGCGCCGCGTCCGATCGGATGGGCCTCCGCCTCGAAGGCCCGCCGCTCCCGGCTCCCGGCGGAGGCCGGATGGCGAGCGAGGGGATGCCGCTTGGCGCCCTCCAGGTCCCGCCGGACGGCCAGCCGATCCTCCTCTTCGTCGATCACCAGACGACCGGCGGCTACCCGGTGATCGCCACGGTGATCGGCGCCGATCTCTGGCGCGCCGGACAGCTGCGCCCCGGGGCGCGGGTGCGCTTCGAGGCGGTGGCCATGGAGACGGCGCGCGCCCTCCTCCTCGAGCAGCGGCGCCGACTGCGGTCTCCCGATCTGCTCGCCGGCGCACCGGCCGGCCCCGGAACGGCATGACACCGCGCTGGCGGGCGCTCCACGCGGCGTTTCTCGGCTGGATGCTCGACGGCATGGACGTCATGCTGTATGCCTTCGCCCTCACGGCGTTGCAGCAGGAGTTCGGCCTCGCTCCCGCCACGCTCGGCGGTGTGGCCTCCCTGACGCTCGTCACCTCCGCGATCGGCGGGATCGCCGCCGAC
>Ga0111538_10005780_pt1 | contig 16838 bp, 15 predicted proteins | sample SoiMethybrSBSTD1_FD_79669 | JGI IMG/M metagenome (GOLD analysis project Ga0111538, IMG submission 79669) | Bulk soil microbial communities from a Populus tree surrounding site in Tennessee, USA - Soil MetaG P. TD hybrid SBSTD1 (version 2)... | ecosystem: Environmental > Terrestrial > Soil >...
GAGACGAGAGACACCGGGAAGCTGAGCACAGGGCGAGCCGCCGGTGCGCCGAGGAACGCATGTGAGACGGAGCCATGGGCGGCTCCGTCTCAGGGCGAACCACCGAATACCTAAGCGCGCCGGTAATGGAAGCGCGCGAGGACCTGCAGTGGAGACGAGAGACCCCGAGAATCTCTGCATCGGGCGAGCTGCCGGCGCGCCGAGGAACGCGCTTGAGCCGACAGGCACCGGCGGCTCCGATCAGGCGAACCGGCCCTGCGAAACTTGCTCAATCCCTCGCCTCTCGTCGCCGATACCGAGATGACAACTGGTCTGCCGGTCGCGTTCTGGGCATTGCAGAGTGCATCGAGGAATGCAAAGCGAAATGCCGGATGCATCCGGAAGCGCGGCGGCGATAAGCAAGAACTTGGCGATTTTTGGGAAGTCCACGAGCTGATCGGGGATTCCAACGGGCTCGGGGGCTGGCACGCGACGTGCGAAGTCACTGTTCGCAGCACGGGACCAGAAGCCCGTGGATCCACCGACTCTCCAGGAGGAATCTTCCATGCTTCGAGGTAATCGCGGCTTTACGTTGATCGAGCTCATGATCGTGGTCGTCATCATCGGCATCTTGGCCGCGATCGCGATTCCGAACTTCATGGGCATGACGAACCGCGCGAAGGTCGCGCAGGTCAAGGCGACGATGCACACCACGCAGGTGACCGTCGAAGACTTCGCGACGCGCAACAACGGACAATACCCTGCCGCCGCTGGCAGTCTCACAATTGACGGTGGGTTGACCTTCGCAGGTCTTCTGCCCGGCGGTACCATGGCGAACAATCCGTTCACCGGTGTGCCGACGGTGTTGGACTGGACGGCGAATACCTTGGGCTCGGCTCCTGTTACCGATCCGTCCGGTGGTGTGTCCCTCAACGTTGCGCAGACGATCGCGGGCGGTGCCTGGGATGCATACGATGTCACGGGCGAGGACGACCAAGGCTCGATTCTGTCGCTGATCCTCACCAACCAGTAAGCTGAGCTTGAAGCCCCAATTCCATCTGGGGTCGAGGTGCGGAGGCGGAACACAGTTCCGCCTCCTTCCTCATTCGGAGCGGAGAATCATGAGAGAATCTCACCAACGCGGCTTTACTCTCATCGAGCTCATGGTTGTGGTTGTCATCATTGGGATACTCGCGGCAATCGGGATTGCGAACTACGCAAGCATGCGCGATCGCGCGAAAGTGGCGAGCGTGAAAGAAAACATGCACTCGATTCATCTTGCCGCGGAAGACTTTGCCGCTCGCAATAACGGCATTTATCCTACGAATGCCGCGTCCGTCACCGCCGAAGGCGGCCTCACTTTGACCGGTCTTCTTCCCTCCGGATCTGCGCCGATGAATCCGTTCACGAACGCTGCGACGGGTCTCAATTGGGGCGGGGCGGCCGGCACTCCCTATGGGGGTGGCGATGCAGCCGGCGGGATTCAATTCAACGCCTGGTCTTCGTCCGGCATCGCGACGGACAGCTACGAGATCTCCGGTGAAGATGAAGCTGGCGCGCTGACCTTCATCCTGACCAACCAGTAGGTGGCGGAAGTCTTCGGAGTTACCTTGCGATCGGCCTCCAGGCACCCTCATCGGAGTCGAGACTCCTATTGGAATACTACTTTTTGCGAAGTGACTCGACCGGGCGCTGTTGCCCTCACAAAGTAGACACCCGGAGTAGCATGGAGAATCCTAAGTGCATGTGCGCCACCTGAAAGATAACCAGAATATAATATATTTACCAGTTTTCCTGAAACATCAAGTAACGACACTTCAACCTGAGCCCCATTTCCTACATAAAGAGTAATAGTAGACGACAGCCTCGTTGGGTTGGGCGAAGGTTTCGAGAGCAGGAATGCAGTATTGAATCCGACGCGGTTGTCATCTCCTACGCCAACGGCTTCGTTATCTTCCCACGCTGCTATGTTCTGGGAAGGCTTTCCTCCGGCGAGTACGAAGAGCCCTCCCCAATAGAGTTTTCCATCGAAAGGCGCTATCGCATGAACGATGTGAGCAACCGGTATATTCTCACCAATTCCAGTGCCCATCCCAGACCAAGATGAGGGCTGCCATCGCGCAGCTCTAGAAAAGTATACCGAAACGCCATCAGTAACTTCTTTATTAAGATTGAAGTTGCCACCCACAAAGAGGTGCTGACCTGGAGGAGAAGACGGATTGTCATCATACAAACAGAGCGCAGCTACCGCGGAAGTGGCGAAGCCATTGTCGAGAGCCTGCCATGCGGTACCATTCCACGCTGCAATGCCATGTACCAAAAGAGATCCCGCATTCGAAAAGTCCCCGCCCGCGATTAGGGAGCCATTGTAAACGGCTAAGGTCCTTACATTGTCGTTAAGCCCGGGACCAAGCGCCGAAAAGTTAGATCCATTCCAAGAGGCGATGTTAGATACAGTGGTGTTCCCTGCCATGGAAAATGAACCTGCCACTATGAGGGAGCCGGAAAATACAGCCAGAGCGTTGGGAGTCGCGTTGACTCCTACTCCTCCGGTAGAATCGGTCAGCGGATCCCAGTTTGGATTGTTCCATTTTGCAATATGATTGACCACTTGGCTGTCACCGTCTTGAGTGAAGGTGCCGGCAGCGTATGGAAGGCCCTGATACACAGCAAGAGCCTGAACCGTGCCTTTAAGGCCGCTTCCCATAGCGCTCCAACTTGATCCTGTAAGTTTGGCCACTCCCTTGGCAGGTATTGTGCCAGCGGTTTCAAAGGAACCGCCGACAAGGAGATCAGCACCTGCATTAAAGGGGAGTAGTGCGGCAACGAACGGATTTGCGGGTGCGCTAACTCCGTTGCCGATGGAGGACCATGAGGTGCCGTTCCAGGAGGCAATCCTGGACGCGGAAGCGGATCCCGCCTTTAGGAAAAGGCCACCCGCGATCAGAGCTCCGTCATACGCAGCGAGAGCAAGAACTTTGTCGTCAGTCCCTTGGCCGCCCGAAGTGGGATCTCCAAAGCCGGCTTGCCAGCCATCATCAAGAGCAGGGTCACCAAGAATGGCATTGCTGAAGCAGCCATCATTAGCGTCCCCGATGACGGGAGGTGTATCTCCGTTGGAAGCAAAACCAAAGCACCTTACCGGAACGGTGGAAGGATTTGTTTCGCAGGAAACGCCAAGGGGCACCGGACTCGATGCGAGGCAAATGCTGCCAACATTATCATAAATAAGAATCTCGCCGAGTAAGAAAGGAAAGAGTTGTGAGTTGCAGTTAGAGATTCCGAGCAAAAGATTGGTTGCGGTGCCTGCATTCAAAACTCCCGTCGCCGGCGTAAAGGAAAGTACAGTGATGTTCGAGGTGTCCGTAAGCGCGGCCTGAAGAGCTGAGATGCCTTCGATTTGGAAATTTGCAGGTGAGCAAATAGTCCACAAATATAAAGTTCGCAATAGAGGAGGAGATGTCGGAGGTGAATCTGATATCAGGAAGGGATTCGTCGAACTCCGACTGATGGTGAGTTCATACCCTGCGTGAGAGGCCGAGGAAACTAATACAACAAACAATAACGAGAGGGTGAGTCTTCGCATCTGTGGTTCCCCCAACGGACATGAATCGCGAGCGCCGTTGACTGCGCTGCGAGTCCAGTGATCTCGGGGGTGAAAGACTCATATGACATGGCTGGTTGAGAGTTCAAGGAAAATGAACTTGGACGAGGGCTAAAGGCCGAGCGGGCGAAGTATCGGAAAGACTCGAGGTGAAGGGGGCATAAAGAGTGCCATCCAATTCGCCGATGACGAGCGGGGAAACCGGCTCCAAGGAGTCGCTACGATGCCCGCAATGCCGCTCATCGAAGTTGAAGGAATTTCCAAGACGTTTCGCTCCGGCGTTTTGCGCAGAGCGAAGACGGCCTTGCACGGCCTCGATCTTTCCGTGCAAGAGGGAGAGATTTACGGTTTTCTCGGACCGAACGGTGCCGGGAAGACGACCTCGATCAAGATTCTCTTGGGTTTGATCCGCGCGAATTCCGGAAGAGGCACCGTATTGGGACAGCCGTTCGGCAGCATCGAAGCGCGCGCCGGATTGGGATACCTGCCGGATCTCCCATACTTCTATAGCTATCTCACCGGGCGCGAGCTCTTGCGCTTCTCGGGAAAGCTGCACGATCTGCACGGCCAAGAGCTGGAGCAGCGCATCGAAGCGACGTTCGAGCGTGTGTACCTTTATCCGGAAGCCTGGGACCGGAGACTCGGAACGTACTCGCGCGGGATGCTGCAGCGCATCGGCACCGCGGCGGCGATTCTGCATCGCCCGAAGCTCCTAATTCTCGACGAGCCCATGACCGGTCTCGATCCGATTGGCCGCCGCCAGTTCCGCGATCTCTTGAACGAGCTTCGCGAAGAAGGCGTCACGATCTTCTTCTCGACACATCATCTTGCCGACATCGAGCAGGTCGCGGATCGAGTGGGCCTTCTCGCGGAGGGCCGACTCATTCAGTGCGGATCGCTCGATCAGATCTTGAGCGGCGGCAAGCGCACCGTGGAAGTGTGCGTGGAGATTCCCTCGGGGGCGCTCCTTTCCGACTTCACCGACAACGCCGAAGGCTGGCACGCCCATGGACGCGAGCACCGCTGGATCGCGCCGGATCTGGAGAGCGCGAATGACATGGCCAGCCGCATCTTGGATGCCGGCGGCCGGCTCATCTCCTTCACCCCGCATCGCGAGTCGCTCGAGGATTACTTCGTGCGCGAAGTGACTTCCACGATCAAGGTTGCCGGAAGAAAGAAGCGTGCTCTGGAGCCCGAGCCCGCCTCGCCTTCGCAACGAAGCCACCGATCGCGCCAGGAGGTGCATTCGTGAGCCGCACGATGGTTCTTGCGCAGAATACATTTCGTGAAGCGGTGCGCGACAAGATGCTCGTCGCCTGTCTCTTTTTCGGCGCGATCTCGCTCGGCGGGGCGGTGTGCTTGGCGCCACTGACTTTGGGGGAAAAGGGACGCATCATCTCCGACCTGGGGCTCGCCTCGATCAGCGTCTTCTCGATCGTGATCCTGGTTCTGGTCGGAACGGGGCTCATCTACAAGGAGATCGAGCGGCGCACGATCACGACGATCTTGACCCATCCAGTCCATCGCCATGAGTTCGTGCTCGGCAAGTTCGTGGGCTTGGCGTCGATGCTGCTCACCTGTCTGGCCGTCTTGAGCGTGTTGTATCTCTCCGTCGTCGCGTTCTTCGGAAACGGCATCACCTGGAGCCACATCGCCGCGCTCTTTCTCACCGCGCTCGAGATCATCATGGCAACCGCCGTCGCGCTGTTCTTCGCCACGGTCGCTTCGCCGATTCTCTCTGCAGTGTTCACGGTATGCGTTTTCGTCCTGGGCTATCTCTCCGACGACTTGCGCTCCTTGGCGGGGCATTCCGGAAGCGTGGCGGTGCAGTTTCTCGCCAAGGCGATCTACGCCGTGCTCCCGGCGTTCCATCACTTCCATGTGCGCAACCATTTGCTCTCCGGCGTGCCCGTTCCGCCGGAGCATCTCCTGCGCTGCATTCTCTACGCCGCGCTCGACACCACCGCGCTCTTGCTCCTGACCATCGTCGTCTTCCGGAAGCGCGACTTCCAATGACCGTGCGCAGCGTCGTGCTTCTCTTGGCGGCGTTCGCCTGTGGATCTCTCGCGAACACGGTGGGTGAGAAGGCCCGCACCTCCCGGCTCGCGAAGGCGAATCGCGACGACCTCATGTATCTTCCGGAAAGCCACGTGCTGCGCGCCGCGAGCTTGGGATACTCGAATGTCGTGGCCGATTTCCTGTGGATGCGCGCGATCCAATACTACGGCGAGCACCGGCTGACCGATCGCAACTATCCGCAGGCCCAGCGGCTCTTCCAATCGATCTACGATTTGGACCCTGCGTTCAAAGGTGCTACGCGCTTCGGTGCTTTGGTCCTGGCGCAGGACGCCGGGAATCCAATGGGTGCGCTCGAGCTTCTCGAGCGGGCGGAGCGCGACGATCCGAGATCCTGGGAATACCCGTTCGATCAAGGCTTCATCCGCCAGACCATCTGCAAGGACTTTGCAACCGCATCGCACGACTACACCCGCGCCTCGAAGTGCAAAGGTGCTCCCGATATCGCCGCGCGACTGGCGGGTCTTTCCGCCACGCGCTTGGGGGATCGCGAAGCGGCGCGCGAAGTGTGGAAGCAGATCCTCGCCGATCCGCCGAACGATTTGACGCGGCGCATCGCCGAGCGCGGGCTCAAGAATCTGGAGATCGAGGAAATGCAAGACATCTTGAGCCATGTGATCGTGGCGTTTCGCGGGAAACACGGCCGGCTGCCGAGCTCCTGGGCCGAGCCGCTTCAGGAAGGGCTCATTGCAAAGCTGCCGCAGGAACCGTTCGGCGGTGCGTATCTCTTCGATCCGCAAGCGAACAAGGTGCGCTCGACCACCACGATCGATCGCGAGATGCGGCGCCAGGCTGCTCTCGTGACGAATCTGCTTCCCGTCGCGCGAAAAAAGCTGGGCGGATCGTATCCCGGCACGATCGAAGAGATGGTGCGCATGGACATTTTGGATGCGGCTCCGTCGCGGCCGCTGGGCATCGCGCTCACTTATGACCCGGCGACGGGAACGGTGAGCTGGGATCCGCCGTGGCCACGTGTCGAAGGCACGGAGGAGGAGGGGGGATGAGCGCGCCCGTGTGGATGCACCCCGTCGTTCTCGGAATCTTCGGCGCGATGATCGGCAGCTTTCTGAACGTGGTGATCTATCGCGTTCCGCGCGGCATGTCGATCGTGAATCCGCCTTCGTCGTGCACGTCGTGCTCGGCGCGGATCAAGCCGTGGGACAACGTACCGGTGCTCTCCTGGATCCTCCTTGGCGGGAAATGTCGCACTTGCCAGACGCGCATCTCGCCGCGCTATCCGCTCATTGAAGGGGCGACCGCGCTCGTCTTCGCGGGATGCGGGCGTTTTCTCCCCGACCCTTCGCTCGTCATTCCCGCGCTCTTGTTCTCCGGGGCGATGATCGCGGTCACGTTCATCGATCTCGATCACCGCATCATTCCCGATGCGATCACGTATCCGGGCTTGGCCATCGCACTGATCCTTTCCTTCACCGGGATCTCGATCGATCCGTCGCATGCGTTCTGGGGCGCACTCGCCGGCGGCGGAAGCTTGTTCTTGGTGGCGTGGTGCTATCGCGTCGTCACGGGGCGCGACGGATTGGGCGGCGGCGACATCAAGCTCTTGGCGATGGTCGGCGCATTCTTGGGACCGGTGGGTGCGGCGCTCACGATTCTCTTCGGTTCGCTCGCCGGAACACTGTTCGCGATCGCCACGATGAAATCATCCGGATTGGGCTTGAAGTCCGAGCTTCCGTTCGGAACGTTCTTGGCGCCGTGCGCGGTGCTCGTGTTGTTCGTCGGGGCGCGTCTTTTCTCATGGTACTGGAACCTGTTCCTGTGACGCGCGCGCTCGTGACGCCGGCGCCGTCGCGAGTCGATGGACAGCGCCGCGGCACGAACGCCCCTCGCCCGCCGCGCGACCCTTCGCCTCCGCAAAAGAGCGGCCTCTCCTGGAACAAGACCAGCGCGTCGCTTCTGGGCACGATCGGCCTGGTTCTTCTCGTCGTGCTCGCGTTCACGCTGGCAATGAATCTCAAGACCGCGCTCGAAGAAGAAATCGCCGTGCGGTTGCAGGCGTCGGCGAAGCTCGTGCTGCTCACCATGACGGAATTCGAGTCGCCGCGCTTCGCCGATCCCGATCTCACGACCAGGCTCGATGAGATCCGCACGCTCGTGCCGGTCACTGCGATCGCCGTCTACGATTGGAAAGGACACATGATCGCTCAATCCGCCGAGACGGGATCGGCGGACGCCTGGCCGCGCCAAATTCGCGTCTCCGGTCGCAGCGGCAGCCTGGCCGACGTGGATGCGCGCCAGCCGGAGCTCGACGGCGCGGGGGGATGGAGCCTTCTGGCATATGGTCTCCCCGGAACTCCGTGTGGGGCCGCGCTCGTGCGCCTCGATCCCGGCGATTTGCAAGCGCTCGGCACGGTGCGCACGATCTTTCAGTTGGCAAAGATCCTGGCCGGCCTCGTGATCGCGACCGGCATCTTGGTGCTGCTCCGTTGGGCGCGCCCTTCCGCACCACCAATTCCCTCGCTGCGTACCTCGGTCGATCCTTCTTCCGACGTCGATCTCGTGCTCGGCACGATGCAGCAAGTGGTGCACTCGCTGAAGGACAGCGAGAGCGATTACCGCGATCGATGGACTGCGGCGGCGCGCGATGCGGACCACTTTCGCACCACCTCGGCTTCGATCGTCGAGTCGATCTCCAGCGGCATCGTCGCATTCGACGCGGCCGGGAAGATCACGCTCTCGAATCGCGCCGCGGAGATGATTCTCGAATTCGACGGGCGCTCGGCTTCCGGTAAAACACTGGCCGAAGTCTTCGGTGGCGACGATCCGGTCACGAAGCTGGGGCAGGATCTCTTGGAGCGCGGGGGAGTCGCCTCGCGGCAGGAGATCTCGCGCTTGGATGCGCGCAGCGAAACGCGCTGGATCGGCGTGTCGAGCTCCGTTCTGCATCGCAAGGGCGGCGTTCCCTCGGGCGGGATCCTGCTCGTTTCCGATCTCACTGAAGCGCGGCGCATGGCGGAAGAAGCGAAGCTCAAAGATCGTCTCTCCGCGGTCGGAGAGATGTCGGCCGGGATCGCGCACGAGATCAAGAACTCGCTCCACTCCATCATGGGTTTCGCGAATCTCTTGCGCGAGGATGCGAAGGATGCGGAACCGCCGCTCGCCGTGCGCGGCATCTTGACGGAGATGCGTTCCTTGGATGCGACGGTGCGCAGGATTCTCGAGTTCGCGAAGCCGTCGAGCTTTTCGCACGAGCGCGTGCCGGTGAATCGTTTGATCGAGGAGGCGGCGGCAGCAATTGCCGAAAAGGCGAAGGCCCAGCGCGTCGAGCTGGCTTTGGAGCTCGCCTCCGATCTTCCCGATGCGCGGCTCGATGCGCTTTCGATTCGCGGCGCATTCGTGAACCTGGCGGGAAACGCGATCGAGGCGATGACCGGCGGCGGAACCCTCACGATCTCGACGCGGCTGGCCGATTCCTCGAAGGAAGTCCGCATCTCGTTTCGCGACACCGGCCCCGGAATTCCCGAGGAGCATCGCGCGAAAGTGTTCACTCCGTTCTTCTCCACGAAGCGCTCCGGCGTCGGCCTGGGATTGGCGCTCACCCAGAAGACGATCTCCGATCACGGTGGGCGCATCCAATTGCACAGCCGCACCGGGGTGGGCACGGAGTTCGTGGTCCATCTTCCCGCGGGATCGTTCTCGTGAGCCCGCGCAAGACGATCGTGGTGGTGGAGGATCGCGAGACGATTCGCATCATGGTGGAGGAAACACTCTCGCGCCGCGGCTTCGCCGTGCGCGCGTGTGGAACGGCAGCCGAAGGACAGCGACTCTTGGAATCGGTGAACGCGGATCTTCTGCTCACCGATCTGCAACTGCCCGACGGATCCGGTCTCGATCTTTTGGTGCAGGGTCTGGCGAAGAATCCGCGTCTTCCAGTTCTGGTGATGAGCGCGTACGGCACGATTTCGATCGCCGTCGAAGCGATGAAACTGGGGGCCTACGACTTCATCACGAAACCGTTCGACACGAAGCATCTCGTCTCATTGGTGGGACATGCGCTGGAGCGCCGGCCGCTGGCCGCCGATGCGCCGGCCAAAGAAACGCAGCATGAGCACGATGCCGGCGGAATCTTGGGAGAGAGCGACGCGATTCACAGTGTGATCCGCCAGGCGCGCAAGGTCGCGCCCTCGGAAGCGACGGTTCTCATTCTCGGCGAGAGCGGTACCGGCAAGGAGCTCGTCGCGCGCGCGATTCACCGCTGGAGCGGTCGCAGCCAAGGCCCGCTCATTCCGATCAATTGCGCCGCGATTCCCCGCGAGCTCATGGAAGCGGAGCTCTTCGGATCGGAGAAGGGATCGTACACCGGGGCGCTGACGCGCAAGATCGGCAAGATCGAGATCGCCTGTGGCGGAACATTTTTCCTCGACGAAGTGGCCGAGCTGTCCGGCGAGCTGCAAGCGAAGCTGTTGCGCATTTTGCAGGAGCGCACGTTCATGCGCGTCGGCGGTACGGAGGAGATTCACGCCGACATTCGCGTGGTCGCGGCGACGAACAAAGATCTCGCCCTTCAGGTGCGCGAAGGAAAGTTCCGCGATGACCTCTATTACCGGCTAAACGTTTTTCCCATTCAGGTGCCGGCCCTGCGCGAGCGCTCCGAGGACATCCTTCCGCTGGCCGGGGAATTCGCGCGCCAAGCCGCGAAGAGATTGAACAAGAAGCCGGTGCGGATCTCGCGCGAAGCGGCCGAAGCGCTGGCGCGCTCTTCCTGGCCCGGCAACGTGCGCGAGCTCGAAAACGCGATCGAGCGCGCGGTGATCCTGGCCGAAGGAGAAGAGATCCGCAGCTGTGATTTGGAAGGTGCGGGCGGCTTCGGAGAAGGGCTCGCGCACGAGCCCGTGCCGGCCGGCGCCACGCTCCTCGAAGTCGGGCGCCATGCGCAGCGTCGCGCGGAAGCGGACGCGATCAAGAAGGCACTCGCGCAAACCGAAGGCAACAAGACTGAAGCGGCGCGCCTCTTGGGCGTCTCCTACAAGACGCTTTGGTCGAAGCTCAAGGAATACGAGGTCGAATGATCGTCGCCACACCGCAACCGGCTTTCATCGTCGATCACGTGGAAGCGCCGCAAGACATCGGGCTCGGCACGATGGCGGTCAATGTCTGGGTGCGCGTCGGTGCGGCTCACGAAGGCGCAACGATCGGCGGCGTCGCCATCAAGGTCGTGGGCGCCAACCCCGGCGACGGGGAAATGCGCATCGAGATGCGTCCCCTGGACGGCCGTTTCGATTCGGTGATCGAGACCGCGATCGCCACCATCGACACCTACAAGTGGGTCAAAGCCGGCACGCGCAACTTCGAGATCTTGGCGCACGAGCCGAGAGCGGCGGAGGAAGTCATCGCCAAGCATTCGATTCGCGTGAAGCCGCGGCTCGAGGCGCGCGATCTCTTGCTCTTGGACGGAGTCGGCCGCGCGCATTCCTGGATCGGCACCGGTGCGGGCGGCTTCACCGTTGGCGAGTCGTTTCTCGCCGGAGTTCCTTCGGGACGCCCGCGCACGATCGATTGGAACGGGGACCGGCGCAAGGACTTGGTCGTCTCGGCGGAGCGCGGCGAGATCAGCGTGATCGAGAATCTGGGCGGGGGGCGCTTCGAGATCTTGACCAAAATCGCCTGCAACTCTCCGGCATTGGATGCAGCGCCGGGAGATTTCGATTCCGACGGCAAGCTCGACTTGGTCGCAGTCACCGAGGAGAACGCGCTCGAGATCCACTACAACGCGAACGAGAGCGCGTCGCAAATCTCTTCGCTGAATGCCGACGCCGAGTTGCTGGAAGTTGCCGATCTCGACAACGACGGCGTTCCCGAAATCTACGTGTCTCTCACCGCTGCAGGCGGGAGCGAGGTGCAAGTGTGGACGCGCGAGCGCGGCAAGGAGTGGTCTCCATCTTTGCGACTTCCTTCTCCGCCGGGAGGACGAGGAAAAATCGTTGCGCTTCTTGCACATCAAGATCGTCGCACGCGACGTGCACGTCTTCTCATTGCATCCGCGAGCTCAGCTCAAGGATTACTTGAGTCCTGGGGAGTGGGTGCCGATACCGAGTCGAGGCACGGAATCGTCTGTCTCGGAGCAACTCGTTTCGCCGGACCGCTCGCGAGTCTAGCCATCGGAAAGCTCTCGGGAACTGACGATACGATCCTCGCCGCAATCCGGCGCGAGTCGGGCGCGGCTCTTTTCGCGATCGGCGAAGACGGCATTCCCCGGTCGTCGGGTCAGCTCCCCCAAGCGCCGCGTGCGATGGCGCTCGTGGATCTCGATGCCGACGGCGACGACGATCTGGTCACTGCCGGAGAAGACCTCCGGCTGTGGATCAACGTGCGAGGGGAGAGCTTCTTCGAAGCGGGCGAATCGCCGTATCGGATCGGTGCGCCCGTCGTGGCTCTCTTCGCGGAGGACCTCGACGAGCGCAAGCCCTGAGTCGAGACCGGCTCGAGGGGCGCTTCAAGCCGAAGGATCATGAGGGGACCAACATGTTCAAGTTCGGGAAAGGTTCGAAGCGCACGGTAGGTCTCGATATCGGTTCGAGAGCGGTCAAGGTCGTCGAGATCGGCCACGCCGGCGGCAAGCCGGTGCTCTTGAAGTACGGGCGCACCACGCTCCTTCCCGAAGCGATCGTCGACGGCGAAGTCATGGACCGCGACGTCGTGGTGGACACCATTGCCGAGTTGATGGAGACGAGCGGGATCTCCTCGCGCGACGTCGTCATCGCCGTCTCCGGCCGCGCGGTCATCGTGAAGAAGATTCAGATGAACAAGATGACCGACGATGAAGCGCGCACCGCGATTCAATGGGAAGCCGAGCAGCACGTTCCGTTCGACATCGATGACGTGTCGCTCGACTTTCAAATCCTGAATCGCGACTCCTCGCCCGACCGCATGGACGTCCTTCTCGTAGCGGCGAAGAAAGAGATGTTGGAAGCGCGCGCCGATCTGGTGCGCTCGGCCGGATTGAATCCCCACGTCATCGACGTGGACTCCTTCGCGGTGCAGAACGCCTACGAGCACAGCTACGGCATGACGGAGGGGAACCTGACTCTCCTTCTGAATGTGGGCTGCTTCGTGACGAACGTGAACATCATTCGCGATGGAGTGCCGTACTTCACCCGCGACCTTTCCTTCGCCGGCAACGCGATCCTAGAAGCGGTGCAGAAGGACTTGGGGGTCGACTACGACGAGGCGAGCCGCATTCTCGAGAATCCCGGGGACGAGCGCCTCGAAGATCTGCAATCGATCGTCGGTCTCGTCGGCGAAGAGCTCGCCGTCGGCATCGAGAAGTCGCTCTCCTATCTGCGCAACTCGGGCGACGCCGATCACATCGACCGCATTTGTTTGACCGGCGGCAGCGCCTTCGCGCCCGGTCTGCGCGAAGCGATCGAGAAGCGCCAAGGATCGCCGGTCGAGATCGGCAACCCGTTCCGCAACATGGATTGGTCGGACGAAGTGTTCGGCGACGCGGAGCCCGAAAAGATCGGCCCGCACTTCATGGTGGCGACTGGTTTGGCGCTGCGCAAGGGAGGAGAGTGACATGATTCGCATCAATCTCCTTCCCCACGATTCTCGCAAGTCCGTGCGCCGCGCAGGCGGTGGCGGTGGCGGCGGTGGCGCGGTCTTCAACCGCACCAAAGTGATTCCGCTGGGAGCGCTCGCGGTGGTGGGCTCGGCGTGCTTGATCGTGTTCATGCTGCAGTCGGCGCGCCAGAAGTCGCTCGAGAAGGAAGTGACGGTGGCCAAGGCCGAAGCCGAGAAGTACATGAAGACGATCGCGCTCATCGACGAGATGGTGGCCAAGGAAACCGAGTTGAACCGCCGCCTCGACATCGTGCGCACGTTGGATCAGAACCGCTATCGCACGGTCACCGTCTTGGATGAGATGGCCAAGCGAGTGCCCAGCTATTTGTGGCTCACGACGGTCAAGGAAGTCTCTCCCGATCGCCTCGCGATCGACGGGCTGGCCTTCTCCAATCTGGTGGTGTCCGACTTGATGCTGAATCTGGAGAAGTCGGAGGTCTTCCAGGACGTCGAGCTGTCCGTGGCCAAGCGCAAGGAAGTCGAGGCGCAGCACGTTGTCGGCTTCACGCTGACGACGACGGTGAATGGCAAGAACGCCGCGCTCTCGCCTTTGAAGAATGCCCATGGCACCCCGGCAGTGGGCGCGTCCGACGCGCCGCCGACGATTCAGATCCCGGCCGCTGCACCCGCAGATGCCGTACCCCCATCCGGCGAGTCGGTAGGAGGCTAGCGCAATGGCGAAGCTCGATCTGCGAGATCCCAACACTCAGATCGCCGCGGTCATCGTGTTCCTCGCGGTGGCGATCGGATACGTGTTCTTCATCGCGGATTTCCTGCCGTTTGGATTTCGCCAGAAGGCGGCCGCCATCGCGACGCTCGAGCAGGAATACGAAAAGGTCTCCGCCGATCTCATGAAGGCGAAGCAGTCGGCCAGCCGCCTGCCCAAGGTGCAAGCCGAGCTCGCTCTGATCGAGAATCAATGGGAAGAGGCAAAGAAGCTTCTCCCGGAGACGAAGCAGATGCCGGAGCTTTTGACGCAAGTCACGCTCGCCGGCCAGAGATCGCGCGTCGACTTCATGAATTTTGAGCCGCAGCCGGTGCAGGTGAAGCAGATCTACGCCGAGAATCCGATCAACGTGACGGTGCAGGGCGGATATCACGACGTCGGAGCATTCTTGGGACGCGTGGCCAATCTTCCGCGCATCGTCAACGTGCGCTCGGTGGACTTGAAGAGCATTCCCAATCCGGAAGATCCGGAGCTTCCCGGTTTGGTTGAAGCGGCGATGCAGATGTCGGCGTACACGCTGCTCTCCGAGCAGGAGCGCGCGCAGATTGCGGCGCAAGATCAAGCAGCTTCCGGTGCCGCGGCAAAGCCAGGGGCTTTGAAGGCGAGCAAGGCCAGCGTTGCGAAAGCGAAGGAGGTTGAGAGTGCAGGCCACTAGAACTTGCCCAACCAGAAAGACTCTCGGCGCGACCCTTCTCGTTCTCGCGATCGGCCTGGGAGCGTGCGACACGATCGAGAGCAAGGCTCGCGGTCTCGCGGGCGGCTCGAGCTCGAGCGAAAAGAAGTCGACTCCGGCTTCCACGGTCGTGAAGCCGGCGACGCCCGCGCCTTCCGCTGCGACCGAAGCGAACTTGAACGGACAGCGGCCCGCGCTTCCTTCCGCGCTCACCGATCCGGCGGTAGCTACGAAAGCGGATACGTCCTTTGCCATCGGCGGCGAGCCGATCGTCGGACGGGATCATGCGGTCCGCGAGAGCGTGATCGCGTACAAGGCGCAAGGTTGGCGCGATCCCTTCGTTTCCCTCGCCACGGGTGACGGATCCCGCAATACCGGCAAGATCGATCTCTCGCTCATGAAGCTCGTCGCCATCGTCTTGGGCGAAGGGCAGACGTTCTGCGTCGTCGAGGACGCCGAGGGTATGAGCTACATCTTGCGTGAGGGCGATGCGGTGAAGAACGGCAAAGTACTTCGCATCGGCGCGAATTCGGTCACCGCGTCGCAGACGATTCTGGGATACACGACCCAGGTCCAGCTGGAACTGATCGACGAGAGGAAGGACGTGAAGAATGGCTAGGCTCGAATTCTTCCGCAAGAGTCTTGCGCTGGGCCTTGGGATTCTCTTGGCCTTCGCTTGGGGTTCCGGCGCGCACGCGGAAACGATCAACATGGACACCGAGGGGATGGCCAAGATCGATTTGAATGTGCAGAACTCGTCGATCCAATCGGTGCTGCGCACCTTCGCCGAGTTTGCGCACGTGAACATCGTTCCCGGACCGGAGGTCGAGGGCAAGGTCACCGCGAAGATCGACGACGTGCCTTGGCTCATCGCCTTCGACACGGTGCTGCGCGCGCACGGCTTTGGCTGGGAGCAGCAGAACGACATCATCCGCGTGACCACGCTCGAGAAGCTCAACAACGAGCGCCTGAACGAGCAGGTCACCGAGCGCAAGCGCGAAGACTTCCTGCCGTTGGAGACGGAAGTGATCAAGGTCAGCTATGCGAACGCGGAAGAGATGAAGCAGCCCTTGGAAACGCTGTTGTCGTCGCGCGGAAAGCTCGCCACCGATCAGCGCACGAACGCGCTCATGGTCACTGACATCCATGATCGCATCGAGCGCATTCGCGAGATGGCCAGCGTGCTCGACTTCAAGACGCCGCAAGTGGAAATCAATGCGAAGCTGGTGGACGTCGACGCGCGCTATGTGCGCGACATCGGAATCCACTGGGAGCTCTTGGGATTGAACGAGGGTGACGCGCACGGCGACGTCACCGTGGACGCTCTCCTTCCCGATCAAGTCGGCACCGTGAACTTCGGATTGACCGGTACGGATGCGGATTTCAATACCACGATCGAGATGCTGGAGCGCGACAACAAGGCGGAGATCATCTCCAACCCGCGCATCACGACGGCGGACAACAAGCTGGCTCGCATCATCGTCGGCAAGAAGGTTCCGCTCGTGGTCGCCGACGAAGCCGGCAACGCGATCACCCAGCTCACCACGATCGGCATCAAGTTGGAAGTGACGCCGCACATCAATCAGGACGGGCGCGTCACGCTCGATCTCTTCCCGGAAGTCTCCGACCTCTCGTCGCAAGCGACGGTGCAGGGCGGAATCATCATCGTGACCGCGCAAGCCGAGACTCGGGTCATCGTCGAGGACGGCCAGACGGCCGTGATCGGCGGTCTCATCCGCACGAACGAAGGCTCAGCCCACAACGGGATCCCCATTCTGAAGGACATCCCGCTCTTGGGTTACTTCTTCGGCAGCGTGAACAAGGTGAAGGAAGAACGCGAGCTCTTGATCTTCGTGACGCCGAAGATCATTCGTCCAGAAGCCTAAACCTCTTCGCGAATCCTCCAACGAAACGCCGGGGGCTCCCACGAGCTCCCGGCGATTTCGTTTCGGTGGTTCGCCTGAGCATGCGGTATCTCTCGGCGATCGGGCGAAAGCCTTCTTGTTGAGGTATTCGGTGGTTCGCCTGGGTCGGAGCGCCGGTGCCTGTCGGCTCAAGCGCGTTCCTCGGCGCACCGACAGCTCGCCCCTTGCAGAGATTCTCGGGGTCTCTCGTTTCCAATGCAGGTCCTCGCGCGCATCCATTACCGGCGCGCTGCGGTACGCATTTCAACTCGAGACCCCGAGAATCTCTGCGGCGAC
>Ga0111538_10005782_pt1 | contig 16838 bp, 12 predicted proteins | sample SoiMethybrSBSTD1_FD_79669 | JGI IMG/M metagenome (GOLD analysis project Ga0111538, IMG submission 79669) | Bulk soil microbial communities from a Populus tree surrounding site in Tennessee, USA - Soil MetaG P. TD hybrid SBSTD1 (version 2)... | ecosystem: Environmental > Terrestrial > Soil >...
CGACGCCGTGCAGCTCCCCGACACGCTCCGGCGGAAGTTCCTGCTCCTCAAGCTCGCGCTCGCCGCGCCGCCGCCCGGGAATCCAGCCGAGGCGGCCGAGCTGACGCGCCTGGCGGTCGGGCTCGAAGCCGACTACGGGAGGGGAACCTACTGCCGGAAGGTGCCTAACGCCCAGGACGAATGTCTCCAGCTGCCCGACCTCGAGAAGATCCTGCGGGAAAGCCGGGACCCGAAAGCGCTGCTTGATGCCTGGCAGGGCTGGCACGCGATCTCGCGGCCAATGCGCCAGCGTTATGCACGCCTGGTCGAGCTGTCGAACAAGGGCTCGAAGGAGCTCGGCTTCGCCAACACCGGCGTGATGTGGCGCGCCGGCTATGACATGACGCCGCGCGAGTTCGAGCAGGATCTCGAGCGGCTCTGGAACCAGGTGCGTCCGCTGTACCTGCAGCTGCACGCCTACGTTCGCGCCAGGCTGGGCGAAAAGTACGGTACCGAGCTCGTGCCGCAGAACGGGATGATCCCGGCTCACCTCTTCGGCAACATGTGGGCGCAGGAGTGGGAAAACATTTTTCCGCTGATGGGCCTGCCGCAATCGAGCAAGAGCTACGACACGACTGAGCTGCTCAAGGCAAAGAACCTCGACGCCAAAGGCATGGTGAAATACGGCGAAGGATTCTTCACCTCGCTCGGGCTGCAGAAGCTGCCGGACACGTTCTGGAAGCGATCATTGCTGGTGAAGCCTCGCGACCGTGACGTGGTGTGCCACGCCAGCGCCTGGGACATCGACACGCAGGACGACGTGCGCATCAAGATGTGCATCGAGCCCACCGGCGCTGATTTCATCACCGTACACCACGAGCTGGGCCACGACTATTACTACCTGGCGTACAAGAACCTGTCGTACCTCTTCCAGAACGGCGCCAACGACGGATTCCACGAGGCGATCGGTGACGCCGTCGCGCTGTCGATCACTCCGACGTACCTGAAGCAGGTCGGCCTGCTGGAAAACATTCCTTCGGTGTCGGGCGACACGGCCCTGTTGTTGCGTCAGGCGATGGACAAGGTGGCGTTCCTGCCATTCGGCTTGCTCATCGACCAGTGGCGCTGGAAGGTCTTTTCGGGCGAGGTTACGCCGGCGAACTACAACAAGGCGTGGTGGGATCTCCGCGCGAAGTACCAGGGCATCGCGCGTCCGGTGGCCGCCAACGCGGATGACTTCGACCCTGGCGCCAAGTACCACGTTCCGGCGAACGTCCCGTACACGCGCTACTTCCTCGCGAACCTGCTCGAATTCCAGTTCTACCGGGCGATGTGTCGCGAGGCCGGCTTTACGGGTCCTTTGTACCGCTGCTCCTTCTACGGTAGCAAGGAAGCCGGGAAGAAACTCCAGGCGATGCTCGTGAAGGGCGCCGGCCAGCCGTGGCAGAAGACGCTCTTCGAGATGACGGGTGAGCGCCAGGTCGACGCCAATGCGCTCGTCGAGTACTTCCAGCCGCTGCTGGCGTGGCTCGAGACGCAGAACAAGGGGAAGACCGTCGGCTGGACCGCTGCTGAGCCGGGTCGTTAGGCGCTCAGGGTCAGTCTCCCCTCGGCGCGATCGCCCTCTCGATGGCGGCCAGCAACTCTTCGCCGCCGATCGGCTTCCGCAGGTATTCCCTCACGCCCGCCGCGACGTAACGCGCCTGCGCTTCGGGGGCGTCGTCCGCCGTGTACACGACGGTCGGCAGTCGCGATCCCGATTCCACCAGGGAGTTCTGGAGTTCCAACCCGGTCATGTGCGGCATGTGGGCATCGAGGAGCAGGCAGTCGGCGCGCGTCGCCCCGTTCTGGAGCGCGTTGAGGAAATCACGACCCGACGCGTACACGGTCGCGTCGAGTCCGAGTGCTTCGCACAGCCGTCGGAGGCTCACACGCACGGAATGTTCATCGTCAACGATTGCCACTGATATCCGCTGGCCCTGCGGTCTTTCCAGGTTCATGCGTTCGTGGTGGAGGTGACTGACATCGCGACCGCTTCCTGCGAGACGTGAATGTCCGCGTGCAGGGGAGCAACCTCAGTTGCGATGTCACGCGCGATCTCGCTTTCGCGCTCAGCGGCCGGGGCGACCGTCAGTATGAAGTGCACCGTCGCGCCGCGGTGCGCATTGTTCTCAGCCCACATCCTCCCGCCATGCGCCGCGATGATGGTACGTGACATCGAAAGCCCGAGACCCATTCCCTCTGCCTTCGTCGTGAAAAACGGTTCGAACAGGCGTTCCATCTGATGTGGCGGAATTCCTGACCCATCGTCGCGAACCGAAAACCTTACCGTGTTCCTCGACTCCCTCCCGACGATCAGTTCCAACCGCCGATCGCCTGACCCGTCACCGTTCATCGCTTCGCACGCGTTCAGGATCAGGTTGAGGAGAACCTGTTGTAACTGCACGCGGTCGGCGAACACTCGCGGTACATCGGGAGCGACCGACGTGGTCGCCGTCACCTTGCGCGTAATCAGCTCCGTGCGTGCCAGCTCCAGAACCCCGTTCAACAACTCCGTGGCGTCCGTGGCCTGCAGCCGCGCTTCACCGCGCCTGAGGAGTGCGACGAGCCCGCGAATCACCCGTGCCGCCCTCGCATCGTCGGTGACGATGTCGTAGAGGATCGCATCGAGCTCGCGGAGGTCTGGCGGTCGTTTCTTCAGCAGGATTTGGGCAGCCTGCGCATTGGATGCAATCGAGGCCAGCGGCTGGTTCAGCTCGTGGGCGAGCGCGCCCGAGAGCTGGCCCAGGACGGACACCCTTGCGAGGTGCGTCAGCACCCGGCGTTGCTCCTCGAACTCGAGTTGCGCCTGACGACGAGCGGTGAGGTCGGTGCGCCTGAGGATGACCCCGCCGTCGGCGCGCTCGAACGCCTCGACGCTCAACTGGTATCGCTCCTGCCGTCCCAGGCGGTCCAGGTCGTATTCCACCTCGAATCGATTCCTCACCCGATTCAGTACGCTTCTCACTCCCGGAAGCACGCGAGCAGCACCGGCGTCTCCGCTCTCCGCCGCCAAGGTGAGCGCGTCGAGGTAGTTCTCGCCAGTGAGAACGCGCTTGTACGGCGGCACGTCAGGACTTTCGGCGAAGCGCCGCCAGGCCTGGTTCACCTCGAGCACCACACCGCGGCCATCGATGATCGCGATATGGTCGTGAAGGGAAGCGAGCAGCGCGCGGTGCAATTGAACCACGGCGTGTTTCGCGCTGCTGGTGACCGCGATGCAGAGAATGGGAACAGCCGTCAGCAGCACGAACAGCTGCAGCACGAGCAAGCGTTCGTCGGGCGAAGCCGACCCGAACGGCCCGGTATGCCCGAACGCTCCCCAGACCGCGGCAAAGGTGACCGCGGTGAGTGCCGCGGTGGCGCCTCCAGCGCCGAAGCGAAGCGCGGCCCAGATGAGGACTGGAACCGGCGAATAGAAGAGGATCCCGGGTGGCAGCGCGGCGCCTATCGAACCCACGTGCGGCAGGATGGCGCTGAGGATGAGCGCGAGAGCAAGCACGATTGCTTCGGCGATGCGTTCATGCCCCCGCCATCTCGACCACGCGTCCCGGTTCGCCAGCAACAGCATCAACGCAGGCAGGAGCGTCAGGCCCGTCAATGCGTTGGACATGAACCACGCGCTCCACGTGGGCCAGTACGTTGGCTCGACATGGTGCAGCAGGACATTGGTAGCGCCGATGCTTGCCCCAACCGCGGGCGCGAGCAGTGCGGCGGCGAGGATATACAACCCCAGGGCCCGTATGCTATCCAGCCTCGGCGGAAAGCCGAGGAAGCGGCGGATCAACACCGCCGCCGTCACGGCCCGCGCAACGTTGGCGGCGTTGGCTACCAGGACCCACGTTAGGCTCCACTGCGGCCAGTGAACGAGGATGTGTGCGGCTACTCCGGTCAGGAGATACCAGATCCAGTACCGCCGCGCGGAGACCACCAGGACCGCCGTGAGAACGGCATACGGCAGGAACAGGCCTGAGGAGCCGTTCTCCGGGTATCGGAGCAGCAGCCCGAGCTGGTTGGCGAGCAACACAGTGGGCACGTACAGCAGGAGTCCCATTGAGAGTGGGATGCTCCTCGCGTCGTCGCTATAAACGTCGATCCGCGTCTTGCTCATCCAGTGCCGGAGATACGGATTCGCCACGAGGGGGCTCAGACCAGCGGGCTCGTCCCGAATGTACTGCTCAAGTCGGCGCGAAAAAGCCGGCCACAACGAGTCGTGGCCGTCGCTCCCCCAGAGCCGACGCAGACGAGCATGACCTGCGACCTTGCCACCCGACTCAGCGGAGTCGCCATAGGACTTTAGGCCCACTCGTGTGTGTGTGATGAGTCATGCGTGATGTGGTTTTCTTTTCCTCTTCGCACATCACACATCACAGATGAGGATCACGGCACTGCACCGCGAAGTCTACTCGCTTCCGGTCCAGCTTTTTCGCGTGGCGGTCGGGCTGCTGGCCACGGGTTACTTCATTCGCCTGCTGCTCGAGGTGCGGGACTTCAGCGCCCTCGATGGCCTGATCGACCACTCGCTCGTGCAGTCCGTGTATCCCGAGACGCGCGTGAGCCTGTTCCAGGCGGGAACCCCGCCGGCGGTGATCGTCGCCGCGCAGGTGATCGCGCTGGCGGCTGCCGTGGGCATCGTCGTCGGGTTTCGCACGCGGGTCTGTGCGGCCATCGCACTGGTCGTCGCCGCGTCCACGTACCGCTGGAACTTCATCGTCATGTACCTGGACGATGCGGTCGTGCACCTGCTCCTCTTCTGGCTGCTGCTCCTCCCGGTCGGGAAATCGTTAGGTGCAGCGGAACTCCTGCGCGACCCGCGGGGCGTCCTGCGACGATGGAGCGCGTTCACGGTGCCGGGCACCGCGGTGACGTGTCTCGAGCTCAACGTCGCGCTCATGTATGTGCTGGCGGGCCTCTGGAAGTTCAACAGCCCGCTCTGGCGCTCGGGCTACGGGCTCTACGCCTCACTGCGGCTGCCGGTGGCCGCCATGCCTGATGTGTGGGGGCCGGACTTCGTGCCCTTCCTCAAGCTCGCGAACTGGATGGTGATGGCGGTTGAACCGCTCATGGTGCTGCCGCTGTTCCTACGCCCCGGACATCCGTTGAAGAGGGTGGGGGGATTGCTGTTCACGGGCTTCCACCTGTTCATCCTCGTGACACTGGGACTGCCGTACGCGATGTTCGGCCTGTTCTCGACATCGATCCTTTTCTTCGGGCCCGAGATCACGAAGGCAGCGGCGCGATGGAGCGCGGCGCCCGCACCACCCGAGCCTCGCCGCCTGGCTGTCCTGACGCGGACCGGCCGGTTCGCGATCGCGTTCATCGTCATCCTCTTCCTCGCCGTGACGCGCCGAATTCCGGTAGTGGGCGCTCTCAACGTGCCGGCGTACGGCGTGCTGTGGATGGTTGGAGTCGCGCAGGACTATCGACTGTTCAACTGGATCGATCGCGTGAACTTCGCCGTCGAGACGCGGATCGAGGCATCAGCCGCGCGCGGAGCGCCCGTGCGGGCCATCGCGAAGTATCCGTCGTCGTTCCGGTCGAAGTTGCTCCTCGCGTACCTGCACGACATCCGCTGGCTTCGACTGCCGCGCCAGGATCGACAGCGGATGCGAGCGAGCATCGCCACGCGGCTGGCGCAGTGGTACTGCCGGAACAACCCCGCCGACGGCGCCGTGCTGATTGCTTCGGAGATCTACCGCCTGGTCCCGAGTGGTCGCGAGCACGAATCAAGCCTGGCGGTTGCCGAGTTCGATTGTCGTGACGGTCGCGCGATCGTGCGGCGGACGCTGCGACCGGTGCTCGTGCCGGGCGACTATCACACCGGTGCGTCCCGTTAGGTGCCCGCGGCGCGGCACGCGCACGACGCCGGGCCTGACGATTAGCCGAGTGATTTGGGCCAGCGAAGCCCGAGGTTGGCGGCGTGCAGGTGCTCGACGTCGCAACGCCACTCGGGGATCGGCAGCGCGTTCTCCGAGGCGGGGATGCGCTCACCGACGTGGGCATACGGGTCGTCGGGATCGAAGGGCGACTCGAGGTCCACGGGCACCACCGACTGCTCCTGGACGTAGACATGTCCATTGTCGCGCCAGAGCGCCCACATCACGTGCGCCGAGTGACCGTTGCCGCGATACGCCGACATCAGCGCCGTCGTCGGTGCGCCCTGGGCGAGCCGCGCGATCCCCTCACGCCACTGGTGCTGGTACGCCGCGATGTTCCAGCAGCTCAGGTCGACCAGGAAGCAGACACGCCCGTCGCCAACGACGAGTTCCGCGCCGGCGTGCGGCCAGCCGGCCTCATTCACGACGGCCGGGGTGAAGAACCGGATGCTGAACATGCCCCTCGCCTAACGACTTCCGGGTAAGCGTGCGATCCGGGTTGAGAGAACGATGAGCCCGGCACTGACGCCAGCAAGATAGGCGGGCGAACCCATCGTTGGCATGGGCCACTTCCACGACGGTGAACGATCGTCCCATTGCCACCCATTCCTACCCCCGATTCGATGCGTAGTCGCCGCGGGTCGCATCAAGCAGGGCTGGCGTACGCCTTCTCGGGTTTTGGAGCACCTGAAACCGCATTCAACCTGGATGGGACGGAGCCGGCGCTCAGAGAGGAGGAATCATGGCTATCAGGAATCGGTTCGTATTCGTGCTCTCAGTAGGGATCATCGCGTGCGGCGGGAAGAACCCCGCCCCGTCCGGCACCTCGGCGGTGCCCGCCGCCGTCAACGCCGCGGCGCCACTGCTCAACGCAACGGCGGCCGCGATTCCCGGCTTGTCGCAGGCACAGCAGGTCCTTGGTCTGGGATCGTTATTCGGGCTCGCGAAGCAGAAGATGCCGGCCGACCAGTATGCGCAGGTGACCAGCGCGGTTCCCGGAGCAGATGCTCTCGCAGCCGAGGCGACGAAGCAGGGGCTCCCGTCAAATCTTGGCGGGCTCTCCGACGTCACCAGCTTCCTGTCGAAGTCGGGGCTCTCGGTCGATCAGGTGAGCAAGATGATCCCCGTCATCGGGAACTCGATGGCCGGAAGGGTCCCCCCGGAAACGGCGACGTCGTTCTTCAACGCGCTGAAATGAGCGACGACGGCGACGGATGAGGGCGAGAACCGGTTCTTCCTTGCCCTCGTGACAGACCCGGTGCACTGACACTCGTCAGGCACCGGGATTTGCTCTTCGCTACTCGTCCGCGGGAACTCCCGCGAGCAGCCGCTCCAGCGCGATCGGGTCGGCGGGCTTGGTCAGGTGAACGTCGAAGCCGGCCCGCCACGCCTTTCGCTTGTCCCGGTCCTGGCCCCAACCGGTAAGTGCCACGACCAGGAGATCCGGTCCGAATTCGGCGCGAATGCGGCGGCATGTCTCGTAGCCGTCGATTCCCGGCATGCCGATATCGAGAATGACGACGTCCGGGCGGAACTCGCGGACTTTCGAGACACCACTCTCTCCATCGTATGCCACGGTGCATTCGCCGCCGAGCACCTTCACGAGGCGTTGCATCGCGGTCGCGGCGGCGGGATTGTCGTCGATCACCAGGACACGCCGGGTGATGCGTGGCGCATCCGCGGGTGGATTCGCTGTCTTCTGGTCGAGCACCCCGTCAAGCACGCCCATGCGGATCGTGAACGAGCTGCCCATGCCTGGCCCGTCGCTATGCGCCTCGATCAATCCCCCGTGCATTTCAATCAGCTGCTTCGCCAGCGCCAGGCCGATGCCGAGGCCGGTGTGCGACCGATGAACGGCTGCGTCGCCCTGCATGAATCGGTCGAACACCCGCGGCAGCATCTCCTTCGTGATCCCGACGCCCGAATCGGTGATCATGAGCGCCACTTCGCGTGATTGGCCCGGCGCCGGCTCCGTCACCGACGCCGAAATCGTGATGTGGCCGCCGGCATCCGTGAACTTCACCGCGTTCTGCAGCACGTTCGAGACGACCTGCACGAAGCGAGTGGCGTCGGCATCGATCAGGACAGGAACGTTAGGCATCGCGAGCCGGAGCGACACGCGCCCGGCGGTCAGCGCCGCCTGGTTGGCGTGGACAGCGGCGTTCACGAGCGTCACCAGCGACGTAGGCTGGCGGTGCAGGCGGATCTTCCCCGACGTGATGCGGGATACGTCGAGCAGGTCGTCGACCAGCCGTACCAGCTGACCGAGCTGCTCTTCCATCATGCTCCGGACATCCTCGACGGCGCCTGGCCGGTCGCCGGCGAGCCGGATCAGCTCGATGCTCGTCCGCAGGGGCGCCAGCGGGTTGCGCAGCTCGTGCGCCAGCGTGGCCAGGAACTCGTCCTTGCGACGGTCTGCTTCCTTGAGCTCCCGCTCACTGCGACGGAGCGCCTCCTCGACCTGCGCGCGCTCCATCAGGTCGGCTGCCTGACGAGCGACGATGTCGAGGAGGCGGAAGTCGCGTTCGGACGGCGCGTGGACTTCGGTCCAGTACGTGGAAATCATCCCGAGGATCTTGCCGGCGCGGGACACAAGCGGTGTTGTCTGGCCGGCGCGAACTCCGAGCTGCAGGTAGCCGGCGAGGTCCGCGGTGCCGGCCATGAAACCTGACTCCGTGATGTCAGGCTCCACCACTCTCTCACGGCGACGCAGCGCTTCCGCGCACGTCGTCGAGTTGTCGGCAAACACGCGTGCCCAGCGCGCAGCCGCGTCGGTGGTGAATCCTCGCGCTGCGATGAGGCGCAGATGCCCGCCGTCGGGCTCGGAGTGCAACATCTGCAGCGATGCGCTCGACGAATGCATGATGGACATCGCGGCTTCGACGAGCGTTTCGTACAGCGATTCACTGCCGTGATCCTGGATGAGCTTCGCGCTCAGTTCCTGGAGTAGCTGCGTATCGGCGAGTTCGGCGCTCAGCCGGCGCTCGCTTTCACGCAACGCGCCGTCGCTTCGCAGCCGCTCGATCATCTCCGCTGCCTGACGGGCCAGGAGGTCGAGGAACCGCACGCTGCGCTCGGAGAGCGTGTACGGGGTTGGCCAGCGCGTGAACAGCGCGCCGATGGTGTTGCCACCGCGCGCCACGAGTGGCGTGGACTGCGTGAACAGGGCGTCCACGGATGGCGGCCACGTCTCATGATCACTCGTGAGCGGCACCAGCCCGTGGCCGTCTTCACCGAGCAGGTGAATACTGGCACCGCGCGCACCGGTGATCGCGATCGACGCCTTCGCTATGGCCTCGAAGAATGCTTCCGCGTCAGGTTCAGCGACCAGTTGCGCGCTCAGGTCGCGGAGCAGTTGCGTGTCCCGGAGATCCTTGGCCACGGCCTGTTCGGCTCGCGCACGTTCGATGCGCGGCACGAGCCGGTTGGCCACGTCGCGGAACAGCTCCACCTGGTCGTCGCGCCAGGCGTGAGGCTGGCGGTCGCACACGGCGAAGAGCAATCGCCAGGCGCCGTCTCGGGCAAACGGCACCGTAATGAAGGAGGCGATGTTGAACCCCGCGTACGCTGCCGCGTCCGTACGCGCGTCACTTTCCGTGTGGTCCACGACGATCGTCTCGCCGGCGCGCGCTGCGCGGCAGAATTCTTCGGAAACGAACGCCGAGATCGGCAGCGTGTCGGCGATCGTCTGCACGCCGTCGCGCGTCCAGATGTACTCGGCGCGGAACGTGTTTCCGACGTCGTCGATGTCGAGGAGGTAGCACGCATCGGCCCCGAGGTGATCACAGATCCTGGAACCGACGTGCTCCAATATGTCGTCGGCCGACGACAGGCGCGCAAAGTCATCGGCGATTTCGTCCAGCAGCGCGAGATTGCACTCTCGACGCTTGCGGTCCGTGATATCCGCGGCGATGCCGGAGAATCGCGTGACCTGCCGGGTGTTCCGAACCAGCGGTATCAGGGCGTCGTGCTCGAATGCCGCCTGCCCAATGATGGAGAGCCAGCGTTCGGAGCCGTCAGCGTGCATAACGCGAAGCTCCTCGCGAATCGTACCAGGACCGGCCGGGTCCATCGCGCGCGCCGCCGCGCGCGCAAGCAGTCGCCGATCGTTCGGATGGACGATGTCTCGCATGAGCTGGCGGAACGAAAAGGTTCGCCCGGCCTCGAAGCCAAGCAGAGCGGACATCCGCGCGTCTGGCTCACCGCGATCCTTCCGGACGGGCCACACGAACGTCCCCAGTCCGGTGGCGTCGAGCGCGAGTTGAAGGCGAACCTCGCTGTCGCGCGTGTCGCGCTCTGCGATCGCGCGCTCGACGGCGGCCCACGTCTGCTCCGCCGTCTCCTCGATGAGGCGGAGTTCCTGGCGCGTCCAGACATGCGGCCGCTTGCGCGAGACGAACAGCGTGGAGACCAAGCGACCGTCCTTGACGACTGGTACGCCCGCGAATGCCCCAAGCGGCAGCGCCTCGTACAGCTTTCGCCGTTCGCTGGGAATCAACGGCGACTGATGGACGTCGTCCACAGCGATCGTGCGTCCAGCTTTCTGGATCGCGACGAACTGGCCCGAGGACTCGAGCCGATGGCGTCCTGCGAGGCTCGGTGCGCCGTCGCGCAGGTACTCCGAACGCACGATCGTATGTGCGTAGTCATCGTCGTACTCGGCGTAATTCGCCCAGTCGCAACCGAGGAATTCGCCCAGCACTTGCACCGCCGCCGTCTGGATGGCAACCGGGTCTTGCAGTGTACGAAGGCGCTCGTGCAGCGCGAGCAGCAACTTGCCTCGTCTTCGCGCCACGCCGCCGCGCTTCTTCTTGCGCGTCACGAGTGGCATATCAGCGAGTTGCGGCTCTGCGTACGGGACTTGCCGGTCGGTCATCTGGGCCCGCGAGGATCAGGCGAATCTATCGGTGTCGGCCATTGAATCCACCTGCACGACCCAACGTTCCGATTCGCGCGAATGCTGGTGTTAGCCCAAGGTCCTATTGCTGACATGCGCGGATCGCGGCGCGCGAGATCGTCACGACATCTCTGCCACCAACCGCTCGAGCGCGACGAGGCGCTGGAGTTCGGCGAGTCGTTCCGGCGACTTCCTCGCGAGCTCCTCGGCGAGTGCCTTCGGGTCGCTCGGGGAACCGCGGGCGGGTTCACGGTCGTTCGGCGGGTCGTGTCGTGGGACAGGGTCTTTCCGCGACATATGCCCTCCTGTCACGTCGACCGCGCCTGCGGTCCCCTGTGTTGTCGTCGCGAACGGCCTCATGGGTGAGGTTCGCGGTGGTCGACGGAGATTGTCGTCCCCCGGTGCGAGGTGCCATTGGACCATCGGGGCAAGCGGACCGGAACAGCACAGCGTGCCAGGGGCGTGTAGGACCTCCGTATCGGTTTCGGGGAATGGCGACCGGCGTTCGTTTTCGAAGAACGCGTTCGCCGACAATGGAGGAACCATGTCCACGAGATCCGTACCACTACTCGTTATGCGCCGGGCGTTGGTCATCGCCGCGCCTGCCCTCATCATGGGTTGTGGCGTAAAGAACCCGATATCAGGAATGTCGGCGCTGCCGTCGTCCCTGAATGCCGCTGCACCCCTGATCAATTCGGTGGGCGCGTCCGTGCCTGGACTCAGCCAGGCACAGACAATGCTGGGTCTGGGATCGGTCTTCGGGCTGGCCCAGCAGAAGCTGCCGCCGGAGCAGTACAACGAGGTTGCGAGTGCCGTGCCGGGCGCCAACGAGCTGGCGTCCGAGGCGACCAGGCTTGGCCTGCCGAAGCAGCTCAAGGGCTTGTCGGACGTGGTGAATTATCTCAACAAGGCAGGCGTGACGCCCGACCAGCTGGGCAAGATGGTTTCCTCGCTCGGCGAACATATGGGACCGCATGTCAGTCCCAGTGCCGCGACCGCGTTCTTCAACGCATTGCGATAGCGATCACCGGAAGGACTGACAGGACAAACCCGGTGTCGTGGCACTGACCGCGACACCGGGTCTCTGTTTACAACGGCAGGAATGAGGGCGAGGGAGCGGGGAGGGGGGAGGGGCAACCTCGCCCTCATCCCTTCGCCCTCATCCCTCATTTTTTCGTGACCCGCAGCGCGATGCGCCGGTTCTGCGCACGCCCTTCTTCCGTGAGATTGTCGGCCACCGGGTGACGCTCGCCGTACCCCTCGGATTGCAGCCGGCTCCCGGAGATGCCCTGGTCGACCAGCGCCTGACGGACGTTATCGGCGCGGTGCTGTGAGAGCGTCTGGTTTGCCGCGGGATCTCCCGTGTTGTCCGTGTACCCGCCCACCTTCACGTTCACGTTCGGGTACGCCTTGAGGATCGCGGCGATGTTCTTGAGCTGTTCCTGCGACTGCGGCTCGAGCGTCGCGGAGTTGGTCGCGAACAGCAGGCGATCGAAGTTGAACCAGACCGTGTCGCTGACGGGGCGATTCCTGTCCTCAATGAACGTGACCAGCCTGGACTCGATACCGCGCTCCGGGACGTTCAACTCGACGCCGTTAGGCAGGTTTCGCTTCACGAAGTTGCCGAGGTTCGCCGCGGCGCCGGTCACGGCCCCTGACGCCGACCGGGCGATGTCACCGGCCGCTTCCGTCACCCTCGACACGGCCGTATCGACGCGTGCTGCCGTGCGGTCAACGGCAGGACGTCGCGTCGCGCTCCACACCACGAACAGTGCCGCCAACGCGCCGAGGGCGGGAAGCACCCACCGCATCCGGGATTCGCGGACCGGGGCCGCTTCCACCGGCACGCGCCTCACCTCGGGCCGTGACTCATATGTCCTTGGCTCGGTGGTGGGGACGCGTCCAAAGAGACTGGTGATGCCCGCCGGGGCGGCGCGCAGGATGTCGTCCTTCTGGCTCACGAGCAGGTTCGCGAATCCCGCGAGGTCCATCTTTCCATCGCGCACACGCTTGCCAAGCATGCTGAGGACGAGTGGCGCCGCGAGGCTCAGGAGTTTCGCCGCCGATTCGAAGCGCAGCCCGCTGTGCCTCGAGACTGCTTCGGCAGCGTCCGCGGTCTGACCGTTGAAGAGCAGCGTGGTGAGCCGGGAGCCCAACTGCCCGATGGCTGACGTGCCCCCGGCTTCCATCAGGCCGCTGATCGTATCGGCCTTCAGCCCGCCCGGAGACTCGAGCAACCTCGTGTCGTTGTTAGGCGAGCCGACGAGGTCGAAGACCTTGCGCATGGATCCCGGTTCACCGACCCGCGAAACGAGTCCTCCAAGAACGGACGCAAACGACGCGGTCAGGCCGCGCGAAACTGCCTGCTCCGATTCGCCGAGTCGCGCGGCCGCGGCGGGCACGAGCTGCTGGGTAGCGAGCGAAGTCAGGGATTCGAGCAGTGAGGACGGCATGACGACACCTCCGTCGTACTTCGTGAGGGGCCGGGCCAGGCAGAACCAACCAGGAGCAGCAGCACATCGCTGCCGACGTGGCCCGTCGGAAACTCACAGATTGCCTGGAGCCCCCTGGACACGTCAGTTGGACCTTGGACTAGCCCGGTTACTGATCAATCATTTTCCGTACGAACGCCGGTACACCCTGCTGACGAGTCGCATACACGACCAACGCTGGATGGTGATCCCGTTCAGTAGAACTTGATGCCGAGAATCACCGGAACCCACGTCGCATCCGTCGGGCTGAGGTTGGCCGTGAACCACCGCGTCTCGAGAAAGAGCGCCGACGTTCCGATACCGTACGACAGTCCCGCGCCGCCGTTGAAACCAAACTCTGTCGTAGATCCATTCTCGGTCGTAAAAGGTGCTTGACCCCCGGTCACCGGAAAAACGTCAGCCTTGCGCGTACTGATGAAGTGCACGCCGACTCCGCCGAGCACGTAGAGCGCGCCAAGCCTCCGGTCTCCCCACTGCACGAGGTCGAATGTCGCATCGACGTTGCCCGACCAGATGGAAACGTCCTGAACGGCGATGTCCGCGGTAGTGAAGATTGGCTGTGGATAGTCGATCGGTTGAATCGGCGTCCCGGCCGGAAGCAATTCGCCGCCGTGCAAGTCGTACGAGATATCGCCGCGAACGCCGAAGCGGCTCTCCATCGGTTGCCAACCAAAGGGGGCGGTGACGTTGAAGCCGACACTGTATGGGGTTTTCCAATCACCAGTGGGGCTGCTCGTGCCGCCCGCGATACCGAAGTAGAAACCACGCCTCGAAAGGGCAGGGGGAAGCGCCGCCGTCGCGGTGACCGCGGAGGCCGCGGCCATCTGCCTGGCGTTTTCAGCGGCCGCGATCGAATCGCGTCGCGCCAGGTCCGCCCGCGCGACCGAGTCGCGAAAGGCAGTTGCCGCGCGATCGACGGAGTCCCGGTACGCGGCGCTGGCACGCATCAACGAATCGTATTGCGCCTGGAGCAGGGCGAGTGAGTCACGACGCGCTGCATTGGCAATGGAGTCGGCACGTGCGATCGAATCGCGCCTCGCCACTTCCCCCTTCGATTCCTTACGGACCGGTATTCGCTGTTCGGACGTCACTTGAGCGCCCGCTGGTGCCGTCACGCCAGCAATCACGACGGCCAGAACCGTGGCCGACCGGATCCTCCACCATGCTTGAACTCGCATTTTGGCCGAACCTCCACGCCGTCCCTGACTTCAGCACCCTAACGATCTCTCCGGCGACTTGCGCGCGATGAACGGCTGCATCCTCGCCGCGTCGCCGGATCGCCAACACAACACGTTTGCTTCGACGAGGGGCGCTGGCCATTGGACCATCGTTGTGGACCAGGCTCACCATGGCTTCAGTAGGTGCGTCAGTACTTGCGGCCGAGAGAGACGCCGTAACCGAGCACTGTTTCTCCACTCACGAAGTCGAGGTAGGCTTTCGGCGTGATGGTGAGACCAACGGGCGTGAGCTCATAGCCGGCGCCGACGCGCCAGAAGAAATCGCTTCCGCCGTCGAACGCGAAACCCGGGCCCGTCTCGAAGTAGAGTCGGCCGCGCGTGTGCCACTGCAGCAGGCCGCCGACGGTGAACAACAGGTCGTCCGCAAACATGATCTCCGCGAACCCCGCGAAGCCCAGCTTGCCCCCTGCCGGCGCGAGAACTCCGCGCCCAGGGTAAAATCGGTCGAGCCGTCGGTTCGGAACCCGAGATATCCCTTGATGTGCCGCCGCGGCCCGGCTTCTGCCGGCGGTTGTTGCGGCGGAGGCACCGGTTCCTGCGCTGCCGTTTCGGCGACGGGCAGGAGCAGGGTCAGGACCAACAATGCACGGTTCATGTGGTGTCTCCTTCAGGACGATGGTGCACAAGCGTTAGGCATGGCGATCGATGAGGGCCGGCCGCGCTCGCCCGCCCTCATCCCTCGCCCTCATCACGGATCAGCGGCGAGCGCCGATGGCGAGTCCGTACCCGAAGACCGTGGTGCCGTGGATGAAGTCGAAGTACGCCTTCGGGATCAGGACCAGCCGCTGCGTCTGCAGCTGGTATTCACCGCCGACGCGCCAGAAGAAGTCCGACCCGCCGTCGACCGCGAACCCCGGGCCGGTTTCGAGGATCAGGTTCTTCGCGGGGAAGAACTGGCCGAGCAAACCAAACAGGAACTCCGTCTGGCTGGCGAAAACCACCTCGACGAATCCCGCGGCGCCGAAGTTCTTCCACTCCGGACGACGGTGCGAATACTCGAAGCCCATCATGAAATCAGTGCCACCGTTCGATCGAAGTCCCGCATACAGGTCGATACGGCTCGTGGGCACTGGCACCTGGAGTTCCTGCGCCGTAGCTGTCGGTTCGGTCGCGGCGGCGCCCTGTTGCGCCCAGCTCGCGACGAATGGAACCATCGTGGCGGCAAATAGAAGTCGACGAATCATTGCACCCATCCTCCCGGTAGATCCGTTCCCCTTGGGAATCGCGACTAGGGAATTCTCGCGTACGGAGTAATACCGGTCAGTTGGACCTTGGATCGCCGCGCTCTACGTCGCGACAGCGATGTCGACCTTGGATGAGGAATGAGGGCGAGAGCGAGGATCGACCTCATCCCTCGTCCTCATCGCTCAGTTCGTTGGTCCGCAGAGGCGCAGGAGCGGGAACGAACCCCTCCCAAGCAACCATCTTCACCAGTTCCCGCATGGGTCCCGCGGCAACTGCGGACCTTTACGACTTCTACCGAATCGACGCTACTGACTTCCCCTGGCCTTCGATTGCACATCTTCGGCCATCCGGACGGCGTCCTCGCGGCGGGGGACTACACTCGGAATCGATGGCGCGGGCGGATATTGGCTATTCGTCCAACAAGGGCGGGTCGGCTCTCCCGCGTGGGTGCCAATCAGCCAATCAATAGATGTAGACCTTGGCGCCAACGGGGATCATGTCGTGCAGCCACTCGATGTCCTCGTCATTGAGCCGGATGCATCCATGAGTGACCGCTTGCCCGATCGATGTCTTGTGTGGCGTGCCATGGAGCAGGATTCCGTTCCCCAGGTCCAGCGCAAAGAGGCCCAGCTCTCCCTCGATCCGCCGATTCAGCGTCCCCATGGGTGGGATGAACAACTTCTCGTCGAACACGATCTCTTCGTCGACAGGGAGCGGCGTGAACTCGAGGAATCCCGGCTGCACCAGTCCCACCAGGCTGTCGCGCACCTCGAGGTAGCGTCCGTTCGAGATGCGCGTTTTCCCGGGCTTCATCGCCGCGAGCTCCAGTGAATGCCTGCTCGCGACCTCCGCGTAGTGCCAATCGGGTGGTATCCAGACGGGGTTCTCTTTTTTCTCGATGACCTTGCGGATGCCGCGCGGTGTCTCGAATCGCCACGACCGGCCGGCATACGCGAAGTCTTCATCCATGGACACCGCGACCTGGGCGCCGAGCAGCGTGTCGCCGCCGATCAGCGCCCAGAGCTGCCGATCGGCGAGCGAGATGACGACGCGGAGGCCGGCATCCTTGTTCGCCGCGACGAGCGTGCGCGTTGACCTGGCGTCCAGTTCGTGCGCGCGCTTGCGCTCGGCC
>Ga0111538_10005783_pt1 | contig 16838 bp, 9 predicted proteins | sample SoiMethybrSBSTD1_FD_79669 | JGI IMG/M metagenome (GOLD analysis project Ga0111538, IMG submission 79669) | Bulk soil microbial communities from a Populus tree surrounding site in Tennessee, USA - Soil MetaG P. TD hybrid SBSTD1 (version 2)... | ecosystem: Environmental > Terrestrial > Soil > Tree...
CGGTCGAGATCGTTGGCCGCCGGCATCAGCATCTTCGGGTCGTCCGCGTCGCCGTAGACCCGCGCTGCCGGATCCGCCGCCGAGGTCGTATACCCGAGCGCCTGCAGGCGCTGGCGCGCTTCGGTGTCGAGAGAGGCTCGCGCCGCCGGCGACGCACGGCTGGCGAACTGCGCCGCCTGCTCGCGCAGCAGCGACGTGAGCACCCGCGCGCGCTCCGCCTCCCGCGCGAAGAGATTGACCGTCTCGCTGGGATCGCTCGCGAGATCGTAGAGCTCTGGAACCGGCAGATCGATCAGCTTGAACGCGCCGCTGACGAGGCCGGTGAGCGGCGCCCAGTTGCGCGTCAGGTTCGCGTCCATCGCCTCGACGTAGGCCGGCGGCGCCTGGCCATCGCCGGCGCCGCTGTCGACCGCGGGGAGCAGCGAACGCCCCTCGAACGCCGGCGGGACGGCGACGCCGAGCAGCGCAGCTGCGGTCGGCGCGAGATCGATCAGGCGGGCGACGCCGCCGTAGGAACGGCTGCCGATGCGTTCCCCCGCCCACACGAACGCCGGCACCCTCATCGTCGCCTCGTAGACGAAGACGCCGTGCGTCGGCTCGCCATGCTCGCCGAGGCTCTCGCCGTGATCGGCGGTGAAGACGACGAGCGTGCGATCGAGCTCGCCGCGCGCGGCCAGGGCATCGATGAGCGACGCCAGCGCCGCGTCCGCGTACGCGACCTCGGCGTCGTACGGCTCGTAGCGCGACGCAAAGGCTTCCGGCGCGCTATAGGGCGCATGGGGGTCATACAGATGGACCCACGCGAACCAGGGACTGGAGGCTGGGGGCTGGGGGCTGGCTGAGGGCACAGGCGCAGAGCCGAGGATCCACGCCTGTGCCGGTGCAACGACATCTTCAGCGCGGCGTTCGGGCCCCTCGCCCGGATCGCCGATCGCTTTGTCGCCGTATCGGTCGTCGTAAACGTCGAAGCCGCGCCCCAGGCCGAACCGCGCGTCGAGGACGAACGCGCCGACAAATGCGCCGGTCCGGTAGCCGGCCGCCTTGAGTACGGTGGCGAGCGTCGGCGGGTCTGCGCCGAGACGGAAGAGGCTGTTGTTGCGGACGCCGTGCACCGGCGGCGACGAGGAGGTGAGCAGCGACGCGTGCGCGGGGAGCGTGAGCGGCGCGCTGGTGTAGGTCCTGGTCAGGCGGAGCCCGCCGGCGGCGAGGCGATCGATCGTCGGCGTGAGGCCGCGCGCGCTCCCGAAGGCGCCGACGCGGTCGGCGCGCAATGTGTCGATGGTGATGAGCAGCAGGTTGCAGCCGCGGCAGCTCGCGGACGCGAGCGGCGGCGAGCGCTTCGAGCGGGTCAGCCAGACGCCGGCCGTGCCGAGCGCGATGAGGACGACGGCCGCGAGCGCGGCCGCGGGCCTCGTCCGCCTCATGGCTGGTCGGGCGCGCCGCCAATCCCAACCGCGCGCACCGCCCCGTTCGGCACGCGGGTGCCGATCTGCAGCGCGCCGGCGCCTTGCGAGGCGTACTCGATCACGACCTCGGCGTCGAGCCGCCGCTGCAGCCCTTCGAGCGAGGAATGGTAGCCGCTCGCCGAGAAGACGCGATCGTAGGCGCCGCGCGTGCGCTCGACGAGCCCCTGCAGCAGCTCCTGCAGCGCGAGCGCCGCCTCGGCCTTGCGGTCGGTGGTGAAGTTGTGGCGCAGGCGCGGGTTGTTCAGCCGTCCGCTGGCGGCGATCGCCCGCATCTCCACGACGTGGACGATGGAGCGGCTGCCGAGCACCTGATCGAACACGTCGCGCGGCGTCCGGTTGCTCTGGTCGTTGCCTCCGGCCGAGACGACGACGATCATCGCCACCGCCGGCTCCTTCGCTTTCAGCGCGCGGCCGGCGTCGATGATCGCGTCGAGCACGTGGCTTTCGCTTTCGGGGGTCACGAACAACTGATCGACCGCACGCTCGAGCCGAGTGGTGTTGCGGGTGAAGTCTTCGACCTTGAACGCGCGGTCGCCGAACGAGTAGAGCGCGATGTCCCGCCCGGACAGGCGGCTGATCAGATGGCGCACGGCCTTTCGCATCTCGGCGAACTCGGTGCGCGCGGCATACGAGGTGTCGACCAGGACGGCGATCGGGTACTGCGCCGGCTTGACCGACACCGTCTCGCACCGCGTCGTGCCTTCCTGCAGGACGAAGTCTTCCGCCGAGAGCCCGGCCACCGGTGCGCCGTCCCGATCGGCGACGCTCGCGAGCACGAATCGGCTGGGCGATTGAAGCGGCGCGGCCAGCGCCACGGCAACCAGCGCGGCGAGGCTGCGGATGATGGTCATTTTGGTGCCACTCCAAGCCCCCTGACGCGCGCGCCGATGATCTTGATGCCCACCTTGACGTCGCGCGGCGTCGACCCGACCGGCACCAGGTACTCGATCATCATCTCGGCGTTCATGCGATCGGCCAGCCGATCGAGCGCGGCCTGGTAGGAGGCCGCGGCGTAGACGGTGGTGAACTCGCCGTGCGTCTGCGCCGCCAGCGCGTGCATCGGCGTGCGGGCGGCGCCGGCTGCGGCCGGCCCCGGGCGATTGGCGATCACGTGCACGGCCGCGCCGCTGTCGATGATCGGCGCCAGCGTTTCCTCGAGCGTGCCCGGGCTCGCATCGTTCGGGTTCGCTGAGAGGATGACGATGGCGGAGAAGAGCGCGCCGGTCTCCTTGATCCGCTCGCCCGCGACGCCGGTCGCCTGCAGCAGCAGGCTTGGCGCGCCCTCCTGCGGCTTCAGCGCCGCGAGCTTCTCCGTCAGCACCTCGCGCTCGTCCTCGAACGTCGTCACCATCGACCCCTTGACGCCGAGCGTGCCGAGGGCGATCGGCCGCTGGCCGACGCGGTCGATGAAATGCGCCGCCGCCTTGCGCATCAGCTCGAACTCGCCGCGCGGGTCGTCGCCGGTGTCGACGAGGACGATGATCGGATAGTCGGCCGGCCTCACCGAGAGCACTTCGCGCGCCGTGCCCGCCTCCTGGATGACGAAGTCGTCGGGGCCGACGTCGACAAACGGCCGGTTCGCGGGGTCGGTCACCGCGGCCAGCGCGACGCGGCTGGCCGCCTGCTGATTCGCCGGCTCCTGAACGAGCGCGGGCCACAGCAGCAAACCGAGGGTCAGGAGAAGCGGCATCACGCTATCGCGCATTATAGGTCGGTGATTCGCGAGGCCGTCGCGGCCGCGCGGAAGCGGGACAATCGCGCCCGCGGCGTTCCGGAATTTGGATGGAGGCCGCGGCCGCGGCCTCGCGCGCCCGTCCGAACCCCGGTTGACCGATCTTGGCCGGAGTTATCATGCGGGGAAGGGGAGCCGTCGAATGACATGTCTGATCGGTAAGCTGGCCCGGCTCGGGGTCTTCGTGGCGCTCGCCGTCGTGCTGCCGGCGCCGGCGCGGGCGCAGGTCTTCACCGGGCGCATCGACGTCACCGTCGAGGATGCCACCGGCGGCCGGCTGCCGGGCGTCACGGTGGAGCTCACCGGCCCGGTGAAGCAGACGCAGGTGAGCGACGCCCAGGGGCTGGCGCACTTCCTCAACCTGCCGGTCGGCACCTATGCCGTCACCGCGGCGCTGACCGGCTTCAATACCTACACCAACAACACGGTGGTGGTGGTGAGCGGCGCGGCCACGCCCTTGTCGGCGCGGCTCGCCGTCGCCGGCACCGCCGAGACTGTAACGGTCACCGCGGCCTCGCCGCTGGTCGACATCAAGCGCGACACCACGACCACGAACGTGACCATCGAGGAGCTGCAGAACATCCCCAGCGCGCGCGATCCGTGGGTGGTAATGCAGACGGTGCCGACCGTCTACATGGACCGGGTGAACGTCGGCGGCGCCGAGTCGGGGCAGCAGTCGAACTACAACGCCAAAGGGGCGCAGGATCGCGACAACACCTGGAGCATCGACGGCGTGCCGGTCACCGACATGGGCGCCACCGGCGCGTCGGCGTTCTACTACGACTTCGACAGCTTCCAGGAGATGGCGATCACCACCGGCGGCGCCGACGCGCAGAACCCGACCGGCGGCGTGCAGTTGAACATGGTGCTGCGCAAGGGGAGCAACGCGCCGCACGGCAGCGCCCGGTACTACCTCGAGAACGACAAGATGAAGCTGCAGGCGGTGAACATCTCGCCGGAACTCGCCGAGGCGCTCGGCAACACCACCGGCGAGGGCAACCGCACCGACAAGTACGACGACTACGGCTTCGAACTCGGCGGCCCGCTGCTCCGCGATCGCGTCTGGGTCTGGGGCACGATGGCGAGGACCAACATCAACCTGTTGACGCTGACCGGCGATCTGGACAAGACGACGTTCAAGAATTACGCGCTCAAGGTCGATGGTCAGCTGAACCAGGCTGTCCGCGGCAACTTTACCTTTTACGAGAACAACAAGGTCAAGAACGGCCGCAACGTCGGGCCGACGCGTCCGCCCGAGACGGCGTGGAACCAGACCGGTCCGACCAAGTACTACAAGGGCGAGGGCAACTTCGTCAGCGGCTCGCGGCTGTTCGCGTCGGCGAAGTACGCCCACGTCGACGGCGGGTTCGAGCTCGCGCCCGTCGGCGGCATGAACACGGACTACTACATCGACGACGGCGGCGTCGCCCACAACACGTTCTACCAATACCAGAGCACCCGGCCGCAGGATTACATCGGCGGCGACGCCAACTACTTCGCCGGCAAGCACGAGGTGAAGGTCGGCGCGGCGTGGCGCTCGACGCCGGTGACGACCGACCAGATCTGGCCGGCGAGCCACCTGATTGCGAGCTGGGACGGCTACCCGAACATGTTCGTGCAGGTCGCGCGCGACTACCAGGCGGCGACCGAGGCGCGCTACTTCAACAGCTTCGTCACCGACACCATCTCGCTGGATCGGCTGACGATCATCGGCGGCATCCGCTTCGATCACCAGGAGTCGTCGCTCGGCGCGGCGTCGGTGCCGGGCGTGCCCGGCGTGCCGATCATGCCGGCGCTCAACGCGCCCGCGGTCAAGGGCGTCTACAAGTGGAACAATCTGACGCCGCGCATCGGTTTCACCTACGCGGTCGACAACGACCGGCGGACCGTCGTGCGCGGCAGCTACGCGATGTTCGCGTCGCAGCTGGGCGGAGACGAGGCGAAGTTCATCTCGCCGATCCAGTACTCGTACGCCTACTACAACGCCGTCGACCGCAACGCCGACGGTATCGCGCAGATCGGCGAGCTGCTGTTCAACCAGGGGCTGCAGGGGTACTCAGGGTTCGATCCGACCAATCCCGCGCGGCTCTCGACGGTCAACAGCGTCGATCAAAACATCCGCGCGCCGTTCACCCATGAGCTGCTGGTCGGCGTCGATCGCCAGATCGGGCCGAACCTCGGCGTCAGCGCGTCGTTCACCTGGCGGCGCATGCTCGACCTGTTGTGGGATCCGCCGACCGGCGTGCGATCGTCCGACTACGTCCAGACCGGCACGCTGACCGGCACCAACGATCCGATCGGCAGCTACAACGTGCCGCTCTACGCCCTGCGCGCCGCCGCGGTGCCGCCCGGCGGCGGCCAGACCGAGACCAACCGCGAGGGCTATCACCAGCGCTACTGGGGGCTCGAGCTCACTGCGACCAAGCGGCTGTCGAACAAGTGGATGGGGCGGTTCGGCTTCTCCACCAACGACTGGCGCGAATTTTTCGACGATCCGTCGCTGTCGATCATGGATCCGACGCGGGCGCCGGCGCCGGCGATCACGCAGGCGCGCGAGTTCGCGGGGCCGCAGATCGACGGCGGCCTCGTCGTGCGCCGGGCGGCGGGCAGCGGCAAGAGCAACGCGTACCTGGTGGCGCCGAAATACCAGTTCATCGCCAACGGCACCTATGAGGGGCCGTGGGGTCTCAACTTCGGCGCCAACCTGGTGACGCGACAGGGATACGCGCAGCCGTTCTTCCGCAGCCAGGTCGCCACCGGCGACCCGCTCGGGCGGAAGACCGTGCTGCTGGTGAACGAAGTCGATCGGTTCCGGCTGCCGTCGGTGACCTCGCTCGACGCACGAGTGGAGAAGAAATTCACCTTCGGCAGGGCGGGGGTCGCCTTCGACTTCGACATCTTCAACGTCCTGAACTCGGGCACCGTGCTCGGCAAACAGTACGACGTGCGCCTGGCCGGGCCGACCGGGTTCGGGGAGATCCTCGAGATCATGAACCCGAGGATTGCCAGGCTCGGAGCTCGGTTCACGTTCTAGCGGCGGCTTGCTTTCTAGAAGTGCCTGCTTGACAGAAGATCAGAAGGGGTGAGCCTTCTGATCTTCTGTTCGAGACTCCCCGAAGCCGCGAGCATCCTCGCCGCTGCGACGAGATCGAGTCACGGCGCGGCGAAGAGATCACCCTCCGACTCTCATCAGCGCCGCCCGCGCATCGGCAAACCCGGGCTCGAGGCGCACAGCCTCACGGTATTCGCTGCGGGCGCGCCCGATGTCGCCCTTCGCCTCCGCAATCTGCCCGAGGCCGAAGTGCATGCGCGCCGGCCGATAGCCCATCCTCAGCAGCGCCTCGAACTGCGGCTGCGCGGCGTCGAACCGCTTCAGCCGCATCGCGAGGCTGGCGAGGCGCGCCCGTGCCTGCGGGTCCGACGGGTTGACGCGGATCGCTCCCTCGTACTGCGCCGTCGCCTGCGCGTCCTCGCCCATCCGCTCGTGGATCATCCCGCGCACTACGGCGACATCGCCTGCGGCCGGCTCGATCCGCGCGGCTTCCTCCGCCTTCTGCCGCGCGCGCGCGGCGTCGCCCTGCGTCAGCAGCGCCCGGGCCGCCGACAGCGCCGGCGCGGCGCTGCGCGGGTTCAGCACCCCCGCCGCCGCGTATTCGCCGAGCGCATGGTCGAACTGCCGCATCGCCGCGTAGGCGTCGCCGAGAAACAGGTGCAGCTCGTAGGCGCGGTCGTTGACCGCGAGCAGCCGCTTCAGCTGCGCGACCGCCGCCGCCGCATCGTTGCGTCCGAGCGCGTCCATCGCCTGGCTGATGCCGGCGCGGAACGCTTCCGCCCCGGCAATCATGTCCTTCGGATCCGCGAGCCGCGCGCCCGGGCGCGGCGGCGCCGCCATGCCGACGTAGCCGAGGCTGCGCAGCCTCGCCATCGTCTCGGCGTCGGGCTGCGGCGCGGCGACCGCCGCCGCGCCGAAGCCGCCGGCAATTCTGGTGAGCGCGGCGGCCATCCCCGCGGCCAGCGGCGCGCGCGCGCCCGCGAGGTTGCTGCGCTCGGCGGCGTCGGCGCGCAGGTCGTAGAGCTCGGCGCGCGGCGCCGCGATGTACTTGCGGCCCTCGGCGCGGATCGCGGTGAGCTCGCTCCAGCCGTAGTGCCACCTCGGGTACCACGTCTCCGCGTACGAAGCGGGCGGATCGCGCCGTGCCTTGCCGTCGATGACCGGCGCGACGCTCTCGCCATCGCCGCGCGGGACCGGCATCCCGGCCAGCGCCGCCAGCGTCGGCAGCACGTCGATCGCGCGCACCTGCTCGGCGACGACGAGGCCGGCGTGCGCGCGGCCGGGCAGCCGCAGGATCCACGGGATGCGAAGCACCCCCTCGTAGAGGAACATGCCGTGCTCCTGCTCGCCGTGCTCGCCGAGGCTCTCGCCGTGATCGCCGACCACGGCGACGATGGTGCGATCGAGGCGGCTGCTGGCTTCGAGGGCCGCGACCAGGCGGCCGATGCAGGCATCGACGTAGGCGACCTCGCCGTCGTAGGGCGACGCCTTGAAGCGGGCGTCGAACGGCGCCGGCGGCTCATATGGCGCGTGCGCGTCATAGAGATGCACCCAGGCGAAGAACGGCTGCGGCCGCGCGCGGTTCAGCCAGGCGAGCGCGGCGTCGACGACGGCGCCGCCGCGCCGCTGCACCTGCAGCTTCTGGCTGTCGCTGAAGCCGGCGAAGTCGGCGTCGAAGTGGTCGAAGCCCTGGGCGAAGCCGTACGGGGCGGCGAGGATGAACGCGCCGGCAAAGCCCGCGGTCTGGTAGCCGCGCGCCTTGAACAGCTCCGCCGCGGTCGTCGCGCTCTCGGGGACTGGTGTCGTCGCGTTGTCGCGGACGCCGAGGCGCGCCGGGTAGGTGCCGGTGAGAATCGCGGCGTGCGCCGGCGCGGTGAGCGGGGCCTGGGTGGTCGCGTCGGCGAACCGGACGCCCTCGCGCGCCAGGCGATCGAGCGCCGGCGTCGCCGCCGGCGCGTAGCCGTAGGCGCCGATGCGATCGGCGCGCACCGTATCGAGCGTGACGAGGAGGACGTTGGGCGGCGATTGAGCGTGGGTCAGCGCCCACGCGGCCAGCACGCAGGCGATCGAGAAGCGTCGCGGAGAGCCGCGCATAGGGTTGCGGCGCTAAACACTTGCGTCAGTCGTCAGTAACCAGTCCACTTGCGCCAGTCGTCAGTAACCAGTCCACTTGCGTCTGTCGTCAGTAACCAGTCTGAGACTGGCTACTGCCTACTGGCTCATCGACTGGCTACTGACGACTGGTTCATCGACTGGCTACTGACGACTGGTTCATCGACTGCCTACTGGCGACTGGCTCATCGTCTTTCCGAACGCGCGGCGCGCCTCGCCGCGCACTTCGTCCGCGCGCCGCTTATCGCCGAACATCGCGTAGAGCCGCGCCGCCAGCGCGTAGCTCTCCGGCGTCGGCGTCGCCCGCAGCATGTCGGCGAGCGTCTTCGCCGCCGCATCGGGGTTGCCGCTCGCCTGATAGAGCATCGCCAGCCCGCCGCGGGCGCGGATGTTGTGCGGGAAGTACTTCAGCTCGGCGGCGAACTCCGCCTCGGCCTCCGGATAACGCTCGAGGCGGCCGAGCGTGTCGGCGGTGTAGAAGTGCAGCTCGGTGATCTGCAGCGTCCCCGATTTCCTCAGCTCGGCGATCGCCTGGGCGAAGAGCGGCAGCGCCTGCTCGTATTTCCCCTGGTCGTAGAGCAGCCGTCCCTCGATGTAGAGCGGCAGCGGCAGCGTCTCGTCTGCTTCGCGCGCCAGGGCCGCTTCCGCGCGCGCGCTTTCGGTGTCGCGCCGGGCGAGCGCGATCTTGGCCAGCATCTCGTGCGCCGAGGCGCGCGAACGCTTGTCGTCCGCCGCGGCCACCTCCGCCGCCAGCTTCGCGTGCTCGCGCGCGTCGTCGAGCCGGCGCAGCTTCAGCATCGCCGCGGCGGCGCCGATGTAGGCGGTCGGCTCCGACGGCTTCAGCTCGATGAAATGTTTGTAGGCATCGATGGCGAGGTCGTAGCGATCGATCCGCGTGGCGAACACCGCCAGCTGGTTCCAGACGTCGGCCATCTCGGGATCGTCGCGGAGGATCTGCTGCAGCAGCGCGATCGCCTGGTTCCACTTGCGCTGGCCCGCGAAGTCGACCGCTTCGCGGTAGCGCTCGAGGATCTCGCGCTTGTCCTTGGGATCGGGCAGCGTCTCGCCGTCCTGCTTGCTGACTTCGCTCAGCGCGCCGACGTAGCCGAGCGCCTGCAGCCGCTCGCGCGCCTCGACGGAGACCTCGCCCGGCGCCTGGATCTTCGCGCCGGCGGCCACTTTCTCGAGCGCACCACGCATTGCCTGGCGCGGCTGCGGCCGCTCGGCGGCGATGTTGGTGCGCTCGCCCCGATCCTGCCGCAGATCGTAGAGCTCCTCCCGCGGCGCCTTGATGTAGCGGTATCGGTCGTCGGTGAGCGCGGTCAGCTCGCTCCAGCCGAAGTGATAGCGCGCGTACAGAGCTTCCGAGTAGACCGGCGTGGCGGCGAGCGGGCCGGTGCCGTCGAGCAGCGGCTTGAGCGAGCGGCCGCGGAAGCCGCCCAATCCCGGCGCCTTGACCAGATCGAGGATCGTCGGCACCAGGTCGACGTGCTGCACCAGGTCGGCCACCCGCCGGCCGGCGCCGGCGTTGCCCTCCTGCTTGATCACCAGCGGCACGTGAATCGCCTCGTCGTAGACGAACAGGCCGTGCTCCTGCTCGCCGTGGTCGCCCAGCCCTTCACCGTGATCGGAGAGCAGGACGATCGTCGATCGGTCGTAGAGCTGGTGCGATTTCAGATAGCGCACGATCCGGCCGACCAGCTCGTCGGTGTAGGCGATCTCGCCGTCGTAGGGCGCGTACTGCGCGAAGCGCGCCGGCGGCGCGTAGGGCTTGTGCGGCTCGTAGAGGTGCAGGAACAGGAACGCGCGCGCGGTGCCGATCGACTGCAGCCACCGCTCCGCGATCGCCACCGACTCGGCGCCGTCGCGCTGCACCTGGCCGATCGACAGCTCGGGCGAGCTCGGCGGCATCTCGCCGTCGAAGAAGTCGAAGCCGCGGGCGATCCCGGTCTCCTTGCGCAGCACGTAGGCCGAGACGACGCCGCCGGTGGTGAAGCCGCGGTCGCGCAGCATCTGCGGCAGCAGCCGCTCGCTGTCCTTGATCGTGAAGCCGACGTTGTCGCGGACGCCGGTCTCGAACGGCAGCCGTCCCGACAGGAGCGAGGCGTGCGCCGGCAGCGTCTGCGGCGCGTGCGAGTACGCGCGCTCGAAGACGACGCCGTCGGCGGCCAGCGCGTCGATCGCCGGCGTCTTCACCCTGGCGTAGCCGTACGACGGCAGGTGATCGGCCCGCAGCGTGTCGACGGAGATGACGATGATTGGGCCGCTGACCGGCGCGGAGGCGCGCGCGTAGCGCCAGCCCCCGACCGCCGCAAGAGTAGTCCCCAGCGCGGCGAGGAAGATGATGAACGTGAACCGGAGGGGCCGTGACACCTGTCAGGGTGTAGGGATTAGGGGTTAGGGATTAGGGATTAGGAGGGAGTAGGGAGCAGGGGTTAGCCAGCGAGCTAATCCCTACTCCCTCTTCCCCAATCCCTACTTTTTCAGCTGCTCGATGACGGCTTTGGCCTGCGTCGCTTCGGCCGACGTCGGGTCGGCGGCAATCACCTGCTCCATCATCTTGATCGTGCCTTCCTTGTCGCCCTTGTTGAGCGCGACGAGCGCGAGCTTGAAGATCGGCTTGCCCCACGACGGGTCGACCGCCCTCGCCTTCTCGTAGAGCGCCGCCGCTTCGTCGGTGCTCCCCTTGGCGAACTTCACCTCGCCGAGGTTGTAGAAGACCTCGCGCGACGGCTTCGGCCCTTCGGCGGCCCTGGTGAGCGTCTCTTCCGCCGCCTTGAGGTCGCCCTTCTCGAGGTTGGTCATGCCGACGCCGACAATCGCCTTGTCGTTGGTCGGATCGGCCTTGAGCAGCTCGTTGTAGGCGGCGATCGCGTTGTCGTATTCCTTCTTGTTGCGGTAGGCGGCGGCGATCTGGAGGTTGATCACGCTGAGCGCCGGCGCCTTGGCCATGATCCCGCGGTAGGCGGTGATCGCCTGGTCCCACTGCTGCGCGTTATAGAGCTGATCGGCGGCGGCAAGGTCGGCCTGCAGGTCCTTCGCGGCAAGGCCGCCGAGCGCGCCCATCGGCGCCGCGGCGCCACCCTTCTTCAGCGTGAAGGTGAGCGGCGGGTTCGGCGCGCCGATCGTCTGCACGTTGAGCGCGCCCGACTCGGGCGCGAAGCTCGGCGCCTGAGCGGTGAAGGTCCAGCGTCCCGTGCGCAGGCCGATGATCGAGAAACGTCCCTTGTCGTCGGTGGTGGCGGTGAAGCTGCTCGGCGACGCGCTCGGGTTCTCGGCGGTGACCGTGGCGCCCTTGATCGGCTGCCCGGTGTCGTCCTTGACGGTGCCTCCCACCCGGCCGGTCTGCGCGGCGGCGCCGCTCGCCAGCGCCGCAACGAACAACGCGGCCAGCACGCCGCGATACAAATGGAGTCGGTGCTGCATGCGAAATCCCCCTGAAAATCCCTGCGTCGAGCGCGCTAAAGTTATGACTGCACTCAGTATATATTGAATTGCGCCCGTGAAAGCCGCTGCCGCGCTGGCGACGCTGCTCCTCGCCCTCACCCTCGGTCCTGCCGCGCAGGCGCCGCCGCCCACCGGGGCCGCCGCCGACCTCTTCGCGCCGATTGCGCCGCTGGTCGAGGCGGCCATCGACCGCCGCGAGCTGCCGGGCGCGGTCGTCCTGGTGGGGCGCGGCGACCAGATCCTCTACCAGCGCGCGTTCGGCAGCCGCGCGGTCGCGCCGGCGGCCGAGGCGATGACCGAGGACACGATCTTCGACCTCGCGTCGCTGACCAAGGTGGTGGCCACGACGACCAGCATCATGACGCTGGTCGAGCGCGGCCGCATCCGCCTCAACGATCCGATCGCGACGTTCATCCCGGAGTTCGGCCGCTACGGCAAGAGCGCGATCACGATCCGCCACCTGCTGACCCACACGTCGGGGCTGCGGCCCGATCTCGAGCTCGAAGCGGAGTTCACGGGCGCTGAGGAAGCGATCAGGCGCGCGATCGAGGAGGTGCCGACCGCGCCGCCGGGCGAGCGCTTCATCTACAGCGACATCAACTTCTTCCTCCTCGGCGACATCGTCCGGCGCGTGAGCGGGGAGCGGCTCGACCGCTATGCGAAGGCGCAGATTTTCGATCCGCTCGGGATGAAGGACACCTCGTTCCTCCCGCCCGAGGCCTGGCGCCCGCGCATTGCGCCGACCGAGCGCTGCCGGAGGCTGGCGTGGCCGTGCACGCCGCCCGGCGACGCGAGCGTGCCGTTTCTGCGCGGCGTGGTGCACGACCCGACCGCGCGGCGGATGGACGGCGTGGCGGGGCACGCCGGGCTGTTCAGCACGGCCGCCGACCTGTCGCGCTTCTGCCGCATGCTGACTGGCGAAGGGCGGCTCGGCAATGTCCGCATCCTCGCGTCGGCCACGGTCGCGCGGATGACGGCGCCGTCGACGCCGGCCGGGATGGCGGCGGTGCGGGGCCTCGGCTGGGACATCGATTCGTCGTACTCGGCGAACCGCGGCGACTTGTTCGGCGCCGGCTCGTTCGGCCACACCGGCTTCACCGGCACGTCGTTGTGGATCGACCCGCCGACGAAGAGCTATGTGATCTTTCTCTCCAACCGCGTGCACCCGGACGGGAAGGGCGATGTCACCGCGCTGCGCGGCAGGGTGGCGACGGTCGCGGCGGCGGCGCTCGTTCCTCCCGGCGACACCGCGGCGCGTCCGGCCGGAGCGCGGCAGACATCGCGCGCCTCGTCTGTCGTGGATGCCGTGTCCGCCTTCAGGCGGACCGTGACGGATACAGCGGCCGCGCGCGCGTCGCACGAGCCGGTTCTGGCCGGCATCGACGTGCTCGCGGCGGAAGGGTTCGCTCGGCTGCGCGGAAAACGGGTCGGCCTGCTGACGAACCAGACCGGTCGGTCGCGCTCGGGCGAGAGCACGATCGATTTGATCGCCAGGGCCCCAGGCGTCACGCTGGTGTCGCTGTTCAGCCCGGAGCACGGCATCCGCGGGCAGCTCGACGACAAGGTCCCTTCGTCGCGCGACGACAAGACCGGCCTCGCCATCCACTCGCTCTACGGCGACACGCGGCGGCCGACGGCGGCGATGCTCGAGGGCATCGATACGCTGGTCGTCGATCTGCAGGACATCGGCGCGCGGATCTACACCTATCCGGCGACGGTCGGCTACATCCTCGAGGAAGCGTCGGGCCGCAGGATTTCCGTGGTGCTGCTCGATCGGCCGAACCCGGTCAACGGGTTCGAGATCGAGGGGCCGATGCTCGACGAGGCGTTCATCGGCTTCAACGGTTACGTGCCGATGCCGATCCGCCACGGGATGACGCTCGGCGAGCTGGCGCGGCTGTTCAACGGCGAGAAGAAGATCGGCGCCGACCTGACGGTGGTGTCGATGAAGCAGTGGCGGCGCGACGACTGGTTCGACGACACCGGCCTGCTGTGGGCGAACCCGTCGCCGAACATGCGCAACATGGTGGCGGCGACGGTGTATCCGGGCATCGGCGCGATCGAAGGAACGAACGTCTCGGTCGGCCGCGGCACCGACACGCCGTTCGAGCAGATCGGTGCCCCCTGGATCGACGCGATCCCGTTCGCGGCGGCGCTCAACGCCGCGGGGCTGGCCGGCGTCCGCTTCTATCCGGTGAGCTTCACGCCCGCGGCGGGGGCGAAGCTCGGCGGCCAGGCGTGCCACGGTGTCTTCATCATCGTCACCGACCGCGAGCGGCTGAAACCGATGCGCGTCGGCGTGCAGATTGCGGCGACGCTGACGAAGATGTACGGCGCGCAGTTCAAGCTCGAAGATGCGGGGCCGCTGCTTGGATCGAAGGCGACGATCGCGCGCATCCGCGCCGGCGAGGATGTGGCGGCGATCGCCGCATCGTGGGCGCAGGATGAGGCGGCGTGGCGGCTGCTGCGCGCGAAATACCTGCTGTACTGACGCTGGTCGTTGCTGGTTGCTAGATGCTGGTGGCTAGCTGCCTATCCGATGGCAGGTGCGAAGGCCGCCCCGGCTTTCACTGAACACAGCGTGACAGCTAGCAACTAGCAACCAGCATCCACCAACTGTCACAACAGCCATGTCGGTTGATACAGCAGCACGTAAACCAGCACGCCCGTCACCGACACATACATCCAGATCGGAAACGTCCAGCGCGCGATGCGCCGATGGGCGTTGTAGCGCGCTGCGAGGCCGCGCGAGAGGGTGACGAGCGCCAGCGGCAGCACCGCCGCGGCCAGCGTCACGTGCGTGATGAGCACGGTGAAGTACAGCGGCCGCACGAACCCCTGCCTCGTGAAGCGCACCGACCCGACCTGCGCGTGATAGATCACGTAAAAGACCAGGAACAGCGACGACGCCGCGAACGCGGCGAGCATGAACTTGCGGTGCTGCTCGATGCGGCGGTTGCGAATCAGCACGTAGCCAATCAGCAGCAGCACGCCCGAGAGCGCGTTCAGGCTGGCGTTGACGGCGGGCAGATCGTGAACGGTCATGTCAGTTGAATACGTAGTGTCCGCCTTCAGGCGGACCCTCAGGGGTCCGGCTAAAGCCGGACACTACGATCGAGGATCATCACGATCCAGACGAGCGGCAGGTAGACGATCGATCCGAAGAACAGCGCCCTCGCCGCGCGCTCGCTGCGCGCCGCGGCGAACCGCACCGCGAGCGCGAGCAGCGCCAGGCTCAACGCCAGCGCCGCGGCGAAATAGACGACGCCGGCGACGCCCGCCAGCGTCGGCACCAGGCTCACGGGCAAAAGCGCCGCGGCATAGATCACCGCCTGCCGCGCCGCACGGCGCCCCTGCGGGTCGATCACCGGCAGCATCGGAAAGCCCGCCTTGCCGTAATCGTCGCGGTAGAGCCAGGCGATCGCCATGAAGTGCGGGATCTGCCAGAGGAACACGATCGCGAACAGCGCCGCGCCGCCGACCGCGACGCTGCCGTGCGACGCCGTCCAGCCGATCAGCGCCGGCAGCGCCCCCGGCACGGCCCCGACCAGCGTCGACAGCGGCGTCCGCCGCTTCATCGGCGTATAGACGCCGAGGTAGACGACCAGCGTCGCCAGCGCGAGCAGCGCCGACAGCCAGTTGGCGCGGAGCGCAAGCAGCAGGAGGCCGGCCGCCGACAGCGCGAGGCCGAAGGTGCGTGCGTCAGCCGGCGACACGCGGCCGTCGGGCAGCGGCCGCAGGCGCGTGCGGCGCATCAACGCGTCGGTGTCGCGCTCGTAGAGCTGGTTCAGCACTGCCGCGCCGCCCGCCACCAGCGCCGTGCCGGCTACAGCCTGCGTCATCGCCACCGGATCGGGATGCGGCGGCCCGCCGAGGTAATAACCGGCGGCACTGGTGGCGACCACCAGCAGGTTGAGACGCGGCTTGGTCAGCGCAGCGTAATCGGCAATCGATCCGTTGACGCGCTGCGCGGCGCCGATCGGCAGCGGCGCGGCGTTGGCCGGGGCCTCTTTCACGTCCGCGCTCCGCGCGGCGCCAAACCCGTAGGGGCGGAGCTTGCTCCGCCCACGGACCGCGCGCGGTCGGGCCGAGCAAGCTCGGCCCCTACGGTTGATCCGAAACGCACGCGCCAACTCCGGAGCGTCAGCACCAGCGACGTCGTCAGCACCAGCGCGCCGCCGACGACGTGGAAGCTGTTGATCCAGGGATTGCGCTGCGACAGCACCGTGAACGCGCCGAGCGTCACCTGCACGGCGACCAGCGCGACGAGCAGGCTCGCGGGCCGCATCAGCTCGCGGCGGCCTCGATGATTCGCTCGGAGATGGGCGAATGCCATCAGGATGGCGCACGTTACCACGAGCGCACCCATCCGGTGCGCGAAGTGCACCGCGATCGCCGGGCTCCAGTGGTCGGGCACGACGTGCCCGAACATCAGCGGAAAATCGGGAATTGCCAGCCCGGCGCCGGTATGGCGCATCGCGGCGCCGACGATGATCTGCGAATAGACCAGCACGGTCGTCGCCGTTGCGATCCGCCGCAGCCGGGCATCGTCGACTGCGCCGGCGTTCGCCGCCATCCATCCAGGCGAGGTGAACAGCGCGATCGCCACCGTCATGCAGAAGAACACTTCAGCGAGCCCGGCGTGTGCGGTCGAGACCGCTGCCGGCAGGAAGAACAACACGGTGATGCCGCCGAGGATTCCCTGCGCGACGACCGCGCCGAGCGCGGCGACGCCGAACCACCGCAGCCAGCGGCGCGGCTCGGCCAGCCACAGCCAGGCGGCCATGATGATGGTGAGAAAGCCGACGCTGCTGGCAATCAGCCGGTGGCCGTGCTCGTAGAGGATGTTCGCCACCCACATCGACGGCGGGAAGGTGAACATGTTCCAGCCGTAGCTGGTCGGCCAGTCGGGCACCGAGAGGCCGGCGTCGTGACTGGTGACCAGGCTGCCCGCAAGGATCAGGAGGACGGTAGCGGCGGCAAGGAACTTTGCGAATCGATGCATGGAACTGACGCAGAGGGCAGGTAG